>ENA-OQAN01000209-OQAN01000209.1-human-gut-metagenome-genome-assembly--contig:-NODE-209-length-32584-cov-2.106695_pt1 | contig 32584 bp, 28 predicted proteins | sample MGYA00242735_ERZ504527 | MGnify/ENA primary metagenome ERZ504527 (study PRJEB26092, sample SAMD00036230) | human gut metagenome | host: Homo sapiens | study: EMG produced TPA metagenomics assembly of... | reverse complement strand
GACTGATTCTTGTTTCCCCAAGTTTTCCCCGAATATCATAAAAAAGGATATCAGTTCAGGATTATAATCAATTGTTTTTGCCTTCTATCTGAATTTGAATTGCTTGTCCTGTACGTTGCAGACATTCTATAAAAATAGAAAGATGATTGGTTTTCTGCATCAACTCACATATAATTTCCTTTTCTTCTGTGCACCAAGGTTCATAAGCACGTGGGAAAGTTTCACGTTGTTTACGGATATAAGGTGGAAGGACTGTTTTCTGAATACCTAACTTTTGGACTTTTTGTTTTATACGGCAAATATCTTCTTCTGTACAATCATTAAAAGATTCTTTTGTAAAGAACCCCGGATGTTTTTGGTCAATGTCAAGATAGATTGTAGTCTTAGATAGGGATTGAAAGGTTTTCTCTCTGCTTTCTAGTTCCTTTATTAGATTGTTGATGTATTCATCGGCTTGAAAAGATGATACAATGATGGAACATTCGTGGCGGGAGTATTCTTTGTGGCGATTGGCAGACAACCAGTTGAAAGAGCCTTCGATTAATGTATGGTTATCAATAGCCAACGATTTATTGTGGATACCTTTTACTTCAATGAGGTTACACCACTTTCTATCAATGCGTTCCGTCCATCCTTGGCATGACTGAGTAAATGTTTATTTTTCATATCATAATCTAGGGACGAATCGGTGTAGATTGTGACATCAACTCCTCGTTGAACCGTATGCCGTATCAACGGAATCAGCTGGTCGTTTTCTATGGCATGGATAGATATGAATGGAGATACAATCAGCAGGCGGCGTCTTGCTTTCTCAAAAGCTTGACGAAGAGTCTGAACATGCTCTTCTGTGGTGGACAGACGAAGGGTGGGTGTAGGTGCACAGTGGGATTTCCTGTTGGTAAATAAAGTTGTTGGAAATCTCGTTGGATGGAGCATCGAAAAGCCATTTAGCCATATTCCCTGCCGGAGTATTTTCTTCCGGATGGAAAATATTCATGTTGCCAAAAACAATGAAATGATGCTGGGCGCGTGATATCGCTACATTGAGCATATTGTATTTTCCATCACGCTCCATAAAAGAGAATGGTCTTCAGGAGAGTTGACTGTTGAAAAAAGAACAATCGGACATTGGGCGCTTGCAAGGAATGTACTGTGCCGATAATCATCTCTTTATATTTCTCATTTCCCGATATTTTTTGTATTTGATGCCGTATCTCGGCCTCTTGGGCTTTAAAAGGAGTTACTACGGCTACAATTTTATGAATAGGCTTTTTATAGGTCTTTTCCAAATTATCTTTCTCCAGCTCCAGCCAACAGACAATGGCTTCCGCTTCAGCCGGTTGAGGCGGCTTCCTGTTTTTCCGGGACTGCTGTAACTGTTGATGTGTACATATCCTTTAGAGGGGAGGGACTTGTATTTTACTTCGTTACCTTTTTTAGGAAGTAACCTGCCGTGGTAAACATAATCATTGCAATAAGCATAATGGAATCTACGCATCGTCTGTGTTCGGTCAGAAAAGCTCCTTTTTCACCTTTTACTGTAAAATTACAGCTTTTACGTGCCAGTTTCATTATACTTCCGGAAGAAGAAAGGAAACCGTTGTTCTCCAAGAAACGGTATTTTTCCGAGGACTGGTTGGAAACAATGCCCAGATTCTTTAAATTAATGAATGAATATTCATCAGAAATGGACCATACGGGTTCTATTTGTTGAATATCGCCTACTAAAATCGCTTGTTTGGCCAAACTGAAGGAGGGAACGGCAAGTTCGGGTGAAACTTGTCCGGATTCGTCTACAATCAGCAGGTCTATTCCATTGTATAAGGGAACATCCCATTTTCCGTTCTCCGCATAGGTCATATACTTGGGTAGGGAGTGGAAAGTAGAGATGAAAACAGGCATTACACAAGCCAGACGTTTTAATCTTTGGGTATAGGCTTCCTGTGTACGCTGTTTACCTTCATCGCACTTGCTTAACCGGTGAATAAACTCGGCTTCCCGATAATGTATGGCATACCAGAACATTTGATACCGATAACTGATATCCAGTCTTACTGCCATGTCTTCTGTATAAGGCAAGTTGCCATACTCAGGGTTGGAACTGATCTTTTCGTAACGTTCTTTGAATTCTTCTGTCAAAGCCCACTGTTCTATTACTTTGTCATAGGAGGGTAATGGCTCATGGAATTTGCGGATAAACTTCTGTAATATATTGTTTTCCTTCCGGTTTCCATATTCTGTTGTTTCGGCAGCTTGGATACAGAAGATAATCTTTTTTTGGAGAGCTTGCATTTCCTTACGGAGGAATTGTTGGCATTTTGTTTCATCTTGATAGGCTTTTCCAAAAAAGTTATTGAAACATTGTAGATAAAAGTTTTTGTATTCCTCTTGACGTTCGGGAGTATCGTATGTTGCTGGAAATCCATCCCCCATGGGGTTGAACATCATTTTGTATTGTTCTTGTAGTTCTTTTTTTCCTGACAGATATAAGCCTAACGTATCTAGTTCGGGTAGCCAGCGGTTGGATAACCGGGGATGTGCCGTGTCATTAGTTGTTTCCGCTTTGAAATCTTTCAGGATATTGGTGATCGCCTGATTATTAGCTGAACTTGCAACTATAATTTCCGGTTCTTCCGGATTGTTTAGGATATTATGGGCAAGTCTGTTTGCTATGACTGTTTGCAGGAAAGTGGTTTTTCCTGTTCCCGGAGGCCGTTGACGACAAAAATATCAGTACATTCCGGTGTAGTATACATTGCCAGTGTTTCGCGTTGAGATACAGACAAAGGGAAGTCGCCACTCATTTGTGCCCAATGTTCTCGGTTGCAATAAACTTTTCGGGTGGTTGGACTGGGAAGAACGTTGGTTGGTTTGGTCTGTATCAATAAATTCAACAAAGGATGCGGAGTGGTATCGTTATCTTTTAAGAGCTTGTCATATAGTGTGATTATGGCTGTGCCATATTACGTTCGGAGGCTTTTATGATAATGATTTCTGGATTATCATGGTAGTTCATCGTTCTGAAAGTTTTGCCGGTTGCTTTTTTGAAAAGCTGTTCGCATGCTCGCCAATAGGTTTCCCATTCTGTAATTTCTGTATTGAAATCGGATAGTAGTCGGTCTACTTTTGGAAGAGAGGTTATGGTGCGGTCATTGGCTGCATTGGGTTCCAAAAATTTACGAATAAAGATTGGAATTCTGTCTGATTCGTTCTCGCATACGGTTAGTTTACCGTCAGGCAACATGGTGGCAGTAATCAAAAAGGGATATTCCGGTCTTTCTGATTGGGAAGTCCAGCCGTTTTCAAATTCGGGCAAAAGAATACAAGGAGCAATCATTACTTTTTGTTTTTCATTGCTATCTTCTGCTTTCCAATCAGGGAAAATAACAGGAATACTTTTGAGAGGAACGAATTTAAGTATTTTATCACCGATGTTTAAGGTGATTCGTGCTCCTTTGGGAGCAATGGCTTTGCGTTCTGCATCTTGAAGGCAGGTTTTCCAGTATTTTAGCAAGGTTTGGTCCATTTGTCTTTACGTTTGTGTGATGGAATAATGCACAAATATAGAAAAATAGGTGAAAAAAAATATGATAATTGGGGTAACATTCCCGAATTTATAAGTTTTATTTGGAAAATGTTAGAGTAGTCCTTGTTGGCGGTAAATGAATTGGAATAAAACGGGATAATTGTAATATTTTGTGGTGATGAGGCTAAGAAACCGGACTTTATGAAGCAAATGAAGCTAAAATAGACGAAAATTTATCTGTTTGGGGAGCGTGGATATACTAATTTTGCCAATAAATGAAACTTAAATCTATGATGAAAAGACTTGTTAATTTATTGGCTGCTTTTATTCTTTCTGTAAATTGTATTAGCGCCCAGAATCTTACTCGTTGGGTTAATCCGTTTATTGGAACCGGTGCTGTTCAATCTAGTCTTTCTGGGAATAATTATCCGGGAGCTACTGTTCCTTTTGGTATGGTGCAGTTGAGTCCCGACACTCGTGAAGCTCCTGATTGGGCGCAAGCTTCAGGATATGATTATAATGATTCTATTATTTATGGTTTCAGTCATACGCGTTTAAGCGGAACCGGTGCTTCTGATTTTATAGATATACTTCTATTCCCTACCATCAGTGATAAAAGGAAATCGACTTTCACTCATCAACACGAACAGGCGCGTCCGGGCTATTATCAGGTATTATTGAAAGATGAGAAGATTCAAGCGGAGTTGACGGCTTCTGTACACGTAGGAGTGCATCGCTATACCTGTTCTGATGGTGACCAGTTGAAATTATGGTTGGATTTGGACCACTCGGCAAATAAGGGGAGTTGGAACCGCCGGATTATTCAATCACAACTCCGCATGGTTTCTCCTACCGTAGTAGAGGGATATCGTATTATTACGGGATGGGCAAAGCTGAGAAAGATTTATTTTCATCTTGAATTTTCCCAACCGGTCCTATCCAATCAGTTATATGATGGCAATCGGATGTATGAGAATACTCCTGTCATTAATGGTACGGAACTGCGTGGATTGTTTTGCTTCGATAAGAAGTGGAATAAAGAATTGATATGTAAAGTCGCTTTATCTCCGGTTTCCATTGAAAATGCCCGGTTGAATATGGCAACTGAGGTCCCGGATGGGACTTTGAATATATTGCTCGTGCTGCCGAAACTAGTTGGGAGAAAGAATTGAAGAAGATTATCATTCAAGGTACCGATTTGCAGAAAAAGATTTTTTATACGGCTTTATATCACACTATGGTACAACCCAATACGATGAGTGATGTTAATGGTGAATATATGGCATCCGATTACGTCACTCGTTCTGTGGCAAAAGGGGAGGTGCATTATTCTACTTTTTCTTTATGGGATACTTTCAGGGCCGCCCATCCACTTTATACTTTGATACACACGCACCGCATTCCCGATTTTGTTAAGAGCATGATGAGGCAATACGATTATTATGGCTATTTGCTGTATGGCAGTTATGGGGACAGGATAATTATTGTATGATTGGCAACCACTCCATTCCTGTCATTGTGGATGCTGTTCTGAAGGGTGTTGCGGGGTGGATGAAGAGAAAGCCTATGAAGCGGTTTTTAATAGTTCTATCGTGTCTCATCCGAACTCTCCTTTTGAAGTATGGGAGAAATATGGATATATGCCGGAGAATATTCAGACACAATCTGTTTCTATTACTTTGGAGCAGGCTTTTGATGATTGGTGTGTCGCACAGTTGGCTAAGCGATTGGGAAAAGAAAAGGATTATAATCATTTTATGAAACGATCTGCTTTCTATCGGAATTTGTTCAATTCTAAAACCGGGTTCTTCCAGCCTAAGAATGATAAGGGTGAGTGGATTGAGCCATTTGACCCTTATAAGTATGGGGCGAATGGAGGTTATCCTTTTACTGAAGGGAATGCTTGGCAATACTTTTTGGTATGTACCCCAGAATATCCCCGATTTGATTTCACTGACAGGGGGGAACAAAGCCTTTGTCGCAAAGTTGGATACATTCTTTACGGTTAGCTACCAAAGTGGTGCATTGAATGACAATGCTTCCGGTTTTGTAGGACAGTATGCGCATGGTAATGAACCGAGTCATCATGTGGCTTATCTGTATGCTTGTGCGGGGGAACCTTGGAAAACACAGAAATACGTGGCGTATATCATGAATGAACTGTATAACGATTCTTCTTCAGGTTATGCCGGAATGATGATTGTGGAGAGATGTCTGCTTGGTATGTGTTTGGAGCACTTGGCTTTTATCCGGTAAATCCGGTAAGTGGGGAGTACGTTATTGGTACTCCTATGTTGGAAGAAGCTGTCATTCAGTTACCCGATAGAAAGACTTTTACGGTAAAAACTCCGCGTAAGGAGGACAATGAGGTTTATATCTGTTCCATGAAACTGAATGGTGAAAAATATACGAAGAATTATATTACTCATCAGGATATCATGAAGGGCGGAATATTGGAGTTTGTTATGACTGCCTCACCGGGAAAATGATAACAAATGGTGAAGTGTTGGAATTTGTGCCGGGAAAGATTTCTAAATGTTGAATAACTCCCTTTTATAGGTTACGATTGAAGCAAAAGAGTCTAAAAATGGCGAGTTTTTCTCTACCTAATGGGAGAGGTATATCTACTTTTGTTTCAGAAGAAACTATTAATCATGAAAAATATGAAACATTTTAAGACTTATTTAGCAGCAATGGCTTTGGCCCTTTCCGGATGCCAGAGTGCAACTGATTCCTGTGAAACTACAGAATTGTGGTATGCCCAACCGGCAAAAGTTTGGATGGAATCTTTACCTATCGGTAATGGGCGTTTGGGAGCTATGACTTATGGTGGAATAGAGGAAGAGAAACTGGCATTGAATGAATCGACAATGTGGTCCGGCCAGTACAATGAGAACCAGAACAAACCTTTCGGACGGGAGAAAATGGACCAGCTCAGAAAGTTGTTTTTTGAGGGAAAACTATCGGAAGGAAACCGTATAGCCGGAGATAATCTTCATGGCAACCAGACTTCTTTCGGAACTCATCTTCCCATTGGAGATTTGAAGATGCAATTCATTTACCCCGAAGGTAAAGTTCGACCGACTTAACCGCCGTTCGTTAAGCTTGGATGAGGCTGTCAGCAGCGTTTCTTTCAACTCCGGTGGTGTGAACTATAAACGTGAGTATTTTGCTACAAACCCGGATAATGTTCTCGTACTCCGCTTGACCGCTGATAAGCAAAAGTCCATTACTATGAACATGGGATTGGATTTGATGCGTCAAGCTGATCTTTCTGTAGAAAATAACCAATTGGTGTTTACCGGAAAAGTAGATTTTCCTTTGCATGGTCCGGGCGGAGTCTGTTTTGAAGGAAGAATAGCCGTTTTGGCCGATAACGGAGAGGTAAAGATGGAACAGTCTGGGGTAAGTATCAAAGAAGCTGATGCCGTGACTTTGATTGTCGATGTGCGTACGGATTATAAAAGTCCTGATTACAAGACTCTTTGTGCTGACGGTGTGGAGAAGGCTGCAGCTAAATCTTATGATGAATTGAAGCAGGCGCATATAAAGGATTATAATACGTTGTACAATCGTGTTTCTATCCATTTCGGGCAAGACGCTAACCGGGCGATGCCTACGGATGTCCGTTGGAAACAAGTGAAGGAAGGCAAGACCGATACCGGACTGGATGCCTTGTTCTTCCAGTATGGTCGTTACCTTACCATTGCCAGTTCGCGCGAGAACTCTCCCCTGCCCATAGCTTTGCAAGGTTTCTTTAATGATAACAAGGCTTGTAATATGGGGTGGACGAATGATTATCATTTGGATATCAATACTGAACAGAATTATTGGGCAGCCAATGTCGGTAATCTTGCCGAATGTAATGCCCCCCTCTTTACCTATATAAAGGATTTAGCTCATCACGGTGCGAAGACTGCTGAAGTGGTTTACGGATGTAAAGGCTGGACTGCCCATACCACCGCTAATGTTTGGGGATATACTCCCGCATCCAGCACGATTATTTGGGGACTGTTTCCTATGGCAGGCTCATGGATTGCTTCTCATCTTTGGATACAATACGAATTTACACAAGATAAGCAATACCTGGCCGAAACTGCTATCCGCTTTTGAAAGGTAATGCACAGTTCATTTTGGATTTCTTGGCAAAAGACCCGAAGAGTGGTTATCTGATGACAGGGCCGAGCATCTCACCCGAAAACTGGTTCCGTACAGCAGGTGGTGAAGAAATGGTTGCTTCCATGATGCCTGCCTGTGACCGTGAGCTGGCCTACGAGATCTTGTCGAATTGTGTCCGGGCTTCAGAAATATTAGATACAGACCGTGAGTTTGCCGATAGCCTGCGTACCGCTATCGCCCAGCTTCCTCCTATCCAGTTACGTGCCAATGGTGCTATCCGTGAGTGGTTTGAAGATTTTGAAGAAGCGCATCCCAATCATCGTCATACTTCCCATCTGCTAGCTTGTATCCTTTTCCCAGATCACTTTTGGAGAAGACTCCCGAATTGGCGGAAGCTGCCCGTAAGACTATCGAGAATCGTTTGTCTGCCGAAAACTGGAAGATACAGAATGGAGCCGTGCCAATATGATTTGTATGTATGCTCGGTTGAAAGATGCGCAGGAAGCATATAAGAGTGTCCAATTATTACAGGGCAAGCTTTCACGTGAAAATTTAATGACTGTATCTCCTGGTGGCATTGCTGGTGCGGAAGGTGATATTTATTCGTTTGATGGGAATCCCGCCGGTACAGCTGGTATGGCAGAAATGCTCATACAGAATCATGAGGGTTATGTAGAATTCTTACCCTGTTTGCCTGTTGAATGGAAAGATGGTAGTTTTAAAGGTCTGTGTTTAAAGGGAGGAGCTGAAGCAACTGCTGAATGGACGAATGCTGTCATCAATAAAGCTTCTTTAAAAGCTACTGCTGATCAGGTTTTAAAAGTGAAAATTCCTCAAGGGAAAAAAATATAGAGTGCTTTTAAATGGTAAGGAGGCAATTGCAAATCCTGATGCAAAGGGTTTAATAACGGTGGATATGAAACGTGGAGATTTGCTGGAGTTATTGTAAAAAAACAGGCTGCTTTGCATAGCTTGATTGAGGATTACATCTTAGTATATTGAGGTGTAGTCCTCGTTTTATGATAAGACAACCTGCAAAGTGATGAAATAGTAATATTGTCCATGTTCTCAGTAATTTTTTCTATTCTTTAAGTCCTTGAATCCTTGTTACTTTACATTATAAAACTAACTAATATATGATATTCATGAAAACACAATCTAATTTTTATCTATTTCTTATCGCTTTGATTTCTGCTATGGGAGGTTTCCTGTTTGGATATGACTGGGTGGTAATCGGAGGAGCAAAACCTTTTTTATGAACAATACTTTGGTATAGCAAATGATCCTGTCATGCAGGGGTGGGCAATGAGCAGTGCTTTGATTGGCTGTTTGTTTGGGGCACTAAGTGCCGGTAAGCTGAGTGACCGTTTGGGACGTAAGCCGATTTTGATTTTGGCAGCAGGACTGTTTATCTGTACGGCTGTCGGTACAGGGGCTGTTCATTCTTTTACTTTCTTTAATGTATTTCGTTTGGTAGGGGGCTTTGCTATAGGGATTGCTTCTAGTTTGTCACCTATGTATATAGCAGAAATTGCTCCGGCGCATCTGCGTGGACGGTTTGTGTCCATCAATCAGTTGACGGTAGTATTAGGTATCTTGACTTCTCAGATTGTAAATTGGCAAATAGCTGAGCCTGTGGCATTAGGAGCTACTCATGAAATGATCCGTGAATCATGGAACGGACAGATGGGATGGCGCTGGATGTTTTGGGCAATGACTGTCCCGGCCGCCTTGTTCTTTTGTTTTTAGTTTTATATTACCGGAAAGTCCTCGTTGGTTAGCCTCTTCGGGAAAACGGGAGGCGGCACTCAAGGTTTTTACCCGTATGGGAGGAAAGGAATATGCTGTTACCGAGTTGGCTGCTATAGAGCTGTTTCAGCCTGCCAGACGCAAGAAGGAGGCTACCGTCAATTATTAAATCCTGCTATGTATAAAGTGTTGACTATAGGTGTTGTTATGGCTATTTTGCAGCAATGGTGTGGCATTAATGTTATTTTTAACTATGCACAGGAAATATTTATGGCAGCAGGTTATGGCGTGTCTGATGTTTTGATGAATATTGTGGTGACCGGTATTACGAATGTCATATTTACTATTCTAGCTATGTTTGTGGTAGACCGCTGGGGACGTAAGGCATTGACATTGATCGGATCATTTGGCTTGGCAGTAATTTATACCTTTATGGGAGCCGCTTATTATTTTCATATCACAGGAGTTGTTCTATTGATTATTGTCGTGATGGCCATTGCTTGTTATGCCATGACTTTGGCTACAGTGATGTGGGTCATTATCTCAGAGATTTTCCCGAATCGTATTCGTGGAGTTGCTATGTCTGTTTGCACTTTCGCTTTGTGGGCGGCTTGTTTTATACTTACCTATACTTTCCCAATGCTGAATAGTGGTTTGGGAGCTGCCGGAACATTCTGGTTGTATGGATTGATTTGCCTGGCTGGAGGAATATTTGTTGTGTTCCGTTTGCCGGAAACCAAAGGGAAGAGCTTGGAAGAAATTGAAAAAGAATTAGTGAAATAACAATATTTATTATGGAGAAAATAACTCAATATTTAATTCAAAGTACCGTTCATGGCAGTGAGGTGCGTGCATGGGAGGAAGATATCATGCTTCCTACTTATGAGATAGGAAAGGAAGAGAAGAATCCTATTTTTCTTGAAAAAAGGGTTTATCAGGGAAGTTGCGGATCAGTCTATCCTTATCCGGTGGTAGAGAAGATTTCAGATAAAAAAGTAGACAAGAGGTATCATGCATTATTTATCGAGAATGAATACATCAAGGTGATGATACTTCCCGAGCTGGGTGGTCGTATACACATGGTCTTATGATAAAGGTGAAAAGACGTCATTTTGTTTATTACAATCAAGTAGTGAAACCGGCATTGGTGGGATTGACAGGACCTTGGATTTCTGGAGGCATCGAATTTAACTGGCCTCAGCATCACCGTCCTTCTACTTTTTTGCCTACTGATTTTTTGATAGAGGAAAATGCGGATGGCAGTAAGACAGTATGGTGCAATGAAGTGGAGAGAATGTTCCGCACCAAAGGTATGCAGGGATTTACGCTTTATCCGGGCAAAGCTTATATAGAAATAAAAGTGAAGATTTATAATCGTACGTCTTTCCCTCAGACTTTTTTGTGGTGGGCCAATCCTGCAGTAGTAGTCAATGACCATTATCATTCGGTATTTCCACCTGATGTGAATGCGGTGTTCGATCATGGCAAGCGCGATGTTTCTTCTTTTCCTATTGCTACAGGAGTTTATTATAAACAGGATTATTCTGCTGGGGTGGATATCTCTAAATATAAAAATATTCCGGTTCCTACATCATATATGGCTATCAAGTCTAAATATGATTTTGTAGGTGGTTATGAAGAAGATGCCCATGGCGGTCTGCTGCATGTGGCCGATCATCATGTTTCTCCGGGAAAGAAACAATGGACATGGGGGAATGGTGATTTCGGTAAGGCGTGGGATCGCAATCTGACCGATGAGGATGGACCTTACATTGAGCTGATGACCGGTATGTATACGGATAACCAACCGGACTTTACTTGGTTACAGCCCTATGAGGAAAAATCATGGGTACAGTATTTTATGCCTTATAGTGAAGTGGGTTATGTAAAGAATGCAACTAAAGATGCTTTGCTGAATTTGGAAATAAAGGAAGGTAAAGCCCGTTTGGTGCTTTATACTACGGGAGTGAATAGTGGAGTACGTATTATAGTAAAAGCTATTAAAGGCACTGTTTTATTGGATAAGACTACACAAATTTCGCCATCAGAACCGTTTATTACGACTTTTGCGGCAGAAGGACTAAAAGAAGAGGAGGTATGTGTAGAGGTTCGTGATAAGGAAGGACAAATTTTGCTTTCTTATCAAGCGGATAAGCCGGAAATCAAGCCGGTTCCTGATCCTGCTAAAGCTGCTAAAGATCCTCAAGATATTGCTTCTGTCGAACAACTGTTTTTGACCGGACTACATTTGGAACAATATCGCCATGCTACTTATAATCCGATGGATTATTATATGGAAGCATTAAGACGTGAACCGGGAGATGTACGTTGTAACAATGCGGTAGGGTTATTGTTGATGCGTAAAGGACAATTTGCAATGGCGGAGAGCTATTTCCGGAAAGCGGTGGAAACCTTGACTGAACGTAATCCGAATCCTTATGACGGTGAACCTTATTATAATTGGGGTTGGAGTTGTATGATGCAACAGAAATGGGATGAGCTTATGATGCTTTCTTTAAGTCGGCATGGAATGCTGCTTGGCAGGATGCGGCTTATTATGCACTAGCACAACTTGACACTCGTAAAGGAAAGTATGAAAGTGCTTTGGACAAGATAGACCGTTCATTGATTCGTAATTGGCATAATCACAAAGCGCGTCAGTTGAAAATTTCCATTCTACGCAAATTGGGTCGTAAAGAGGAAGCTTTGGCGCTCGTAGCCGAATCATTGCAGATAGATCGTTTTAATATGGGATGCCGTTTTGAACATTATTTGTTGACCCGGGATGTGGAAGTGTTGGAGGAAATGAAAAAGTTTGATGCGTGGCTGGGCTCACGGATATATAGAATATGCATTGGATTTTGCTGCTGCCGGACTGTACGAGGAAGCTCTTTCTTTGTTGGAATGCTACGTAACCGGAGTTACAGAAGTATATCCTGTCGTTTATTATACAATGGGGTATTTCCATACCTGTAAGGGAGATGAGAGTAAAGCATTGGAATATTATCAGCGAGCAGAAAAGGAAAATCATTCATATTGTTTCCCGAATCGTATAGAAGAAGTATTGATTCTTCAAGATGCCGTACGTTTGAATATTCATGGAGCAAAAGCGGCATATAGTTTAGGAAACTTTTGGTATGCTAACCGTCAGTATGATAATGCTATTGCTTGTTGGGAACATTCGGCTGCTATAGAGCCAACATTCCCTACCGTATGGCGTAATTTATCTTTAGCTTATTATAATAAGCGTAATGATAAACAAAGGGCTTTGGAAACTCTGGAAAAAGCTTATGCATTGGATGAGCACGATTCTCGTATATTAATGGAGTTGGACCAACTTTATAAACGTTTAGGCCGACCTCATACAGAACGTTTGGCTTTTTTGGAAGCACATCTGTCTGAAGTGGAACAGCGTGATGATCTGTCCATTGAGCGTATCACTTTGTATAATCAACTAGGGCGCTATACTGAAGCAAAAGAATTGATTGCCGCACGTAATTTCCATCCATGGGAAGGAGGAGAAGGAAAAATCACCGGACAATATGTATTGTGCCGTATAGAATTAGCAAAGATTGCTTTAAGTGAAAAACGTTATGCCGATGCTTTAGTCCTTTTGGATGAAACGAATGTTTATCCATTTAATTTGGGTGAGGGAAAATTGGCAAATGCTGAAGAGAATGATATCTGGTATTATAAAGGTGAGGCGCTTCGTGGATTGGGAAATGAGCAACAAGCTATAGATTGCTTCATCAAAGCAACCATTGGCTCGTCAGAACCACAACAGGCTTTCTTTTACAATGACCAACAGCCCGACAAGATTTTCTATCAAGGTTTGGCATGGCGTGCATTGGGCAGGGAAGACAAGGCGTGCGGTTGCTTTAACAAATTGATAAAGCATGGTGAAAAGCATTTATTTGACCACTGCCGGATTGATTATTTTGCTGTTTCTCTGCCTGATTTGGCTATTTGGAAGATGACTTGGATAAACGTAACCGCATTCATTGCAATTATGTGATGGGACTGGGTTGTTTAGGATTGCGTGAAATGGGAAAAGCCATTGATTTTTTGGATAAGGTGCGAGAATTGGATATTAATCATCAAGGTGGACAAATCCATCGTAACTTGTGTGCCGTATGAAAAAAAAGAATATTTTCCTTTTGTTGGTAACATGGTGTCTGTGTGTTTTTGCACAGGCACAAACACCGTCAGCTTATGAATTATCATCCCCAAACGGGCAATTGGCACTTACTGTAGAGAATGGAAGGGTATTACAATATTCTTTAAGTTTGGAAGGTAAGCCTGTCATTCATCCCTCTGCTATTTGTATGACGATGGAAAATGGAAATATATGGGGAAAGAATGGTGAAGTGGTAGGAGCTTCTACAAGGAGTACTTCCGAGAAGGTTTATCCGGTAGCTGGTAACTATCGTGAATTAACAGACCATTATAATGAACTTTTTTTGAAATTCAAGGATGGTTATTCAGTTATATTCCGGATGTATAATGAAGGAATGGCATATCGTTTTTGTGGAAATCTTCCGGAGCAGGATTCTTTGATTGTAGCTGATGAAGAAGCTTCTTTTAATCTGGGCGATGATCCGGCAGTTATTTTACCCGAAACAACTAATTTTACAGCTTGGGAGTTGAGCAATGTGCTTTACGAGGGCATTTCTAAAATAGAAGAACATAAATATGGTATTACACCAACTTTATTTACAAACAAGATGCAGAATGTGCGTGTTGTGGTGGCTGAATCAGATTTGAATAACTATCCGGGTATGTATCTTCGTAAGGAAGATGGCAAGATGAAAGGTTATTGGGCGGCCTATCCTAAAAAAATAGAGATGGGCAGTTGGGGAAATTTTATTACGGTAGTTAAAGAGAGGGAGAATTATTTAGCACGTACTGCTGGTAATCATGCTTTCCCTTGGCGTATAGCTATTGTAGCAAGATGATAAGGAACTACTGACTAATGAAATGATTTACTTACTGGCCAAGCCCCAACAAATAAAGGATACGGATTGGATTCGTCCTGGTAAAGCAACTTGGGAATGGTGGCATTGTGCTATTTTGGAAAAAGCTCCTTTCCCTTCCGGTCATCAAACCTTTCGACGCAGATGTACAAGTATTATATTGATTTCGCTTCCGAAAACAAGATACCTTATCTGCTGGTCGATGCCGGTTGGAGCAATGTTTTTAATCATGCTGATTTGAATAAGAATATTGATATAAAAGAGGTGATACGCTATGGAAAAGAAAAAAAAGTAGGTGTATGGCTTTGGACTGTTGCTGCTACTTTATTCCAACATCCGCATTGTTATTTGGATTCTATCAGCAAATGGGGTGCTGTTGGGGTAAAAATAGATTTTTTTGATCGTGATGATGCCCAAATAATCCCTCAATATGAAAATCTGGCAAAGGCTTGTGCTGAGCGGCATCTTATGGTGGATTTTCATGGATGCAGCAAGCCTACCGGACTTCATCGGGCATATCCTAATATCCTTTCTTATGAAGCCATGCGATGTGCGGAATGTTTTAAGTGGGATACCACTTCTAATCCGGATTATCAGCTTCAATGTATCTTTGCCCGTATGCTGGGAGGTGGAATTGATTATACTCCGGGTTCGATGCGTAACAGCACATTGGAGAAATTTAAGCCGATCGATCCGGGGTTGCCTAGTTCATTGGGGACTCGTTCACATGAATTGGCCTTGTTTGTTGTACTTTCCGCACCATTTGCCAGTTTATGTGATTCTCCGGATGAGTATCGTAAGTATCCTGATATTTTAAAGTATTTAGCGGAAGTACCGACTTCATGGGATCAGACGATTCCCTTAGCTGCCCGTGTGGGCGAATATGCCGTGTTGGCCAAGCAGAAAGGAAATACTTGGTATATAGGCGGATTGAATGCTTGGGGAGAGAGAACAATTCAGGTGGATTGCTCTTTCCTGCCTCAGGATAAGAAATATACCATTGAAATTTTTCAGGATAAAAAAAGAAGTAACAAGAATGCTAATTTATACGAACATAAAATAATGGATATAGATAATAAGAATATTATTGAAATGTTTATGGCTTCTGGTGGGGGATTTGTAATAGTCATTCGTGAAAAGAAATAGAGGGGCAACCCTCTATTTCTTTTATATTGGCATTATTTATCCTTTTTTTCTTTTATCTTTGACTCAAATTTTGAACAAGCTATGAAAAAGACTTTGCTCATTTTATGTTGTTTGTATGTTGTATTTACATTACAGGCAGTTGATAGGGGATTGTCCAATTTTTATTTTTCTCATATAACGGGTGAGAATGGACTATCACAAAGTAATGTGAAGGCTATCATTCAGGATAGTTACGGGTTTATGTGGTTTGGTACAAAAAATGGTTTGAACCGTTTTGATGGAACTTCTATTGTACAGATGAACTGTGATGACTATGTAGCCGGTACGGGAAACCATAATATTTCTGCTTTGTTTGAAGATAAGGAACGTCAGTTATGGGTAGGAACGGATAGAGGAGTCTATCGTTATAATCCTGCCTTGGATATATTCACGGCAATGAATATGGAAACAGAAGAAGGGGTGAATATGAATAATTGGGTATCTAATATTGTGGCGGATTCTATTGGTAATATTTGGATTGTAATTCCTGATCAGGGAGTTTTTCGCTATAAGGATGAGAAGCTTTATTTTTATGAAGTAACCAACAAAGAGCATTTTAAAACAGAAGCTCCGGATTGTATTTTGGTACGCCCTGATGGTGATGTTTGGGTTGGTACATGGGGAGTCGGACTTTTTTCGATATGATAGAAATACGGATAAATTTGAACAATATTGTGTTGATAAAACCGGGCGTTCGTTAAAGGGAAAGAATATTAATTTTATTTGTAATTATGGTGATTGGATTGCAATGGCTATTCATGAAGGGGAACTAATGAAATATAATCCCGGTACGAATCAGCTGGTAAAAATAGATATACCGGAGGCTAACCATACATTTGTACGTAATGTAGCCTGTTTTGACAATGAACTATGGGTGGGAACTCACGAAGGTTTGTTTGTTGTAAATGAGAGGAAGAATAAAATAGTTCATTTGAAGCAAGATCTGATGCGTCCGTTCAGTTTGTCAGATAAGATTATTTATACTATTTACCGAGATCGGGAAGGGGGAATTTGGCTGGGAACCATGTTTGGCGGGGTGGATTATCTGCCTCATCATGATTTATTGTTTGATAAATATGTACCTGGGAGTGATGGGAACTCATTAACAACGAAACGGGTAAGAGAGATAGCTTCTGATAATAAGGGTAACATATGGATTGGCACTGAAGATGATGGGGTGAACATATTAAATATTGCTTCCGGAAAGGTAAGGCGGTTGAGATTGAACGATTATGATAAAGGGAACTATATGGTTACTTTGGGAATGTTTGTCAAAGGAAGCCAATTGTTCTGTGGCTTGTTTAAGCAAGGATTGGATGTGATTCAAATTACCCGAGAATAAAGTTTGTCATTATACTCCTGAGGAGTTAAATATAGGAGAAGGAAGTGTTTATACTTTTTTTATAGATAATGAAGGATATAAGTGGATTGGTACAGGCTGGGGACTTTATAAAGCTGCTCCTACAAGTTTTCATTTTGACAAAGTGGAAGAAGTGGGATTTGATTGGATTTTTGATGTATTTCAAGATAAAGATGGAATGATGTGGTTCGCCTCCATGGGAAGTGGGTTATGGAAGTATGATCCCCATAAGAATCTTTTTAAAAAGTATACTCATGAGGAAGGTAAGGAAAATACATTGAGCTCTAATTCTGTGAGTTCTGTCATGCAGGATTGTAAAGGCCGTATTTGGATTTCTACGGATCGTGGTGGTATTTGTTGTTATAATTCTCAAACGGATGATTTTACTACTTTTTCTATCAAAGACGGTTTACCAGATGATGTGGCTTATAAGATCTTGGAAGATGAACAATCAAATTTATGGTTTGGAACAAATCGTGGACTGGTTAGATTTAATCCGGAATCAAAAGATATACGGGTGTATACCACTAAAGATGGTCTATTAGGGAATCAGTTTAATTATAAGTCAGCTTTGAAGGGTGAGGACGGTAAGTTTTATTTTGGTGGTATAGACGGATTGATTGCATTTGATCCTAACTCTTCAGAGAAAATAAATTTCTTACCACCTGTTTATATTTCAAAGTTCAGCATTTATAATCAGGAAATAACAGTTCACACTCCTAATTCTCCTTTGAAAAAGTGTATAGAACATACAGATGAAATTATATTACCTTATGATCAGGCAAATATTAGTTTCGATGTTGCTTTATTAAGTTATTCTACTACGGAGTCCAATCAGTATTATTATAAATTAGTTCCGTTGGACAAAGACTGGATACGGGCAGCGAGTAATCAGAATATTTCTTACGCTAAACTGCCTCCGGGAGATTATATCTTGCAAGTGCGGGCTACCAATAGTGCCAAAGAAGGCCCTTATGCTACCCGGTCTTTATCCATTGTTATTCTGCCTCCTTGGTGGCAGTCCGTCTGGGCTTATTTTCTGTATATTATATGGGGAATCTGTGTCGTACTTTGCTGGTTCTTTTGGTATAGAAGACGCAAAGAGAAACAGATGGAAGAAAAGCAGAAGTTATTTGAAATTGAGAAGGAGAAAGAACTCTATGAATCAAAAGTCAGTTTCTTTACTGAAATAGCTCATGAGGTGCGCACGCCCTTGACATTGATAAATGGTCCGTTGGAAGCAATTGAGGAAATGGATATCAAGGATCAGAAATTGAATAAGAATTTGAAAGTAATCGGGCAGAATACCAAGAGATTATTAGATTTGACTGGACAGTTGCTTGATTTTCAGAAAATAGGGGCGAGCAAATTTGAACTGAAATTTGAAACGGTTGATGTAACGGCATTGCTGAATGAAACGATTGCTCGTTTTGAGCCTACTATTCTGCAAAAGCAGAAAGAGTTATTGCAGCATATTCCCCAAGAAAGAATTATGGCTGCCATAGATAAGGAGGCTATCACAAAAGTATTGAGTAATTTGTTGAATAATGCTTTGAAATATGCCCGTCATACCATTACGATAGATTTATTCCAAGATGAAGCTGATTTTACAGTTCGTATTGTCAGTGACGGAGAAAAGATACCTGAAGCGTCCAGCCAACAGATTTTTGAACCCTTTTATCAGATGGAGAAGAAGGATACAGTTCGGATGGGAGTAGGCATAGGATTACCTTTAGCTCGTTCGCTAGCCACTTTGCATAAAGGCAGGCTTTATTTGGATATAGAACAACCGGAGAATACATTTGTTTTGATCATTCCTTTGAATAAAGAGGAAGTAAGGCAGCAAATAGAGAAGGTAGTGGAACAAAATATAGAAGTATTGGATGAGGAAACATCAACAGAAACAGACCAGATGAAAGGTTATACTTTATTGTTAGTAGAGGACAATGAAAGTATGAGATCTTTTATCTTTGAACGATTGGAAGTTTTGTTTACGGTGGAAACTGCTGTGAATGGACAGGAAGCGTTGGATGTTTTACGTAGTAATCACATAGATTTGGTAATCAGTGATATAATGATGCCGGTGATGAATGGCTATGAATTATGTAAGGAAATAAAGGGGGATATTGATTTGTGTCATATTCCGGTTATTTTCCTTACCGCCAAGAACGATTTGAAGAGTAAAATTAACGGATTGAAGATAGGAGCGGAAGCTTATGTGGAGAAACCTTTTTCTTTCAATTATTTGAAGAGTCAGATTTTGTCTTTACTCAGCAATCGTAGAAAAGAACGTGAGGCATTCTCTAAACGTCCTTTTTTTCCTGTGCATAATATGCAGATGAACAAGGCGGATGAAGAATTTATGAATAAAGTAATCAATGTAATTCAAGAGAATATTTCAGATGAAAATTTCAATGTGGAACGTATGGCTGATATCTTATGTATGAGCCGTTCCAGCTTATTGAGGAAAATAAAGATTCTGTTTAATCTTTCACCCATAGATTTCATTCGGTTGATCCGTTTGAAAAAAGCGGCCGAATTGATTCAGGAAGGTAAATACCGTATTGGGGATATCTGTTATATGGTAGGAATAAACTCTTCATCTTATTTCAGTAAATTATTCCTGAAACAATTCGGAATGACTCCGAAAGAGTTTGAGAAACAGTATCAAACATCCAAGGAAAAAGCTAAAATAGATTTGACGGAGAATCTCTGATTGAAAGAAATGCAGCAAAAATGACACATTTGCGGATTCTTCGGACGCAGATGAGTCATTGCTGCAAAAATCCTATTTATTGCTGCGTTTGTATATTAACAGGTTGTCAAGATATGCCTACTTTTGACCATGCTTGAAAGGAAAAGAATTCCGAACAGTAAAGCAAACCTTAAGTAGATTTATCTCTTTGACAAACTAATAATATTATGAAGAATAATTGGTTAACTTTAAAATCATTGTTTCTCTGTGTTTCTGCATTGAGTGTTTCCGGTCTTATTTTGTCCGGGTGTACTGAAAATGCAAATCTAAATGTCGGTGAATGGTCTTTGGAGTACGATGCTCACGCTAATGGTATTGATATCAGCAAAGGCTCTAAGCTTATTTATGATAATGTATATGCAGCTTATAAATTGGCCGACAGTGTTGTTTCGACTCGTGATTATGCAAAGCATCATGTTTCTACAAAAAAAAATCAATGATCATTTTGGAGAAGGGTATCATTATGAGGTGACTTATACTGGGAATAATTTGCCTGTACTGGTTCAATCTTTTTATGTATATCCGACAAAGGATTATGTGTTGACAGATTTTACTTTGGAAAGTACGTCTGAAATGGCTTCGAATTATATGGCGCCGGTCAATGTGGACCGAATGCCTGAAGTCCTGAACCAGGGTGAAAATAATCGTGCGCTTTTCATTCCTTTCGATAATGACTGTTGGATCAGATACCAATCTCATCCGCTCACATTTACAGAATTGACTAGTTATGAAGTTACTGCCATATTTAATAATGATGATCGTGAAGCTATGGTGATAGGTTCTGTGGAACACGATTCTTGGAAAACAGGTATAACAATAGGTAAAGGTAATATATATAATGTAGGTTCATTGGTATGTTATGGGGGTGTTGCTGATAAGACAACGCGTGATTCGAAACCTCACGGTGCATTGAAAGGTACGACAATCAAGTCGCCTAAGATTTTAGTAGGATTTTTTGAAGACTGGCGTGAAGGCATGGAAGAATACGCTCAGGCTAATGCTGTGATTGCTCCGCCCAAAGCTTGGGATAAAGCTGTTCCTTTTGGCTGGAACAGCTGGGGAGCGTTGCAATTTAATCTGACCTATCCGAAAGCATTGGAAGTTTCTGATTTTTATAAAGAGAATTTGCAGTCCCATCATTTTGTGAATTCGGATAATCTGGTTTATACAGGTTTGGATTCTGGTTGGAATAGTTTTTCAGAAGAGGACTTGAAAGCTTTTGTGGATAGATGTAAGGCAAACGGTCAGATAGCCGGCGTTTATTGGACTCCGTTTACTGATTGGGCTAAAAATCCTGAACGTGAAATAAAAGAAATTCCGGGGTATAAATATAAAGATGTGTATCTCTATGCAAATGGAAAACCGCAGGAATTAGACGGAGCGTATGCTGTTGATCCTACCCATCCAGCTATTGAAGCTATGATGAAGCGTACATCGGAACTCTTTCATCGGGCAGGTTTTGAATATGTGAAAATGGATTTTATGACACATGGGGCGATGGAGGCTGACAAATGGTATAATCCGGAAATACAAACAGGTATTCAGGGATATAACTATGGAATGCAATTGCTTGACAAATATTTTGGCGATATGTATATCAATCTTTCTATTTCTCCTGTTTTTCCTGCTCATTATGCTCAGTCTAGAAGAATTGCTTGTGATGCGTGGAATAAGATGAAGGATACTGAATATACCTTGAATGCACTTTCATACGGTTGGTGGCAGGATAAGGTTTATCAGTTTAATGATCCTGACCATATTGTATTGCGTGATGCTACAGATGGTGAGAACAGAGCGCGTGTTACTTCGGGGGTCATTACAGGAATTTTCATTGCTGGAGATGATTTCAGCAAAGGCGGTTCTAAAGAAGTGAAGGAGAAGGCGATGAAATATCTGACTAATGCTGAGATCAATGCTATAGCCAATGGGGAATCTTTCCATCCTGTAGATGGGAAGGTGAAAAGTCAGAAAATCAGTTTGTTACGCATGGATAAGGATGGTAAGGCTTATTATGCTGTGTTCAACTATATGGATCAAGAGTTGAAGATGACTACAGCTTTAGAGCGTCTGGGGTTGGATTCGTCAAAGGAATATAGGCTGAAAGAATTATGGAGTGGCATTGAAAGTACTGCTAAAACCAATCTGGAAGTAACGGTTCCTGCATGTGATGTTGTAATTTTCAAAGTGGAAGAATAAACCAATTAATAAACTTTAAATCGTTAACTTAAATTTAACAAATTTATGAAAAATGAATTAGGACTTATTAATTTAATCCTTATCATGTTTTTGTTTGCTGCAATATGCTAGCACAGAACATAACGGTTACAGGACAGGTGGTGGATGTTACATCCGAACCTATCATTGGTGCAAGTGTAGTGGTAAAAGGTACAGCCAATGGGACTATTACCAATTTTGATGGTAAATTTACATTATCAGTTCAGAAAGGGGAAACATTGCATATTTCTTATATAGGATATGTTGCACAAGATGTTAAAATAATGGGTAACCAACCAGTCAAAGTTGTGATGTCGGAGGATACTGAAACATTAGATGAAGTGGTTGTTGTAGGCACTGCGATGAAGAAGAGTGATTTGACGGGAGCTGTTGCCAGTGTTAGTTCTAAAGTATTGGAAGAAAAACCAGTAACAAATGTAAATCAAGCTCTTCAAGGTCGTGTCGCAGGTGTGTTCATTTCTCAACCTACGCGTCCTACGGATGATGCATCTATTAAAATTCGTGGTATTAATACAATTAATGGATCTACAGACCCTATTTATGTCGTAGATGGTATGGTTATGGATAATTCATTCTCTGGATTTAATGCAGTCAAATTTGAATGATGTGGCTTCTATTGAGGTCTTGAAAGATGCATCAGCTACAGCTCTGTATGGTTCACGTGGTTCCAACGGTGTTGTTGTTATTACAACTAAGAAGGGTAAAAAAGGCGAAGGTAAAGTTTCTTATGATGGCTGGATTGGCTTTCAGACCTATGCTAATACTCCAAAAACTATGAATACTCGTCAATTATTTGAACTTAGAAAGGAGGCCTATACGAATGGTTATATGCAAACAAATCCTGATGGAGATGTCAATGCTTATATCAATGATGTGATAATGGGATCGAATACTGTTTTTGCTGATTATGAATTCGATGCTACAACAATAATAAAAATTATGATTGGCTGGATGCTGTGAGCCGTACTGGAGTACAACACAATCATGTAGTAAGTCTTTCGAATGGCAATGATAAAGGTTCTTATTATATTAGTTTTGGTTATACAGACAATAAAGGTGTAATTGAGAAGTCTGAACAAGAAAAATACACAGGACGTATTAATGCGGATCAACAGATTAAATCCTGGCTGAAAGTAGGTACTAATACAACTTTTACACGTACCGAGAACACGTTGGTTGATGATGGAGTAATGAATCGTGCACGTTGTGCTAATCCGATGTTGGAAATTTCTGATGAGATTGAAACTTTAAATTGGCAAGGTATTTTTGACCAAAATAATTTTAATCCATTACGTTCTTTGAAAGTCGATAATGATTTGGTGTATAATCGCTTGTTGAGCTCTAATTATATTAATATCAATCCTATTGAAGGATTAAACTTGCGTTCTACTTTCTCTATTGATTATGCTCAAAAGCAGCAAAATAAATATACCCCGAATGATATTTATGAGTCGGAACGTTATGGAACACAAGGTGAAGCCAAAGATGATAGAGATACACGTACTGTATGGCAATGGGATAATTCATTGTCTTATGAAGCCTCTTTCGGTAAACATAAGTTGAATGCGATGGTTGGTACCAGTGCTACACGGACTACGTATAATTATATTAATGCTACGGCAACAGGGTTTGGCACTAATTTATTTGGATATCATAGTTTGGGATCTGGTTATAAAAAAGATCAGCGCGGCTTAAGTACAGCTTGGTCCGAGCAAACATTATTATCTTATATCGCTCGTGTTAACTATAACTATGCGGGTAAATATTTATTGACGGCGACAGCGCGTTACGACGGTTCTTCTAAATTTGCTAAAGGAAATCAGTGGGGTATTTTTCCGTCTGTGTCTGCAGCTTGGAATATTACAGAAGAAAAGTTCATGAAAAATCAGACGATTTTTGATCAGTTAAAGTTACGTGCTGGTTTTGGTATCGTTGGTAATCAGAATATTGATGATTTTGCCTATTTATCTTTATATAATGTCAGCTATACGGGTACTTCCGATACAGGTTATACAAATTCTTTTGTTTCCAATGGGCGACGTGGTACTCCAGATATTAGTTGGGAGAAACAAAAACAATGGAATTTAGGAGTAGATATGGCTTTCTTACAGAATAGAGTGCGTTTGTCTGTTGATGCTTTCTTGATAAAAAATAAGGATTTGTTAATGAGCCATTCGTTGCCTACGACTACTGGTTTCAGCAGTACTATTGAAAATATAGGTGCGATTGAAAACAAAGGTTTGGAATTTGCTTTGAATGCCAATTTGGTAAGAGCTAAAGATTTTGAATGGAATTTTGCAGCTACATTGTCTATGGATAAAAATAAGGTAACTCAATTATATGGTGATAATGATGTTGTATATAATGTAGATAGTGATCGTAATATTCAAAAAGAAGGTAATTTATTCCTTGGTGAGTCTCGTAACACAATTTATATTTGGAAAACAGGTGGAATCGCCCAAGAAATTGATATGGATCGTTTGAATAAATAAATTGGAATGGATATAATGTGAATCCTGGTGATTTGTATCCGTTGGATTATGATAATAATGGACAGATAGATCAAAATGACCGTGTTGTAATTGGTTCCACTGATCCTAAGTTTTATGGCGGTTTTTCTACAGATTTTTCTTGGAAGGGATTGTCTTTAAATGCAGTATTCAGTTATTCTTATGGGGCTAAAAAATTGAGTCCTTGGTATGAAACTTTGATTGGAAGTACTGGATCTGGAGTCGCATCAACGGATTTGTTGGATCGTTGGACTCCTGAAAATACAGATGCTGAATTTCCACGTGTGTTGGCTGGCTTTGATTATAATCATTATGGTGCAAGTTCTATGGATTTTAGTGTACAGAAAGCTTCTTTCTTGCGTTTGTCTGCTCTGACATTGGCCTATACTTTCCCAACTAAAGTGATAAATGCTCTGAAACTGGCTAACCTGCGTGTTTATGCCACTGGTTCTAATCTTTTTTGCTTAACTAATTATAATGGTTATGATCCGGAAACTGGTGATTGGTATCCTCCTACACGTATGTATACTTTTGGTCTTAATTTGGCTTTTTAATGGAAGGATAGAATAAATAGTCTAACTTTAAAAGAAAACACAACAATGAAAAAGATATATAGATATAGTGCGATATATGCTTTGGCTTTGACCTTTGCACTGAAAACCTCCTCTTGCTCGGATTTTTTGCAGGTAGAACCTACGGGATCTTTGACTGAAGAACAAGTATTTGAAAAAATAGATAATGTAGAACCTTTAGTTCTTGGATTGTATAAGAGTTATAGGGGCTGTAAAGAAGGACGTAATGGATTGATGCCTTATTTGGGGACAGATGAAACACAGCAGGGTAATTATCAGTTGATTTCTTCAGGCGATCAAGCCGGTATGGATAAATATAATGGACAGTTGAATCCTACATCTACTCAGGTTAGTTCTATTTGGAACAACCGTTGGCCGGCTGTCGTTTCAGCTGCTAAAGCTATATATGCATTGGGTATGACCACTGAAGAACCGGAACGTGCTAAACAGTTGATGGGAGAGGCATGCTTTATTCGTGGTTTATTAATGTTTGAATTAAGTATGTATTGGGGTGAAATCCCTGTGATAGATATGAACCGTACTGATGAATTGGGCTTGGGACGTCAACCTTTAAAGACTGTATGGGAATATATTATTAATGATTTTATTACTGCTACCAATAATTTGCCTGAGTCTTATAATAGTGAACCGCAGCGTGCTACTGTTGGGGCTGCATGGGCCATGTTAGGAAAGGCTTATATGGCAGCTCCGGAAGAGACAGGATTACGGGATTTTGCCAAGGCTGATGAATGTTTTAAGACTATTATTAATATGGGGCGATATGAATTGCTGAATAATTATGCTGACTTGTATCGTTATGATAATCCTAATACAAAAGAGTCATTGTTTGAGTTGCAATTTAATAATGTATATCCTGATTGTAATTATTGGGAGTTTGATTGTGGTTCTCGTGCATGTGACTCTTGGTTTGGTCAGGGATGCTCTTTCTCTGGTTACGACTTCTAGTTCCGACTCCTTTTGCTTATAAGACGGTAGAAGAAGGTGGCATTTGGGAAGATGGAGATTTGCGTAAAGAAGAAGCATTGCGTTATGATTTTACGTATTATACTAATAAATATTCAGAAGATGGAACATTTGAATATGTAACTCCTGATTTGTCAAAGACTCAATGGACGGGAACTACAGATGAATTGGAACCGCATATAAAGAAATATGAAGACTATCGTACAGATATTCTTTCAGGGCTTGGCATTAATAACATGTGGAATTCTGGTAAGAACTTTTCAATGATTCGTTATGCTGATATATTATTATTGCATGCTGAATGTCTGAATGAATTAGGACAGACTTCGGAAGCAGTACAGATCGTGAATAATCAAATTCGTACTCGTGCATGGGGAGGAAACTTGCCAGAAGATAAGAAATGGAATTCGGGAATGAGCAAAGATGAATTCGTGATAAAGTAATGGATGAACGTTTGCGTGAACTTTGTTTCGAAGGTTGGAGACGTATTGATTTGCTTCGTACTAATAAATTTGTAGAATTGATAAAAGAACGTAACCGTTGGGCAAAAGAATCAGGGACAATTCAAGATTTCCATAAGCGCTATCCTATTCCTGATACTGAAATTAAAACAAATGATGCATTCGGCCCTGAAGATCAGAATCCGGGATATAGCAAATAAATTGTTTCTATCCATATAAATTAGAAGCATCAGGAGGAAACATCTGCTTCCTACCTGATGCTTTTTCTTTTTCTGAAATTTGGAATAATATGAAAATAATACATAAAATAGAAACTTATACCTCTGACGGAAAACCTGTATTACGATTTACCGTAATGAACTCCTCGGGAGCTTATATGGAATTCACTAATTGGGGGGCACGTTGGATTACAGCTTCAGTACCGATGTTCAGGGAGCATTAGCCAATATTTTGATCGGTTATGATACCTTGTCCGATTATTTGAAAGATTCTTATTATATGGGAGCAACTGTTGGCAGATTTGCCAATCGTATTGCTGATGCTTCTTTTACAATAGATAGGAAAACCTTCCATTTGGAAGTTAATGATGGGAATAATACCAATCATGGAGGTTTTTCCGGCTTTCATAACAAGGTGTGGCAATGGGAAGAATTACCGGATGGCATCCGTTTTAGTCTGTATTCGCCAGACGGAGAAGGAGGTTTCCCGGGAAATATCCATGTGATAACAGACTATCGTTTCAATGAGGACAATGAACTTTCTGTACGGCATTATGCGGAAACAGACTGTGCTACTTACATCAATATGACTAATCACGCATATTTCAATTTGCGCGGAAATGGAAAAAAGATAACAGAGCATCGGTTGCATATTTCGTCTGACCGGATATTGGATACTACCTCGGCGTTCATTCCTACGGGAAGAAAGATGAAGGTGAAAAATACTCCGTTTGACTTTACTTCCCTAAAACCGGTAGGTGCAGACTTATATGCTGATCATGAGCAATTACTTTGGAATAAAGGATATAATCATTGCTATATATTGAAAGATAAAATGTCTGAGGAGATGTTAGAGGCTGCTTCTTTATATGAACCTGTAACAGGAAGAAAAATGACAGTGATGACTGATTTGCCTGCTGTTCTTTTGTATACAGCGGGATATTATGACCGACCGGATACAGCCATCTGTTTGGAAACACAATTTTATCCGGATACTCCTTCTCATTCGGATTTTCCTTCTTGCCTGGTGTTACCGGAGAAAGCTTATGAGCATTGCACCTTGTTTAGTTTTCAGGTGCAAAAAGAGAAATAGATGATTGATAAATATGAAAAGACTATAATATGAAAAACGTAAAAAAAACATGGGTTGTATTAGCCCTACTGGGATGTATGCAAGTACTGCATGCTCAAACTGTGTATTTACATAGCGATAACCCACAAATGAAATGGAAGTTAAAGCCTCAGGCTGAAGTCGGAACGGATGTGAAGTCACTTTGTGGAAACGGATACAATGTTTCTGCTTGGTAGATGCTGTTGTGCCTGGAACAGCTTTTAATTCGTATGTAATAGCAGGGCTGGAGAAAGATCCTAACTTTGGTGACAATATTCATCAGGTAAATCGCGACAAATACGACTGTAGCTTTTGGTATCGTACTACATTCCGTGTTCCTGCTGATTTTACAAAAGAATTGATATGGTTGAATTTTAATGGGGTAAACCGTCGTGCGGAAGTCTATCTGAATGGAACATTATTAGGTAAACTGGATGGGTTTATGCATCGTGGACATTTTAATGTTACTTCAATAGTAAATCGTGATAAAGAAAATGTATTGGCTGTACTTGTTCATATGCCTGATACTCCATTGGCTAATCAGGCAGTCCAACCTATTTGTCTAGTGGCGGATGGGATTGGATGCCTTATGTGCCGGGGTTGAATAGTGGTATAACCGATAAGGTATTTCTTACTAATACGGGAACAGCTACTTTAATTGATCCTTGGATACGTACTAATTTACCTACCGTGCCAGAGCGGATTTGAGTGTGGCGCTTGATGTTAAGAATAATTCGGTAGAAAAGACGAAGGTATTGGTGCGCGGAACAATTACCCCAGGAAACATTGTTTTTCAAAAAGAATTAGACGTGAATGCCCATACTACTGAACAGGTGAAGTTTGACAAACGCTATTTTCCACAACTGTGTATAGACCAGCCGCGTCTGTGGTGGCCAAATGGGTATGGAGAACCCAATCTTTATCATTGTAAGTTTGAGGTGATGGTGGATGGAAGAGTTTCGGAAACGAAAGATGTTTCTTTTGGTATAAAGAAATATTCTTATGATAAAGAGGGCAATACATTCCATATTTATATTAATGATATTCCGGTATTTGTTAAGGGAGCGAATTGGGGGATGTCTGAATATATGCTTCGTTGCCGTGGCGAGGAATATGATACCAAAGTCCGCCTGCATAAGGAAATGAATTTTAATATGATACGTAATTGGCTCGGCTCTGTTACAGATGATGAATTCTACGAGGCATGTGACAAATATGGCATTATGGTATGGATGATTTTTGGATAAACTCTAATCCGAATTTGCCTTATGACCTCAATGTGTTCAATAATAATATGATGGAGAAAATAAAACGTGTGCGTAATCACCCTAGTATAGCCGTGTGGTGTGGCGATAATGAATCTAATCCTCAGCCTCCTTTAGAAGGATGGATGGCGGAAAATATTAGGACCTTTGATGGAGGTGATCGTTATTTTCAAGCAAACTCCCATGCTCAGGGCTTGACCGGTAGTGGTCCGTGGGGAGCATTTGAGCCTCGCTTTTATTTTACTAAATATCCTGATGGCTTGGAAGGAGATCCGGCGCGTGGCTGGGGATTTCGTACAGAAATTGGCACAGCTGTAGTTCCTACCTTTGAAAGCTTCAAGAAATTTATGCCCAAGGAGAACTGGTGGCCTCGTGATGAAATGTGGAACAAGCACTATTTTGGCCAAAATGCTTTTAATGCAGCTCCCGATCGTTATGATGCTTCTATAACCAAAGGTTTTGGCAAGCCCGAAGGGATTGAAGATTATTGCCGTAAGGCTCAGCTTGTCAATATTGAATCTAATAAGGCTATGTATGAGGGTTGGCTGGATCGTATGTGGGAGGATGCATCAGGTATCATGACTTGGATGGGACAGTCGGCATATCCGTCTATGGTTTGGCAAACTTATGACTATTATTATGATTTGACAGGAGCCTTTTGGGGAGCAAAATCAGCCTGTGAACCGGTGCATATTCTTTGGAATCCTGTGACGGACGGTGTGAAGATTGCTAATACCACAGCATGTGATATGGAAGGTTTGACTGCTGAAGTAAAAGTTTACAATCTGGATGGAAAGTCTGTGGAGGCTTATACAAAATCAGCTATTGTGAACTCTCCTAGCAATTCTACTGTGCAATGTTTTACGATAGATTTCAATAAAGAGCGTAAAAATCTGTCATTAAATAAACCGACCTTTGCTTCAAGTACCACTTATGGACAGCCTTCAGATGCTACGGATGGGAAAAAAAGATACCCGTTGGGCAGCGGCAAAAGCGGAAAATGAATGGCTTTATGTGGATCTGGGCAGTGTGCAATCCGTAGGTGGGGTTCGCTTGAATTGGGAGGCATCTTTTGGTAAAGGATATAAGATTCAAGTGTCAGATGACGCCGAGACTTGGAAAGAAGTATATAAAACTGATGAAGGACGTGGAGGAATAGATGAAATTACTTTCCCCGAAGTTGATGCCCGTTATGTACGTATGTTTGGGACGGAACTAGGTTGGTGGTTTGGTTATTCATTATGGAGTTTTGATGTATTGGGTGGAACACAGCCTAGTGAGGGTTTGAGCGATGTACATTTTATCCGCCTGACGTTGAAAGATAAATCAGGAAAGGTTGTTTCTGAAAACAATTATTGGCGTGGCAACGACCGTTTGGACTTTACGGCTTTGAATACTTTGCCGGCAGCCGAATTGAAAGTTTCTTCTAAATTGTTGCGTAAAAATTGGTCAGGCAGAGAATTCGGGCAGCTATAGCTCACCTAAAGTCTGCAAAAGGTGTGGCGTTTGCAGTATATGTTCAGGCTGTTCGGACCTCGGATGGAGAGCGTATTCTTCCTGCTATTATGAATGACAATTATTTCACATTGATGCCGGGTGAAACCAAAGATATATGTATTACTTTTGATGAGGCTTTATTGCAAGGTGGTTCCTATAAATTGTTGGTAACACCTTATAATAATAAATAAGATGCGAGTTGGTGGAGCTTGGAGAATTTGAAATTCAGATTGGTGTAGCTTCCGATGATGTATGATTAAAGAAGAATATAATAGTGGAACAAATGAATTTGGTAAATATGGGAAATAAAATATTGTTTTTATGTGTTTCTCTCTTGGCGTATGTAAATTCTTACGCCAAGGTGGTCTTACCCGCTTACTTTACGGACAATATGGTTCTTCAGCAAAATACGGAGGTTACTTTTCATGGTAAAGCGGTATTGGGTAAAATCTTAAAAGTAACTACAGGCTGGAATAATGAAGTGTATGTGACTCAGGTGAATAAGGACGGTTATTGGAGTTTGTCTGTGCCTACTCTGCTGCAGGAGGGCCTTATACGTTGACATTTACGGATGGTAAGAAATTGCAATTAAAAAATGTAATGGTGGGAGAGGTATGGTTTTGTTCCGGTCAGTCTAATATGGAGATGCCTGTTGCGGGTTGGGGGAAAGTCATGAATTATGAGCGGGAGATAACGGAGGCGAATTATCCTTCTATTCGTTTGTTTCAAGTGAAGAAGAATACTTCAGTAACTCCGTTGAGTGATATGGAGTCTACTATGGGAGGTTGGCAGGAATGTTCTTCCGCCACAATTCCTGAATTCTCTTCACTCGCTTATTTTTATGCCCGTTCATTATGGAAAGAATTAAATGTTCCTGTAGGTGTGATTGACTGTACGTGGGGAGGAACGCCTGCTGAAGCGTGGACCAGCTATGAAACATTGAAACAGGTGCTGGGCTTTCGTGAAGAGTTGGCTAAGATGGAACAATTGGACTTTGACCCTATTCGTATGGAAAAGGCTATAATCAAGAGCGCTCTGAGTGGCAATCTCTTTTTCTAAGGAAGATAAGGGAATGGAGGAAGATAAGCCTTGCTGGATTGCACCGGACTTGTCAGAAGGACAATGGTGGGATATGTGCCTTCCTGATTACTGGGAAAAGAATGGATTGAAAAATTTTGATGGAGTAGTATGGTTCCGTCGTAGTTTTGAAATTCCAGCAGAATGGATTGGTAAACCGTTAAAACTAAATTTAGGAATGATTGATGATGAAGATATCACTTATTTTAATGGGGTGGAGATTGCCCGAGGGGCAGGCTATATGACACCGCGTACTTATACCATTCCTGCAAAACTAGTGAAGGCTGGTAAGGCGGTTCTTGCTGTTCGTGTTTCTGATTTTGGTGGAGAAGGCGGTATTCATGGCAAGGCGGAGGACCTTTATGTAGAAGCTGATGGAAAGCGGATCAGTTTGGCTGGAGATTGGAAATATCGTATCGGACTTTCTTTAACAGGATTTCCACCTGCACCGATTTCTCCTGTTCAAAGCTCCAGTTATCCTACGGTGCTGTTCAATGCGATGGTCAAACCATGGACTGCTTTTCCCATTAAAGGAGTAATATGGTATCAAGGTGAAGCTAATGTAGGTCGTTCAGAACAATATGGAGATTTGTTTCCTGCTCTCATTACGGATTGGCGCCGACAATGGCGGAGTGATTTCCCCTTTTATTTTGTACAATTGGCTAATTTTATGGAATCCAAGAAAATACAGCCGGATTCCGAATGGGCGGCTTTGCGTGAAGCGCAAACTAAAGCATTAAACTTGACCAAGTTGGTATGGCCGTGACCATTGATATTGGTTTGGCTGATGATATTCATCCTAAGAATAAGCAAGAGGTGGGACGCCGTTTAGCTTTGGTTGCCCTGGCCGGTAGTTATGGAAAAAAATGTTTCAAGTTCGGCTCCTGTATTCCAAAATTATATAATTAAGGGGAACAAGATGGAATTGGATTTCGGACAAAAGCAAGATGGATTTCAAGATTAAAGGTACAACTTTTAAAAGGCTTT
>ENA-OQAN01000207-OQAN01000207.1-human-gut-metagenome-genome-assembly--contig:-NODE-207-length-32692-cov-2.290465_pt1 | contig 32692 bp, 46 predicted proteins | sample MGYA00242735_ERZ504527 | MGnify/ENA primary metagenome ERZ504527 (study PRJEB26092, sample SAMD00036230) | human gut metagenome | host: Homo sapiens | study: EMG produced TPA metagenomics assembly of... | reverse complement strand
TCTGTAAATTTGAGATAATCATAGAACTATAACAATTAATTATTCAACATTGTCGGTTTTGGGGCGCAGGAAGTAAAGTTGTGCACATAAGGCAGCTGCCACTACAATCGCAAGCATGGAGAATCCCAGTCCAGATCTCCTCCGTCGCTCCACTGGCCCAGCAAGTCTGTAATGAAGGCTCCGGCAAATACTCCGATCATGTTCATCACTCCATAAGCGGTTGCCCGTTGTTTGGCGGAGACAAACTGGCAGAGGATCGGCATATTGTTTGCATCAAAGATTCCGAAACCGATACCGAACAAAAGTCCGGCTCCGACGACAGCTACTATGTGATGACCGCATCCTAGCAGGAGCAATGACGGAATAGTCATTCCCAGTCCGATGGCTCCGGTATAGACGCGACCGCGCAAATTCTTTTGTACCCATCGGTCTGAAAGGGTTCCTCCGAGCAGGACACCGATAAATGAAGATACGGCAATGGTAATTGTAGAAATCGGTCCGGCTTCAGACATCGGTAAGTTCAGATTTTCAGCAAACAGAGTCGGCAGCCAGTTCTTGGTAGCCATCCGGGAAGGCTGGATGCTGCAAAATAGAATAAGATAACCCAGAAAGCAGTGTTAGTGAATAATACCCGTAATCCTTTGCCCAGACTGCTTTGATTCGTTTCCGGACTGGGGCGTTCGGTTTTTACCTTTTCTGTTTTCTTGTCATGCAGGAAAAGCATCAGGACGACAGCATATGCAATACCGATGATACCAAACCAATGGAAGGTGGTGTGCCAGGAAAATGCTGCAGCAACCGTTGCACCGAAACCACCGATGGCCTGTCCTGTATAAAGACCGGTCATGTGAATACCTACGGCAAGTGAACGGGATGAGCCGGAATGGTAATCGGCAATCAGAGAAAGGCCTGCCGGGATATAAAGAGCTTCACTTACTCCCATCAGGCTCTGAGCCAGAATATTTGCTGGAATGTATCGGCTATACCCATTAAGTAAGTTACAGCTGACCACACGAACAGACTTCCGACAATTAACCATTTCCGGTTGAGGCGGTCGGCAATCATACCGCGACCGGACTCATAAAACCGTATATCCACAAAAATACAGCCATCAGTCTGCCGAAATTGGTGGCTGACTGAAGTTCTGTGATGTCCATTTGCATGGCATCCTTCATGGTGCTCAGCATCTGGCGGTCCATATAGTTCAGCAGGGCTACTCCCCAGAGAAGGGCAACAACTACCCACGGATATATTTTAGAGTTCTTCATATATATTCAAATAACCAAGTTAACGGGAATCTGCCTGCCGATTATTCACCGGCAAGCAGTTCTTTACATAACATATATCCTTTAGTCATCATGCGGGGAATGTGGAAAGGTCCTTTAAACAGGTTACCTTTGGCAGGCTGAGCCACTGAACCGTCGCGGTGGAGATAACCATACCATTCACCGAATTCATGATCGGGGAAATGAGCATACGTCCATTCACTGATTTGTCTGTGCATCTCCAGATATTTCGGATCTTTGGTCAGCTTGTATGCATAAAGGGTTGCAATGATGGCTTCAGTCTGTGGCCACCAGAACTTCATGTCTTGTGAATAATCCTGAGGAGGAAGATTCTTGCAGTCTCTGAAGTTGATGATACCTCCATATTCTTTGTCCCATCCCCATTCCCATGACCAGTTGAGAATGGTCAGGGCCATGTCGGTCAGTTCACGGTCTCCATTGCGGTCGGCTGCTACATCAAACAGGAACCAGGCTGTTTCGATACAGTGACCGGGGTTGATGGTACGTCCGTTGATCGTATCAATAAATTCACCATTCGGACCGACTGTTTCCAGCAAAGCTTTGAATTCCGGGTGCATGAAGTATTTCTTCAGTGCATTCAGAGATTCGTCTATTTGCAGATCCAGTTCCGGATCACTGATTACCTTCTTGATACGGCTGGCCACATTAATCATAATCATGGTGATGGAATGTCCCTGAGCCTGTACGCTGGCAGGTATTTGGCTCCAGAATTCCTGGTGTATTCAGGAAGCGGCGCATATCCTTGAAAACAGACAAGGCCTTCTGTGCATAGGTCTGATCACCTGTTGCCAGTGCATATTCAGCCATGGCAATGGCTGCGAAACTTTCGCTGAAGACATATCTTCTTTTACGCAGAGGGGTACCTTCTGCTGTTACTTCGAAAAACATCCGGCCGTCGGTGTCAAAGCAATGGGCTTCAATGAAATCCAAAGTAGATTTGGCAGCATCAAGCCATTGCTGACAGGGTTCTATGTTGTTGTAGGCAAAGCAGCAGGTAAAAGCAAAACGTCCCTGGAACCATACGGATTTGGTGGTATCCAGTAACTGGCCGTCGCGTCCTACACAGGTATAGATACCTCCATTCTGGGTGTCAAGACATATTTCATCCAGAAAGGCATGATGTTGTTCATCATGTCTTCCTTATATAATTCTGCCCAGTAGCTGAAATAAGTATTTAAGTTCATGGTGCTTAGAATTTGTTGCAACGGTCAAAGAAATGAATTGCTTCCAGTTCAGCTTTCATACGCTGTTCTTCTTCGTCTGTCATGTTCTGGAACGGAGTGCGGTTCTTGCCCAGGTCAAGTCCGATCAGTTTCATGATACGCTTTCCACCTACAATGTTGCCGCGATAATGGCAGATAACGTTGATAACTTCCTGAGAGAAGTTTTGCAGTTCACGTGCTTTTTTCGATGTCACCTGCTTTCCATGCATCAATAATTCCTACCAGATTTATTCCGTTGTAGTTGGTTGTACCACCGATACCGCCTTGTGCACCACCCATGGCCAGTGACGGAAGAATCGTTTCATCCTGTCCGTGCAGCATGTCATACTTACCGTTCTTGTAGAGGCGGCACTGGTTGTATTCATAGATGCTTTCATAGGTATATTTGATTCCGGCAAAGTTCGGGATACGTCCGTCTACAGCTTCCAGCAGAGCCGTCATCGGAAGGAATGCTCCGTTGAATGCCGGTATGTGATAATAATAGAATGGAAGTTCCGGAGCTCCGGCTGCGATTTCCTCGCAATATTTTACCAATTCTTCAATGCGACCGATTTTCGGGAAAGGAGGAGCCATTGCACCGATACCCCAGGCTCCGATCTTCTGGGCGTGTTCAGCAAGCATTTTGCTGGCTTTGACGCAGCAGCTTCCTACATGCACGATTACTTTAAAGCCTTCAGGAGCAACTTCTATCCAGCGTTCGGCCAGTTTCATACGTTCTTCTTCTGTCAGCATGTAGCCTTCTCCAGAGGAACCGTTGATAAATACACCTTTCAAGCCATTCTTGGCCAACATTTTGGCATAGGCTTCAATAGGTTCGTAATTTACTTCTCCATTCTCATAAAAAGGAGTGAAAGGGGCGTCAATTAGTCCAATAATCTTTCCATGGCATTGTATTTAATAAAATTATTTATTTATATCGGCAAATATAAGATGATGTTTTTAATAATACAAATCTTTTAACATTTATTTCTGTCGCTATTTATTTAACGGAATATGTAGTGATCTGTGCACTCCGGATACCAGGCTTCAGTTCGCCACATATCATATATAATGTATGATTATGATGGAGCAGTATTCCTCCGGCTCTGGCCATTCCGGGAATGTCGTACAGGATTTTCCAGGTTCCCTTCTGGAAATCAAACAATAGCAAATCATCATTGAAACGATACCATTCGGGACTATGTTGCAGATAGTCTTTTCCGGCTTTGCCTCTAAAGCGTGCTGGAATATTTTGTAGTTTACTCCTCCGGTAAAAATAATTTGATTGTTCAGGCTGACACCTGCACCTCCAACTAGGCATCTGGGTTGTCCGTCTTTTTCAGAAGGAAGTTGAATACTTTGTTTCCATTGTTCGGAATGGATGTCATATTCCAGCAGGTCGGAGGAAAGAATACAGGTTTTGGATTCCGGAAAAGACTGGAACCCTCCAGCTAAAAACAGATGATTTTTACCGGCTGCAAGAACCGGCTGTACCCGGTACGGACCGGGATAGGGAGTAAGCTTGGTCCAGACGGAATCTGTTTCCGGGTTTAAAGTGTACAGGTTGTTTTGTCCATATTGCTGATTTCCTCCGGTAACATATATGTTATTTCCTGCCCGGGTTGCAGAAGCATTGTCTATGGTTTCCGGTAAAGCGGGGAGCTGCTGAACAGAGAATCCTTCTGCCTCATTCCAGGTAAGTCTGTATACTTGTGTCAGGCAGGAGTCTGCATTCATGCCACCGATGCAGACCAGACCTTGAGGAGTTTCTACGGATGCGCCATAGGCAACGGGGTATGGAAGGTCGGGGAGGGGAAGCCATTGGGGAGAAGCTGCATGTGTGTCCAGTGCATATCCCTGGCTGTAATAAACCTTTTTCCCTCCTTCTGAAGCTGGTATGTCTGGGAAATTACACCCTCCTGCTACGATAAGCCAGTCTCCGATGAATCCGGCGAAGGGGGCAGAGATACCTTTGGGCAGGGGATAGTCGGGCAGATGGCCGGATAAACAGGTATTTTTTTCTTGTGCTGAACCTGTGAAGGGAAGCAGGAATATGCTGAACAGTGTCAGCCATAATTGGATGATTCTCATGTGAAGTTGGTTTTAAGTTGCTCCGAAGTTAAAAAAATAATTTGAATCTGGCTCTGATTCTGACGTAAATAATGGCTTTTGTTTATTTATGGAATAATAATGTCTCACTTTGTTGGATAAGATGCATAAAATAGTTATTTTAGCGCTTCGAAAGAAAAATGCCAGACTCTGAGTTGATAAGATTCGGTTGTTAAGAAATATAAGAAACCTTTTTGCCTGAATAATTATGGTGCACCAGTTGATTAGCGAACTTGATAGTGGTTCTAAAAATGTAATGACCCAGAAACGGATTATCACCTACTATATGCATAATCACTCTTCCACGATTCCTGACTTGGCGAAAGAAATAGATTTAAGCATTCCTACGGTTACGAAGTTCATAACCGAAATGTGTGATGCCGGTTACCTGGTCAGTTACGGAAAGCAGGAGAGTACAGAAGGAAGACCGCCTAATTTGTACGGACTGAATCCTGATTCCGGATATCTGGTGGGAGTGGATATCAAATCGTATTGTATAAATATCGGTTTGATGAATTTCACGGGAGATATGATTGATCTGCAAATGGAGATAGAGTGCCATCTGGAGAATACTCCGGAAGGGCTGGAAGAACTTTGCCGTCATATCCGGAACTTCATTGATCAGACACCTGTTGACAAGACCAAGATTCTTCAGATTGGTGTTAATATTTCCGGACGTGTCAATCCGGAAGAAGGCTATAGTTTCAGTACCTTTAATTTTGAAGAACGTCCGCTGGCTGATATCTTGAGCGAAAAACTGAATTATCCGGTCAGCATTGACAACGATACCCGTGCTATGGCATATGGTGAGTTGATGAAAGGAGTTGTAAAAGGTGAGAAGAACATTGTCTACATCAACCTGAGCTGGGGACTTGGATCTGCTTTTGTCATCGACGGAAAGATTTATTCGGGACGTTCCGGATTCTCGGGAGAGTTCGGACATTTTAATGTCTTTGATAATGAAATAATCTGCCGTTGCGGAAAGAAAGGCTGTTTGCAGACAGAAGTTTCCGGAGAAGCTTTACACCGTGTGTTGTGTGAACGTGTACGTGCCGGCCAGTCTTCAATCCTGTCAGAAAGGATTTTGTCAGGCAAAACGCCGCTGATGCTGGATGAGATCATAGCGGCAACCAATAAGGAAGATGTACTGTGCATTGAACTGGTTGAGGAAATCGGACGTAAACTGGGGCGTTATCTGGCCGGTCTGATTAACCTGATGAATCCGGAACTGGTTGTTATCGGCGGTACGTTGGCCCTGACGGGCGATTATGTACTTCAGCCGGTAAAAAGTGCGGTCCGTAAATATTCCCTGAATCTGGTAAGCAGGGATTCTGCAATTGTTTTATCCAAATTACAGGACAAGGCAGGAGTGGTCGGCGCTTGTATGCTGTCACGTTGCAAACTGTTTGAGTCCTGATACGAGAAAGAAATGAAAATAATACGTTTCATGAAGAACTGGACATTACCTATCGCTATGCTGATGGGTATTGTCCTTTATTTTGTGTATGTAAATATCCCCTTTCTGGAGCCGACGAAGCCCTATGTGGAACATGCTGTGGCCATTGTTCAGCCGGTTCTGATTTTTTTGATGCTGTTCCTGACTTTCTGTAAAGTGAACGTTTCGGAACTGCGTCCGTGCCGGTGGCATCTCTGGCTCTTGCTGATTCAGGGAGGAGCTTTCCTGTTGCTGGCTTTGCTGATCTGGCTCTTTCCGGATATTCCGGCTCACGTGCTGGTGGAAGGAGGAATGCTTTGTCTGATTTGCCCGACGGCGACGGCTGCTGCGGTTGTTACCCGGAAACTGAATGGCGATGCAGCCATCTGACCTCCTATACGATTCTGATCAATCTGCTGGTTGCCTTTTTGGTGCCACTGGTTGTTCCGTCTATCCATCCGCATCCCGGATTGGGATTCGGAGCTTCTTTTGCGCTGATTCTGGGGAAAGTGTTTCCTTTGTTGCTGGGACCCTTTATCGCAGCTATCCTGTTGCGCTATCTTTCTCCGGGACTCCACAAACGCTTGGGAGATATTTCCGGGCTCTCTTTTTACCTGTGGGCTGTCGCTTTGACACTGGCCATTGCCGTGACGGTGAAAAGTATTGTCCATAGTGAAGTCTCCTGGGAATACCAGTTCGGACTGGCTGTTGTTTCATTGGTATGCTGTGCCTGCAGTTCTGGCTGGGGCGCAAGATCGGACGCCATTATAATGATGCTGTCAGTGCCGGGCAGGCTTTGGGACAGAAAAATACGGTTCTTGCCATTTGGATGGGATATACTTTCTTTACTCCTGTTACAGCTGTGGCAGCCGGTTTTTATAGCGTATGGCATAATGTGGTCAATTCCTGGCAGCTTTATCAGCAGCGGAAAAAGGAAATGACAGAAGAATGATTCTGCAGAAGAAGTCGGGGGAAACATAAATAGAAAATTATTGCATAATTAATATAGTAATTAAAATTGTAGAAACATGAAAAGACACAAAGGTAATCGTTGGCAGGGAGTTCTGTTGGGAACTTTCCTCGGGGTTTCTTCCTTGTTTGCCCAACAGGGACAGACCGGCTATCAGCCTACACCGGAGAATTTGCAGGCACGTCAGGAATTTAGCGACAGCAAGTTTGGTATTTTCCTGCATTGGGGAATTTACAGTATGTTCGGACAGGGGGAATGGTATATGGAAACTTCGGGCATTGACTGCCATGAGTATGCGAAGGCTGCTTCCGGCTTTTATCCGTCCCGCTTCAATGCAAAGGAATGGGTGGCAGCCATTAAGCTTCAGGAGCCAAGTATATTTGCATCACAACCCGTCATCATGACGGATTCTCCATGTTTGATACCCGCTATTCGGATTATGACATTATAGATGCAACTCCTTTCAAGCGGGATATCATCAAGGAACTTGCCGAGGAATGTCAGAAGCAGGGAATCAAACTGCATCTGTATTATTCTCATCTTGACTGGACGCGTGAGGATTATTATCCTTACGGATATACCGGACATAATACCGGACGTACCAAACATGGAGACTGGAATACCTATTACCAGTTTATGAACAACCAGCTGACAGAGCTGCTCACCAACTATGGACCTGTCGGAGCAATCTGGTTTGACGGAGTATGGGATCATTGGGAAGTAGACAAGAATTTTGACTGGAGACTGGGAGAACAGTATGCCTTGATTCATAAACTGCAGCCTGCTTGTATGATTGGTAACAACCATCACCGGGCTCCTATCGAAGGCGAAGATTTCCAGATGTTCGAACGTGATCTGCCCGGTGAGAACAAAGCCGGTTTTTCCGGAACGTCAAAAATCGGTCAGCTTCCGCTGGAAACTTGTGAAACCATGAACGGAATGTGGGGCTACCGGGTAAAGGACCAAAACTATAAATCTGTACCTACTTTAGTTCGTCTGCTGGTTCGTGCTGCAGGAAAAGGAGCCAATCTGCTGATGAATATCGGCCCTCAGCCGAATGGAGAACTTCCGGCTTTGGCGCTTGATCGTCTGAAAGGAATGGGAGAATGGATGAATAAGTACGGTGAAACGATTTATGGTACTACCCGTGGTGGTGTAGAATCACCGGAATGGGGTACGACTACCCGGAAGGGAAATATGCTGTATGTACATATCCTTGCCGACAAAATGCCGTCATTCATTACGCTGCCTCTGAAGGAACGTGTGAAGAAAGCTGTACTTTTTGATGGTGGAGAGAAAGTCAAGGCAGAGCGTATTGATGGTGGAGTGGTGCTTCATACAGCAGATCTGAAACCGGATACGGACTGTATTGTAGCGCTGACTCTGGCTGACTGATCAGCGTCAGTAAAGGTTTCATCTGGTACATCCGAAGAGAGGATTACCCGGTTTCGTCTGGAGAAAACTTTTGTATCGTGCTGGTGAAACTTTTGTTTCGTCTGGAAGAAACTCCTGTATCGTGCTGGTGGAACTTTTTGTTTCAGCAGGAAGAAACTCTTGTATCGTGCTGGTGGAACTTTTTTTTCTTGCAGACAATACAGATGAAATGAAAAGACAAATTCGGGTAATCGGCCGGACAGATGTTCCGGTACGTATAGACATAAAAAAGACGGCACGCGGACAATTGGAAGTCAGCGTGCCGTTGTTGTTTTGGATCAGAGTTTGTAACCCCACTGGTCAAGGGCAAACGACCAGTTCTTTTCCACCAGTTCTACGGTTTCGGGTTTGTACTGATACTTGTTCTTCTTATATCCTTTTTTCTTGTTGACGTATGCTTCGATATCGGCACGTGCTTCGTCGAATCCCGGCAAAGAGAGCTTTTGATAGATCTCCTGAGTCAGGTCGAATGCATTGGTCTCGTAGTCTTCGAAACGTACTTCCACCAGATTTCCTTCTGGAATAAACTTCTTGTCTGCTTCGTATTTGTGATACAACTTAGCATAGACAGACAGAATGTTTTCCTGCAGCTGTTCGTTGCTGATATCCTGCAACTTCAGCGGCTGAATGGTATTGGTGAAGAAGCTGCGTGTTGATTCGAATACGGTATACGGGTTACGGATCAGATAGATGAATTTCGCGTTGGGGAACATTTTCACCAGTTCTTTTACACGTCCCGTATGAGGCGGGTTCTTGCTGAGGAACTGGGTTCCGTGTGTATTCCACAACGAAATCTTGATCAGTTTGGTGAATACTTCTTCGAATACCTTCAGTTCTTCTTCCGTAATATCATCAAAAAGCAGATACTTGTCAGCATATTCCTGCATGTGTTTGGGCAGGAACCAGAAATTGTAGTACGTGTAAGGCATCATGTTGGCCAGTGCGAACTCTTCTTCCTGAGGCAGGTCTACTGCCAGTTCCATGTTGTCGGTCGGACGTTGTCAGGCATCAGCCAGCTCATATTCTTCTTGAAGAAGGGCTGTCCCCACATCATCAGGTGCGGGAAGACCGTCTGATACGTGGTGTTGTAACCGAAATGCTTGTCGCATGAGAACACGTTGTGCATGAAAGTTGTTCCGCTCCGCCAGTGACCGAGGATGAACACCGGATCGTGTTCCAGCGGTTTGTCGGCCAGCAGCTTTTCATATCGTCTGTCCTGAAGAGGCTTGAGGGTAGACAACAGGCGGCATACCGCCTTTGTCAGACGGTATTTCCCCTTATAGGCCGGGTCGATAGTACGTCCGGCAGTAACCTGATTGAATGTTTTCCAGTCGGCACCTACCAGCGTATTGATCGGCAGTTTATTGAATTCTAGTAATCCCATAATCTTTTTAACTTCGAATTATTTCTTGATTTCGATGGCGATACCCTGGCGGCCAGGTCTTTTACCGCTTTTTCAATCGCTTCGTAGTGTTCCGGAGCAATACCCAGTTTCGGCAAGTCAAGCACAGGCAGTTCCATGGTGTTGTGCATATCCTTGTCTTCTACCCGGTCGATGATCATTCCCACGGCACTGGTATTGTTTGTGATAGGATCGATCAGGATGAAAGCACCGGTAGCCTTGTTCTGAGTATACGGATCGAAGAAGATTTCCTTCGAAGAAGTCAGAACTACGCGTGCAATCTGGTTGAGCTGCATCGGAACATCTTCTTTGGCCAGGCGTCCGTTTTCCACCGACAGATGCTCCATCGTGTTGATATCCACTTTGTATTTGATGCTGTCGATGCGTGTACGGCTGGTATTGGTCGTCTGTTTCAGGAAGAAAGATTTTTCCAGATCCATCTTTTCTTCGTCCATCCACACCAGCATGGCTTCGAAGTTCCGGCCGATCATCGGCTGGTTGTCTGGATGAACCAGCATTTCTCCACGTGATACGTCGATTTCATCTTCCAGAGTCAGGGTTACAGACATCGGCGGGAATGCGCAGTCGATTTCTCCTTCGTAAGTAACAATGCTTTTGATGTGTGATTTCTTTCCGGAAGGAAGAGCCATCACTTCATCGCCTTTACGGATAATACCGGAAGCTACTTTTCCGCAGAATCCGCGGAAGTCAAGATTCGGGCGCAATACATACTGTACCGGATAGCGGAAATCCTTCAGATTGTGGTCATTGCCGATGTGTACGGTTTCCAGATATTCCAGCAGGGATACTCCATCGTACCATGGAGTGCGGTCTGATTTTTCCACAACATTGTCGCCGTCAAGAGCTGACAAGGGGATGCATTGTACGTCGGGAATACCCAGCGGAGTGATGAAAGCCTTGTAGTCGGCTACGATCTTGTCGAATACATCCTTTGAAAAATCTACCAGGTCCATCTTGATTGACAGCCAGAATTGACATGCTTGATTCCCAGCAGCGATACCAGATAACTGTGGCGACGGGTCTGGGTGATGACACCGGTGCGGCATCTACCAGAATGATTGCCAGGTTAGCAGTTGATCCGCCTGTAATCATGTTGCGGGTATATTGTTCATGTCCCGGAGTGTCGGCGATGATGAACTTACGGTTATTGGTTGAGAAGTAGCGGTAGGCTACATCAATGGTGATGCCCTGTTCGCGTTCCGCTTTCAGCCATCCAGCAGGAGCGCATAGTCAATGTGCTCGCCGGCATTTCCTACTCGTTTGCTGTCGCGTTCCAGCGCGTCCAGCTGGTCTTCGTATAATTTTTTGCTGTCGAAAAGCAGACGGCCGATCAGTGTTGACTTACCGTCGTCTACGGAACCCGCGGTCAGAAAGCGCAGCAAGTCTTTCTGCTCGTCTTTTTTCAGGAATTCTTCGATGGACATGGAACCCCTTGCTTCCCCTTCCATCGGATTTCCTGACATGTTTTTATCTAATTCTTCCATGATTCTGATTCATTCAATTGCTTAAAAATAACCTTCACGTTTCTTCTGTTCCATGCTGGCTTCCTGGTCGAAGTCGATGACACGGGTGGTACGTTCACTCTTGGTGGTGGTCATCATTTCCTCAACAATCTTTTCAATTGTGTCGGCTTCACTTTCGATGGCACCGGTCAGCGGCCAGCAGCCCAGGGTACGGAAACGGATCTTTTTCATTTCAATCTTATCACGGTATTTTTCCGGCAGGCGGTCGTCATCGGGCATGATCAGCTGACCGTCGATGTTGACAACCGGACGTTCCTTTGCAAAGTAAAGCGGAACGATAGGAATGTTTTCCAGACGGATGTACTGCCAGATATCCAGCTCGGTCCAGTTGCTTAACGGGAACACGCGGATGCTTTCTCCTTTCCGGATACGTGCATTATAGATGTCCCACAGCTCCGGACGCTGGTTTTTCGGATCCCACTGATGGAATTCGTTACGGAACGAGAAGATACGTTCCTTGGCACGTGATTTCTCTTCGTCGCGTCGTGCGCCTCCGAAGGCTGCATCAAACTTGTATTTGTCGAGCGCATGCAGCAAAGCCTGAGTCTTCATCAGGTCGGTGTGTACCTTACTTCCGTGAGTGAAGGGACCTACTCCTGCACGGAAGGCTTCCATGTTGCTTTCCACGATCAGGTTCCAGCCATATTTCTTGGCATATTCATCGCGGAACTGAATCATTTCCTTAAACTTCCATTTTGAATCGATATGCATCAGAGGGAAGGGAACCTTTCCCGGTGCAAAGGCTTTTTCTGCCAGGCGTACCATGACAGACGAATCTTTTCCGATGCTGTACAGCATGACCGGATTTTCAAATTCGGCAGCCACTTCACGGATGATGTGAATGGACTCAGCTTCGAGTTCTTTCAGGTGGCTTAATTTATATTCTTCGTTCATTATGTATGAGAATTTATTTATTTTCGGTTGATGGTGACCTTGGGCAGGATCAAGGCCAGCAGTTGGTTGACAGATTCTTCAACAGACAGGACAGACGTGTCCAGTGACAAGGCAGGATGTTCCGGAGCTTCAAAGGAGCAGAGATTCCGGTAAAGTTGCGGATCTCTCCCCGGCGTGCCTTGGCATACAGACCTTTCACATCGCGGCGTTCACATTCTTCCAGCGGCGTGCTGACGTAGATTTCCATGAAATCTTCCTTACCGATGATGCGTGCAGCCATTTCGCGGATGTCATTGTTCGGGCTGATGAAAGCAGCCAGGGTAATGATACCCGTGTCGACAAACAGCTTGCCGATTTCAGCGATGCGGCGGATGTTTTCCACACGGTCTTCTGCCGAGAATCCCAGGTTGTTGTTGATACCGCTGCGGATATTGTCTCCGTCAAGAATACGGCATAAAAGTCCTCTTTTTTGTAATTCGCGTTCCAGTGCGATTGCTACGGTGCTTTTGCCCGAGCCGCTCAAGCCTGTAAACCAGATCATGATGCCGCGCTGTCCCAGCAAGGCTTCCTTGTCAGAACGTCCCAGCATCTTGTCGAATATCGGATAAATATGATTTGTTTCTTCCATAATCAGTTTATATTCAAATTAAAAGCTCCATATTTGTGGAATGACGAATACGGAAATCAGAAAAGTAATGATGTTCAGCGGCAGACCGATCCGCACGAAGTCCGTAAACTTGTAGTTACCGATACCTTGTACGATGAGGTTGGTCTGGTAGCCGATCGGAGTTGAGAAACTGGCTGAGGCTGCCATGCAGATCACGACAAAGAAAGGCATAGGGCTTACGCCAAGTTGCTGCGAAATGGACAAAGCCAGCGGAAAGGAGAGAGCCGCTGCGGCATTGTTGGTGATCAGCTCCGTAAAGATATTGGTGATGATGAACATTGCTGCCAGCAGGACATATGGCCCGTGACTGTGGCTGAGTCCGATGATATAGCTTGCAAGCAAGTCTGCCACTCCCGAGTTTTCCATGGCTTTGCTGATGGCAAAGGCACAGGCAATGGTGATCAGAATATCCCAGGAAATGTATTTGGTATATTTCTGTGGTGGGAATATTTTGGTCCATGCCATGATGACTGTCGTAATGGAAACAAAGAAGAACATATCCAGTTTGATGCCTTCCGGCAGCAGGCGCTGGATGGCTGGCAGTTCACCGATGGTTGCTCCGATAATCATGATCAGCAGCAGGATCAGGGCAAACCAGCGTTTTTTCTTTCCGGCCGGTTCATAATCTTTGCCGTTGGCAAGCATCAGGAAGACGGATGATTCTCCAGGTGCGGATGAAACTGTCGTCGGCAAGTACCACCAGGGTATCTCCTTCGCGGAAACGGATGTTTCCCAAGTCTGTATACGTGTGTCCGCTGCGGCGTAACTCCTTGATTTCAGCTCCATAGTGACGCTTGAAGTTGAAGTCGCCTACCCGTTTGTTGATACCGGGGAATCGGGGACCGATCACTGCTTCCACCAGATGTAAGGTAGAATTCTGTTCTTCTTCTTCGTTTCCGGATGTTTCAGGACGGTCAGAGGGGAGCAGTTTACTGGAAAAAAGGAACAGGTAAATAATGCCGGCTATGGCAATGAATACGCCGACTTTTCCCAGTTCGAACATGGAAAAACCTTTCAGTCCCGCTTCCTGAATCATACTGTGTACAACCAGATTGGTCGAAGTCCCGATCAGGGTACAGATACCTCCCAGGATTGTTACGTATGAAAGAGGGATCAGGAAATACGTTGCCGGCAGTTTGACAGAACTGGCCCATCGCTTGATGATGGGAGCAAAAATAACGACTACAGGCGTATTGTTCAGGAAGGCCGAGATAAACGCAATGCTGGGGAGCATGCGGATTTGGGCCTTGAATACGGAAGTCTTTTCCTGTGGCAGGAGTTTCTTGATGACCTGTGTCAGGGCACCGCTCTGGCGGATACCTTCACTGACCAGAAACAGCATGGCCACCGTAATCATGCCTTTGTTGCTGAAACCTTCCAGCATTTCTTTCGGACTGAGGATACCGGTACAGAGAAACAGGACAACTACCGAGAACAAAATCATTCCCGGACGCATCTTGTCCATAATCAGTGCGGCCAGCATGCCGACCAGTGCGACGAGTACAATAATCACTTCAACATTCATATGCTTTGTTTATTCGGCAATAAACCAGGGATTCAACAAATCCGTCTTGTTGTATTGCAGAGGACGGCGGGTGTCAGCTTGCCAGACTTCTTTTCCGGTAGCCCGGATAATAGCATGGCCTGCAGCTGTATCCCATTCCATTGTCGGGGCAAAGCGGGGATAAACATCTGCTTTTCCTTCTGCAATAAGGCAAAGTTTGAGCGAACTTCCCTTGGAGGCGATCTCAATGCGGCTGTGCTTCTGTTTCATCTCTTCGATGTAAGCTTCTGTTTCCGGGCTCAGGTGAGAGCGGGAAGCTACGATTGTGAACGGACGGTCTGACCCGGTTGCGTAGGGCAGGCGGACTCCTTGTGCCATCAGCTTGTCGAGTGTCATGTCTTCAGCCAGGCTGGAAATTTCGCTTACTTTGTATGCACCGAATTCTTTGTCTGCAAAGTATAACTCTTTTTTTACCGGAATATAAATCACACCGGCTTCAGGAGTTCCGTTTTTGACGTATGCAATATTAACGGTAAACTCTCCGTTTCGTTTGATGAATTCTTTGGTTCCGTCCAGAGGATCCACAATCCATAATTCGTTCCAGCTCTGTCTTTCTTCTACTGGAATCTTTTTCCCTTCTTCGCTCAGAATAGGGTAGGGAGTTACTGACAAAGTCGATGCGATGACTTCGTGTGCCTTGCGGTCGGCAATTGTCAACGGTGAGTTGTCAGCTTTTTTTTCTATCTCAAAATCAGCGTTCGGATCTGTGTATACATCCATGATTCTCGCTCCGGCTTGTAATGCAGCCCGGATAGCGACTAAAAGTACGTTTTTATCCATAATAAAACAAATCGCTGTAAAATAACAGCTTTTTAGAATATTATCCGTGTTCGGATTTTCGTTTTTTTTGTTCTTCCTCTGATAGTTAATATCAATTAACAGTTTCCTGCTTGGGATATTGTGTATTAAAAATTCGCCACATATAATAAGCGCAATGCGTAAATGCGAAAACAAAAGAAATGGTCAGCAGTGTCTTGTCTGCGTTCCATCCGATGGTCTGCTGGTGCCATAATCCTGTGATGATACTCAGTACGGAGAGTACAAGGCCCATGACATTCAGAACGTTGTCTCCTTTGCGGTGTTTCTTTCCGGGTTCCAGCTTGCTGTGTTTGATTCCATATCCTGCATAGACATCCAGACCGATCAGCATCCATAATACAAGCCGGATCCAGGTATCGGCAGGCAGGAAGCACATCATGCACAGGCAGGTCAGGATACCCATGATGGGAACGAAAGGAACAAACGGTGTCTTGAATGCGCGATGCACGTCGGGCATGGTTCTCCGAACCACCAGAACGGCTGCACAAACCAGAGTGAAGGCAAGCAGTGTTCCGATGCTGGTCATTTCTCCGGCTACCTGTGCGGGAACAAATCCTGCCAGAATGCTGACAACGACCATGAACAGGCAGTTGCTGTGGACCGGAGTCCGGAAACGTTCATTGATACGCGAAAAGAAGGAGGAAGCAGTCCGTCATGACTCATGCTGAGGAAGACTCTGCTTTGTCCCAGTAAGGTTACCATGATGACGGAGCAGTATCCGAAGAGAATGGCCAGCACGATGGCTTTGTTCAGCCAGGGATAAGCAGGCTGTATGGCTCCTGAAGCATCTATGGTTCCCATGTTTTCGATAGCAACGGCTACCGGTGCAATGCCCACTTGTCCTTCGAACTGTGTGTAATGTGCACTCCGGTCATAACATGGGCAAAGAGTATATAAAGTATGGTACATACCAGCAATGAAACAAGAATACCGATAGGCATGTCCCGCTTGGGGTTCTTGGTTTCCTGGGCGGCGGTACTGACAGCATCAAATCCCAGAAAGGCAAAGAATACAATGGCAGCACCCCGAAGAACACCTGAAAGTCCGAATTCACCCAGCTTGCCGGTATTTTCCGGAATATAGTACGTAGTTGTCCGACTGGATAAATCTCCATCCCAGCACGACAAACAGGAGGATGACTGCTATTTTCAGAAAGACGATCAGTCCGTTGAAGAAAGAACTTCCTGCTGTTCCCCGCATCAGGATGAGGCTCATCAGTACGACAATCAGCATGGCCGGAATATTAACGATGCTCCGTCCCAGGGGCAGGCCGTGAAAGCGTGTGGCAGTTCGATACCGATATTTTGCAGGAATACGACCAGATACCGGCTCCAGCTGATACTGACTGTTGTAGCCGCTACGGTGTATTCCAGGACAAGATCCCATCCGATAATCCAGGCAATGAGTTCTCCCATCGTCGCATACGAATAAGTATATGCGCTGCCGGAAACAGGTATCATGGATGCAAATTCCGCATAGCATAATCCGGCAAAGCAGCATCCGATGGCTGCAATGATGAAGGACAGCGTAATGGCTGGTCCGGTATATTCGGCTGCTACGGTTCCTGTGATGGAAAAGAGACCTGCTCCAATAATAACTCCCACTCCAAGAGCTACCAGGCTGACGGGGCCCAGCACTCGTTTCAACGTCTTGCTGCCAGTTTCTCTGGCTTCTGCCTGCAGTGCATCAATACTTTTTCGAATGAATAATCCCATGTCTTTTTTTGTAAAGGCTTTAAAAACAAGCTGCAAAGATACGGTTTTTATTGGAGACGACTGCATAGAATCGGTTGAAAATATCTGTCTCCCGTTGCTTCTTTCCCAAGAAGCCGCAGAGTTATTTCAGGTATTCCGTGATTTTTCCGCTGATCTGCAAGAGGGATATTTCGCACATCTTCGTGTCGTATTCCGCAGAAAGGATCCGTTCTTCAGCATCCAGCAGACTCTTCTGTGCTTCACGCATTTCGATACCCGACAGGTCTCCCAGCAGATAGCGTTCCTTGGCTATTTCATGGTTTTCTTTGGCAGCAATGAGGTTCTGTCTTTCCAGATTCAGCAGGCGGAGATTGTTCCGGTAGGCTTGCCAAAGGTTGCTGAGGTCAGCACGCAGTCCCTGTTCCAGTTCATCGCGCTCCAGCTGGGCGTTGCGGATAGCCAGGCTGGCATTGCGTTTTTTCTCTTTTGCGGTTACCGTCGAAAATATTGAATCCGACTGTAATGCCACCGTTGAATCCCCAGTTGTTGCGTATGCGGGTAGCATTGATATCATATTTGTTGAACGTATATCCATATCCGGCATTCAGCTTAACGTAAGGATAGTTCCGGGAAAGCACTTTCTTATAGTCCAGCTGTGCCAATGTTGAATTCTGGTCAGCCCGGAGCAGACTGGCATTGGTCGTCAGTGTGGCATTCCACAATTCGGTGAAATCCAGACGATCGTTGAGATCGATGACAGAGTCTTTGACCTGAATGGGGCGGTCCATATCCTTGGCTGCCATCAGTTCATTCAGGTTGATGCGCGAGGTATGTACCAGCTCCTGCTGTTTCATATATGAGGCACTGTCCGCATTGAAGTCCACTTTTGCCTGCTGATAGTCCAGTCGGGAAAAGTTTCCGATGTGGTACCGTTCTCCACGATGCGCAATCGTTCTTTGGACAATGAGACTGCATAGCGGAAGTTCTTGAGCCGGATTTCCTGCTGGATATAATTATAGTATTCCGCAGTCAGACTGGCAATGAAGTCTTCAATGGCGATCCGTGTGTTGGTTGCTCCCTGACGTTCCAGTTCTTTCAGCTGTTTGTAGGTCGTGCTGATGTTAAATCCGTCGAAGATTGTCCAGCTGACATCCAGACCGGCATCAAGAGTCTGGTCAAATACGCCCCGGTTACTGATGGTATTGCCTGTACTGCGTTCTTCGGTGTCCGTATTATTCACGTTTCCGGAGTAACCGGCGGTAAGATCTACGGTAGGCAGATACCCGGCATTTCCCAGTGTTGCATTATTTTTGCTGATTTGTTCTTCATTACGTGAGATTCTCAGGGAATAATTGTTCATCAGTCCTTCTTCCAGACATTGCTGAAGTGTATAGGGATACTGGGCATGGAGATTTGCTCCGATGCCCAGAAACAGGATAAGTAAGTTTATGATTCGTTTCATACTTTGTTTTCCTTCTTTTCACGGTTGGTAGATATATATGAATAAATTGCCGGAACGATGTACATGGTCAGGAAGGTAGATACCAGCATTCCTCCCACAACGGCTGTACCCATGGCAATACGCTGATTGGCTCCTTCACCGGTAGCAAAGGTCAGGGGAAGCAATCCCAGGATAGTAGATGCACTTGTCATCAGGATCGGACGCAGACGTTGTAAGGCAGCATCCTGTATGGCTTGCATCTTGTTTTCTCCGGCTTCCTGTTTCTGATTGGCAAACTCAACGATCAGAATACCATTCTTGGCAACAAGACCGATCAGCATGATGATACCGATCTGACTGAAGATGTTCATTGTTATGTCACCGAAAAACATGAAGACCAAAGCTCCGGCAATGGCCAGAGGAACGGTAAGCATAATGATGAACGGATCCTTGAAACTCTCGAACTGAGCGGCCAGAATCAGATAAATTAGGACCAGTGCCAGGATGAACGCAAACATCAGACTGGATGAACTTTCCCGGTAATCCTTGGAATCTCCGGACAAAGCAGTACGGAATGTTTCATCCAATACCTCTGAAGCAATCTTGTCCATTTCGTCAAGTCCTTCTCCGATGGTCTTTCCTTCGGCAAGTCCCGCAGAGATGGTGGCTGAAATGAAACGGTTGTAGTGATAGAGTTTCGGCGGTGCAATAGCCTCGACGAATCTACGAGATTGTCCATCTGAATCATTTGTCCCTTGTCATTCCGGATATAAATGGACTTGATGTTGGCAGGCTGGTTACGTTGCTGACGGTTGATCTGTCCCAGGATCTCATATTGTTTTCCGTTCATGTAAAAATATCCCATGCGCTGTCCGCTCAGTCCGTATTGCAGCGTTTCGGCGATATCGCGTACGTTGACTCCCATACTTCCTGCCTTGTCGCGGTTGATGTTCACCCGCATTTCAGGGCTGCTGAACTTCAGATCGACATCGGCATCTGGAACGTCGGATTATCATATACCCGATTCAGGAATTCAGGAAGAACCTTTTCCAGCTTGTCGATACTGACAGCCTGCAAGACATATTGTACCGGCATACTGCTTCGACGTCCTCCAAAGGAAGACTGCTGTTGGACGAATGCTCTGGCCTTGGTCTTGGTACGGATGGCTTTGGAGATCTTTCTGCCACCTGCATCTGGGTGTAGTCACGATCCTGAATATCTTTCAGAGTAATCTGGATGTTTCCGCTTCCGCTGGATACACGGGCGGTTACAGCTGCTGCATCCGGAACGATGGAGTCAACCAGATCGTTGATGTCTTCCGTATAATCGCGGATGTATTCGTAGCTGGCTCCTTCGGCAGCTCTTGTACTGATCGTAATTTTTGAACGGTCTTCCAGGGGAGCCATTTCAGCCGGAATCTTATTCCACAGGAAAGCTATCAGGACAAGCGTAATCAGGGTGAAGGGAATTGCAATGACCCGTTTGCTGAGAAATTTGTCCAGTGAACGGCCGTAAATCCGGTTCATGCCTTCAAAGAAAGGTTCTGTCTTCCGGTAGAACCATCCTTGCTTTTCTCGTTTGATCAATAATTTGGTCGCCAGCATCGGGGTGAAAGTCAATGCAGCGAAGGAAGAAATAATCACAGAACCGGCAACCACAAAACTGAATTCGCGGAACAGGCGGCCGCTGGTTCCTTCCATAAATACAATGGGGAGGAATACGGCTACCAGCGTGATGGTCGTGGAAATGACCGCAAAGAAAATTTCCTTGGCTCCTTCTATACCGGCATCAAAAGGTTTCATCCTTTTTCAATACGGATATAAATATTCTCGGTCATAACGATGGCATCGTCCACCACCAGACCCACCGACAGAACAACGGCCAGCATGGTCAGGACATTGATGGAGAAACCGGCCACATACATAACGAAGAACGCTCCGATCAGTGACACGGGGATGACAATGCACGGATCAAGGTTACACGCCAGTCACGGAGGAAGAGGAAGATAATAATGATAACCAGTACGAAGGCTTCGTACACGGTACTCTCAACCTCGGCAATGGAGGCACGGATGAACTTGGTGCTGTCGAATCCATAACTGTATGTTACGTCTTCAGGAAGGTCCTTGCGCATTTGTTCCATGCGTTCGTAGACGGCATCTGCAATTTCAATGTGGTTGGCTCCCGGCTGGGGAATGACAACAACACCTACCATGGGCACGCCGTTCATTTTCATGTAACTCTTTATATCGGCTGCTCCCAGTTCGGCATAACCGATATCGCTGAAGCGGATTACCTGTCCGTTGACTTCCTTAATGATTACGTTATTGAATTCCTTGGCCGTGTGCATCTGTCCCATGGTGCGTAAGGTCAGTTCCACGGTATTACCTTCAATGCTGCCGGAAGGTAGCTCCAGATTTTCATTGGTGATGGCATTCTTGATGTCTACGGGAGTAATTCCATAACCGGCCAGTTTGTTAGGATCCAGCCACAAACGCATGGAATATCTTTTCTCACCCCAGATGGAAACGCTGCTCACATTGGAAATGGTCTGTAACTGTTCCTTGACAGTCAGGTCAGCTATTTCACTCAGTTCAAGAAGCGAACGGCTGTCACTCTGGATGGCAACCATCAGGATCGGTGTAGCATCAGCATCAGCCTTGGATACGGTAGGAGGGTCGCAGTCACGCGGGAGGTAACGTTGAGCCCGCGAAACCTTATCGCGCACATCATTGGCGGCTGTTTCCAGATCGACAGACAATTCGAATTCTACGGTAATACGGCTTTGTCCCTGCTGGCTCACACTGGAAAGGGACCGGATACCCGGAATACCGTTGATGTTCTGTTCAAGCGGTTCCGTAATCTGATTTTCTATGACTTCGGCATTGGCTCCCGGATAGCTGCATGATACGGAAATGATGGGATTGTCTACAGAGGGATATTCACGTACTCCCAGTGTGGTATAGCCGATCAGACCGAAAAGCAGAATAATGATGGTAAGCACAGTGGCCAATACGGGCCTGCGTATGCTAAGTTCGGAAATATTCATAGGCGCAGGCAATTAGTTGAGTTGATCAATGACGACTGACATTCCTTTACGCAACTGCAGGGTACCCGAAGTGATGATGGTATCACCGGCTGCCAGTCCTTTCAGTATCTGGACTTCTGCTTCTGTACGGATGCCCAGCGCAACTTCTACCGGTTCAGCCTTTCCGGAGCGGTAGACAAATACCTTGTTCTTGCCCATTTCGGGGACAATGGCTTCCGAGGGAATGGCGATGGCATCTTTGATTTCTTCCCGTTTGAGCTGGATGTCGGCATAGCGGCCGGGAATCAGTTCTCCTTGTGTATTGGGATAAAGCGCTCTGACAGTTAGTGTCAGTGTATTGGGATCAATGCGTGATTCTGTTGCATAGACTTGTGCCCGGAAGGTTTCCAGCCGGCCTGTGATCATGAAATCCAGATTTGTTCCCTTTTTGACCTGGCGGGCATATCGTTCGGGAATACCGAATTCCACCTTTAAGGGAGTTATCTTGGTCAGTTTGGCAATAACTGTTGAAGGAGATGCATAGGCACCCACACTGACCTGACGCAAACCGATAACTCCGTCGAAGGGAGCTCTCAATTCAGTCATGGCAATATTGGCTTTTACATTTTCAATGTCTGCATGGAGCGTAGCCAGTTCGGTCTTTACCTGTTCATAGGCTTCTTTACTGACGGCATCCCGTTGCAGCAAGGCGTTTTGACGGAATACGCGGTCTTCAGCCAAAGGCATTTGAGCTTCCAGACGTTTCAGCTGAGCCTGAAGCTGACTGTCGTTTACCTTTGCCAGTAATTGTCCTTTTTTTACGAAAGTTCCTTCCGTGAAATTGATGTCCACAATCTTTCCTGATGCTTCAAAGGAAAGATCGACTTCTTCATCAGGCATCAGTTTCCCGCTGACAAACAATTCGTCTGTCAGCAGGTGAGGTCTGATGATTTGTGCATTAATATTGAGACTTCTGTTTTTCTGTGTCGGGGCAACATCCTTCACGGCAGCCAGGTCTTCATTTTCTCTGGGAGTAAATGTGTGGATTCCCAAAGTAGTCAAACCAGCTCCGACAATAATCACAATTCCCCATTTGATGTATTTTTTCATAGCAATTGATTTTGAAGATGATTAGAATGATTCGTTAGCCATTTTCCACATGCCCAGGAAAGAAGCTTTGGTAATTTCTACCAGTTTGTTCCAATTGATTTTTGCGGGTTCGTCACCTGGCAGGTGATAATCCGGATGTCCGTTGGTGTGATACCACATGATCGGAATATTTCGTTTGGCAAATGTGCTGTTATCGCTTCCTCCTACCGGTTTGTCCCACGGACGGTAATCGGGTTCCAGCTGGAGATTATATTTCTCGACATCCTTCTTCAACCATTCGCCAAAAGCCGGAGTTCCTTCTGTGTAGAAGTAAACAACCTGCTTGGGACGAGATTCGTCATTGTTGCGTCCGATCATGTCGAAGTTCAGATATCCCTTTACCTTATTTATATCGGGATAGCTGAGGGCAAAATATTGGGAACCCAGCAATCCTTTCTCTTCTCCGTCCCAAAAGCAAAGATGACCGTACGTTCGGCTGTTCTCCCGTAGCCAGGAAGGCACGCGCTATTTGCAGTACGGCAGAAACACCGGAAGCATTGTCATCGGCACCATTGTAAATCTGGTCACCGTCGAGCATCGGATCAATGCCCAGGTGATCATAATGTGCACCGATAATCACAATCTCATCTTTATTCTTTCCTTCTATTTTTGCCAGTACATTGCGCATGCTGTATTTCTGGTGTACACTTCCCGGATGAGTGCGATGGAATCCGGATGAACCTGCAGTCTTCCTTTTTTCTGACGTTCTACCCGGTACGCATCGAAAGGCTGGAAATAATCATTGAATAAAGGCTTCATGCCCATCTGTTGCAGAAGAGAAGCGATATAATTTCCTGCAATACGGCCGCTTTTCCATCCGGCTTCCCGTCCTTCCAGTTCGTCGGAAGCCAGAAAGCCCACCTGAGCTTTGGCACTTTCCTGATTAATTGTAGCCAGCCCCTTTTGTTCTGGAGTCGGTTTCTTGGGTGAAGTTGCATAGGCATTGTATGAGAGTGATGCTCCCAGTATGGTATATAAGAAATATTTGCAAATGGTTGCTTCATGGTTATAGTCTGTTGTTTGTTGATAAATGATTTATTTTTAATCTTGTCCGCATATCTTATGCAGATATATGTTTGCGGCTTAATAAGCAGCCCTGTATTTTCCTTCTTCCTTGTCTTCCAGAATATTCAGGTAAGACGTATAACGCGATTCGCTGATATAATGGTTTTCAACAGCTTCGCGGACCGCACATCCGGGCTCATGCCGATGGGTGCAGTTGTTATATTTGCAATCAGCCGAAAACTTAAAGATCTCCTTGAAGTAATGTCCGACTTCTTCATCTTTCATGTCAAAAGTTCCGAAGCCTTTGATTCCCGGAGTATCGATGATGTAGCCGTTTTCTTCGTCCACGGGGAACATCTCGGAGAAGGTAGTTGTATGCATTCCCTTGTTGTGGTAAGCCGATATTTCTCCTGTTTTCAGTTGCTGTTCGGGAAGGATGGCATTGATTAAAGTTGATTTTCCGACACCCGAATGGCCGGAGAACAAGGTGACCTTGCCTTTCAGTGCCTCTTTCAGTTCGGCAACGCCTGTTCCTTCCAGTGCCGAAATACGGAAACAAGGATATCCGATGCAAGTGTAAAGATGGATCAGTCCTTCCAGATAATGCAGCTCTTCTTCCGTATAGCGGTCCACTTTGTTAAATACGAGGCATACCGGAACCTGATAAGCTTCCGCAGAAGCAAGAAAACGATCAATGAAAATGGTAGAGGTTTCCGGATAGTTGACTGTAACCACCAGCATGCACTGGTCCAGATTAGCTGCAATGATGTGTGATTGTTTGGATAGATTGGAGCGCGTCGGATGATATAGTTTTTTCTGTCCTCTATTTCGGCAATGAAAGCGGTTCCTTCCGTATTGGGCGCAATCTGTACGCGGTCTCCTACGGCGATCGGATTGGTACTTCGGATTCCTTTCAGGCGAAAGTTTCCCTTGATTTTACATTCAACCATTTCTCCGTCGTCTGTCTTGACCAGATACCAGCTACCTGTATTTTTAATGACTAAGCCTTTCTTCATAGAATATGCTGAATGAACGGGATGTGCCGTCCTGTGTCTCATCTGTTAGGAGAGACCGGGCGGCACATTCCTTCAATTGCGTTTATACTGTCATGATTTCCTTATCCTTGGCTGCCAGCATGTCATCAATCTGTTTGATGTATTTGTCATGCACTTTCTGCAGCTTGGCTTCAGAGTTTTTCTGTTCATCTTCCGGCATACCGTCTTTTACGGCTTTTTTGAGTGCATCAATGGCATCACGGCGTGCATTGCGGACACTTACCTTGGCTGTTTCGCCTTCGCCTTTGCACTGTTTAGCCAGTTGTTTGCGTCGTTCCTCAGTCAAAGGAGGAATACCCAGACGGATGATTTCTCCGTTGTTTTCCGGCATGATACCCAGTTCAGAGTCAATAATAGCTTTTTCAATAACACGGAACATACTTTTATCCCACGGTTTGATGGCGATGCTGCGGGCATCAGGAGTTGTCACTGCAGCTACATTGTTAATAGGAACCATGCTTCCGTAAGAATCTACTTTGATACCATCCAGCAAGCGAACATCTGCCTTGCCTGCACGGATGTGAGCCAATGATTCATCCAGATACATGATTGCCATATCCATTTTTTCTTCAGCTGCGCTGATAATTGTTTTAGAATCTGCCATATTGTACTTAATTTTTAAAGTAATTCAAATGAGTGGTTTTAATCAAAAAAAATGATGTAAGCAAAGGTAGGTTATTTTTTGTTTATTTACAACAGTTCCGTTGTTTTCTTGTCTGATATGCGGGCTTCCTGTCAGGTGAATACCTGATTTCTTCTGCAAAAGCATGATTTTGCACGATATTTTCTGGCAGAAGGCTCATTATTCCTTTAATTTTGTGGCCAGTAAAAAACAATGAGTTATGATTGAAGTATATTTGGCCCGTCATGGTCAGACGGAAGAGAATATCAGCCGGATATTTCAGGGACATCTGCCGGGACGGCTGACGGAAGAGGGAAAAAGGCAGGCTGTGAACTGGGAGAGAACTGAAAGATATAGAACTGGATGCCATTGTCAGCAGTGACTTGCAGCGGGTGGCAGATACGGTTCGGCTGGCTATGGCAGGACGCCCGTTGCCCTGGAAGCAGACAGCGCTGCTGCGGGAGATAGACTGGGGAAGCTGGACGGGACTTCCGATTCAGTCTGTCGATCTGGAGAAACAGCCGGAGGATGTAGAGACAAGGGAAATGCTGTATGAAAGAGCAGGACGCTGTCGGGATTATCTGATGGAGAATTATCAGGCATGCGGGTGTTGGTGGTAGCTCATGGGCTGATCAACCGTTCCCTGCAGGCACAAATTCAGGGTATACCGATTACGGAACTGACTTCCATTCCGCACATGCAGAATGCGGAAGTCCGCAGACTTATTATTCCGGATTAGTGCGTGCGTCTCAAGTTGTGGAAGCGATAGCCAAGTCCCAGCATCAGGTTGTTGGGAGTATGGAAATCTCTTAACTGATAGCCGACATGAAGAAACACATTGCGCGTGAGCGAACATTTCAGGGCGAGGATCTGATACAATCCTTTCAGGTCTTTCCCGCTTCGGATGACGTTGCCTCCGATACCAACGTTGATGGCAAAGATCGGCATCACGTACTCTCCGCGTACAGATAAGCCGAGACCTGCCTGCTGTCGGAACGGCGGGCGGTAGAACTTCAGATCCTCCGGAGTTTCGGGTGTGGCGATCCATTGTTCGATGTTGGCGCTTTCATCGTATTGGAAATCCAGTGAAATGCCTGCTTTCAGGCGGTGGCTGAAGTTATACATCGGATTGAAATTGAATCCGGCAACTGCAAATGTACCGGGTGCCAGATAGCCTTGTCCGTCAATAAAGACTCCTTTGCGTTTCCAGGCACCATACACGACGACATCATAGCTGATATGTTCTCGAAAGTCGGACATCGGGATTGTAGCTGACTGGCCTGCAACTCTTTCAGGAATAACAGGATTCGGTGTGTAGACCAGACCGATTCTTCCTCCGATGAGGTTCAGTCCCGAATTGGGAAACTTGGTATTTCCGTTTGAGTAATGGGTAAGGTCTGCTCCGGCATTCATGCTCCAGTGAGGAGAGAGCTTCCAGTCCACGAAAAAGCCCACATTGAGATAAGCATTTACTTTCGATCCGATCACTCGGTTGTTTACATTGTCATACGGGTCATAAGGATTCCATCCGAAGGCAGCTCCGAAGTTCCATTCGTAGTTGAGAGACAGGTTGCGTCCCAGCCGGGCAATTCTTGATCCCTGGAAAACATAGAGGCTGTCGGGCTTCCGATTTCCTGAGTAGATTCAAAAGAATTGTAAGAGAGACCGATTCCCTGATATGTGTGTGGATAGATACTTCCTGTTTCAGAAAAAGGATGAAACTGAAAAGCCCATTTCAGGTGGGCGGAGAAAGCCTTGCGTAAGGCATGCTGCTTATTGTTTGCTCCTCGTAGGAACTCATGGGTAGGAGCGATGTAAGTTGGCCGAAGGTCAATTCCGATTCGTTGGACAATAGGAAAGGAATCCGGAAGGCGGAGTCGGGTTGAATCGGTTTCTGTCTGCTGTGCAAAAATGGCAGAAGGGGAGAACAATGCATAAGCAGTTCCCAGCAGAATGGCCAGCCATGATTTGTTACTCCCCATATTCTTTCTTTCTGATGATGGTTAATTGTGTACCAGTGTACCGATGTTTTCACCAGACATCACCTTCTTCAGATTACCTACGGTATCCATGTCGAATACGATGATGGGCAGATTGTTTTCCTTGCACATGCAGGTTGCTGTCAGGTCCATTACCTTCAGTCCGCGTGCCAGAACTTCATCATAAGTGATTTCATCGAATTTGGTTGCTGTCGGATCTTTTTCCGGGTCAGCAGTATAAATGCCGTCTACACGTGTTCCTTTCAGCATGACATCAGCTTCGATTTCAATGCCTCGCAGGATGAACCGGTATCTGTCGTAAAGAACGGGTTTCCGGTTCCGGCTGACATGATTACCACTTCGCCGTTTTCCATGGCTTCAATGGCTTTCCATTTGGTGTAGAATTCACCGATTGGTTCCATGCGGATTGCCGTGAGGACACGTGCCTTAACACCGGCCGCAACGAGAGCAGAACTCAGTCCCAGGCTGTTGATCACAGTGGCCAGCATACCCATCTGGTCGCCTTTGACACGATCAAATCCTTTGCCCGCGCCACTCAGTCCGCGGAAGATATTTCCTCCGCCTATGACGATACCGATTTGTACACCCATTTCGTGTATTTCCTTAATCTGCTGTGCGTATTCGCCCAGACGTTTCTCATCGATTCCGTATTTCTTTTCACCCATCAGACTTTCGCCGCTGAGTTTTAACAGAATGCGTTTAAATCTTGCCATAGTTCAATTGGGTTTAAATGTTTTCGTGCAAATATAAACATATTTATTTCAATAGTCAATATCGCGGGCGGTTATAATCTTTCGTCCCAGCCAGGCCTGTATGCTTCCCCGCAATATGAGGTAAAGGATGAAGGCCAGCCAAAGTGCGTGATTGTTCCATTGCTCCTGAAGCCCATAGTAAGTAAGGAAAAAGGCAGCTGAAGCAACGGCCATTGCCCGCAGCATGTAGTGGGTAGCGGTGGCTCCGATGCAGATTCCATCGAGCAGGAAAGCAGAGAATCCGGCCAGTGGAATACAGAGTACCCAGTAGAAATATTCGGTGGACGCCTCGATGACGGCCTGGTCGTTCGTCAACAGGCCGAGAAATCCTTTTCCTCCAATACTATATAATAAGGTAAAGGCAATGGCCAGCGTAATTCCCCATCCGAAAAGCCGGTTCACCGTACGCCTTAATTCAGTATGGTTACGTGCGCCGATGTATTTGCCGGTGAGTGCTTCTCCGGCATAAGCGAAGCCGTCCATGATGAAGAAAAGAGAGTGAACAGTTGCATCAGAAGTGTGTTTACAGCCAGTACCACATCTCCGTAGGCTGCTCCCCGCGATGTAAAGAATACGGTGACGGCTACCAGACAGAGCGTGCGCAGGAAGATATCCCGGTTTACCCGAAAGAAGCTGCTCATGGCTTTCCGTTCAAATAATCGTTTGGGTTGATACTGCATACTTGCGCAATGACCGGTAATAGCGCTGCCAGAGCAGGCAAGCCATCAGCAGACCTGCATATTGAGCTGTCAGGGTGCCCAGTGCCACTCCTTCTACCTTCATGCCGAGAGCATATACGAAGAAAAGGCTGGCGGCGATGTTCACCACGTTCTGTGTAATGGCTATGAACATGGGAAATCGGGAATTCTGCATGCCGATAAACCAGCCGATAAAGCTGTAAAGTCCCAGTGTGCTGGTGCTCCCCAGATGCAGATATGAAAATAGCGGGTGGCCAGTGTGCGGACTTCCGGACTGGCATCGATCAGCAGAAAGGCGACGGCACGGATCGGATATTGCAGCACGAGTAACAGGAAAGCCAGGAGCAGACTGATGCTGAGTGACCGCATCAGCAGACGGGTCACTTCGGGCAAGTCATGGCGTCCGTAGGCTTGTGAGGTAAGCCCGCCCGTTCCCATGCGGAGAAACCCGAAGATCCAGTAAATCATACTGAACAGCATACCACCGACAGCAATGGCACCGATGTAAGAAGCCGCTCCCAGATGGCCGACAATGGTTACGTCCACCAGTCCCAGCAAAGGGACGGTGATGTTGGAAATTATCGACGGTACGGCAATACGCAGAATTCGTTGATTGGTCATATGACGTATTCCACTTCTTTGAACATGTATCCTCTTCTGTTTCCTTCTTTATCTTCCAGGATGAGTCTGCATCGGCTCCACATCCAGAATCCGGGCACAGAAATTTCCTGCTCCGTCACGATAGGCATGAAATCCGTCTTTGCGATACAGGTGCTCCTTGTATCGGGAAGCGATAAGGCTGTCTTCTCCGGCTTTCAGGCGTTCGTAATATGCTTCGGCACGTTCCATGAACTGCTCCAGAATCACTCTTCGGTCGTACCGCTTACCTGTGATTTGAAAGAGTGATACAGGATTGGGTGCATCACTGATGAACTGTTCCTGATTGAGATTCACACCGGTACCGGAGATGGACCGTCCGATATGTATGCCGGTCAGGTCGTTTTCTATCAGGGTGCCGCAAAGTTTCTTGTCCTTCCAGTAAATATCGTTGGGCCATTTGATCCGGATGTCTTCCGTATAGAGAGAAAGTACCTCTTGCAGGGCCAGTGCCGTAATTTGTGAAAGGAGGAACTGACGTCGGGCTTCCAGAAATTCCGGATAAACGACGAAACTGAACAGCAGGTTGGCCCCGGCTTCCGACTCCCAGCTGTTGCCTCTTTGTCCGCGTCCGGCACTTTGATAAGCAGTGTAGACGCTGGTCAGTTCCGGACAGGTTTGGGTATCGCACAGTTCAGCCAGATAGGAATTGGTGGACGTCGTTTCGTCCAGCCAGATAGGTTCAGGATAATTCATGAGCAGTTTCTTTTTGTTTTAGTTTGCATTCTATGATGGTTTCCTTTTATGCAATGGAAGTCACACGGATACAGGGCTACCAGACAGGTGACAGAAAAGCCCCTTCTATGTGTTCGATGGAGAACGGAGCTGTATGCCCGTTACTGTGATGATGTCGAAGCGGACAGGCAGATCGATGGCGAATCTTTTTACGTAAGCATCAGTTGCCAGAACAATGCGGCGGATTTTTCGTTCCGTCACAGCTTCCTCCGGGAGACCGAAACGGGTGTTTCGTCGGGTTTTCACTTCGACGACGATCAGTTCTCCATCTTTCTCGGCAATGATGTCCAACTCCAGTTTGCCGACGTGCCAGTTTCTGTGCCGTATCCGGTATCCTCGTGACGAAAGGTAAGCAGAAGCCGCTTCTTCGCCTTCTTTTCCCAGTTCATTGTGTGCAGCCATTTTTGTTTTTCTGCAAAAATAGAGATTTTATGCTTTGAATTTAAGGGAAGTGCATTAATTTTGCAAAAGAATATGGTGAATCAGGGAAAGACTAGAAAAAAAGTTCCTTCATCCGTTCCTCCCCGCAAACAGCGGATGGTATGCTTGATGAGTGAAGAAGAGGTGCAGATTGTAGACCGGTATCTGGAGAAATATCAGATCAAGAACAAGGCGCGCTGGCTTCGCGAGACTGTATTGTCTTATATTCATCAGCAGCTTCTCGACGAGGATTATCCTACTTTATTCAAGGAACACGATATGCGAAGATAACGAACGGAATCATGGCAGATGATACTTATTACATGCGGCAGGCTTTACAGGAAGCCCGGGAAGCCGCGAACCGGGGTGAAGTTCCCGTTGGGGCGGTAGTGGTATGTCGCGACCGCATTATTGCACGTGCCCATAATCTGACAGAGACTTTGACGGATGTGACTGCTCATGCAGAAATGCAGGCAATTACAGCTGCGGCAGGATGGTTGGGAGGAAAGTACCTGAACGACTGTACGCTGTATGTAACCGTTGAGCCGTGTGTGATGTGTGCTGGTGCCATTGCGTGGGCACAGACCGGACGGCTGGTCTATGGTGCCGATGATGAAAAACGAGGTTTCCAGCGCTATGCTCCCCAGGCTTTGCACCCTAAGACACAGGTCACCAGCGGTGTGCTGGCAGACGAGTGCGCACAACTCATGAAAGACTTTTTTCAGAAGCGGCGCTGATACTTTTTAGATCAGAAAGCAGGGGTAAAAACCGTCGAAACGTTTTTCTTCAAACGCCGAAGTCTTTTTTTTAAAAACGTTTCGGCGTTTAAAAAAAAGCCCGCGGGCTATTGGGAGGATATAATGATTTATTCCTTGATTTCTTCGAAGTCTACGTATTCTCCTTCGTCTTCATCAAATACCTTGCCTTTTCTTCTTCTCCGAAGTGTTATTGCTCCGGGTATTTTCGTGAGTTGTGTTTTGGCTTTGAGCGAAGTCCTGTGAAGCCGATCCCGACCGGTTGTAGCGTGTTGATTCATCGCCTTTCATGCGGCGTCCCACTCCGAGAACTGTACGGATTACTTTCGACAAGATGGCCAGTCCGATGACCAGAATGATCAGAATAAAGAAAAATATAAATCCTAAAATATGAAACATAAGCTATTTGGGGTTGCGACGGCAAGCGGACAGCGGATGAACAGCTGCATGGGCTGTGACGTCTGTGTTCTCAGTCTGTCATACAAGATCCGTGCCACGATGATCACTGCTTTTTCTTCCGTCCGGTGATCAATGACAAAAGAATGTACCATACGATTACGGCCGCAAAGCCTCCGGTACGCAGGAATATCAGCAGCGGAATGCTGACAATGAGGAAGATATAACTCGTTTTGTTGTGTTCCCACGACAGGTTTTTAAACTTGAGTGAAAACATCGGAATTTCGGCAATCAGTAAAAGTGACATGACAATCACCATGACAAGAAGCCACAAAGCGTTGAAACTGTCAGATACCAGAAAATCGTGTGCGCCGACAATCAGCGAAGCCCAGAACAGCGTATTGGCCGGTGTCGGGAGTCCGATAAACGACGTACTTTGTCGCGGGTCGATATTGAATTTTCCCAGACGGAGGGCTGAAAATACGGAAATGAGAAAAGCCGTGTACGGCATATACTCTGCTACCGGCATCAGAAATTCCGGATAGGTCACCTCGTGGAACAGAGAAAATACCATGGCCGAAGGAGCTACACCGAAGGTTACGTCATCAGCCAGTGAATCCAGTTCCTTTCCTAATGGAGAGGATACGTGTAACAGGCGTGCGCTCATACCGTCGAAGAAATCGAATACGGCTCCCATTACGATGAACAGAAAGGCAAGTCCGTAACTGCCTTGGAACGCCATGTAACTGGCAATGCATCCACAGAATAAATTACAGCTGGTGATGGTATTCGGAATATGTCGGGTAATAGCGTTTGCCATAGTCTGTCCTCCTTGATCTGTTATTTTAGTTTGGCAATGACTGTCTGGTTTCCGGTAGTTTTCTGCCCCATGCTGACACATACTTCAGTACCTAAGGCAGATAGACATCGACACGTGAG
>ENA-OQAN01000206-OQAN01000206.1-human-gut-metagenome-genome-assembly--contig:-NODE-206-length-32863-cov-4.213618_pt1 | contig 32863 bp, 35 predicted proteins | sample MGYA00242735_ERZ504527 | MGnify/ENA primary metagenome ERZ504527 (study PRJEB26092, sample SAMD00036230) | human gut metagenome | host: Homo sapiens | study: EMG produced TPA metagenomics assembly of... | reverse complement strand
CAGAACCGTTTTGACGACATCGACCCTATCGCCATCCGGGAAGCCTGGAGGAAAGAGGGATCGTCAACGGACAGGTGGCAGACCCGGAAAAACTGGACAATGACCCGTTTATTCAACAGGTGATGTCGGATGCCGAGCAGATCGCAGCTGCCGAGACAGAACAGACTTCCGAGGTTTCCATTTCCGATGAGGAATATGATGCAGTTCGCCGCCCGACTCCGCAAAGAACCTCCTATGATCCTGCCGCCCCGGTTTATGCCGTGGGCGATACCGTGTATATCGAGGATGACGCCTATCAGATCACCGAGCTACGGGAGGACACCGTACAGCTTCTGCCCACCGGGATGGTATATCCCATCTACCGGGCAGAGCGCAAAGAACAGTTCGAGCAGCTGCTTCGGGCAGACCGCCGCAATGCTTACTATACCGAGTTTCTTCCCATTGACCCGGACAAGGCAGATCAGGACTTGCGGGATGTATTGTCCCATGGACTGATGGATGAAGCAGATAAAAAACAGGTTTCCACGCTGCTGCAATCCGGCAGGAGCAACAGCGAGATCGCCTACTGGCTGAGCAGAGCCTATTCCGGTGAGATCGAGACACTGAATCTGGAGACCGGCGATATTGCCGATTACCGTACCACGGCACAGGGCATAGAACTGGAAGTCATGGATGCAGAGGAAAAGCGTCTGGCTATGCTGTATTTTCGCTGGGATGAGGTTGCACCTTTGCTGCGCGGGATGTACGCCCGTCAGCAGGACGGTTTGGGACAGGAACAGCCCCAACCGGCTGCCGAATCCCCGACCTTCCATTCCGAGACCATGGCCGTCTATCCGGGCGATAAGAACAATCTGCCTTATGATGTGGTGGTGGAACGACTGCATATCGAGGAGCCGGAGCCACCAGCGCCTGTGACAGAGCCGGAGAAAACCTTTGAGGAAGTGCTGGACGAACACCCGGTTTCCATTCAGGTCAATGGCCAGTGGCAGACCTTCCCCAATGCCGAAGCTGCCGAGGAAGCCTCCTATGAGGAATACAAGGCTAACCTGCGCCGCAATGCAAAAAACTTCCGCATTACCGATGAGCATTTGGGCGAAGGCGGTCCGAAAGCCAAGTTCCAGGCAAATGTCAATGCGATTCGTTTGCTGAAAGAGCTGGAAGCTGCCGGACAGCAGGCAAGCCCCGAACAGCAGGAGGTTCTTTCTCGATATGTGGGCTGGGGCGGTCTCTCTGATGCGTTTGACCCGGAGAAACCGGTATGGGCTTTAGAGTATGCCCAGCTAAAAGAACTGCTGACCCCGGAGGAATATGCCGCCGCCAGAAGCTCTACCCTCAACGCCCATTACACCAGCCCTACGGTCATTCAGGCCATCTACGAAGCGGTGGACCGTATGGGATTTGAGACAGGAAATATTCTGGAGCCGTCTATGGGTGTGGGCAATTTCTTTGGTATGCTGCCGGAGAAAATGCGAAACAGCCATCTGTACGGCGTGGAGTTGGACCCGGTTTCCGGCGCATCGCAAAGCAGCTTTATCCCAAGGCAGACATCACAGTAGGCGGCTTTGAGACCACCGACAGGCGTGACTTCTTTGACCTTGCCATCGGCAATGTACCTTTCGGTCAGTATCAGGTCAATGACAAAGCTACAACAAGCTAAATTTCAGTATTCACAACTACTTTTTCGCCAAAGCACTGGACCAGGTGCGTCCCGGCGGCGTGGTGGCTTTTGTAACCTCTCGCTATACTATGGACGCCAAGGATTCCACCGTGCGCCGCTATCTTGCCCAGCGTGCCGAGCTGCTGGGAGCTATCCGTCTGCCGAATGACGCGTTCAAAAAGAATGCCGGTGCCGAGGTGGTATCGGACATCATCTTTCTCCAAAAGCGGGACCGTCCGCTGGACATCGCGCCGGAATGGACTCAGACCGGACAAACGGAGGATGGGTTTGCCATCAACCGGTATTTTATCGACCACCCGGAAATGGTGCTGGGCAGACAGGAACCGGTAAGCACTGCTCATGGTATGGATTACACCGTGAACCCTATCGAGGGACTGGAGCTTTCCGACCAGCTGCATGATGCTGTGAAGTACATTCATGGCACTTATCAGGAGGCAGAGCTGCCGGAGCTTGGCGAAGGCGAAGCCATTGACACCTCCATTCCTGCCGACCCCAATGTGAAGAACTATTCCTATGCCATTGTAGACGGGCAGGTGTACTACCGGGAAAACAGCCGCATGGTGCGCCCTGACCTCAACGCTACCGCCGAAGCCCGCGTAAAAGGTCTTGTGGGACTGCGTGATTGTGTGCAGGAACTGATCGACCTTCAGATGGACGCAGCGGTTCCGGACAGCACCATTACCCAAAAGCAGGCGGAACTGAACAGCCTCTATGACGGCTTTTCTGCTAAATACGGTCTCATCAATGACCGTGCAAACCGTCTGGCCTATGCAGATGATTCTTCCTATTACCTGCTCTGTGCGCTGGAAGTCATCGACGAGGACGGAAAGCTGGAGCGCAAGGCGGATATGTTCACCAAACGGACCATCAAGCCCCATCAGGCGGTGGCTGTGGTGGATACGGCAAGTGAAGCACTGGCGGTGTCTATCTCGGAAAAAGCCTGCGTGGATATGAGCTATATGAGCCAGCTTACCGGAAAAACAAAAGAAGAACTGGCCGGAGAGCTGCAAGGCGTGATCTTCCGTGTACCGGGACAACTGGAGCAGGATGGCACTCCCCATTATGTGACTGCTGATGAATACCTTTCCGGCAATGTACGCCGCAAACTGCGTCAGGCGCAGCGTGCGGCACAGCAGGACCCTTCCTTTGCAGTCAATGTGGAAGCCCTTACCGCCGCCCAGCCCAAAGATCTGGATGCGTCGGAGATCGAGGTGCGTCTGGGCGCAACCTGGATTGACAAAGAGTACATCCAGCAGTTCATGTACGAGACCTTCAACACCCCGTTTTACCTCCAGCGCAGCATCGAGGTCAACTATTCCTCCTTTACCGCTGAATGGCAGATCAAGGGGAAATCTTCCGTATCCTACAACGATGTGGCAGCTTACACCACCTACGGGACCAGCCGCGCCAATGCCTACAAGATTTTGGAGGATTCCTTAAACCTGCGGGATGTCCGTATCTATGACACCATAGAGGACGCAGACGGAAAAGAGCGCCGTGTGCTGAATGCCAAGGAGACCACCCTGGCCGCTCAAAAACAGCAGGCCATCCGGGAAGCCTTTAAGGACTGGATCTGGAGAGACCCGGAGCGCCGTCAGACTTTGGTGCGCCAGTACAACGAAGAAATGAACTCCACCCGTCCCCGTGAGTATGATGGCAGCCATATCACTTTTGGCGGCATGAACCCGGCCATTACTCTGCGGGAACACCAGAAAAGCGCCATCGCCCATGTGCTGTATGGCGGAAACACCCTGCTGGCACAGAGGTAGGCGCAGGCAAGACCTTTGAGATGGTGGCGGCTGCTATGGAAGCCAAACGCCTGGGGCTGTGCCAGAAATCTCTCTTTGTGGTGCCAAACCACCTGACCGAGCAGTGGGCGTCGGAGTTTCTGCGCCTCTATCCTTCTGCCAACATCTTAGTTACCACCAAAAAGGACTTTGAGACCCATAACCGCAAGAAGTTCTGCGCCCGTATCGCCACCGGGGACTATGACGCCATCATCATGGGACACAGCCAGTTTGAGCGTATCCCCATCAGCCGGGAGCGTCAGGAACGGCTTCTCTATGACCAGATCGACGAGATCACTGAGGGCATCGCAGAGGTGCAGGCCAGCGGCGGTGAGCGTTTCACGGTCAAGCAGCTGGAGCGTACCCGTAAGTCTCTGGAAGCAAGACTGGAAAAGCTGCAAGCCGAGGGGCGAAAAGACGATGTGGTAACTTTTGAGCAGCTGGGTGTGGACCGATTGTTCGTAGACGAGGCCCACAACTACAAGAACCTGTTTTTATACACCAAAATGCGGAATGTGGCAGGGTTATCCACATCGGATGCGCAGAAATCCTCCGATATGTTTGCCAAGTGCCGCTACATGGATGAGATCACTGGAAACCGTGGCGTGATCTTTGCCACCGGCACACCGGTCAGCAACTCCATGACCGAGCTTTACACCATGCAGCGTTATCTTCAGTATGACGCCTGCAAGAACTGAACATGACCCACTTCGACTGCTGGGCTTCCCGATTTGGGGAGACTGTCACAGCATTGGAGCTGGCACCGGAAGGCACCGGCTACCGGGCAAGAACGAGATTCAGTAAGTTCTTTAATCTGCCGGAGCTGATGAACCTGTTCAAAGAAGTTGCGGACATCAAGACTGCCGACCAGCTGAATCTGCTACCCGGAAGTGGAATACCACAACATCGTGGCGCAGCCTACCGAACATCAGCAGGAAATGGTCAAGGCCCTTTCGGAGCGCGCATCGCTGGTACACAGCGGAACCGTTGACCCGTCCCAGGATAATATGCTTAAGATTACCTCGGATGGCCGCAAGCTGGGGCTGGACCAGAGGATCGTCAACCAGATGCTGCCGGACGAACCCGGAACAAAGGTCAATCAGTGTGTGGACAATATCATGCAGATCTGGCGGGACGGCGAAGCTGACAAGCTGACCCAGCTGGTGTTCTGCGACATTTCTACACCACAGGCAAAAGCTCCTGCAAGCAAGGCGGCGAAAACGCTGGATAATCCACTGCTTCACGCACTGGAAGGCGCTGTGCCTCTGCCGGAGCAGGAACCGGCCTTTACGGTATATGACGATATTCGTCAGAAACTCATTGCTCAGGGGATGCCTGCCGACCAGATCGCTTTTATCCATGAAGCCAACACCGAAGTGCGGAAAAAGGAGCTATTCTCTAAAGTCCGTACCGGTCAGGTGCGTGTGCTTATGGGCAGCACTGCCAAGATGGGCGCAGGCACCAATGTGCAGGACCGTCTGGTGGCACTTCATGACCTGGACTGTCCGTGGAGACCGGGAGACCTTGCCCAGAGAAAGGGCCGTATCGAGCGCCAGGGCAACCAGAATCCCCTTGTCCATGTGTACCGCTATGTGACCGAAGGAACCTTTGACGCATATCTCTGGCAGACGGTGGAGAATAAGCAAAAATTCATCAGCCAGATCATGACTTCTAAATCGCCGGTGCGCTCCTGCGATGATGTGGATGAAACAGCCCTCAGTTTTGCCGAGATCAAGGCTCTGTGCGCCGGAGACCCCCGTATCAAAGAGCGTATGGATTTGGATGTGGAGGTATCCCGCCTGAAGCTGATGAAAGCCGACCACCAGAGCAAACAATATCGTCTGGAGGACCAGCTGCTCAAATACTTCCCGGAGGAGATTGAAAAGCACAAGGCTTTATCAAGGGCTTTGAATCTGACCTGGAGGTTTTGGCAGCTCACCCGCACCCAGAGGACGGCTTTGCCGGTATGGAGATCCGTGGAGATCTGCTGACTGATAAGGAGAACGCCGGTGCTGCCCTTTTGGATGCCTGCAAGGAGGTCAAAACCTCCGATCCGGTGCAGATCGGCAGCTACCGGGGCTATGCCATGTCCGTGGAATTTTCCGCTTGGAAACAGGAATATACGCTCCTGCTGAAAGGCCAGATGACCCACCGGGCAACCCTTGGTACAGACCCTCGCGGAAATCTTACCCGTATCGACAATGCCCTCGCCCAGATGCCGCAGCGTCTGGAGGCGGCAAAGGCCCAGCTGGATAACCTCTATCAGCAGCAGGCTGCCGCAAAGGAGGAAGTTGGAAAGCCATTCCTTTATGAAGAAGAACTGAGAAGCAAAAACGCCCGTCTGGTGGAGCTGGATACCCTGCTCAACATCGACGGAAAGGGACCGGCACACGATGAAGCTGTCGTTGCCAAAAGCACACGGCCTTCGGTATTGGACCATCTGAAACGCCCGGTGCCGCCCCGCAGTACCGACAAGAAACCCAAACAGCATGAGGAGGTGCGATAACATGAATACCAACGATCTGAATACAGCCCTTTATGAAAAGATGGCTGCCGAGCAGGATAAGTACAGGGACTGGCTGAAAAGCCAGCCCCCGGAAGAAATCCTGAATCACACCTATGAGTACACCATCCGTGAGGACATCGTGATGGCGATGGAGGAACTGGAGCTGACAGATGCACAGGCACAGGCGCTTTTGGGATCTCCCTCTCCGCTGGCGGATGTGTACCGCTATTTTGAAAAGCTGGAGACCGGCTATATGGATGTAATAAGGGACAGCATTGAGAACCGTGCCGATGATGTATGCAGAGCCAAAAAGGAACTGCAAACAACGCCGGTCTATCTCCATTCTGCTGCCTATGCAAAAGAACATGGGGAGCTGGAGCAGTACCGTGCTTCCAACAATGTAAATCTTCAATGCAAGGAGGCTATTGAAGCGGCGGTGCGGAAACACTTCGACGGAATGTATCTCAGTCACGATGCGGCAAAGGGTGTGATCGAGACCTACGGCATGGAGCGTGTGTCTCTGGTTCTGGCTAACACCGTTCAGCTTCAGGACTGGGATGGGCGCTACTCCCGACGCAACAAAGAATGGGCTAAGACCATTCCCAACGAGAACCCCGAAACTGTCCGTTGTGGTTATGCCCTAAACAGCCATCCTGCTGTGCTGGATGGCTTTATTGATCTGGTGCGGGAAGAACAGCAGCGCAGCCGCACGCAGGGAGAAAAGACACAACCACCCCGTCCCTCTGTACGGGATAAGCTCAAGCAGGAACTGCCTTCCCATAAGCCTGCCGCCCCGAAGAAACGGGAGCCGGAGCGATAATTATGGCAAAGCGTAAGCGGGATGTTCCGGTTTTGTTTTGGGTGTCCGCAGAAGAACTGGAGCTGATCCATCAAAAGATGCAGCAATATGGGACAGAAAACCTGAGCGCCTATCTGCGGAAGATGGCTGTGGATGGATATGTGGTGCAGTTGGATTTACCGGAGCTGAAAGAACTGGTTTCCCTTATGCGATATTCCAGCAACAACTTAAATCAGCTGACCCGTAAAGTGCATGAGACCGGGCGGGTTTACGACGCTGATTTGGAGGATATATCCCAGCGGCAGGAGCAGTTATGGGAGGGCGTGAAGGAAATCCTTACCCAGCTTTCTAAACTTTCATAACAGGGATAGATGCTCCATTTGCGGAGGGAGGAACGGCGTTTCTTCGCCGCACCTCCCTCCGCTTTTTCTTTTTGCCGGTATCCTTGTCTTTTGCCTGTCCATACCGGATAATATGAAATAGAATAGAAGCAAAGGAGTGAAAACAGATGCTGACCTTTGAAAAAAGTGTTAGAGATTTTTGCGGACTACCTGGCCGCAGATAAGACCATCGAAGTTATATCAGCCGTCATGGATGTGTAAGGGTTGAGTTTGACCAGGACTTTCACTATTGTACCGGCGAGGTGTGCCATACTCCCAGGGAACTGTTTGACCTCTTATCCGATGATTACCGGACTTATCTGGAGATTGAACTGACCAAAGGCAGACGGGAACTGACGGAAGATGATATAAAAGAAGCGGATACCCTGTGCAAACGGTATCTGGACCGCTGGAAGGAGGAATTGGGATGAAGATTTTGAAATGCCTGCTGATGATCGTAACTGCACCGGTCATTTTGGTTCTGACACTTTTTGTTTGGCTCTGCACGGGGCTGATCTACATATCCGGTCTGGTGCTTGGTCTGCTCAGCACTGTGATTGCTCTGCTTGGCGTGGCTGTGCTGCTTACCTATTCCCCGAAGAATGGCGCGATTTTGCTGGTTATGGCATTTTTGATTAGCCTATGGGGCTGCCGCTGGCTGCGATCTGGTTATTGGGCAAGGTGCAGAGTTTGAAATTGCGATCCAGGATAGGGTTTATGGATAAAAAATACGCAAAGCCACAAAATGCCAAACACCGTCTGTTAAATTTGGGAAGAGGAACTATATATCCACGACTTTACTTTTGAACTAATATCGCGTATAATATTAGTGCGAAAGGAAGTGATATGATGGGACAATTTGAACAGCTGGATCAGATGTTAACAGCACAAGAAGGAATGCTACGAACATCACAGGTCGTATCTTCTGGAATTTCAAAGCCGGTATTTTATGATTATGTGCGTTCACGAGATTTGGATAGAGTCGCACATGGGATTTATCTGGCCAAAGATTCCTGGGTGGATGCCATGTATCTGCTTCATTTGCGATTTGAACAAGCAGTATTTTCACATGAAACAGCTTTATTTTTTCACGATCTGACAGACCGTGAACCAATAGAATATACAGTTACGGTCAAAACTGGATGCAATCCAAGCAAAATGAAAGCAGAAGGCATTCAAGTTTTTACGATTAAAGCAGGCTTACATGATGTAGGACTTACAACAGCGAAAACTCCGTTCGGGCATACTGTGCCGGTTTATGATATGGAGCGGACGATCTGTGATTTGCTCAGAAGCCGCAGCAGAATTGAAATTCAGACCTTTCAGGGAGCGCTAAAATCTTATGCCCGTAGAAAAGATAAGAACCTGCGAGCTTTAATGCAATATGCTGGGATGTTCAAGGTGGAAAAAATTTTACGACAGTATTTGGAGGTACTTTTATGATAAAAACAGCAAGGCAGCTTAAAGATTTAATACGAAACCTTTCCAGAGAAAAATCCGCAGATGCTCAGATTTTAATGAGGAACTACATGATGGAGCGTTTTTTGGAGCGTATTTCTCTTTCTGAATATCGTGATAAGTTTATCTTGAAGGGTGGTATGTTGGTAGCAGCTATGGTTGGATTGGATGCTCGTTCTACGATGGATTTAGATGCAACAATAAAAGGAGCCAATGTCAATGTGGAGGATATTGAGAATCTAATTTCATCAATCGTAACTGTTCCGATTGATGATGGTGTTAAATTCCAGCTAAAAAGTATTTCGGAGATTATGGATGAAGCAGAGTATCCAGGTATTCGAGTCAGCATGAGTACAACATTTGATGGGGTAGTGACCCCTTTGAAAATTGATATTTCTACGGGAGATGCAATTACTCCAAGAGAGGTTCGGTATTCATTCAAACTTATGTTGGAAGATCGCTCCATTGATATTTGGGCTTATAATTTAGAAACTGTGCTGGCAGAAAAACTGGAAACCATTATTACCAGGGCCACAACCAATACCCGTATGAGAGATTTCTACGATATTTACATTTTAGAACAGCTGCATGGAACTACGCTGAACCCGAAAATTTTACATGATGCGCTTCTGGCAACTGCTCATAAACGGGGATCGGAGAAGTATCTTAACCAGGCTGAAGAAGTTTTTGACGAAGTGGAAAATGATTTAGTTATGCAAAAACTTTGGGAGGCATACTGTAAAAAGTTTTTCTTATGCTTCTGATTTGGAATGGGATGTGATTATGAAAGCAATTCACAGGTTATATGTTCTTTGCGAGAAGGGCATCAGCGTATGAAAAAGCATGGACACTATTGTAAAATTTGTGGCGAATACAAAGCCAACGAAAAATTTTCAGGCAAAGGTCATGCAGCCACATTTGTAAATCCTGTGCTTCGCTACCAGCAGAAAAGCAGGCTGAACTGATGACACTGAATCGTCTATTGAATCTTCCATGGGGGCTATCGAAAGAGCAGTTATCCTGGCTGAAAAATCGATTAAAGGATAGGAGGCCTGATGTCCGTGCATTAGCACAAGAGCAATATGAAATGAGATTTCCACCAAAACATTTAGAAGATGATAAGTTCAAATTTTTTCGATGAAGAAAGTTTTATAGAATAGTGAAAGCGATCTGCTACGGCAGGCCGTTTTCTTTTCGGAAAGGAGGTTCCTTCTATGGCAACCACAAGAATCATGCCGCTTCATGTCGCAAGGGCCGCACAGAAAGTCGGGCGATCAGTGACATCATCGACTATGTGGCCAATCCCCAAAAAACAGATAACGGCAGGCTCATTACCGGCTATGCGTGTGACAGCAGGACTGCGGATGCAGAGTTCCTTCTGGCAAAGCGGCAGTACATTGCCGCTACCGGACGAGTGCGCGGTGCGGATGATGTGATTGCCTATCATGTGCGCCAGTCCTTCCGCCCCGGTGAGATCACACCGGAGGAAGCTAACCGGCTGGGTGTGGAATTTGCCAAGCGTTTTACCAAAGGCAATCATGCCTTTGTGGTCTGCACTCACATAGACAAGTCGCACATTCATAATCACATTATCTGGTCATCGGTCAGCTTAGAATATGACCGAAAGTTCCGAAACTTTTGGGGCAGCACCAAGGCAGTCCGACAGTTAAGTGACACCATCTGCGTCGAAAACGGACTGTCCATTGTAGAGAATCCGAAACCTCACGGAAAGAGCTATAACAAATGGCTGGGCGATCAGGCAAAGCCCTCTCACCGAGAGCTGCTGCGTGTGGCGATTGACAACGCATTATCACAAAGTCCTACTGACTTTGAGGCGTTGCTGAAGCTGCTGCAAGAGTCCAGCTGTGAGGTATCAAAACGAGGAAAATCGTATCGTCTGAAGCTCTCCGGTTGGGAAAAAGCCGCCCGTATGGACAGCCTGGGCGAAGGATATGGATTGGAAGATTTGCAGGCGGTTCTCTCCGGGAAGAAAGCGCATACCCCACGAAAGAAAGTGGTCGCACAGGCAGAGCCGCCGAAGGTCAATCTGCTGGTGGATATTCAGGCAAAATTGCAGGCAGGAAAAGGTGCTGGCTATGCTCGATGGGCTAAGGTTTTCAATCTGAAACAAATGGCACAGACCATGAATTACCTGTCAGAGAATAACCTGTTGGAGTATGCGATTTTAGAAGAAAAGGCTGCGGCTGCACGGCACATCACAATGAGCTTTCGGCGCAGATCAAAGCGGCTGAAAAGCGCATGGCAGAGATTGCTGTTCTGCGTACTCACATCGTAAATTATGCCAAGACCCGTGAGGTCTATGTGGCATACCGCAAGGCCGGCTACTCTAAGAAATTCCGGGAAGAACATGAGGAAGAAATTCTGCTCCACCAGGCTGCTAAGAATGCCTTTGACGAGATGGGCATCAAGAAGCTGCCCAAGGTCAAAGAGTTGCAGACAGAGTATGCGAAATTGCTGGAAGAAAAGAAAAAGACCTATGCCGAGTACCGGCGTTCCCGTGAGGAAATGCGGGAGCTTTTAACGCAAAGGCCAATGTGGATCGGGTGCTGAAAATGGAGGTAGAACAGGATGTTGAAAAAGAAAAAGACCACGGCCAGCGATAAGCTGGTCCTGGTCAAAAGCGTTCGCAGAACGCGCAGCCACAGAATGAAATTCTGTGTTCAAAGGGGCTTGGGGCGCTGCCCTCAACAAGCAAGCGGAGAGGAAAATCACGGAGGGATTTTGCGCTCTGCGGGTCGGTGTGTATTAACACCGGCATTGCTTGCCCCTTTTTACCCGGAAATGAAAGGAGCCAGTGAGGAAACAGTCAAATTTCACTCACCGGCTCAATTCGTTTCAAATTTCTCGGATAGTTCTGTTAGTTCTTTCGCGGTCTCCTGCGTATGGCGCAAGAGGGTTTCACGCATTTCTGATGGACAGCTGCAATAAAGCATCTTCATCTGATTGGCTCCCTCATCTTCTGGTGAAACATCTGGATTGATCAGAGTGTCCAGAGAGAGCGGTAGCACCTTTGCCAATGCCTTCAAAATCAAATAGGACGGGTTTATTTCCCCTTTTTCGATTTTGGCGATTTGCTTTACAGATACATGACTTAGATCCGCAAGTTCTTGTTGTGTCAGGTCTTTTTTCTTTCGGGCTTCCCGCATTTTTTGCCCCAAAGCGGTCAAATCATCAATCGGCATAATCATTCACCTCAAATATATTGTATCGTGCCGATTTGCGCAAAGGAATAACCTTATTATGCCTATTGACAGATATGATTATACTGATTTTATGAGAGGGAATAGGGAAAGTGCAGTTGTATCCTTGATGAGCTATGTTACAATGCTAATAGTAAGGAAAAATAAAAAATGTTTTTGATTTTTAGATTTAGGACATTTCTGTAACATTTTGTGTTTATCCTATCAGTATAGCTGAAAAATAAGGAAGGAAGTGAATGTCTTGAAGAAGATTCTAATTGTAGAGGACGATCAGCTTTTGAATCGGACCTTGGCATACAATCTGACCTCTGATGGATATGAGGTCATTTCTGTTTTTAATTTTGACAGCGCGGTAAGAAAGCTGCGCGAAAATGAATTTGATGTGGCACTGTTGGATATTAACCTCCCCGATGGCAGCGGACTGGATCTGTGTGAAGAAATCCGGAATCGCGGTCAGCATACCTATATCATCTTTATCACAGCCAATGATAAGGAGAGCGATATGCTCAAGGGATATGAAGTCGGCGGTGCGGATTATGTGACCAAACCATTTTCTGTGACGGTGCTTTGCAAAAAAAGTGGCGGCGGTTTTTGCAAATCTGGAACTGCGGACACCCCGGCATGATCTGTTTGATGATGGCTTTCTGAAAATCGACTTCTCCGAACAAAGTGCGTCCCTTGCCGGAGAATCCCTGGACTTTACACCGAAGGAATACCGCACCCTGTTCCTGTTCGTAAAGAACCCCCGGATTATTCTGACCAAGCGGCAGATTTTAGAGAAGCTGTGGGACATTGATGGAGACTTTGTGGATGAGCATACGCTGACGACGATCATCAGCCGTATCCGCAAAAAATCGAAACAGACGAGAGGAAATATATTAAGACAGCTTATGGAATGGGCTATCAGTGGATCGGCGGTGAGCCTCGATGAAGCTGCAAAATTTATCTGTCAGGGCATTTTTGAGAAAAATTGTGGCGGGGACTCTGCTCACTGCCGCTTTGCTGCTGTTGATTTTTTTTCTATTGACGAAAGATGTGCGTGTTGTCATCTGCGGCATTATTTTGACAGCTGCATTTTTCATTTGGGGCATGGTTTTTCTGCACTATTTTCAAAAGAAACTTTCTCTGTTCACCGATGGTTTGTGCCAGACCTTGGATCACATGATGGACAGTACAGACCGGCCCCAGGTAGACTATGAAGCGGAAACACTGCTGTCCCGGATCAGCCATCGTCTGGAACGACTCTATAATGTGATGCAGAAAACCAGACACATGGCAGAGGGAGAAAAGGAAGAACTGCAATCCCTGGTATCGGATATTTCCCACCAGACCAAAACCCCCATCGCAAATTTGAAGCTAATCAACGATACGATGCTGACAAGGCCATTGACAGAAGAAAAGCGCAAGGAGTTTTTGCAGGCCACAGGCACACAGCTGGATAAACTGGATTTTCTCATTCAGGGAATGGTGAAAACTTCCCGTCTGGAAACGGGTGTCATTACGCTGGAGAAACAAGATGCTGTGATCGGGGATACGCTGGTGAGCGCCATCAATGGTGTTTTGGCTCCGATGGAACAAAAAGAGATCAGCCTGTCGGTGGACTGCCCATCTGATTTGACAATATCCCATGACAGCCGCTGGACTTCCGAAGCATTGTTTAACATTCTGGATAATGCGGTAAAGTACACCTCTGCCGGTGGCAGCATCCAGGTAAGGGTACGGGATTGGGAAATGTATTTGAGGATAGATGTGACGGATACAGGCAGAGGCATCCCGGAACATTCTCAGGGCACGATCTTCAAACGCTTCTATCGGGATGAAGCGGTGCATGATATAGATGGGGTCGGAATCGGCTTATACCTTGCCCGTGAGATCATTACCATGCAGGGCGGCTATATTACCGTCGAGTCTAAAGTTGGGGAAGGATCAACTTTTTCCGTGTTCCTGCCCATAAAATAATTCTGAGGCAGTCTGTTTTGGCAGGCTGCCTTTTTTGAAAAATTTTTAGAGGACAATGGATTTTAGGACAATTCTGCAACATTTGGGATTTATGCTGACAGCAACATCATGAAATTGGAGGTGGCCTTATGGAAATCACAAAGACATTACTCATCAATGCAGCTTGCTTGCTGATCCCGCCGGTCGTTGTTGTTTTGCTGCTCCGGCACTTCTTTCCAAGAAAGATTAGATGGTCGGCTGGTGTGGTGGCTCTGGTAGATCTGGTGATCTTCTGGACAGATATTTCTTATTATGAGAGCGTTTGGCTGACGCTGTTTTTTGTTGTAATTCAGTTAGCAATGGTTTTGCTTATATCTATCCGGATTTATAAAAAAGACACACGAAAATGAATTGTCCTAAAATTGAAGCAATTCACCCTAAAACTGTTGAGCCTTTGGGATATTTCTGCAACATTTGGGGGTTAGGATGACAGTGAAAGGAGTGGATGACTATGACATTACCATTTGAAAATGATACCCGCATCATTATAAATAAATTAGCAAAACGCAATGTATCTTCAAATCGTATTTTTTGCTTTTTTAATGTTTTGACCATTGCGCTAGCAATTAGTTTGATTGTGGGAATCTCCTTATTCCAACAAGGAAGCAAAATTAGTGAACAAAAGATTTTGAATCAAATGCAGCAAGTTACCATCGGGGGGCTTACAGCAGAACAGATAGAAGTTCTGAAAAAAGAACCTGATCTTGAAGATATTGTACCCTATAAGCATAGTGATAGTTTTCTGATGGATGGGATCAAATTTGAAGCGGTTTATATGCCGACTGGTTTTGGAATTATAAAATCCTATGAATTAGTCAGTGGAACCTGTCCAGAACAGTACAATGAAATTGTAATTGATAAAAATGTTCAATTAGAGCTGGGGTATCAGCTAAATATAGGAGATACCATCACTTTACCAACGGCGGGGAGTAAAACAGAGGATTTCATCATTACTGGTTTTACTGATAATGTGGAAACAGGAACATTTTACTTTTATGTCTCCCCAGCGTATGCAGAACAGGGTGTGTTATTATCTGATATTCCATATAGTGCCTTGATTCGTGTAAATGGTGCCACGGAAATGGGACTTATTGATTTTGAGAATACAGTATATCGTCTGGCTTTATCCCAAGACATAAGCAGGAACCAACTTTATTTTAATAGCAAATTCTGTTCCTCACTTATCAGTGGATCAGGAATGGGAGGTGTTCTTTTAGCTACTCTTTTTATTGCATTTTCAAGCGGAATTGTCATATACAGTGTGTTCTACCTTTCGGTATCAAATCAAGTGTCGCAGATTGGACAGCTCAAAACTATTGGCATGACAGAAAAACAAATTAAGCGGATGATTCGTAAAGAGGGGTATCGTTTCTGCCTGTTCGGAATACCTGCCGGTATTACAGTAGGTATCATATTTGCATATTTGTTAGAGCCGAATGGAATAACGATTATCAATGCCATAGCCACAAGTATTTTAGCAATAATATTAGGCATTATCATCGTACAAATTTCCGTATACAAGCCCGCACAAATAGCTTCAAATATTTCCCCTATTGAAGCAACAAAATATGTTGGAAACGATCCAGAACTAAAAGAAAATAGAGTGCAGAATAGGAAAAATCATATTCGGCTCTCACCGTATTCTTTAGCCGTATTGAGCGAAAAGCAGAATCGAAAAAAACACAATCTGACGATTGCCTCGCTTGCAATCGGCGGGATTTTATTTATGGTTGGAGCCACTTTTATATCATCATGGAATCCAGATTCCTTTGCAAGAATGGGGAATTTGGAAGATGGAGAATATTATATTACGATTAACCACAATACATTAGTCAATCCCAAACCGTATGGTATTTCGGAGTATCAAGTTAATACGCCTTTTTCACAAGAACTCATGGAAGAATTGCAACAAATCCCGGAAGTTAAAGAGATTTATACTACGGAGAGAACCGCAGCCATTATTGAGTATCACGATGAACAATTAGAAATTCCCATTATTCCGATTACACCTGATAATCAGGAGGAAATTTTGAAAACGCTTCCTGTTGATTGGACATACGAAACATTGGTGAAACAAGACGCTATGGTTATATTAGGAACAAGCGTACAGAAAGAAGTCTATCATGCTTGCCCGTCAATAGGAGAAAAAGTGACATTACGATGGTTTGATGGAACTGAACACAGCATAGATGTTTTGATTGCCGGTACTTCCGAAAAAAGTATGAATGAGGGCTTTTATCTTCCAAAAGAAACCATAGAAAAGTTGTGGGGCGATATGGATTTAACAGCTTCCTTAACTTTGTCCGTACCTGAATATGAAAAAGTGGGTAAATCAGTAGAAAGCAAATTAAATAAAATACTGTCCCGACACCCTGATTTGGTAATGGAAACCTTACAAGAGGTAAAAGCATCTTCGGCAAATACGATTCATAATACCAGCGTACAAGTTTATGGGGTATCTGCCTTTGTCATTATGTTTAGCATTTTTAATCTGACAAACACCTTGATTAGTCGTATCAGTACAAGGAGAAAAGAATTTGGAATATTGGAGTCTATCGGTATGACAAAAAAACAGATAAAGAAAATGCTGCTGCATGAAAGTGTCTTACTGATTATTCCATGCTTGATTATTACGGTTGTGGCAGGAACCTTGATGGGTTATTTGTTAGTACGGATATTGTCTGCGAATGGATTAACTTATTTTCAATATGCTCTTCCTTTTATTCCATTACTGATTTACGGTGTCTGCTTAATAATAACACCTATTATAATTTCTGCTATCTGTCTAAAAATTCAATGCAGAAATTCGTTGGTGGAACGGATCAAAATGGCAGACTGATTTTGAAATGTCCGAGCATTGTAACATTTCACCCCCTATTTTCAATGAAATTTTTGGCCACAGCAACATTTCGCGGATCTTTGGGTTTTACAATGACTTTATCAAAGGAGGTTGTGCCATGAACACGAGCAAAAAAAATTTTAACGGTTACGGATTTGAAAAAATCTTATATCACAAAGGGAAATACCTATCCTGTTTTGCAGGGAATCAATATGGAGGTCAATCAAGGGGAGTTTATCGCTGTTATGGGGCCATCAGGCAGCGGAAAGACAACTTTGCTTAACATTATATCTGGTTTTCTTTCTGCTGATAGTGGTTCGGTTATGATTGGAGCCGAGAATATGCTGCACACAGACAAAAATAAGCAGGCGGAAATTCGTTCATCAATTTTGGGGTTTATATTTCAGGACTTTATGTTGATAAATGGACTGACAGTACGGGAAAATATTTATCTCCCACAAATCATAGGAAAAAAAGATAATGCGGAAATGGATCAAAAGACGCAAAATTTGCTTGATACATTTGGAATCGCGGAAATTGCTGAAAAATATCCTAACGAATTATCTGGCGGACAAAAGCAAAGAGTTGCAGTTGCGAGAGCTTTGTCAAATACACCTTTGCTTATTTTAGCAGATGAACCAACGGGAAATCTGGATTCTAAATCAAGTGCTGCGGTAATTGAATCATTTTTGCTGGCAAAGGAAAAGATGAACGCTACAATTTTAATGGTAACACATGACGCCATCGCTGCGTCTTACGCTGACCGCGTGGTAGCACTATCAGATGGTAAGATCGTAAAAGAATTGTTGCGTACTGTGGAACCACGCCAGTTTATGAATGAAATTTTAGATTTTCTGAAAGTGGTGGAGGTGAGCAGATGACTTTGAATGAAATAGCCAAAAAGCTGATCCGGCAAAATAAGGGGCGCTATCTGATATTAAGCCTCTCCATCTGCTTTGCAATCCTTATGACAGGGGCTTATGGAGTTTTGCTGTTCAGCCCTGCAATCACAGATGTACTTATGACAGACGGTTCCACTTATTTGATTGCACTTGGTATGTATGGGATCACAGTACTTGGCATTGTTGTATTTCTTTTTTACGCAAATTCCATTTTTATGAAATTCCAAATGGGTGAAATAGGAATCTTTCTTTCCCTTGGTATGCCACCGAAAGCAGTCACTAAAATGCACAATAAACAGTTTGATCTTGTTTTCACCTTTAGTGGTGTGATAGGAGTTGTCCTATCCATTCCGTTTGCATTTGCTGTATGGTCTTTTTTAACACTGTTTCTCTCCTATACAGACCATACTTTTACGATTGGATGGCAGGGAATTTTTATTGCCATACTGATTTGGATTTCCGCATGGGGGATTTTGCGGTTGAAAAATACAATCTCCTTATCAAAGGCAGATGTGATTAAAATTCTCCATTCTTCCTCTGAAAATGAAGAAGTAAAAGGCGCAAAACCGATACTTGGATTGTTGGGATTGTTTGCAATTCCTATGGGCGTGATTTTGTTTAACATAACCGCTGTAATAGATGGACTAAAAACTATCTCAATGCTTTTTCTGGTAATCAGCTTGATAGGGGGTTACTTATTGACAGCGCAGATTACAACGATTGGAACACTGGTAAAACGCTTTTTTCCAAAAGCATACAGAAAAAATATCCTTTTTTATAATCTGGTGCGGCAGAAAGGAAATCAATATACCTTATCCTTATTTGTTTCTTCTTTACTAATCGCACTGACTGTTTTTTTCAATCTGCTTTAACGGGAGTAGTTTTCTGGAGCTTCATTATCAAGTAAAAGAAGATCCCTATGATTATGCATCTTGACGACAGGTGAACAGCAAAAAGATTTGGATGAAAGTACCATCCGTTTGATGGCGGAAGAACATAATATATCCACTTCTGACTGCATAGTCTGGATATGCTTCTGATTGGCAGGGAACATCAATATCAGGAAAAAGAAAAAAATGAATGGGGGCCGGAATTTGTTATATCTCAATCCAGCTTTGAAGATTTGACTGGGCAAACTTTGTCCTTGCCTGAAAACGGGTTCGGGTATTTTGAAGATTCGGATAATGCTACATTTCAGACATTTTCAAATGAACAGGGAAATTTTTATAACCCGTCTGTTCATAAAGAATTTCATCTGACTAAGACATCTCTGATTTCAGAGGAAAATATCGTCAACAATTCCACCAGATCAGCTATTTTTTGATTTTGAATGATAAGACATTTCAAGAATTGAAAAATAGTCTGGGGCCGGATTACCAGTTTCGGTACTATCTCTTTAATGGAGATCACCCGGAAAACAGCAAAGCATTTCAAGATGAACTGTTAGGAAAAATCGTTACATTAAACAACGGAGAAATTTTTGACAGTTATCAAGAGGCTGCTGTTCAGGATAAGATCAGCGGGTATTCAGATGTGATTATTCCCTATGCGGGAAATGAGCTTTATGCAGCAAGGCAATGGGATTTTTACCCTTATGCAAAGGCTACCCAGCTTGATATACTTCTGGAATCGGGTTCTGTCTATTTGCTTTTGATTTTCTTTATTGCAATTATAGCATTTGTTTCAGCTCAATGATTATGTGCCTGAAAATTGCAGGAACAATCCTGCAAGATCAGGAGAGTTACCAGCGGGCAGTATATTTAGGGTTGAAAGAACGGGATTTGAAAAAAATGATTCGGAAGCAGATTGCGCTAATCTATTTTTTCCCTACCTTTTGCGGAAGTATTACGGCCATATTTATGATTAACCGCTTTATGGCTGTATCCTCGGTAACACACATATCAGCAATTACGGTATTAGCCGTGTTGTTATCAGTGGTGGTAGTGATTATTCAGATAATTGCTTTTGGAGTGCTTCAGCGGAGAATGACAGCAGTTGCTACGAAAGCAGTTTACGAGAAAAATTATTAGATTGAATTGTCCTAAAATTGAAGCAATTCACCATAGATTTTCATACCCTTTAGGACAATTCTGCAACATTTGCCCTTTACCCTATACTCAACAAATATAAGAAAGGCAGGTAACTGTTATGAAAATTTTGCAGACAACTGATCTTAAAAAATACTACGGCACAGAGCCGAACATTACCCGCGCCCTGGATGGCGTGAACTTCTCTGTGGAGGAGGGCGAATTTGTGGCGGTGGTCGGCACTTCCGGCTCCGGTAAGTCCACCCTGCTTCACATGATGGGCGGTCTGGACACACCCACCTCCGGCAGCGTGATGGTGCGGGATAAGGAGCTGGCGAAGATGAACGATGAGCAGCTTACTATCTTCCGCCGCCGCAATATCGGCTTTATTTTCCAGAACTACAATCTGGTGCCGATCCTAAATGTCCATGAGAACATCGTCCTGCCGGTGGAGCTGGATGGGGATACGGTGGATCAGAAATTCATGGCGGATGTGGTGTCCATGCTGGGACTGGAGGATAAGCTGAAGAATATGCCAAACAACCTCTCCGGTGGCCAGCAGCAGCGTGTGGCTATCGCCCGCGCTCTGGTGTCAAAGCCCGCTATCGTCCTTGCCGATGAACCCACCGGAAACCTGGACAGCAGGACCAGCGCCGATGTGCTGGGGCTTTTGCAGAGAACAAGCCGTGAATTTAACCAGACGCTGGTAATGATCACACATAATGATGCCATTGCCCAGCTTGCAGACCGTATCGTGCGGATTGAGGATGGCAAAATCGTTGGATAAAGGAGGTGGCAGACATGACATTGCCTTTTGAAAATGATACAGGGCCGGTCATTAAAAAATTGGCGTCACGAAGTATTCAGACAGATAAGCGGCGCAACCTGTTTGTGATCGTAACGATTGCTCTGGCGGCAGCTTTGATGGCAGCGATTTTTTGTGCGGGAGCGGGAAGTGACAGAAAACTGGAGGCGGACATTCGGGGACAGTATCAGGCGGTTGTGGTGAATTGTGACCGTGATACGATTGAAAGACTGAAAGACTGCCCGGAAGTGGAACGCTGGGGCCTTTCCCAGAATTACGGTTCTGCCCGCTATGGTGACAGCGTTCTGACTGTGGAGTATGCGGATGCCAACTGGATGAAATTGGGTAAGAAGCCTTCCTTTACTGGGACACTTCCGCAGGCTGCCAATGAAATTCTGGTAGAACGGGCATTTCTTGACTATTTTGAAATCCCCGCAGAAGTAGGGCAGACCATAGAAGTGAATCTTGGAAACGGAAAGCAGACCTATACCGTCAGCGGTATCATGGATGTGGAGAATGACTCCCGTATGTTCCAGCTTTATGTATCTGAAGCATTTGTGGAGGAGATGGCGCAGGGAGAGCCGCTGTTTGAATTTCGGCTTCGTTATACTGGTGCTGATAGTATGGAGCTGGAGCAGCTCAAGGCGGATATTGCAGCATTCCTTTCTGCCAACGATGTCTCAGAGGATCAGATTTTTTACAGTTCCAACTATTTCGATATGCAGGGCTTTAAGTCCGGCGTGATGAAATATTACATTCCCGTGGCAATCCTTTTGCTGGTTGCCTGTGCCGTGGTCATTTACAGTATCTTTTTCATTTCCGTAAAGGGCAAAATGCGGGAATATGGACGCCTGAAAGTGATTGGCACAACACCAAAACAGATCCGGCGGATCGTGCGGCGGGAGGGATTGCTGTTATCTCTTTGCGGTATCCCGCTGGGGCTTTTGGTTGGAGGGGCCATCGGGTTTGCCATTTTCCCGGCACATTGGAGCTGGATGGGCAATCTGCCTTATCTGGCTGCGACCGCAGCAGCCTGCGCCCTGACGGTATTTCTGTCCATTCATGCGCCTGTCCGCATGGCGGCGAGGGTATCCCCAATCGAAGCGGTCCGCTCCAGTGGTTATGAAACGGCAACAGACCGCAAAGATCAGAAAAACCACCGCATTACGCCGTTCTCCATGGCACAGATGAACTTTAGGCGGAGCAGGAAAAAGACGGTCATCACTCTGGTATCTCTGGGATTGACGGGTGTGTTTCTGGTAACAGCCGCTACGGTACTCAACTCCATCAGTCCCGAAAAGATGGCGATAGAGCATGGGAGATCACTGTAACTATGAGGTCAGCTGGATGGATTCGGGAGGCGCGGAAGGATTGCCTGCCATCGCGCGGGAAAATCCATTGACAGAAGAACTTCGTCAGGGGCTTCTTGCCATAGATGGTGTGGAATCTATCACAAGCCATGAAGTAACATCCGCAACGGTGAAATTCCCCCAGGAAAGTGTTGCATTAAAGTTTCCTGTATTTGACAGAGAGCAGATGGAACAGTGGCTGCCGGAGGAAAATCTGGAACAGGGCAGCGCAGATTATGAGGAGCTTGCCGCAAACAACGGTGTGGTCGTGACTGATTCGGAAGATCATCTTTTAAGTATGTTTTATGGCTATACGCCTGCTGTCGGGGATGTGCTGACCTTTGAATCCATGGACGGTAAGACCATAGAAGTAACGGTCATGGGGATTGCGAAACCGTCAGTGACATCGGGCACCGGCGCATGGGGCCTGTTTACCCTTACAGAAGAACTGGCCGATCAGCTCTACCCGGACATTGAGAACAGAGAGGCTGTTTGGAATGTCCATACATCGGAGGACTCGGATGCGCTCAGGCGTCTATTTTCAGCCTGCTGGAAAATCCGGTGCTGACGGTCTTTTCCAGAGCAGACCATGCGGCATCCCTGGAATCGCAGCTAAAGATGATGACCCGCGGTGTTTATCTGCTGCTGGCGTTCCTGTTTGTGTTCTCCATGGTAAATCTGGTCAACACCCTGATGACCAATCTGCTGGCAAGGCAGCAGGAGCTTGGGATTTTGCAGTCTGTGGGAATGACCGGAAAGCAGGTTTCCCGTATGCTGATTGCAGAATGCCTGTGGTACGCAGGGGTTACGGTATTTTTGTCAGTTGGCATTGGCGGAATCCTGGGCTGGATTTTTGACTATGTGATCAGTAGCTTTAATATTTTTGGGGAACTGTCCTATCAATTCCCTTTGATGGAAACGGTTGTTTTTGTTCTGGCACTTTTGGTCGTGACCGGAATCTTCTCTGTGGTTGCTGTCCGTTACTCTAAACGGCTTTCTCTTGTAGAGCGGATCAAGACCATGGACTAACCAGAGGCGGCGGCTTCCGATGTGAAGTCGCCGCTTTGCTGACAGCAGAAATATAAGACTTAAAGGAGATGATCAAAATGACAGTACCATTTGAGAATGATACAGGAAATATTGTCAGGAAACTGGCAAGAAAAAGTTTGAAAAGTGAGAAACGTCGGAATCTCATGGTGGTGATCGCCGTTGCGCTGGCATCCTGTCTGATCTGTTTTTCGATTGTGATGGCTTTGTCTACCCGGCAGATAGAGAAAAATCATGTGGAGGATACCTATGAGGCGGTCTACACGAAAATTACCGAGGAAGATGTGTCCTCCTGAAGGGGCTGGATGACTTCTCGAGGGTAGGAGAGTATTATATGCTGGCTGTGGAACTGCGGAGCAGGGATACAATGCCTCCTATATTTATTGTGATGAGGAAACGATGTATATTGCCCGTGACCAGATGAAGCTTTTGGAAGGCCGCCTGCCACAAAAAGAGGATGAAGTGGTGGTGAGCCGTTATTTCCTTTCCAATTACGGTGCAGACGCCGGGATTGGTGAAAAGGTTATGTTAAGCAGCGAGAGCTTTCACGGAGAATACACGGTGACTGGCATTATGGAAGGCTATAAGGAAAAAGAGGTAAATGGCACATCCATCCTTCTTTCCAAAGAAGCCTGAAGGATGGAGCGGCTACGACCCCGCTGATTATCGTGCTATGTGCATTTTAAGAATGAGCAGCAGATGGATGAAACAGAATTGACTGCCCGTAGCCGGGAGATTGCCAAGGAATATCAGCTGGAAATGCCGGTCATGAACCTCAGCTATATGAAATTCTATAAGCAGCCGGTGAATGTCAGTATGCTTGCGCTGGTTGCCGGAATCGCAGTCCTGGTCATCATCGGAGGGTATGTTGTGATACAAAGTATCTTCCGAATCTCGATCAATGACAAAATTCAAAGCTATGGACAGCTGCGGACCATCGGCACAACGCCAAAACAGATCCGCCGTATTGTCAAAAAAGAAGGCCGTTTCTTAGGATGGGCTGGCATTGGTATCGGTATTTTGCTGGGATGTGCAGCCGGGTTTGCGCTGTTTCCCCGTGGGTTTAATCTGCTATTTTATGTAGCCGCGATTGTTTTGACTGCACTGCTTGGCTGGTTTATGGTATCCATTGCGATCCGCAGACCGGTAAAGATTGCCGCCGGTATCTCCCCGATTGAAGCAGTCCGCTTTACCGGCAGTCAGAGCGGAAAGGCCCACACACATAAGAAGAATATGCGCTTAAATCCTCTCTCCATGGGAATTGCAAATTTCAGGCGTGACCGCAAAAAGACCATCAGCATCGTGGCTTCCCTGAGCCTGGGCGGCGTGATCCTTTTGGTAACGGCATCGGTTCTTTTGGTCCGTTCGCCGGAGCGGATCGCAAGACAGTTTTTCCCGGATGGGGATTATAAAATCTATATCCACTCCGAAAAATCAGAATATGAGGTGATGTCGGAAGGAAATCCGTTGAATGAAACGCTTCGGCAGGAGGTGTTGGCCGTAGACGGCGTAACAGATGTGATAGAAAATCGTCAGGCGGTTCATGTGCGGTTTGAAAATGAGGAAAGCTCCTCTGGAGGAATGTGCGATCTGTTGAGTGACCGAAACAGGGATCAAATGGAAGCGGCACTTGTGTCGGGAAATTTGCCTCAAGATTCCCATAGCATTGCACTGGATATGGATTATGCAGAAGATATGATCGGTGTAGATGTGGGGTCAGTTATCAAACTTACCATAGGGAATCAAGAGATTCCTGTCACTGTTTCCGGTCTGCTCATAAACGATGGGCTTAAAAATGGTCATGGTCCTCTGGCATGGGACAGCACCTGCATGGTTGCAACCAAAGAGCTATTTCAGGAAGCAATGCCAAAGATCAACTGTTTTGATTATTCCTGGAGCATTGTCAGCGATCCCAAAAAGGCGGAGCAGATTGAAAACAGTCTGAGTGCGATCATTTCTTCCAATCCGGATCTTGACTTGGATACCATTGGGATACATAAGGATTATGAGGAAATGGAAAACCGGGTCGTTTTTGGAGGGTTTCAGGCGCTGTCCTGGCTGGTATTCCTCTTTGGCGTGGTCAATCTCATCAACACAACCCTCTCCAATCAGATGTCCAGAAAGAGGGAAAACAGCGTCTTTCGTGCCATCGGTCTGACCAGAAAACAGCTCTGTCAAATGACCATCTATGAGGGAATTTGCTATGCGTTTTCTGCTGCGTTGGCAACCCTGGCAGTCGGCTCCCGATTGCAATAATAGCTGCCCGAAAATTCAGCGAAATGACTTTTCATGTAGCAATGCCCTATTCCTTCCCCTTCCTGCAAATGGGGCTGTTCGTTCTGGTGCTGTTTGGCCTGGAGGTGATTCTGTCCTTCTGGACAATGCGCAGACAGAAAAATCAATCGCTGGTGGAAGAAATGCGAGCGATGGAATAAGCATATAGGATCGGCGGGGCGGCAGTGCGCTGCCCCGCTTTTTCTATTATCATTTTAATAAATTAAAATCAGGGGTGGATATATGAAAAAGATACTGTTGATTGACGATAGTGATACCTATATATGGAATCTGAGAAAGTATTTACAGCGCCGGGGCTACCCAGTAAAAACGGCTTCTACACTGGAAGAAGCGAGGGCCGTCATCCAAGAGGAAATGCCGCTGGTGGTCTGCTGTGATCTCGACCTGCCGGACGGTTCCGGCATGGACTTTCTGGACGAGGTGCGGATCACAGATAAGAATCTGCCTTTTATTCTGGCGTCCTGCCATGACAAGGACGACTACGAACAGGAGGCCATGCGCCGGGGCGCGACGCTGTGCATGGACAAAATGAAAGGTTCGCTGCTGCAAGATAAGCTGGTGGAATACGCCTACCGGCAGTTGTCCGGCGAAAAGGCCCCGACTTTTCACAAGCTGCTCTTTGTCCATGCGGAAGATACCAGTGCCGGAGTGCTGCGGGCGGCTATGCTGCAAAAGGCTTTGACCTGATTCTGGTTTCCTCGATTGGGGAGCCAAGCGCCGGATTTTTGAGGATAAGGAAATTGAACTGATCCTGTGCGATCTGGAACTGCCGGACGGCACAGCAATGGAGCTGTTTCATACGCTGCGGCGGGTGGCTGGGATGTTCCAAGTGAAGAATCCCCCTGTCCGGCTTCTGCCGTTCTTTATCCTCACCGAGAACAACGACCTTGCCATGGAATATGAATACCGGCATGAGGGCGTGAACGACTATATCACCGCCCCGGTCAATATCCCGGAGCTGATCCGGCGAGTTTTGTTCTTTGTGGAATGAAGCTTTTTTATTCGGCGGCTTTGTTAAGCAAGGCCGCCATTTTTAATTCATTTATCTTCAATGTTTGTTCTGAATATCGTATAATGTAGGGGAACGGCTGTGGTTTCATAGAGTGGTGAGGTGTTTATATTATGAATGAACGAGAAAAAACAATCCGATTATGGTTTGATATGTGGCTCAATCAGCAGGATATGGGGATTGATGATATTTTTACAGAAGATGTGATCTATACAGAAAGCTGGAGTCCCCAGTATAACAACCGAAAAACAGTAAAGCATTGGTTTCAGGAATGGAATACCCGTGGCAAGGTGGTTATTTGGGAAATCAAGCAATTTTTTCATAAGGGGGATCAAACGGTTGTAGAGTGGTATTTCAAAAATGAAATGAATAATGGGGATATAGAGGAATTTGATGGAATCTCGCTGGTTGAGTGGACAGAGGATAATAAAATAAAGGCATTAAAAGAATTTGGGTGTAATCGCAATACCTATAATCCATACCAGGAAGGCGATACCCCTCAATTCAAAGCAGAAAAAGCGAATTGGTTTTGATGGAGTGCCTATAATGTTAGCGGCTGTGGTTTCATAGAAAGTTGAGGGATTTTTGAGATTTTTGATATATCATATAAAGAATGGAGGTGCATGATTTTGAATCCTAAATTACTGGTCGTTGATGATGAACGCGGTATTGTTGATATGATACAGAGTTATTTTCAAACACGATATGATATTCTGACCGCTTATAGCGGCCAAGAAGCACTCAAAAAAGTAGCCTGCAAACCAGATTTAATTTTATTAGACATCAATATGCCTGGAATGGATGGTCTGACTGTATGCCAGAAGATACGGGAACACATAGCCTGTCCCATTCTTTTTTTGACTGCTCGTATTGAATCCAGCGATAAGATTATTGGATTTCAGGCTGGGGCGGATGATTATATCGTCAAGCCCTTTGATTTGGATGAATTGGGGGCGCGTATTGCTGCACATTTGCGCCGTGAGCAGCGACGCCAAAATAATTCGGCAGTACGCTTCTTTGGTGAATTGATACTGGACTATTCCGCCCGAACAGTTACAATCAATAATCAGAACATCCCGCTATCTAAGAGGGAGTTTGAGATTGTAGAACTTTTATCCCTCAATGCAGGACAGGTTTTTGATCGTGAGCGGATTTATGAGCGTGTGTGGGGATTAGATGGGGACGGAAACAGCGATACAATTATGGAGCATATCCGGAAAATACGCGCTAAATTTGCAGCACATACATTGCACAATTACATTGAAACAGTTTGGGGGTGTGGGTATCGGTGGAACGCCTAAAAAATATGGGACTAAAGAAATCTTTCCTGTTATTATCCCTCTCCTGTTTAGCGGTGGCATTTCTCCTGCTTGGTGCGGTTATCTTTCTTTGCCGTGGCATTGAAAGCTATTATCCTTTAGGCGGTGTAGAAATCCTATCGGATGGTTCAATCGTACCCCTGCCATCTCCTACGGCGTCACAACAGCGCATTTTGGCTATCCTAAATATTGTGCAGACGCTTTCCTGTATTCTTTTCCCGGTAGGTGGATTGATTGTTTCAGTCTTTCTTTTTTATTATCTCAAATTGAAGTGGCCTATTTCCTGCCTGCAAAATGGCATTATGCGGATTCAGAATAATGATCTGGATTTTTCGCTACCGATTTTGTCTAACGATGAAATGGGACAGCTATGTGCTGCCTTTGAAGAAATGCGGAGTGAACTTTTGAAATCGAATCGGCTGTTGTGGCAACAGGCCGAGGAACGCAAACGGCTCAATGCCGCATTTTCCCATGATCTGCGTAACCCGATTACGGTCTTAAAAGGAAGTGTAAAACTTTTGCGGCAAGGTATTCAGGATGAACAGACCATAGACCGGCTGGAAAGTTACACTTTACGGATCGAGCAGTATGTAGAAGCTATGAGCAGTGTTCAAAAATTGGAACAACTCTCTGTTAAGCCAAAAGAAATCAGACTATCAGTTTTACAGAGTGAATTGCAGGAAACAGCACGGTTGTTAGCACTATCCAAAAAAGTTTCTGTTTTAGTACCATCAGATGGAACAGTTTGTATAGATCACGGGCTATTTCTTACCGTAGCGGAAAATCTGATTGGAAATGCAGCGCGATTTGCAGAAAAAGCAATCTCTATTCAAATAACGCTGCAAAATGATTCTTTGGTCTTGAAAGTAGAGGATGACGGTGCGGGGTATCCGCTGTCTCTCGTGCAGAATGGGCCAAATCCCTTTGAAACGACAAGTAGCAATTCCTCACATTTCGGAATGGGACTTTACAGCAGCAGAATTTTATGTGAAAAACATGGTGGACGATTGATTTTGGGAAATCAGGCCGGGGGCGGTGCATCCGCAACTGCCATTTTTCATTTCGTGTAATCCTTGAGCGATTTTTGAGATTTATCATTTACACTCTCCTTATACCACAAATAAGGAGAGTGTTTTTTATGAATATTGAGGCAAAGAATTTATCAAAGATTTATGGTGATGGTGAAAACCGAGTGGTGGCTTTGGATCATGCGAATCTCGAAATTGTATCCAGCGATTTTATTTCTATTATGGGACCATCTGGAAGCGGAAAAAGTACCCTGCTTCATTTGCTTTCCGGCTTGGATAAGCCATCTTCCGGTTCGCTGACCTACGATGGTAAAGATATTTACAGTTACAGCGATAAGGAGTTGTCGGCATTCCGCCGGAAACGGATCGGATTTATTTTTCAACAATTTAATCTGCTTCCGGTTCTGACGGCGAAAGAAAATATTATCATGCCTCTTTTGCTGGATAAACAAAAACCGGATGAAGCATACCTGAAGCAGCTTACAGAACTGCTTGGCATTCAGGGGCGCTTGGAACATCTGCCCATGAGTTATCCGGTGGCCAGCAGCAGCGTGTAGCCATTGCCCGCGCTTTGATTGCAAAACCAGATGTGATTTTTGCTGATGAGCCTACGGGAAATCTGGACAGCAAAAGCGGCGGCGAAGTCATGGAACTGCTTCAAAATGTATGGAAAAGATGGGTAAAGCTCTCGTTGTCATTACCCATGACAGCCGTATTGCGCGAATGGCAGACCGCCAGTTTCAGATCGTAGATGGTTTGCTTGCGGAGGTGACAGCGAAATGAAATCTTATCGTACATTAGCATTAAAAGAACTGCTATCCCAAAAAGTCACTTCTATTCTTATTTTGATTGCCGTTGTGCTGTCTACTATGATGACAACTATTGTGGGACAATCCATTGGCGTACTTAGTGCAATGCGGGAACAGCAGGCCATCGCTGTCGGAGGAAACCGATATGCCACTTTTTTGCAGATGAATGCAGAGCAGCTTCATGCACTGGAACAGGATGAGCGTCTTTCCTATGTAGGCAAATCTATTTATATGGGAAGTTTAGAACTCTCCCCATCTCTTACCCTTGGTTTGATGGAGTATTTGGATGATACTGCCACTATCTACCCATCAAGTACCAGTATAGAGGAAGGTCGCCTGCCGGAAGCCTCGATGGAAATAGCGCTTTCTGAAGATATTCTGAAATACCTTGGCTTTGAGGGTGATATTGGAGATAAGATTACACTTTCACTGCAAAAAAATCTTCGCCACAACATTGCGGACAGCTATTCCTACACAGCGGAATTTGTCCTTACAGGGATATTGAAAAATAACTACTTAGGATATACAAGCGGCACTGTTACGGGAGTTGTAGGAGAAGGAACTGCCGAACAACTTTTGCCAGAATCTTATGTTTATTACAATGTAGATATTCGGACTGCCGATAAAAAGAGTTTTCAAGCAGTCGTCAATGACATCAACATGGAATTGAACATCCATGAGCTTGATACCAGCTACAATATTGTATATTTGAACGCTTTGGGAATTTCCTATACTGCAAATTCCGAGGATGCCAATGATAAGGGATTCTCTTTTATGACAGTCGCAGGGATATTAGTGGGCAGTTTAATTTTGCTGGCTGCTGGCCTTGTGATTTACAACATTCTGAAAATATCTGTCTCAAAACGAATAAAGGGATATGGAACACTTCGGGCTATTGGAAGCGAAAAAGGACAACTTTATCAGATCATTGTAATTGAAGTAACCCTATTGTGTCTGATTGGGATTCCTATTGGTATGCTTCTTGCTTTTTGAGTGCCAGAGGGATTTTAGAGACAGCTACCGGCCTGGTTTCTCCTGAATTGTTCTTGGTTCAGGATTCTTCCGAATTGAAAACCCTAATAGCAGAAAACAGTTCTTTGAATGGAACCTTACTGATATTAAGCGGAGCAATCACTTTGGCGTTTGCGTTGTTTGCAGCATTACCAGCAGCCAGATCAGCCGCAAGGGTATCTCCCATTATGGCGATGTCTGGAACAAATCTAAAAATTCGGCGCAGAAAGCGTAAAACAAAGAAAATCCATAATTTTGAAGCATATTATGCCCGCCTGAACTTAAAGAGAAATAAAGGCCGTACTGCAATTACAATTTTGTCCCTTGTTATGAGTATCACGGTTTTTATTGCCCTGCAAGGGTTTTCCTCTCTCCTGAACGCTGCAAGCGCCCTGCAAGATAACCATGTAGGAGATTATCAGATCACAAATGAAAGTATTGGATTTACCACAGATGATCTGAACACTTTGCGGAAAAATGAAGCTGTGCAAAGTGTAGCCGCCATACAATTTTCGCTTTACGAACAAAATGAAAATGGGCTGCTCGATGAAATCAGTCTTGAATTTCAACTGAAACCCGGCGAAACTTTTCAGGTTGTCGGATTGAACGATGAATATTGGGATTATTTTATGGGGGATCAATTACCAGAAGAACAGCTTGGACAACTGAAATCAGGGAACGCTGTATAGTAAGGAATCCTATTCCCATGAGCTACGGCGAAGATGTTCTTGAATTTACAAATATAGAGGCCGGAGAAAACATCTGTGTTGCGGGAATGGAGCTGAATGTTTTGAAAACCTTGGATGGCTATGACGGTTATCTTGGTATTGGAAATGGCGGTTTCACAAATGGTGTTCAAGTGATCGTTGATGATGCTATCTATGAACGCCTGACGGGAAAAGATACCTATTCAGAGTTTTTGCCTACACTGAACGAGGGTGCTGACAGGGAAAACTTTGATACATTTATCGAGGCGTTTTGTAACAGAATACCGGGGACAACATTCTTGTCATATGAAGAAACCGACCAGCAACTAAAAGAGAGTTTTGCACAGATTCAAATGCTGGCATGGGGACTGATTCTTTTTGTTGGCCTAATCGGCATTCTTAACATCATCAATACCGTTTACACAAATATTCACACCAGAGTAACAGAAATCGGTATGCAACGGGCCATTGGAATGAGCGCCGGTAGCCTCTATAAAACTTTTCTTTGGGAAGGTGCATATTACGGGATTATTGCCTCTGTGATTGGAAGCGTGCTGGGATATGTTTGTACGATTTTCATTGAGGCGGCCACGAGCGACACCCTCCAGCTTGTTGCAATTCCTGTCATACCCATTCTTGAAGCAACCCTCTTGGCAGTAGGAGCCTGCTTGATGGCGACAGCAATTCGCTGCGGAAAATTTCAAAAATGAGTATTGTAGATTCCATTGAAACGGTTGAATAGATTTTTTGATTGGATGTTGGTTCTTGAATAGCTTTTCTCTGACTGAAACGAGATAAAACTTGAATTGCTACAAAAATGAAGCAATTCAGCCTGTTTTCTTGCTGAAAAAGAAAGCGATTAGGAGATTTCTGCAACATTTGGTTTTATCATAGAATTAAAAGTAAGATAGAAAATGTGATTAAATCTGCCGAACGACGGCAAAAGAAAAAAAGCCGTCGTACAGCAGACATATTTCTATGCACCTATGAAGTGGCGGCTTTGAGAAATCAGAGCCGCCGTTTCTTTTTGTTTTTCCAACGATGCTCATGCGATTAAGAGGCGGTACACAGGAGGATACCGCCATGGCAATTATCGTCATTCATAGCACCCATGAGCTTCATCAATTAAAAAAAGTCTTGTTCCTCCTCCGGGGAGGTATGACTATCAATCAGTATTATCATTCCATCTAAATCAACTTGTTGTGCTAGATAAAATAAAATATAAAGAAACTTCAACAAAATATGCTATCCTTTTTGTAGGGAATACAACGAAAGGAGGCATCATTATGTTGAAGTTCCAAGATAATAATACCACTGTTATTGCAACTTTTGAGACTTTATTTTAACTGCTTACGTTATTATTGACGAATTGTATCATCAGTTTGCACCTCCAGAAGTTACCAGACGACGGCATATCCTGAATGCAAAATTATCTGACTCAGAAATCATTACTATCAGTCTCTGCGGAGAATTGGCAGGCGTTGATTCTGAGAATGCATGGTTTTCTTTTGTGAAACGAAACTACAGGCATCTTTTTCCGCAGCTTTGCAGCAGAAGTCGTTTTAACAGAACGAGACGCGCCTGATGCAGACAACAGAATTGTTACGACAAAAAATGATTTCCGTATTCCCAATTCCAGTCAGTTCCTATTACATCGTCGATAGTTTTCCACTTGCAGTCTGTAAATTTGGACGTGCACGATATTGTAAAGCATTTCGTGGCCATGGTGCTGATTATGGAAAATGTCCTTCCAAAAAAGAAACCTATTATGGATATAAAGTACATGCATTAATTACATTAGAAGGATACATTGCATCATTAGATCACACCGGCATCTACAGATGATCGTGAAGGATTACGTGATCTGGCAGACCATTGGTCTAATGTTA
>ENA-OQAN01000204-OQAN01000204.1-human-gut-metagenome-genome-assembly--contig:-NODE-204-length-32989-cov-5.104680_pt1 | contig 32989 bp, 41 predicted proteins | sample MGYA00242735_ERZ504527 | MGnify/ENA primary metagenome ERZ504527 (study PRJEB26092, sample SAMD00036230) | human gut metagenome | host: Homo sapiens | study: EMG produced TPA metagenomics assembly of... | reverse complement strand
CCTCATCAACGAGTGCAAGCACTGTTGCAAGCACATTGTCTCCGTTTGGCTTCATGATTTCAATCTGCTCGCCAACTGAGAACTTGTTTCTCTGCTCCATACGATAGAGCCTTTTTCATTTGGCGCACCAACTATTCCGAGATAGGTGTAACCCTTCTCGTAAGTATTGTTATCGTATATCTGAGTCTCCTCCGAAGGCTTTCCGTAGAAAAAGCCAGTGGTAAACTGCCTGTAGGTACAGCTCTTTATCTGCTCTAAGTACCATGCATATTTGCCTCATATTTCTCAGGTGACTCAAGATAATCATCTATCGCCTTGCGGTATGTTCTTGCTACTGTTGCCACATAGAGAGCGGTCTTCATACGTCCCTCTATCTTGTAGCTGTCTATTCCTGCATCAATCAGATCCGGGATATGCTCTATCATGCAAAGGTCCTTTGAGTTGAAGATATATGTGCCACGCTCATTCTCGTATACCGGCAGATACTCGCCCGGGCGCTTTTCCTCCACAACAGAGTATTTCCAGCGGCACGGATGTGTGCAAGCGCCCTTATTGGCATCACGTCCTGTAAAATAGTTGGAAAGCAGACATCGGCCAGAATATGAGATACACATTGCTCCGTGCACGAAGGTCTCTATCTCCATCCTGTCATCTATGTGCCCTCTTATCTCCTTTATCTCCTTAAGCGAAAGCTCTCTGGCTGTCACCACGCGGCTGGCTCCGAGATTCCACCAGAACTGATATGTGCCGTAGTTCGTGTTGTTGGCCTGTGTGCTGACATGTCTTTCTATCTCCGGGCAGACCTCCTTTGCAATCATGAAGACTGCCGGATCTGCAATGATTAGTGCATCAGGTCTGTCCGGCTTCATGTTGTGAAGCTCTGTAAAGTATTCACGCACTCCGTCAAGATCATAGTTGTGAGCCAAAATATTGGCAGTAACATACACTCTCACACCGTGAGCATGCGCAAAGGCAACGCCCTCTGCCATCTCCTCCATTGAGAAATTCTTAGCCTTGGCCCTTAGTCCAAATGCCTCTCCACCGATGTAAACTGCATCAGCTCCATATATAACTGCTATCTTAAGTACCTCCAGGCTGCTCGCCGGACAAAGTAATTCTATTTTTCTCATTTTTTCTCCCATACAGTTTTGTATTCATCAAATATATTTACATCGGTTACTATAGCTTTGTTGACACCGTAATTCCATCGCCTATAGGCATCACTGCCGTCACCAGCTCATCGGAGTGTGTAAGCTCGTAGAGATACTCCCTCATACGCTTGTAGATGGTACGGTTTCTGCGCTCAACGATATAGTGCGATTCTATGATATCGCCATCCTGCAGCACATTGTCGGACACCAGCACCCCGCCTGTCTTTAAAAGGCGAAGCACCTGCGGCATAAAGTTGATATACTGTCCCTTTGCCGCGTCCATAAATATCATGTCAAACTGTCCTTCAAGCTGTGGAAGTATCTCCATTGCATCGCCCTCTAAGAGTGTAATCTGCTCCTGCTTCCCGGCTCTTTCAAAGTTGGCCTTTGCGATAGGTATTCTTTTTTCATAATTTTCAATCGTCACTATCTGACAACCCTTCGGTGCATACTCTGCCATCAAAACGGCAGAAAAACCAACCGCTGTTCCCACCTCGAGAATACGCATTGGTTTTTGCATTGCAAGAAGCAGCTTTAAAAAGCTCTGCATCTCTTTTCTGATAATCGGAACGAAGTCTCTTAAGGCTTCCTTCTCTATCTCATCTAATACAGGCGTGTTGCCTCTGTCCAAGGAATTGATATATGTGACAAGTCTCTCATCAACTATCATTCTTGTATTTCCTAATCTAATTATTGACACAAATGCGCTTAACGGATAATTACTGTGTATCCGAAGGTTCCGTAGTCTGTGTCTGTTCTTCATCACTCTTGTCGGAGGACATGATTACCATCATATCCTTTGCCGTCATTGAAGTGTTGAGTGTGTATATCCCTGGCTTTATATGTCCTGAGTAAGCAGACAGCTTAAGCTGGAGATAAAATAAATTGTGATCCCTTACAAGGCCCTTGTCCTCTAAAAGCTGTCCAAGCTCCTCTGCGGAGATGCCCTTTTCCACCTGAACGAGTACATCCTGACCATCGCCATTTGTCATGGCAGGCTCAGTAAAAACTCTGTAGCCAAAATCATAGCAGATGCTGCAGATTTTTATGCCCGCAAACAGCACTAAAAGAGCAATCATTATTGAAAAAGCAACCCTTATAAAACCAAATAAAGCCTTGTTAAAATCCATAAGCTAATCCTACACTTCCATAATTATAGGTATAATCATCGGTCTTCTCTTTGTTTCCTTCCAAACAAAGTCTCCCAATGCATCCTTTACCTCTGTCTTTATCTTGCCCCAGTCTGTCACATTGTTGTCTGTCAGACGCTCCATTGTGTCATCCAGCACGCATTTCGCCTCATCCATCAGGCTCTCAGAATTGCGCACGTATACAAATCCTCTCGATACAATATCAGGACCTGCAAGCAACTGTCCTGAGCCTGCCTCAAGTGTCATCACAACGATGATGATTCCGTCCTCAGCCAGACGCTGTCTGTCACGGAGCACGATATTTCCTACATCTCCTACACCGAGTCCATCGACCATGACATTGCCCACATGCACTCTGCCTGTCACCTTGCACCGTCCTCATTGATTTCGAGCACATCTCCTGATGAAAGGATCTTGATGTGGTCTGTATCATATCCGAGCTGCTCGGCTATTTTGGCCTGTGCCACAAGATGCTTGTACTCTCCATGAACAGGGATTGCGTACTTTGGATTGACAAGAGAATAAATAAGCTTTATATCCTCCTGGCACGCATGACCGGAAACATGGACATCCTGGAATATAACGTCTGCACCCTTCATCATGAGCTCATTGATGATACCTGTAACCGACTTCTCATTTCCCGGTATAGGGTTTGAGCTGAATACGATGGTATCGTTTGGCTTTATGGATACCTTTCTGTGGGTACCGTTTGCCATACGCGAAAGAGCTGCCATTGACTCTCCCTGGCTTCCTGTCGTGATGATGACAGTCTGCTCATCAGGATAGCTTCTAAGCTGTTCTACATCTATAAGAATATTGTCAGGCAGCGACAGATAGCCAAGCTCTGAGGCTATGGAAATGATATTTACCATGCTTCGTCCCTCGATGGCCACCTTTCTGCCATACTTCTCCGCACAGTTGATAATCTGCTGCACACGGTCTACATTTGATGCAAATGTAGCTATGATAATTCTGTTTTTCCTGTGATCCTCAAAGATGCCGTCCAATACCTTTCCGACAGACTTCTCAGACTGTGTGAAGCCCGGTCTTTCTGCATTGGTACTGTCGCACATAAGCGCGAGCACACCCTTCTTTCCAATCTCACCAAACCTTGCAAGGTCGATTGCATCTCCAAATACAGGTGTATAATCCACCTTGAAATCGCCTGTATGCACAACTATACCTGCCGGTGAATAAATAGCAAGCGCTGCTGCATCCTGGATACTGTGGTTAGTCTTTATAAACTCAACCCTGAAGCAGCCAAGGTTGATATGCTGTCCGTATTTTACGACTTTTCTCTTGACAGTCTTGAGCATGCCATGCTCTTCGAGCTTTCTGTCAATAATTCCGATGGTAAGCTTTGTAGCGTATATCGGTACATTTATCTCCTTAAGCACATATGGAATAGCACCGATATGATCCTCATGTCCATGAGTGATAAAGAAGCCCTTGACCTTATCGATGTTCTCCTTAAGATATGTGATATCAGGGATAACCAAATCTATTCCCAGCATATCGTCCTCAGGGAATGATAATCCGCAATCAACTACAATAATACTGTCCTCATACTCAAAGGCAGTAATATTCATTCCAATCTGCTCTAATCCTCCAAGTGGATGATCTTAAGCTTACCTGTATTCTGTTTTTCTGTTTTCTTCAAAATATTACCTCCAAATTTATTTCACGTACAACTGCAATCCTAATATTCAAGTGCAGTGTCATCATCCGTAAGCTCAGAAAATACCTTAGCAATAGCCGAAAACTCAACATCGTCTTCAACCATCTGATAAAGCACCTCTTCATCCTTTGTGCTTACTTCTTTTAAAATATATGCTTCACAGTCTCCGCTTTCTTCTCCTTCGGAAACTAAAAGATATCGTGTTCCATTAAGTGTTGTCTCTTCTTCAACCGCAAACTCGACAACATCATTGGTCTGCGGGTCAGTAAATTTAATTTTCTGCATAAAAACTAAGACCGACTATTTGACAGATAATCCAAATATCCCTGCAAAATAAAAATCGCTGCTATCTCATCAACAAACTCCTTGCGATTCTCCCTGCGTATGCCGGTTTCCATCATAGAACGGTCGGCTGCGACTGTCGTAAGACGCTCATCCCAGTATATGACCTCAAGACCTGTGCGCCTTGCAAGCATATCCCCGAACTCCTTCGTCTTCTCGCAGCGTTCTCCTTCCGTGTTATTCATGTTTTTAGGATAGCCGAGCACAATCCTGTCCACCTTGTACTCTGCAATAATCTCCTCAATACGTGCCAAAGTCTGTCTGAGCTTGGATGGCGACTTCCTGCGCACTATCTCAACACCCTGTGCTGTGATTAAGAGCTCGTCGCTCACCGCTACTCCGACTGTCTTTGAACCAAAATCAAGACCTAATATCCTCATATTAATCCCATGCGCTGTTCTCAATGTATGTCTTGAGAACCTCCTCCACAAGCTCGTCTCTCTCAACCTTCATGATGAGACTTCTCGCGTTATTGTGGCTTGTGATATATGTTGGATCTCCGGACATAATATATCCAACAATCTGATTAACAGGATTGTAGCCCTTTTCCTTTAATGCCTTGTACACAATCTCAAGTACATCGCTTACCTGAAGCTCAGGCTCCTTTTGAACTGTAAAAAATTGTGTGTTGTTAATATTTTTTTCCATACGTTTCGCCCTTCTTGTAATATTATTTTATTATAAATGTAATAAAATTACAACCTTTTATTATTCGAAGAGTAATATTTCGTCTGTAAGCATACCCGATATACGGCCTGAAACTATCTGATTTTCAAGGTTTTCGTCAGTTTTCTTAGCGACCTTGACATATTCCTTAGTATATCCGACAAAGTATTCTTTATCACCGATTACGGCCTTTTCCTCAAAAAGTGCTCCTCATTCTTTCCGATATAGAATTTCCTGAACTCCTTAGACATGTCATGACCGAGTGCTATGAGCTTTTCGCTTCGTGCCGCCTTAACTTGCTCATCTATCTGGTCAGGCATCACTGCTGCGCGGGTGCCTTTTCTCTTTGAGTACTTAAAGATATGCATCTCATAAAAAATGTATATGCTCAAGATATGCCTTAGTCTGTTCAAACTCCTCATCGGTCTCCCCCGGAAATCCCACAATCACATCGGTTGTGATGGCCGGATGAACAAAATATTTACGCAAAAGCTCACAGCCTCTCTCGTACTCTTTAGTGGTATATTTTCTGTTCATCCTCTTAAGTGTTGCATCGCAGCCGCTCTGAAGCGACAGATGGAAATGAGGACAGATTTTATCAAGCTTTGAAAGCTCACTCGCAAAGTGCTCTGTCACAATCTTAGGCTCAAGTGACCCAAGCCTGATGCGCTCTATGCCATTTACTGCGTTCACTGCCTGTATCAGCTCAAGAAGGCCTGTAGCTTCCTCAAAATCCACACCGTATGAGCTTAGATGGATACCTGTCAGCACAACCTCCTTGAAGCCGTTTGCCGCGAGCCTTTCAACCTCTGCTATTACATTTTCAAACCTACGGCTTCTGACACGTCCTCTGGCATACGGAATGATACAATAGCTGCAAAACTGATTACAGCCGTCCTGCACCTTGATGAAGGCTCTCGTGTGCTCCTTTGTCTGGTCTATAAAGAGCTCCTCAAAATCATGCTTTCCGTCATTTATATCGTCCACGGTATCGTTTACACTGTCCAAAGAGTATTCCTCAAGCAGCCTTACAAGGTCATGCTTTCTGTCATTTCCGATGACTATGTCCACCGATAAGTCGTTTAATACCTCTTTTTCACTTGTCTGCACATAGCAGCCGGCTGCCACAACTATTGAGTCCGGATTATTTTTCTTTGCCTTGTGAAGCATCTGTCTGGATTTTCTGTCAGCCATGTTGGTGACTGAGCATGTATTTATGACATACACATCAGCTTTTTGTGTGAATGGAACTATCTCATAGCCCGCCTCCTCAAGCAGATGCTGCATGGCTCTGTCTCATATGCATTTACTTTACATCCTAAATTATGTAAGGCTGCTTTTTTCATTTTATTTTTTTACTCCTATTTAATTGACTTTTCCTTAAAAAACTATTACTATCTATATGACAGTAGTTATTTAAGGAGGTTTTCAATATGAAAACAGTACAGATTTCATTAAATTCCATTGGGAAAGTAAAATCATTCGTTAACGCTATTACTCAGTTTGATTTCGATTTTGATTTAATATCGGGCAGATATGTCATTGATGCTAAATCAATTATGGGTATCTTCAGCCTAGACCTCTCTAAGCCAATAGAGCTCGCTATACATACAGAAACCGGACTTGACGAGATTATGGAAGTATTAAAGCCATATATCATCGACGAAGCCAAGTAATACAGACACAATGATTTGATTAATTAGGACCTGATGCTCAGGTCCTTTTTATTTTGCTCTAAGGTGGCACTGATTACTCAGCATCCACCATAATCACTTCTGTAGTATCTATAGCTGTCTTCATAAGCTCATCTATCACATCGTTAAGTCTTTCCTCAGACTTCTTAATCCTGTTTATATTCGGCTTTGTAACAGGATGCTTTGCTACGAAAATAGTACAGCAGTCCTCATACGGAAGAATCGATGTCTCATAGGTATCAATTTTGTTTGATATATCAATGATATCATTCTTGTCCATGGCAATGAGAGGTCTGTATACAGGCATATGGCACACCTCGTTTGTTGCAGCAAGTGACTGCATTGTCTGGCTTGCAACCTGTCCGATGCTCTCACCTGTGATAAGGCCTAAGCATTTATCCTCATCGGCAAAGTGCTCTGCTATCTTCATCATGTATCTGCGCATGATGATGGTCAGCTCATCATGAGGACATTTCTCATATATGGCAAGCTGTATATCGGTAAAATTGACAACATGCAGCTTTATCCTGCCCGAATATCTGGCAACCTTCTTTGCCAGGTCTACAACCTTCTGCTTTGCTCTCTCACTCGTATATGGCGGTGCATGGAAATATGTGGCATTGATTACCACGCCTCGCTTTGCAATCATGTATCCTGCAACCGGGCTGTCGATTCCACCTGAGAGCAGAAGCATTGCCTTTCCTGCTGTGCCAAGCGGCATACCGCCCGGTCCGGGAATTTCCTCTGAATAAATATTTATCATAGGTCTGATCTCGATATTGATCATAACCTGTGGATTATGAACATCTACCCTTGTCTCAGGAAATGCCTCCAGCACCTTTTCACCAACTGCGGCATTTATCTCCATGGAGGTCATCGGATAGTTCTTTCTGGCACGTCTCGCATTTACCTTGAAGGTAAAGCTCTTATCCTTGTATACATGTTGATATGATCGATAACTGCTTCACAGAGCTTGTCAAAGCCCTCATCCTCATGCAACTCAACCGGACAGATACCCACGATACCAAAAATTCTTGACAATGTGGCAACTGTCTCGTCATAATCATAGTCTCCGTCTGTCTCAACGTACACACGTCCGCTTTCCTTTCTTACCTCAAAGCTTCCATCCACATTGCGAAGCTGATATTTGATATTCTTAACGAGCGCGTCTTCAAAAATGTATCTGTTTTTGCCCTTTATCGCAATCTCAGCATACTTGATCAAAAATGTCTTGTACATGTAACTCTCCTGTTCTGGTTTTATTTATTGGTTTTATTTATTATTTTTAATTACTTAATATTTCATTGTATGTGTAACTTTTTAGTCCTTCATGGTTACCGGCTATGCTAATACCTGCGATCTCTTTGCAGCTCATTAGCGCCTTGTATATCTTCGCAGCATTGGTATCACCTCTGCCATCACTGATACAGCGTAATCAATTTCCTCCTGTGTGGTATTCACGCAAAAGCTGAATCTGATCGTGGAATCCAAAAGTGACGGCTTAAGCCTATGCTCTTTAGTGTTGAACTGATTGCCGGTTTGTTTGATGAACAGGCACTTCCTGCAGACACATATATCTGCCTGTCCTCAAGAGTATGAAGCATAACCTCCGCTCTCACACCATCTACGCTCACGCTTACCACATGAGGGGCATTTGTATGGTCCGTGCGTCCGTTTACCGATACTCCGTCAATACGCTGCACTGACTCTATAAAATGATCCCTAAGCTCATACATATGTGCTATTTTTTTATCAAAATCCGTGTAAATTTCCTCTGCTGCCACTCCAAGACCTGCATATGCAGGAACATTTTCCGTACCTGAGCGCATACCCTTCTGCTGGCCGCCTCCGTATATAATCGGCTTGATTTTAGTCTTGTCCTTTATATATAAAAAGCCGCTGCCCTTTGGTCCGTGAATCTTGTGTCCACTGACTGAAAGCATGTCTATATTCATGCGCTTTGGTCTGATTTCAAGCTTGCCGTAGGACTGAATGGCATCCACATGAAAAAAGTGTGGCAGGATTTTTCTCTTTTATAGCTGCTCCCGCCTCCTCAATCGGCATGACTGCGCCAATCTCATTGTTTACATGCATAAGCGATACAAGAATTGTATCCTCCCTTACGGCATTTTTCAGCTCTTCAACACTTATCACGCCGTCATGGTTTACAGGCAGATATGTGATTTCAAAGCCCTGTTCCTCCAGAAACTGCATCACAGACAAAACCGATGCGTGCTCTACAGAAGATGTGATGATATGCTTCCTGCGCGCTTATTGGCCATTGCAGCACCTATTATTGCAGTATTATTCGACTCTGTGCCGCCGGATGTAAATAGTATCTCCTTGTCCTGCACCCTGAGTGTCTTTGCAATCTTTTTCTTAGCATCATTAATATAATTTTCTGCCTCAACGCCCTTCATATGAAGTGATGAAGGATTACCGTAATCCTCTGTAAGCAGCTTATAAACCATATCTGCCGCTGCTTTTGAGCATCTGGTTGTGGCAGAATTATCCAAATATGCTTCCATTTTTGCTCCTAACTTCTACTTCTTAACTGTTAAGTATCTCTACTGTCTATACATCCAAATTGTATACAAGCATGGCAAGTGCAGCAAGTCCTGCTGTCTCCGTGCGTAAAATCCTGCGTCCCAAGCTTATTCTGTGCATTGTGGCATGCTCATCCACAAGTGCTATCTCCTCCGGTGCAAAGCCGCCCTCAGGACCACGACAACACCGATAGTCTGACCAGCCTTAAGCTGCTCCATTATCTCTCTTGTCGCATCCATGCCACGCTCATTCTCATATGGCACCAGCGTGATGTCAAGCTCTGAAGCGATTTTCAAAGCTTCCTTGTATGTAACCGGCTGCTTCACAGTGGGAATCACAGTGCGCTTTGACTGCTTTGCTGCACTCTCAGCGATAGCCTGCCATCTCTGCAGCTTTTTTGCTGCCTTTTTTTCATCCAGCTTTACCACACAGTTTTTCATGGCAACCGGTACTATCTCAGATACACCAAGCTCCACAGCCTTTTGAATAATAAGCTCCATCTTATCGCCCTTTGGCAGCCCCTGATACAGCACGATGTGATTATCAAGCTCTGTGCCCGTCTCATCTGCACTGTCAATAGCTGCGATGACCTCATCATCCAGAATCGATGATATGTGACAGAAATATGCCTGTCCGGATTTTGAGCTTACTCTTATTTTTTCCCCGTTTTTCATGCGCAGTACATTCTTTATGTGATTTACGTCACCTCCGGTGATTGAGATGCTGTCAGAATGAACCTGCTCTTCCTCTACAAAAAACTGATACATAATCCACCAAACTATTTAGTCAGCTTCTGCGCAGTGATATTGACCCATTCACCCTGATGATTGATTTCTATCACCTTAAGCCCCGCTGCTTCGATAGCCTCTTTAACTTCATTTTCCTTGAAATCTATGATACCCGATGTGATGAAATATCCGCCTTCCTTTAACCTGTCAGGAATAACAGGTGCCATAGGAATGATGACATCAGCAAGGATATTTGCAACAACGATATCATATTTTTCTGTACCGACCTTCTTTTGAAGCTCTGTATCATCTATGAGATTGCCGACATAAAACGTGCCAAGCTTCTCATCCAGATGATTGACCTGCATATTGTCACGCGTAGAAATCATGCAGTCAGCATCAAGGTCAGTACCTACAACCTCCTTTGCACCAAGCTTTAAAGCTACAATTGAAAGGATTCCGCTTCCACAGCCCACATCAAGCACTGTAGGTGCTTCCTTTGCGCCCTCAATATACTTGATAAGCTGCTTGATACAAAGCTGTGTTGTCTCGTGCTTTCCTGTACCAAAGGAGATTCCCGGATCAATTTCTATCATAAATTTATCCGCATCCTCAGGCTTTACCTCTTCCCATGTAGGCTTAATCAATATATCACCGATTGTAAATGATGAAAAATACTTCTTCCAGTTATTAATCCAGTCGAGATCCTCTGTCTCAGATGACGAAATTACACCGCTTCCCACATCAACAGTATCTCTTAAATCCTCAAGTCCAAGCTTTACCTTTCTAAGCATATCTGACTGATCACTGCCATCATCCTCAATATAAAAGCTGACATGGCTTATGCCTCATCCGGAGGCAGCTCCGGCAGAAAATCAATAAACATATCCGCCTGGTCCTCTTTGGTCAGGGGAATATTGTCCTCAATCTCGATTCCCTCGATACCAAGCTCCATAAGCATGCTGCTCATGAAATCCTCAGCCGCGGTTGTTGTCTCAATCGTGTATTTCTTCCACTTCATATAAAAATCCTCTCTTAATAAAATAGATACATAGTATAAATACAGTTTTATTTCAAAACATTTCCGTACATTTTACAAGGCAGTCATACGACTGCCTCCACAACTTATCTCATATAATACCATAAAAATGTGCTGTATAAAAGCCCCATTTTTTTATACGTAAAAATAACCTAAAAAATGCCCCGCCACACATGGCGGGACATATATTATAGGATCATCTATTACAGATCATCTATTTACAGATCGTCCAAAGACTCCTTGAGCTTATCCATAAATCCTTTTTTCTTTTTAGAATCAGTAGAAGCTCCGCCCTCCTTGGTCAGAGAGCCACCTGAAAGCTCATCAAACTTCTTAAGAGCCTCCTTAGCATCCTTAGACAGACCTGTAGGCGTATTGACAACAAGTGTGACATAATGGTCACCTCTTATTGCTTTATTTCTTGTTGAAGGAACGCCCTTGCCCTTTAAGCGGATACGTGTACCTGTCTGTGTACCCGGTGCAACTGTGTATATAATATCTCCATCAACAGTCTTGATTCTTATATCTCCGCCTAAGGCTGCAATAGCATACGAGATGGATGCCTTTGAAAAGATATTAACATCCTGACGCTCAAAATCCCTGCTGCCTGAAACAATAACTTCAACAAGAAGATCTCCACGCGGTCCGCCATTTATGCCCGGCTCGCCGTATTCACGTATTCTGACACACTGTCCATTATCTATACCGGCTGGAATCTCAACAGTCTTTCTGACCTTCTTGGTATTGTAGCCTGTACCGTGACAAGTAGGACACTTATCCTTTACTACCTTGCCCGAACCACCGCAGGATGGACATGTTGTGACATTCTGCACTACTCCAAACAGAGACTGACTCTGTCTGACAACCTTACCTGTACCATTACACTGGGTACATGTCTCAGGAGATGTGCCCGGCTTAGCTCCGTTGCCTCCACATGTAGAGCATGTCTCCTTATAGTTGAATTCAAGCTCCTTTGTACAGCCAAATATAGCTTCCTCAAAAGAAATTCTTACACTGAGACGGACATTTGCACCCTGTGCAGGACCATTTCTTCTGCCACTGCTTCTTCCACCTCCGAAGAAATCTCCGAAAATGTCCCCAAAAATATCCCCCATATCCATGCCTGAGAAATCAAAGCCACCGGCTCCGCCGCCTGTGCCATCAAATGCTGCATGACCGAACTGATCATACTGGCGTCTCTTATCAGGATCAGACAATACGGCATAGGCCTCCTGAGCCTCCTTAAACTTCTCCTCACACTCTTTTATCACCCGGATGTATGTCAGGATGATATTTCTTTGCCTGCTGTCTGAAGGCTTTTTTTATCTCTGCATCTGTAGCGGTCTTAGATACTCCTAATACCTCATAATAATCTCTTTTTTCTGCCATAATTGAAAATTCCTTTTATTATACAACTAATTCGCAAGGCCGGCCAAACGGCCAACCTTGCGAGTAATTTTACTTACGCACCATCATGATGCTTTGATTGATAACCTGAATTACAGGTCATTAATTCTCATATCATTATGGCAGCATCTGTTTAATTATACTTCCTTGAAATCTGCGTCGATGACATCATCATCTGCACCGTTTGAAGCACCTGCATTCATATCAGGACCTGCCTGACCTGCTCCGGCGTTCATATCAGGACCTGCTCCTGCTGCACCCTGTGCTGCCTGAGCCTGCTCATACATCTTTGCAAATACCTTCTGCGCACTCTGTGTGAGCTTCTCCTGTGCTGCCTTGAGCTCTGCAACATCAGCCTCTGTCATAGCCTCAGCCTCTTTATGTGCATCAAGGAATGACTTAACTGCTGCGATATCAGCCTCAACTGCTGACTTATCAGCGGCATCAACAGAATTTCCAACCTGCTTTAATGCATCCTCTGTCTGGAATACAAAGCTCTCAGCATCATTTCTTGCATCGATTGCTTCTTTTCTCTTCTTATCCTGTGCCTCAAACTCAGCAGCCTCTTTAACAGCCTTATCAATCTCATCATCAGACATATTAGATCCTGCTGTGATTGTGATGTGCTGCTCTTTTCCTGTTCCAAGATCCTTTGCAGACACATTTACGATACCATTTGCATCAATATCGAATGTAACCTCAATCTGTGGAACTCCACGACGTGCTGGTGGGATACCATCAAGTCTGAACTGTCCGAGTGATTTATTATCGCGGGCGAACTGTCTCTCACCCTGTACTACGTTGATATCAACGGCTGTCTGGTTATCAGCGGCTGTAGAGAATATCTGGCTCTTTCTTGTAGGAATAGTTGTATTTCTCTCGATAAGTCTTGTAGCAACACCACCCATTGTCTCGATTGAAAGAGAAAGTGGAGTAACATCAAGGAGAAGTACTTCGCCGGCACCGGCATCTCCTGCAAGCTTACCACCCTGGATAGAAGCACCGATTGCTACGCACTCATCAGGGTTAAGAGACTTGCTTGGCTCTTTTCCTGTCATCTGCTTTACCTTGTCCTGTACGGCCGGAATACGTGTAGAACCACCTACAAGTAATACCTGTCCAAGGTCTGCATTTGTAACGCCTGCATCCTTCATAGCGTTCTGTACAGGGATTGCGGTTCTCTCTACGAGGTCATGTGTCAGTTCATCGAATTTTGCTCTTGTAAGAGTCATATCGAAATGCTTTGGTCCCTCTGCTGTAGCTGTGATGAATGGAAGGTTGATGTTTGTAGTAGTAGCTGAAGACAGCTCCTTCTTTGCCTTCTCAGCAGCTTCCTTTAATCTCTGGAGTGCCATCTTGTCTGTAGAAAGATCAACACCCTCTGCCTTCTTGAACTCGTCAATCATCCACTGTGTTACCTTGTTATCGAAATCATCACCACCAAGGTGTGTATCACCGTTTGTAGATAATACTTCGATGACTCCGTCACCAATCTCGATGATAGATACATCAAATGTACCACCACCAAGGTCATAAACCATAATCTTCTGCTCTTTCTCATTGTCAAGACCATAAGCAAGTGCTGCTGCTGTAGGCTCGTTGATGATACGCTTTACATCAAGACCTGCAATCTTGCCGGCATCCTTTGTAGCCTGACGCTGAGCATCGTTGAAGTAAGCAGGTACTGTGATAACTGCCTCTGTAACCTTCTCACCAAGGTATCCCTCTGCATCAGCCTTTAACTTCTGAAGTACCATAGCTGAAATCTGCTGTGGGCTGTAGCTCTTGTCATCAATCTGTACCTTGTAATCTGTACCCATATGTCTCTTGATAGAAGAAATTGTCTTCTCAGCATTTGTAACTGCCTGACGCTTTGCAGGCTCACCGATAAGTCTCTCTCCTGTCTTTGTGAAAGCAACTACTGAAGGTGTGGTTCTTGCACCCTCCTGGTTTGCTATAACTGTAGGTTTCCACCTTCCATAACTGCTACGCAGCTGTTTGTTGTTCCTAAATCAATACCAATGATTTTGCCCATTTTATTTTCCTCCTATTAAATATAGTGTTTTTACATGTTTAATATATTTGTAACCATCCGTTGTCTCACATGAATCCCTTAAATGCTGTCTGCATTCATATAAATCTGATTCACTGTCATGCCGGATAGATGTACACATCATTACTGTACTACCGATACCATGCTGTGGCGTACCACTGAATCCTTGTACATATAGCCCTTCTGAAGCTCCTGTGCTACGGTGCCTGACTCAAGTTCATCATTTTCAACCTGCATCACTGCATTGTGGAAATCAGGATCAAACTCCTGTCCTACGCACTCTATTGGCTTTACACCTGCAGCATCAAGCTCTGTGAGCATCTGCTTGTAGACCTTATCCATACCTGTGATAAAAGGATCATCCTTCTTATCATCCGGTACTGCTGCAAGACCTCTCTCAAAATTGTCAATTACAGGAAGGATTTTCTCAACTATTGTCTTTGCTCCCATGTCAAACATCTGGGATTTTTCCTTCTCACTTCTCTTGCGGAAGTTCTCGAACTCTGCCATCTGTCTTTTCAGACGGTCGTTAAGTTCTTCTATCTGCTCATCCTTCTTGTCTTTTTTCTTTTTCTTGAAGAGACCTTTCTTTTCATCTGCTTTTGCTTCTGCATCAGCTAAAGCATCATCATCTGATTCAGTTTCATTCACATCTGTATCTTTTGCATCTTTTGTTTCTTCAGCTGTCTGAGTGCTTTCCTCATCAGCTCCTTCAATCTCTATCTCTTCTGCTTTGTTTTCTGCAGTCTCATTGTCGATTGTTTCTTTTTTAATATCCTCTGGCATTTTTGACCACCTTCCTATGTTTCATCCTCAGACTTCTTATAAATTCCATCTAACTGGGATTTAAGAGTCTTTAGATTATCCATTACTTTTTCATAATCCATGCGCTTTGGTCCGACAATTCCTATCGTGCCCTTTACGCCCTCCCCCAGATCATATGTCGCAGTGACAACACTGCAGTCCTTCATGGTCTGGATTGGAGATTCATTTCCTATATAAACCTGAATACCTGTTCCATTGTCCTTCTTCTCGGAATCGGATAGGGATTCAGTAACAAGGCTTGCTAGCTCTTCCTTTTCCTCAAATGCTGACAAAAGTGTCGCTGCATTATTGGAATCCGAAAGCTCAGGATACTTCAGAATATTTGTCGCTCCGCTGGTGTAAATCTTAAGATCCTCACTCTCAGCGAAGGTCTGTGCCAATGCATCAATCACATCAGAGACAATTCCTGAATGAATACCAGCGCGTTCCTTTATGCTTGCAATGTTTCCAAGATTAATCTCGTTCATTGCGAGTCCGTTTAATGAGGTGTTAAGCAGAATGTTAAGCTTAAGTATTGTCTCATTGTCAAGCGGCTCATATAAATCAAGCATCTTGTTTCTGACCATATTATTGTTCATAACAATTACTGCAAGCAGATGCTGATCGTCAACCTGTGAAAGCTGGATGAATTTCACCTTGTTGTGATTGACATCCGGTGCAGAAACGAGTGTGGCATAATTGGTATTGTTTGCAAGTACCTTTGCCGCCTGCTTTAACACCTGCTCCATCTTCTCGGTATTTTCAATGACCAGCTCCTTCATATCAGAAAGTTCTTTTTCCTTCTTATCATTGGTCTCTATAAGATGGTCTACATATAATCTGTAACCTTTATCCGAAGGAATTCTTCCTGCTGAGGTATGTGGCTGTACTATATAGCCCATCTCCTCTAAGTCGCTCATCTCATTTCTGATTGTTGCCGAGCTCAGATTAAGATCTGTATATTTTGAAATTGTACGTGAGCCAACCGGCTCTCCTGTGGCGAGATAATTGCGGATGATTGCATCCAGTATGGTAAGCTGTCTCTCGCTCAATTCTAGTTCTTTGTTTTCATTTTCCATTGGTCACACGCTCCATCTGAAGTATGCTTTTTAATTTGTTAGCACTCTGTATTTTGGAGTGCTAATTTTTTATCTGTACATAACATACCACCACCTATTAGCAATGTCAACCCTCGAGTGCTAATTTTTTTAATAAAATTTTTGAAGCCCTTGATTTTACTGGGGTTTCAGGCTTTATTAATTTTCTATTAAATTGATTTTGGCGGTATTTACACCACTTTTACACCATTTTTCAATTTTTCATTTCATGCTTAGCATCAAATGATACAAAAAAGCAGTCTATCCTAAATGTGAAAGACTGCTTTATATCATATTTCTTATTGCCTTGTGTGTATATTTAACTGATTGTCTATATCCCGTCCTGCATACATTACTCTAAGTATTGTTACAACCATTCAAAAATTCCTCTCAAATCACTATCAGCCTGTTCTGATACTTCTATTTCATATATCATAAGCCATAATCTTTGCGAATATCAGAAAAGGCTTTCTTAGCATTTTTTGTCCGTCCAGCCTGCATATCCGCATATCCCTTCTCTAATTCTTCATTGAACTCTACCTCTGATAATGCGCTGATATCAACAGGTCTGGCAGATGATATTTTTACTTCAAACGGAAGACCTCTCTGTAAGATAATCTGCATATAAAACATCTCCTTCCTGCCATATTTTTATGTTATGCAAAACCTCCGAACGGCTTTAGCCCATAAATCAGTTATTATTATTCCTAATCAAAATCTGTATGATTTTATCATAATTTTCCGGTCTGTGTGGAAACGTACAGTCTGTACATACCTTGATTTTTTGCCATTCTTCTCTATGTATGTCTTACTTCCGGGACAGTTTGGCATACTATACATAGGACAATAACAAAACAGACAATTAAAGTCATCCGAAAGTCCCTTGTGACACGGAAAATATTTGCAATCTGTGTTTTTAAAGTATTTATAAGAGTTTTCCATTTTTATTCCTTCTATATTCATATGCTTTTCTTACAAAGCTCTCTGCAAAATGCGGATTTGACGGATAATACAGGTGCGGAAATCCAAGCCAGTAATTATCATGGCTTATCACGCAGTCGTAGCTTCTGCCTGTGGCCGGCTTGGTCGCAATACAATCGGCTCCGTTATCGGTGCTGTCGTAATAATGAAATTCATGCGCCTTTATTTTTTCATTTGGCGATAGAAAATTGCTATGCTTTTCCGCAAGCTCAATATATCCGAACCTGACCAGCTTTCCCTTAAAATGACACCCACCATCCAGTGCCCCCACAAGCTGCGACTTATTCACATCATTTTGTTTATCTGTATTATTTCGTGTATCAGCATTGTTTTTTTCATCATTATCATCACAGATGTTACGGATATATGTGTGTAGATACATAAATCCACCACACTCGGCAACCGTCGGCATTCCGGCTATAAAAGCTTTTTTTATGGCACTCAGCATAGATACGTTTTCACTCAGTTCCTTTGCATACAGCTCCGGATAACCGCCTCCAAGCAGCATTGCATCACAATCCTCTGGAAGGCCGGTATCGTGCAGTGGCGAAAAATATAGTAATTGTGCTCCGCATTTTTCAAGAAGCCTCAAATTATCTTCATAGTAAAAACAAAAGGCTTCGTCCATGGCAACAGCTATGTTTACGGTATTATTTTGGTCTTGAAGCCTCATAGGCTCTGCATTTTTTAAGGTTTTACGCTTATCTTTATCTGCACTTCCGCTGTCACCGATTTCATCTGCCGCTTCTGCTATATCTATAAACAAATCCATATCTATTGTCTTTTTTAGCCTGTCGGCAGTTTCATTGAGCTGTTTTTTATATCTGAAAGCTCATCCGGCATGACAAGCCCCAGATGTCTGCTTGAAAGCCCAATATCCTTCTGTTCCGGGAAATATCCGACTACTTTTACGGAAAGCTCCTTCTCTATCAGAGGCTTTATGATGTCATAATAGCCCTTCGACATCCGATTGAGCAGAACCCCCTTAATCAAGCGGTGCGTGTCATACTGTAAAAAACCGGCTATAAGAGCAAGCACTGACTTTCCCATTCCCTTTGCGTCCACCACGAGTATTATCGGAGTCTGCGTCACCTTTGCCAGATGGTATGACGACCCCTGCTCATATATTCCGCCAAGCCCGTCATATAATCCCATCACGCCCTCAAGCACCGCAAAATCACCATCGGCTCTTTCATCTAAGAAAAGCTGCACTGTTGTCTTTTCATCCGTAAAAAACGTATCGAGATTTTTGGATGGTACGCCAAGCACCTTTTTGTGAAACATTGGGTCAATATAATCAGGTCCGCACTTATATGACAATACGTTTTTTCCGCTATCCTTTAAAAGCTGCAGTAAAGCGCAGGTTATCATTGTTTTTCCACTGCCGCTTTTTGGTGCAGCTATCATAAAACGATTTATTTTCATGTATTCATCCTTTATTTCATCATATATCTTAAAATATCAGCCTTTGATGATTTATTACGGGTTGTAGCATAAAAGCCCGGGTTAAAATTCAAATGAACATATCCACACCGGATTTTCTGCCTGCATCAGATGGTAATGTCCTATCTGCTTTGAGCGGCTGACCTGCAGCTGCACGATATCCTCATTTTTCACATCATATGCCGACATTATTTCCTTTATCTCACAAATTGTTTCCATGGAAATTGCATTTATCACTATACGGATATGTGGATTTTTTTCTTTAAGAGCCTCTATTATTTCCTTTAGATTGCCACCGCTGCCTCCGATAAATGCGTGTGTCGGCACCGGAAGAGTGTCCATTCCGTCAGGAGCCTTTGCATTTATAACATGGATATTTTCAAGTCCATGCTTTTCTTTATTTTGTGTGATAAGCAGCACGGCATTTTCCTTCTGCTCGATGGCATAGACCTCCATATCATCGGAAAGTGATGCGGCCTCTACCGCTATGGAGCCGGTTCCGCTTCCCACATCATAAAACACTGAATCCGATTTCAAATGAAGCTTGCAGATGCTTACATGCCTTATTTCCTCTTTGGTCATCGGAACCTTTTCACGGATAAATGCTGCATCACTTAGCTGCGGTGTAACATTTTTTGCAACCGGATTGGGATTTTTTATCATACAGATATACAGTCCCTCCCTTTTAAGCTTTGTGCACTCCTGTGGCGAAAGCTGCGATATAGTTTCATCCGGATATGATAGCTGGTATCCCACAGTTACCGAGCATTTTTGTAAACCGTACCTTTCGTCACTGCTTAATAGGTGTCCAAGCATATTCACATCCTTTACACCTGACATCAGCATAAACGTTTTTGCATGGTGGCTAATCCGTGATGTGATATTAGAAAGCTTTACTCCGTGGATGCTGCATATATACGCATCGCTGTAGGTTTCACCGACCGCTGCAGCCATATATGACACAGATGAAATTCCAGGAAGTATTGACACATCTGCATTTAATTTTCCTTCAGATATTTCATTTTTTATCGCCAGATACAGCTTTCTGCTTCCACTGTAAAAGCCTGTATCTCCCGAGAATAATATAAGAACATTACTGATTTTTTCAGTATCTGCACAAATTTCGTATAGATAAGGAATAATCTGTTCTGCAAGATAATACGGCTTTTTGTCTATCTTCGCACTGTATTTTTCTATCATGCGGCTTGCGCCAAGTATAATATCAGCACTTTCTATTGCATCTGAAACAGCTTTTGTCATGCAAGCATCATTTCCCATTCCAATGCCGGCAAGCATGATATGAAGCTTGTTATATTTACTGTCAATATATTCACAAACAGCTTCAAATGACATTCCATCATCCTGCACGCTTTGCCCCACAATATAGACCGGAATATTTTTATTTTTTGCGGCAGCTATTTTCTCAATAAAGCCCCCTGCCGCACCGCTTTTTTTGGTGACCAGACATCTGATATCATACTGGTCAATAAGCGCCTCATTAAGCTGTGTGCTAAACGGTCCCTGCAATGCCAGAATGTGCTTTCCTGTAATATCATTGTGCATGCATAAGCTTATGCTCTCAAGCCCCGGAAGCACGCGCACATACAATCTTTCCCTGACGTCTGAGGTTTTACAATACACTGACAGCTCCTTGCTTCCTGTTGTGAGCAGTATATTTCCGTCTGTATTGTTAAGTGCCTTTGCACATGCTTCATTGTCCTCAAAATAGTGGATATTATCATAATCTGCTGATATATCCGTATCTCTTTTAAGACGCACATATTCGATATTTTCTGATATGCTGCTATCCGCCTGATTGTCTGTAACAGCATGTGCCTCATTAAAAGCATAAACTGCCTGCTTTATATTTTCAGTAACAATGGCTGCATACGGATGGGTTGCATCCACTATGAGCTTACATTTTTGTTCCGCAAAGAAGCTTCTCATGCCTTCGCTGTCCATACGCCCCATATGAACATGCGCGAACGGATTTTCATGCAGCACGATTTCACCGTATTCTGTTGCCACGCAAACCGTATGCTCTATGCCTCTTTTACACAGATGCTCTGATAGCTTACGTCCCTCTGTTGTTCCTGCAAAAATCAGTATTTTACTCAATCTGATATCCTCTCCTTGTGACAAGCTTTCCGTCAATTATTTGTGTACCCTCATTGCCGATAAAGACTGTCGTAAACATGTTGACCTGTGCACTGCGAAGCTCACCGAGGTACAGACCGTATAGCTTGTTCCCTCACGTCCGATATTTTCGACATAGCCGCAGGCTCTATCCGGCTCTATCGCACGAAGCAGAATATCACAGGCTCTCATCAGATAGTCCTTTCTCTTGTGACTTGACGGATTGTACAGTGCTATGACAAAATCACCCTCTGCAGCAGCCACAAGACGCTTTTCAATCTTTTCCCACGGCGTGAGCAGGTCACTTAAGCTGATGGTACAAAAATCATGGTTTAATGGTGCTCCAAGCACTGCCGCACCACTGTTTGCCGCTGTAATGCCGGGTATTACCGAAAGCTCTACGTTATCGTATTCCTGCCCAATCTCATACATAAGAGAGGCCAGTCCGTATATTCCGGCATCACCACTACATACAAGGGAGACTGTTTTGCCTCAAGTGCCTTTTTAAAGCACAGATGACATCTTTCTTTTTCCTGACGCATTGGAGTGGTCAAAAGCTCTTTTGTCTGGAATTTTTCTCCAAGCAGCTTTATATATACGGTGTATCCCACTATGACATCACTCGCTTCCAGGGCGTCAATCGCCTGCTTTGTCATCATGCTTTCAAAGCCCGGCCCCATACCTACTATGTAAATTTTATTCATGTTAATCTCCATCTCTACTAATTTTATATAACCATGCAGCTATTTGCAATTTTTAATGATATGAAGGACAAAAGGTATTTTGCCCCTCATTTATGATTAATCAGGATACCTTGCTGCCGCAACCGTTACCCTGTCATATTTATGTTTTTTATAGATAAGTTCTCCTGCTTCGTTACATTCCCTGCTGCATGCAAGCACTGCTGCACGCTCGCACACGTTGTCCACTCCAACATGCTCCCTGACAAACTGCGAGGCACTGAATTCTCCCTGCACCGCCATAAGCTCATCCGCGGTATAAGTGACAAAATCTATCCTGTTTCTTTCACAAAATTCCTTTATTCCCGGTTCATCTTTTTTCACATCTATTGATGCAATCATGTCTATATCCGAAATATCTATTTGCAGCTTTAAAAGACTTTGTCTGATTGCCCTGTCAATATTTTCAAACGCTGTATTTCTTCTGCACCCAATACCAAGTACAAATTGTGTGGGTTTTAAGTAAATACTGCCATTTTTAGGGTCCTTTGCTTTTTCGCATGATACTACAATATCAGCTCCGTAAGCAGGTGGGAAGTCCACTGTTTTTATTACATCAGCACTCATATCAGCTTCATCTAAAAATGCCTTTATAAGGCTTCTGTGCTTAGCCGGGATGTGCTCCCAGTCGACCGACAAAGTAACCACTTCCCCCGCCAATACCTTTGATGATACTCCGGCGATGCCATCTTTATTGACTATTGCAAGCCTGCATTTCTTTGCAAAAACATCAACTGCAAATTTATTATTGATATCAGTAGCGGTTGTTATAACAGGTGTGGCATTCATCAGTGCTGCTAATAATACAGCAAGCTCATTGGCACCTCCCACATGCCCTGAAAGAATCGGAATAACAAACTTCCCCAGCTCATCTATCACAATAACAGGACTGTCTTTAAGCTTGTTATTTACAGAAGAAGCTATAGCCCTCACTGCAATACCACATGCCCCGATAAAAATCAGAGCCTTTTTTTCACTCATCTGTGCAGCTGTCCAGTCTGATATATTTTGTGATATGTAGCCGGTATTTCTATAATTTTCATCGGTGGAATTTTTAATATTCTCATCCGATAATCTCGAGCACTTGGTAAAAATCTCCACCTCATATTCACTTTTTTCAAGCTTATAAGCTATGTCACATGACAGCTCATAGCCCTTTTTTGTGAAGCTTACAATGCAAATTTTCATATTTTCAGTTCCCATATATTTCCCATATTTATATATTCACGCCTTTTTTAATCGTTATCCTTTGACTCTACAGAAGCCTTGCGATACTCTGTCGAAAAATCCGGTGCGTAAAGTCTTGATTTCTCGTAATGACTGTGAGCTATGACATCCCCCACAAGCACAATCGCTGTCTTTGTGATATTGTGCTCTCTCGCAGTCTGCTTAAGTGTAGCGACAGTGCACACGTATGCCTCCTCCTGTGGCCAGGTTGCCTTGTATACAATTGCAGCAGGTGTCTCTGCCGCGTATCCTCCCTCAATAAGGCTTTCCGTAAGCTTCTCTAAAAGCCCAGTGCTTAAGTAAATCGCCATGGAAGCGTGGTGTGAGGCAAAGCTTGCTATGCTCTCCTTAGGCGGTACCTTCGTGCGCCCCTCCATGCGTGTGATGATGAGCGACTGGGAAATACCGGGGAGCGTGTACTCAATGTTGAGCGATGCAGCAGCGCCAAAGCACGCGCTCACGCCCGGACAGCTCTCATATGGTATTAAAAGAGAATCAAGCTCATCCATCTGCTCGCGCACTGCGCCGTATATGCTTGGCTCTCCCGTGTGCAGACGCACAGTAATTTTTCCGTCTGCCTCAGCAGCTTTCATGACTGCGATGACCTCATCCAGTGTCATTTTTGCACTGTTATATATTTCACAGCTCTCCCTTGCATAGTCCAAAAGCTCTGGATTAACAAGCGAGCCCGCATAAATTATCACATCTGCCTTTTGTAAAAGACGCATTCCGCGTACTGTTATTAAATCGCTGCGCCTGTTCCTGCGCCAACAAAGTAAACCATTTTTCTGCCTTTCTGCTTTTTGCAAGCTCACCAAATTCGTTTGAATACATGATACAGTCTATCTCAAGTCTGCCCTTTGCCCTCTTATCCAGATAAAAGCATATACGCTCCATCGCATAATCCATTACCTCATACAGCCTGCCGCTTTCCTTAAGTGCCGCCAGGGCCTCCTCTGTCGTAAGGCTGTCCATAATGCACTTTATGTATTCGGGCGCTACACCACACTTAAACGCAAATGCCGTCAAAAGCTCTATCCTGCAGTCTGCCTCCCTCGAATGAGTGTTCATGATGCCTCCTGCTACCTTTATGAGCTTTCCTATATGTCCTGTCAAAAGCATCCTCTTAAAGCCCATATCTGCAGCCATATCAATTGTTTCGCCGATAAAGTTGGAGCATTTGACACTCCTGTCCAGATCATAGCCATAGCTTTCCTTCATAAAGTCAAGACCGTAATTTCCCGGAGCAACCGCCACATAATCATACCCAAACGAATATCTCTGCCTAAGCTCCACCCTTATCGTATCAATAAGAGCCTGTGAGCTCATAGGCTCAACAATACCGCTTGTGCCGAGAATTGATATACCACCAACTATCCCAAGCCTAGGATTAAAGGTCCTTTCTGCAAGCTCCTTTCCCTTTGGAACCGAGATTGTGATGTCAAGTGTCCCCTTAAAATCCAAAAGCTCACAGACCTCCCTTACCTCTTTTTCTATCATCTCACGCGGCACATGATTGATAGCCGCGTTTCCGACAGGCTGGTCTAATCCGGGTTTGGTGACTCTTCCCACTCCGTCACCACCGTCAATATTTATGATAGCCAAATCCTGCTTTTTTTTGCATAAAGCAGATGTATCGGAATGCAAAATCCGTACTGAAGCATATATATAGGCTCCTGTAGTCACATCCGGGTCATCCCCTCCATCCTTTATCACGGCACAGCTTACCTCATTTTCACTTCTTTTTATGTCGGTGATATCAGCCGTGTAAGCTATTCCCTTAGGTGTCTGAATCGTTATTTTGTTTTTAGCCTTTCCGGTTAGAAGCATATATGCCGCCGCCTTTGATGCCGCCGCAGCACAGCTTCCTGTGGTAAATCCGTATCTCATAATCACTAAATTTCCTCATGCATCAGCCTCTATCAACCAGACTGTAAATCAGCGCATTGCATATGGCAGCCGCAATATTACTGCCACCCTTTCGTCCGACATTGACGATATACGGCACGCCCGTCTCCATAATTAGCTCCTTGGCTGCCTCCACATTGACAAAGCCCACCGGCACACCGATTACAAATGCAGGCTTATATATTCCTTTTTCTATCATATCGTACAGCTCTATAAGCGCTGTCGGTGCATTTCCTATCGCAAAAATCACAGGCTTATCTATCCTTGATGCAAACTCCATGCTTACTGCCGCGCGCGTTGTCTTTTTCTCCTTTGCAATAAGAGCAACCTCATCATCAGCCATAAAGCAATGCGCCTGTCCGCCGAATTTTGCCAGATATTTTTTATTTATGCCTGAAAGAGCCATGTTGGTATCAGTCACTATATCAGCGCCCTCTGATATCAGCCTTTTTGCGATAGCAACGGCGTCCTTAGAGTATTTAAGCGTCTGTATATAATCAAAATCAGCACTCGTGTGTATGACTCTTTTTGTTATCATCTCCTGATCAGCAGGCAGCGTAATCTGCATTTCAGACAGCTCATGTGAAATTATCTCAAAGCTTCTCTTTTCAATCTCCATCGGCTCTAACTGTTTAATTTTTTTCAATACACTCACCTATCACTTTCAATAATCTTACATTTTCATTAAATGTCTTTACCGCCACTCGAAAATACCCTTCCGAAAGCCCCACATAGTTGGAGCAGTCCCGTATCAGTATTCCCTTATTAAGCAGTATATCATATAATGGAAGCTTGCTGTAAAACAGTATGAAATCAGCATCACTTTTATATACCTTAAAGCCAAGCTTTTTTAGTCCATCTGACAGCAGCCTTCTTTGTCTGCTCACATACGATGCCGTTTCTTTAATATACTCTGATTCCCTAATGCATGCCTCTCCTGCCATCTGTGCCAGGACAGACACGTTCCACTCCGGCAGATTTCTTTGAACCTTTTGTCTTATTGTATCATTTTTACTGAGCATATATCCAAGCCTTACTCCCGGAATAGCAAAAAGCTTGGTAAAGGCTCTTACAACAATCAGATTGTCATAGTCACATAAAAGTGGCAAAACAGAATAATTTTTTTCACAAAAGCCCATAAAGCATTCATCTGCCACCACATAAATATGCTTTTCTTTGCAATGCCCTATTATTTGCTTCATGAAAGTGCTGTCTGCAAGATACCCTGTTGGATTGTTTGGATTTGCGATAAAAAATATATCTGTATCATCTGTAAGCATATCCATTAAAGCATCCAGCCGTGCAGCAGGAGAAAAATCACTCTGCTCATCCAGCAGGAAATATCCGATATCACAGCCGACTGCACGAAGCACATGCTCATAGCCGAAAAAGCCCGGGGCCAGAAGCACAGCTTTTTTGGGCTTTATGGCATGAGCTATCGCCATAAAAAGCTCTGAGGCTCCGTTTCCGGGAATTACGTCCTCGCTTTGTATGCTGCAGCTTTGCTGTGTGAAATACTCTGATATCGCTTTTTTAAGGCCACTGCATGCCATGTCGGGATATCTGTCTGCATACGAAAGTGCATCACTCATAGCCTCTTTAACAGAATGCGGTATGCCAAGAGGATTGATATTTACCGAAAAATCCATATTTACTTTATTGTTGTATATGTCACCGCCATGGATGCTTTTCATTCAAGTCCTCCATCAATTCTTACATCAATTCTTCCATATTCAAAGCAATATTAAAACAAGACTCATAACCACCACAGATAAAAGCTCACACAAAACGGCAGTAATATACATCAACCTGTTTGCACGCTTTATATCCTCGTACTCTATCTCACGCAGACCGTCTCCTATGTATTTTTTCTTCACAAGCTTCCCAAAATACACTGCATCACCCGCCAGCTGCACCCTTAAAGCTCCCGCACATACGGACTCTGTCTGGGCTGAGTTTGGGCTTGCGTGATTGAAACGATCTCTTTTAAAGATGCGGTATGCATTTTTGCCATCAAACTGCCTGCCACCGATAAATGCCGCAGCAATCATCAGATATGCACTGATTCTTGCCGGTATGAAATTGACCACATCATCAAGCCTTGCCGCAAATCTGCCAAAATACATATATTTATCATTTTTGTAGCCAAGCATGGAGTCCATCGTATTCACAGCCTTGTATACAAAGCCAAGCACCGGCCCGCCGATTGCCGTGTAAAGCATAGGTGCAATCACTCCGTCAGATGTATTTTCAGCTATCGTCTCAACTGCCGCCCTTGTGACACCTGCTGCATCAAGCACAGATGTATCTCTGCCAACAATCATGGAAACGGCCTTTCTTCCTGCATCAACTCCATCTGTCCTTAGCGCATCATACACCTCATGCTCTCCACACGAAGACACTTTGTGGCAAGAATCTGCCACGTCATGACAGCCTCTACTATTACCCCGGCATACAGATTTATGCTGTATGCAGCCACAATAATAATTACCGACATTGCAAAAGTTGCAAAAATTACAGTAAAAGCAAGAAGCATGCCTCTTTTATATTTTATTAGATTTAATTTTTTTTCAGAGATATTATATCCGGCATCACAATTAAGCCTCTTATCGAGAAAAGAAATTAGTGAGCCGATAAGCCTGACCGGATGCGGTATAAAATGCGGGTCTCCTATTAATAAATCAAGCACAAAGCCTGCTATAAATGCAAAAATATGATAACACATATGTTAGTCCTTCTTAAATAAATCATAGCGATATGGGCACTATTTCATTAAACACAATCTCAGCGCCCTCAACCGCCACCTCACACGAGTAGCCACAGCCGTTTTTCACCTGGTAATCATAGTAATCCATATCACAGTAATGGCTCATTATCGCCCATGATAGTCCCTCCATGCACAAAAAATACTATTTGTATCTCTTTATCAGGCATAGCCCTCTTAAGCGCTAATGCCTGTGTGAGTGCCATCTCAAAGCCACATATACTTCTTTTGCAAAACTCTTTTCTGCTCTCTCCGTTTGGAAAGGCAAGTGTTCCACCACTGTCAATCCACGCCTGATATGAGTCCCTGAAACGGATATCTGTGCTAAGTTCCTTATAGCTTTTTAGCTCCCATTCACCGAAATCCATCTCTGCAAACTCTTTTACGGTATGAATTTTATTGTGCTGTGCGACCGGCAAAATAATCTCTGCCGTCTGTTTACAGCGCCTCATTGGACTGATAAAAATTATCTGCTCCTTTAAGCTATTTTCCTCCAAAGCCTTGTATACACCATTATTTAGCGCATTTTTAAGCTCAAGAACTCCGGCTTCATCGAGTGGCTCATCTGTCCTGCCCAGATATCTGTGCTCTCTGTTTGAAGCTGTGCAGCCGTGTCTTATAAAAATACAGTTTATTTTATTTTCTGACCGATTCCACATATTACGCGAACTACCTCGTCTGCTTTTTTTGCAAGCAGTATCTCTGCTCTGCCTGTCTGCTCCCTGTACTCTCTCTCAAACGCATCAAGAGGCACTATGCCGTTTCCAATCTCATCAGCAATGACTATTGTATCCTTATTTTCCTCTGCAAACTGCATGAATTTCAAAATATATTCCTGCAGTGGAAGATTTTTCTCAAGCACAGCCCTGATAAAATAATGGAATTTATCAATTATGAATATCCGCTCATCATCAACTGCAAAATCCCATGGCCAGTCCTTGTATGATTCCTTATCATCACAAGCATCATCTTTTAGGAAAAAGCAGTCATACACATCATATTTTTCTGTTTTTTCTATCATATTTTCGAGCACATAATCAAGCTTTCCCTGTGCCACTCCGCCTATCACAAGCTTCATATTTTCTCCAATTCCAAAGTTTAAAATTCATAGTACAACTTTTATCAAAATACTTATCCGTACCATTCCTATATTCAAAACAGATATACTAAATAATAAAAGAGACACCACCCAGTGCCACTGCCATGCGCACTCACATATACACACAAAATACCCTGCCGTATCGCCTGTGATGCCGCCAAGCTCCTTTTTTGTTTTCACATAATAATACCAAAAGCTAAGTGCTGCCACAATAATCATGGCCACCGCATAAGGCAGTGACACAATGAGTAAAACAGCCATACACAGTGCAAGCTGGATGTATAGTGCTACCCTGACTATCGTTCTGTGTGCAGTGTCCGCAAACATAAATAACAGTCCATCGCTTTTTGCCGATTTAAATGACACAACAGCTATCCCGCTTAAGCATCTTGTGATGAAAAAGCCTGCACAAAAAACAATAAATGCTTTATCATCCATTATCTGAGAAAAGGCTCCCATGAATAATAATCCGTAGGCTGCAAGCATTATAACGGCAAATGCTCCTATATGTGAATCCTTAAGTATTGCAAGCTTTTCCTCCCTCGGTTTGTATGAATGAAATGCATCCATTGTATCCATAAAACCATCTATGTGAAAGCCTCCCGTAACCGCTATCGGAATGAGTGCGCCTATGCATACATAGCAGATATCCGCCACTCCAAAATGAGAATATATATATCTCCAAAGCATAAGAAGCAGTCCAATCACAGCTCCTATCCACGGAAAGAATACCAGCATGTACTTCATGTCATCATCATTCCATTTAAATTGTGGCATAGGTATCTTTGAATACATGGAAAAAGATACTATGCACGACCTTATTAACTTCATAATACACTTAACCTCCACACTGCTTCACTTAACCGCAACCGGAATGCCTGCAACCACCTCAACGACACGCTCTGCCATCGCAGCAAGCCCTCTGTTTACAATTCCCATTGCCTTTATGTAATTCATCGTTGATTCATCATAGCAGACTCCGTCTTCAAATACATTGTTTGTCACAATAACAAGCTCTGCAACATTTTCACTTAAGATACTTACCTCTTTTAACACCTTTTTACTCACACGGCTGATTTGAGCAGTCTCATAATCCTTCATATTTTCAGGGTCATCCAAAGCCTCTTTTTCAGCTTCGACAGCCTGTATACCGGAAGCATCTACAGGTGGAAACATCTCATTTGCCACAAGGTTTGACATACACTCAAGCAGTGCTGACCGCACGGTTTTTAAACTGCTTTCTGATTGCAGCTTAGAAACCGCATTTTGGATATCACGAGGCTGCTCGATGGTAATAAAGCCTTTTCCGGCACGAAGTCTTCTGTGCCTGTCTATCTTCCGCTGTCCCTCATCATCAAATACCTGCATGGTGGCAATGTAATATTTTTCTTTGTATCTCTTTTCATTTGACGCGTGACAAATATACTTTTCTGCATATGCTGATTTGCCGCTGCCGCTACCGCCTGTTATAAGTGTAATCATCTATACGTACCTCTCATACTGTGATACCGAGATATCGTCGAAGGTGTCCGGCCTTTGTATACGCTAAGTGCCATATCCAAAAGCTCAAACATCATCACGGCACCTGTTCCCTCTCCAAGCGCAAGGGATGCTCTTATGACAGGCCTTAGGGAAAGTGCCTCACACAAAAGCGCCACGGCAGGCTCCCTGCCCTCATGTGATGGAATGATAAAATCAGTAACTCCAGAAAGAAGCCTTCCTGCTGCCAACGCAGAAACCATGCTTATCACACCGTCCAGCACAACAGGAATATGGTATAATGCACCGCCTATACACACTCCGACAAGTCCTGCAATATCGAGTCCTCCGACTGTCATAAGTATCTCAAAGGTGTCCTTATTATATAAATCATACTTTTCTATTGCGCTCTCAATTACACTGATTTTTTTCTCAAGCCCACTGTCGTTTAGGCTGCTCCTCTTCCTGTCACTGTGGCCACATCGCACCTTAGCATGGCGGCTGCCATTGCCGCGCTTGTGGTGGTGTTTCCTATACCCATCTCACCGGTTGCAATAATTCTGCAGCCGTCTGCCTTACACCCACGCACTATTTCTATACCTGCTGCAATCGCTTCAAGTGTCTCAGCCTTGTCATGGCAGGCTCTTTTGCAAAGTTTCTCGTGCCCATGCGCACCTTTCTTTGAAGCAGCCCCTTAACACTCTCGTCACTGTTTATTCCTATATCCACAGGAATTGTATCAGCCCCTGCAGTCATTGCCATGCGTCCGACAGATGAAGCCTTCCTTGCCATGGATTTTGCAACTGCAAGTGTCACCTCCTGTCCGGACTGGCTGATGCCCTCAGCGACCACACCATTATCCGCGCACATCATTATGACCGCCTTTTTTGAAATATCTATATTTTCATCTCCCAAAACAGCACCGATTTTAGCCGTTAAAAGCTCAAAATCGCCCATGCCGTCGAGCGGCTTTGCCACCGAATCCCAGTTTGAACGGATTTTTTTGTACATTTTTACATCAGGTGGCGTTATTTTTAATTTTTTTTAATTCTTCAACTGTAAAATGGTCAGAAATAATATTGTTTTCAATCATATCTTGCCTCACGAAGCATGCCGTACACTGCATCCATATCCAGATACTCCCTCAGTGTATCCGCAAGCCTGTCATACTGTTTTTCTTTGAAGCTCTTATAGCTTAAAATAGCGCTGTCATTCACATCAATGCCCTTTTTATCGGCAATATAATCCACTATCACCCTGGCGGCCTCTGCAGTATCAAAAATGCCGTGGATGTACGAGCCGTACACATTTCTGCCATCAGATATGACATTATTTAACTCATTTTTCCTGTCAGCACAAGCCCCCTGCTCATCTGAAGCTGCGCTATATGCGCTCTTACCCATATGTATCTCATAGCCTAGAAAGTGACAGCCTGAAAGCCTGCTCAATACACCATCTACATGTGCTATTTCACCGCTTGTCTGAAGCCGTGTCTTGCTGTCTTTTAGAACGGTATCTATAGGAAGAAGCTCCATGCCACGCATAAATCCCCCCTCCTCGACACCATCGGGGTCGGCTATTGAAGCCCCAAGCATCTGATAGCCTCCGCATATTCCAAAAACAGGTATCTCACAGGAGAGCTTTTTGACAGCGGCCTCGAGTCCGTTTTGTCTCATCCACAAAAGATCCCCCATCGTATTCTTGCTTCCCGGCAAAAATACTATATCCGGATGACGCAGCTCATTTACTGTTGACACATACCGCACTGTTACCTCGGACATCTGCTCAAAGACATTGAAATCCGTGAAATTTGATATTCTAGGATATCTGATGACCGCTATATCAATAAGCCCATCTGTCTTTTTGTCAAAGCGCTCTGTCAGGCTGTCCTCATCCTCAAGCTGTACATCCATATATGGCACCACTCCGGTAACAGGCACCCCGCCTCTCTCCACAAGCATCTGTATTCCCGGGTCAAGTATTGTCTTGTCTCCACGGAATTTATTGATAATAAGCCCGCATACACGATTCTTTTCCTCATCGGTTAAAAGCATAAGTGTGCCAAGCAGCTGCGCAAAAACACCACCTCTGTCGATATCACCCACGAGCAGCACCGGTGCATCCACCATATGCGCAAGCCCCATGTTTACAATATCATTTTCCTTCAGATTTATCTCCGCCGGGCTTCCGCGCCCTCAATCACTATGATATCAGCATACTCCTCAAGCTTTTTAAATGCCTTTTTTATATCCGGTATGAGAGTTTTCTTGTATGCAAAATACTCTCTCGCCGGCATGTTCTTAAGCACCCTTCCGTTTACAATCACCTGTGAGCCTGTGTTATTTGTGGGCTTTAAAAGAATAGGATTCATGCACACCATAGGCTTAATGCCTGCTGCCTCAGCCTGCATCACCTGTGCCCGTCCCATCTCAAGTCCTTCGTCTGTTATATAAGAGTTGAGCGCCATGTTCTGTGATTTAAACGGTGCCACCCTGTATCCGTCCTGTCTGAAAATACGGCACAAGCCCGCGACAAGAAAGCTCTTGCCTGAATTGGACATTGTACCCTGTACCATAATTACCTTTGCCATATATATACCTGCTGTCTGAATTTATGTGGTAGTCTGTTGCTTTATCATGAATATTAAACTGTAGTTTGAACAGTAACTTCCTTAAAGCTGTGCCAATTGTTCCTCCAGAAAAGGAATTTTTATAATTTTTCCTTGTAGAGACTGCATACTCATAAAGCCTGCTGTTAAACTGCCTCATAATGTGCCAAACTCTGTTCTGTCACATATAACGCCCTCGCATGCATCAATAAGCTCCTTTGCCTTTTCAATAAGGCATCGTCTACAG
>ENA-OQAN01000202-OQAN01000202.1-human-gut-metagenome-genome-assembly--contig:-NODE-202-length-33022-cov-2.092172_pt1 | contig 33022 bp, 36 predicted proteins | sample MGYA00242735_ERZ504527 | MGnify/ENA primary metagenome ERZ504527 (study PRJEB26092, sample SAMD00036230) | human gut metagenome | host: Homo sapiens | study: EMG produced TPA metagenomics assembly of... | reverse complement strand
TCCACCGAACATCTGCTCATCGCCATCGCGGCGGCAAAGCCGAATCAGAGCGCGCAAATCATGGAACAATACGGCGTGACCGCCGACGCGCTACGCAAAGCCGTGCCAACGATCCGAGGAGGCGCGAAAGTGACCAGTCCCGACGCCGAAGGTCCTACAAAGCCCTCGAAAAGTATTCGACCGACCTGACGGCAGCCGCGAAAGAAGGCAAGCTCGACCCCGTGATCGGCCGCGATCAGGAAATCCGCCGAGTCATCCAGATCCTGAGCCGCCGCACCAAGAACAATCCGGTGCTGATCGGCGAGCCTGGCGTGGGCAAAACCGCCGTGGTGGAAGGCCTTGCGCAGCGTATCGTCGCCGGCGATGTGCCGACCACCCTGCAAAACAAGAAGCTCATCTCGCTTGATCTGGGCTCCATGGTGGCAGGTTCGAAATACCGTGGCGAGTTCGAGGAACGCCTGAAGAGCGTGCTGCAGGAAATCAAGAACGCAGACGGCAGATCATCACGTTCATCGATGAGATCCATACCATCGTCGGCGCGGGCGCGGCCGAAGGATCCATGGACGCGGGCAACATGCTCAAACCCATGCTCGCGCGAGGCGAACTGCGTCTGATCGGTGCCACCACACTCGACGAATACCGTGAGAACATCGAAAAGGATCCGGCATTGGAACGCCGTTTCCAGCAGGTGTTCGTAGGAGAGCCGAGCGTGGAAGACACCATCGCCATCCTGCGTGCATCGCACCGAAATACGAGGCCCACCACAAGGTGACCATCGGAGACGATGCGCTCGTGGCCGCGGCGACGCTGTCGAACCGGTATATTTCCGGCCGTCAGCTGCCGGACAAAGCCATCGATCTGGTTGACGAGGCCGCATCGCACCTGCGCATGGAACTCGACTCCTCGCCTGAGGAAATCGACGAACTGCAGCGTCAGGTCGACCGTCTCAAGATGGAAAAATCGTACCTGCTTGGCAATCCGAAAGACGATGCCGACGCGCAGAAAGCGGAAAACGAGCTTGATGAAAGCGCCAAGGAACGTCTCGACGACCTCAACAAGGAAATCGCCGACAAAAGCGAGAAACTCAACGGTCTGAAAGCACGCTGGGACGCCGAAAAGAACGGACACAACCGCATCGGCGACCTGCGCAAGAAGCTCGACGAACTACGCACCCAAGCCGAACGGTATGAACGCGAAGGCGATTTGGCGAAATCCTCCGCCATCAACTATGGCGAAATTCCGGCCATCCAGAAGGAGATCGCGCAAGCCGAACAAAACGAGGCTGCGGCCAAGAACAGTGCGGCAGGCGGTGCTGACGGTGGCTTGGGTGGCGATATTCCGATGGTGCCGGACCGCGTTGACGCCGACTCCGTGGCCGAAATCGTGTCCGACTGGACGGGCATTCCCGTCGGACGCTCATGCAAGGCGAAAACGAGAAGCTGCTGACCATGGAAGACTATCTCGGCAAACGTGTGATCGGCCAGAAGGAGCCATTCAAGCGGTTTCCGATGCGGTACGTCGTTCGCGTGCGGGCATTTCCGACCCGAACCGCCCAACCGGCTCGTTCCTGTTCCTCGGCCCGACCGGCGTGGGCAAGACCGAGCTCGCCAAGGCGCTCGCCGACTTCCTGTTCGACGATGAAAAGGCCATGGTGCGCATTGACATGAGCGAGTACATGGAGAAGGCCTCCGTGTCTCGTCTAATCGGTGCTGCGCCGGGCTACATCGGCTATGAGGAGGGTGGCCAGCTGACTGAAGCCGTGCGTCGCCGCCCATATTCGGTGGTGCTGTTCGATGAGGTTGAAAAGGCCAATCCTGAAGTATTCGACGTGCTGTTGCAGGTGCTCGACGACGGCCGTTTGACCGACGGGCAGGGCAGGACCGTGGACTTCAAGAACACGATTCTGATCATGACCTCCAACCTTGGCTCGCAGTTCCTGGTGAACACCGAACTGGATGACGAAGCCAAGAAGAAGGCCGTGATGGACGCCGTGCATATGCAGTTCAAGCCGGAATTCATCAACCGCTTGGATGAACTGGTTATGTTCCACCCGCTTACGCGCGAAGAGCTCGGCGGCATCGTGGACATTCAGGTGGCGCAGGTTTCGGCCCGCTTGGCGGATCGCCGCATCAAGCTGGATGTTACCGATTCGGCGCGCGATTGGCTCGCCAACACCGGTTACGACCCGGCGTATGGCGCTCGCCCGCTGCGTCGTTTGGTACAAACCGAAGTCGGCGACCAGTTGGCGCGCATGCTGCTGGCCGGCGAAGTGCACGACGGCGACACCGTGCTTGTGGATCAGACCGGCGGCGACCATTTGGAGCTTTCCTCGTGGGCACCGGGGCAGATTGACGACGATTTTTCGGCAGAGGCTAAGTGACGGTCGGAGTCATTCGGCTGATCGGTTTGGCCTGACTGACTGTTGATTGGCCGAGTCGCGAAAACGGTCTAACCGTTGACGGTGGGCGGACTGCGCACATGCGGGTCCGCCCATTTTTCGTGCGATTGCGCGATTTTCTTTTGCGAAAACCGTTTTACCGTGACGGTTGGCGGTCGTATGCCTGCAAAACCAAGCCTGCGACCGTCAAAACCGTCGCACCGATCAACACGGCGATCGCAAGCTTCGGCTGAAGCCCGAAAATCAGCCACAAAGCGAACGTCCACACCGCGATGACCATCGTCACGGTCGCGGTAATCTGCGTTACCCGCGTGCGAATCTCATATGTGATGCTGGCCTGGATAAGCGTATCCATGCTTTGCTGTGTTTCTTGCGTTTCTTGAGATTGTATTTCTTGCTTTTCTTGCGATTGTGCGGTCGGAATATCGCCTTCCGATGCTTTCTTTGCCATGGGGCGTTGCGCGATCAGCGAAATCGCAAGCGATAGCACTGCGACCATGCTTGCGAAAGCGAAATACTGATTGCGTGACCCCGCGGGGAAAATCCACGACACCACGCACGCCAGCAGACTGTAGACGTACACGATGGTCATGGCGAGCGACAGCAGCGAATCCGCGTTGGGCGTGTGGCTTTTCAGGGCGGCGGTGCCACGATTGTGCATCGGCGCGGCGCAGTAGAACATGACCGGCGTGGCGATGATGGCGTGCAGCCATGGATTGGTCAGCCAGTGGGGAAGTGTGATGCCGCCGAATGTCAGCATGGTTACGGTGAATGTGGGGGCGGTCAGTATGGTTGCGATGGCGAGACTCTTGGCGATGTCGCTTCGGTGTGTTGCGCCGGCTGCCTCGTCTGGATTTTCGGTGTGATTTTCGGTGTGATTCTTGGCGGGCTTGTCATCGGTGATGCGTTGGTGGGAGGGGGCTATGTCATCGTTTTCGCTTAGGAATAGCCTGAGGATGGCCCAAGTGGCCACGGCCGCCGCAACAATCGCCGCCACCGTCATAAACAAATCGAATCCCATGTGTTTCCGAACCCCCGGATTGCCTCTTGAATGCCTCTCGAATATTCAGCGTGCTCGCGTTGCCGCATGTTCGTGAGCATGCTTTCGGCTCCAAGCATAATGCAGCTGGGCATGGATGTCTTGCGAACTTTGATCTTCCAAGATGTCTTGGTCATGCTGTTATATAGAACATATGTTCGACAATCCTGTGTTTGTGGTGATTCTTCTGGTGGTTGTGGCCGCGCTTGGAGCCGCGGCCGGCTTTTTTGCGGGCCGTTCCAAAGGGCAGGAAATGGCCGTGATGCGAAAACCGCTGATCTTAACGAGGCGAAAGCGCAGATCGAAGCTGATCGGCAGGAAATCAGCGAATTGTCCACGGCGGTGACCCAATACCGCACGCAGGCGGAAGGGTTGGCCCAACAGTTGACCTATCTCAAATCGCAGCTCGCGCAGGCCCAGCGGGCCGAACAGGAACGTGTGGAGCGGGAGCGTGAGCGTGCCGCGGCCGAAGCGGAACGCAAGCAGGCCGAAAACGAGCGAAAACTGCAGGAGCAGAGCAAGGTATTGTCCGCGCTCGCGCCCGTGCAGAAGAATCTTGACGCCCTGCAGCAGAAGGTTTCGCAGATCGAAGAGGGTCGCAAGCGGGAAATGGGTGCGCTTGGCGAGCAGCTCAAAGGCTTGGCGAGCAGCAGGCTCGTCTTGACCGCGAAACCAACGCCCTGTCGTCCGCGTTGCGCAACAACAAGGTGCGTGGTGCGTGGGGTGAGGCGCAGCTGAGGAACATCGTGGAATCCGCGGGACTGCTGGAACATGTGGATTTTGACACGCAGGTGGTCGTTACTGATGCGGACGGGCGTACGCAGCGTCCGGATATGATCATCCATATGCCGGGCGGCAAAACCATTCCAATCGATGCCAAGCTCCGTACGCCGATTATCAGAAGGCGTGCGAGATTCCCGATACCGCCACGCCCGAGGAGCTGACGCGAAAGTCGGAGCTGCTGCATGCGCATGCCAAGGCAGTGCGTGAACATGTGAAGACCTTGGGCGACAAGGCCTATTGGAACGCGTTCGACGATGCCCCCGATTTTGTGATCGCCTTCATCCCCAACGAATCCCTGCTGCAGGCGGCTTTGGAAACTGACCCGACGCTGATGGATGACGCGTTTGCACGCAAGGTGGCTTTGACCTCGCCGATTACCCTATGGGCGGTGCTGAAATCCGTGGCATACGCGTGGCAGCAGCAAAGCCTGACCGATGACGCGAAAATGCTGTTCGACCTGTCCCGCGAATTGTATGAACGGTTCGCGGTGTTGGGCGATCGCGCCACCAAGCTGGGTCCGCCATCACCAAAACGGTCGGTGCCTACAATGCGTTCGCCTCGTCGCTGGAGTCGCGCGTGCTCGTCACCGCGCGAAAGCTGCAGCGCGTCGACCAGAGCAGAATCATCGAAGCGTGAACATGATCGCGCCAGAAAAGGCCGATGTCCGCGAACTCACCGCCCCTGAAACCAGTGAACAGTGATATCTGACTAAATACGTGTCGGCATAAGTAAGGTTTGACGAGTAGAAACGGTAGGCTGGGAGTATGATCGAAGAGAAGACTTTCCGTAAGACCAATCCGGTTGCTGTGCCTGCCGATGCTCCTGAGCATAGCGACATCGATTTCGCCATGCTTGAGCCGCGTGACCAGCTGAAGTCGCTGTTGCAGGCAGAGATGGCCGACAAGCCGTTCTCGGAGCTTTCCTCTGTATTGTTCGATCATCGTGGCGCTTCGGTTGTCGGGCATATTCTGCTGGACGCGTTGGAAGATCCGGCTATTCCGTGGATGATTTCGACGCCGTGGGCGCGTTGACCGCGGCCGCGGTTCCGCTGGTGTCCGCCATGATTCAGGCGGCCGCTTCGCGCGGTGAGAATCTCAACGGTTTTGTGATGGATTTCGTGTATCCGTCCATTAAGGGACCGTCGATCGCGGGTAAGCGCGTGGTGTTGCTGGATTCCTGGCTGTCTGAAAAGTCGTATGTACAGACGTCCTCTTTGGTTACCTTGCGCAATGGCAATGAGTTGAGCTTGATTTCTCCGTGGTGAAGAACGAGGGCGCCGAGGTGCTTGCCATCGCTTCGCTGATCGGCGGCGTTGACATGACCGAGCCGACGATCAAGGTCATCAATCCGGTGGATGGGTCTGAATCCGAGCTGCCGTTCGTTGAAGTGTTCAAGGAATCGGAGCTTCACTAGGTATCCTGTTGACCAGCCATTGGCGATACGAGGTTCGTAAGGAGGAATCGCGTGCATCAGCCTCATCCCATTGATATTGCAGCGAAAGCGTCTGGCGAGCCGGTCTTTCGCGAGGTGGGTGTAGGGCCGTGGGCCGAAACACATCCGGGTGAGCCTCGTCCGGATGATCCGCAATCTGTAAATTATGATCGCCGATTCGACTCGTCTTTGCTTGACGAGGGCGATCGTCGCAACGTGCTTGACCAGTATCGCTACTGGGCGGTCGCGGCCATCAAAGCCGATCTTGACGCTCGCGGTCGCCATGATTTCGAAGTCGCCGTGGAAAACTGGACGCACGATTTCAACATCGGATCCATGGTGCGCACGGCGAACGCATTCCAAGCGAAACGTGTGCATATCGTCGGACCGCACAAGTGGAATCGCAAGGGGTCGCTGATGACGGAGCTGTACCAGCACGTCGAAAACCACCCTTCCATAACCGAACTTGTCGAATGCTGGAAGCTGCGCATTGCCGGAGAAATCGCGGCGGCGCAATCGCAGGCGCCGCCATCGCATTTCGTATGCATGAAAGCGCGGGAAAAAATGTGGAAGCTGGAAACGATGCCGGCGTAAGCGATGCTTTGTTGCTGAAGGCGTGTTGCTGGATGCGCTCCATCTGGCATTTCGACGGATGCTTCGGATGCAAGCGGCGTTGGGAATGGATTCGAGCCTACCTGCATGGCGCAATTGGCTGCGATTGATCAGCGTATTGCCGAGTTGAAGGCGGCGCGGGTTATTGCGCTTGATATTATTCCGGGTGCGGTGCCGATGGAACGTACCGTTTTCCGAAGCGTTGCCTCATGCTGTTTGGCGCGGAAGGCCCGGGATTGTCCGAAAAAGCGCTTGAGTTGGCCGACGATGTGGTTTACATCTCCCAGTTCGGTTCGGTGCGTTCCATCAATGCCGGAGCTGCGGCCGCCGTTTCATGCACGCATGGATCTCCCAGCACGCCGCTCCCCAGCTCTAACCTCCATCTCCTATCGTCCAAAATCCTCCAGTGACTGGAAGAATCGGGACGATTGGAGTTCTGTCAGCGGGATGATTGTTCCAGTGGGTGGAGGTTTTGGGTCTCCTGTGGGGCGTCTGGCGGGGTGAGTCCTTCAGTGACTGGCGAGGTTGGGACTTTAGTACGGTGTTCTGCGGGAAGATTCCTCCACTTACTGGAGCAATCTTCCCGCTAACAAGCCTGTCAGAGTCTGATTCTTCCAGTCGCTGGAGGAATCTTCCCTCTGAAAGCTCACCAGAGACCCAAAACCTCCACCCACTGGAGCAATCTTTCCGCTGAGTGCCCTGCTAGAGTCTAGATTTCTCCACCCTCTGGAGGAATCTTCGCCGGTGGCGAGCTTCTCAACGTTCCGATTCCTCCACTTACTGGAGGAATCTTCCCGCAGATGATTACCCTATGAAACGCAAGGAACCCCAGCACGCCGCAGTTTCGCAATCAGCGGTTTTTGCTGGACTGCATCGTCAAAAGTTAATCTGACAATTTCCGTAACTCCTGCGCGAAAAAGCGCTTGCTCGCGTTCTCGCTCGGCCTGAACGGTCTCCTGGATGCTCCTACGATCAGTCATTTTCGGATCAACGTATTTTGCTGTGCCGTCAAGTTCTCCGACAATAATACGTCCATCGGTTGTGCGCCATAAAAAATCGACCCTAAATTGTTTTCCCGTAAGCGAGTCGGCGAAGGAGACTTGCAATTGAGGAACCGCAAAACCGTTTTCAATCATGACTGCCCGAGCAAAAGATTCACCGCCATTTTCACTTCCTGCGTCGGTATATCTCAACAATTTGAAGATGCGCGAGCAATCGAGTGTCGTGCGTGCGCATTCCTGCAAGATCTGCTTTTCTTCGATTCCGTCTGCTGCTGCATCATCGAAAATCGGCAGGGAATAGATGAACTCTAACGTCCGTCCACAGTCCAATAAGGTACGAGGGGGATTAGTGACATGGATTCCGTTTGCGAGTACCGCATTTTCTCTGGGATATGGGCTGTAGATGATATTGAGTTTGTCGTGCGGCCGGTATGATCCGTGATTGGGCAATGTTATGGTCAGTCCTTGCCGGTGCAGGAATCGCGGGTGGTCGAATCCGTGGGCTGCGGCGGCTGTTATTCCTGCGAAAACCCAGTTGGGGTGGAGCCTGCTGAGGGTTCGGGCCGCGTGCAACGATTGTTCGGGCTCGTTCAGCTGATTCCAATATTCGGCACGGGCGAATAGCCCTGGGTATGGGCGCGCCAAATCTCCCGCGCGGTATCTGCGATATAGTCCCTTCTGGATGAGAGGGTCACTGCTGTGTGCGCATCGTTGCGCATTTTCTGTTTGATCGAGCAGCGCATCGATTTGAGGATATGCTTTCATGATTTGACGTTACCTTGTTGTGGCTCTGCTATGGAAGTGCGATCGGCAAATGTGGATAGAGGATGCTGTTTCGGGCGTGTCTGTGGATAACTTACAGGTTTTGTGGATAACTGGGTGGTTGTTTTGCAGATAAGTGCTTGTATCCGCTTGTTTTGTGTGAATTTTTGTTGTTTTCTTCTATTGGTTGGATATTTTTAAGTATTGGGATGCCGTTCAGAGTCCAGATTCCTCCATTGGGTGGAGGTATTGGGACTGTGGATGGCTGGCTTGCGGGAGAATTCTTCCATTGGGTGGAGGAATAGGGGCTCTGACGAAGCGCTAGTGGGAGAATTCATCCAGTGGCTGGAGGTTTTTAGACGGTTGTATTGCTTTTAGTGTCCGTTTTGTTCCAATGACTGGAGGATTTTGGCCTCTAGTGGGGCCTTCCGCGGGAGGATCCTTCCATCTTCTGGAGGAATCCGGACTCCAGCAGAGCGTTCAGCGGGAAGATTCTTCCAGCGGGTGGACGAATCGGGACGATGAGAGGCTGGTTTGGGCCCGGATTGTTCAGTGAGTGGAGGTTTTGGGACTGTGGATGGCTTGTTGGCGGAAGAATCCTCCAGTGTCTGGAGGGATTTGCCCGGTGAAACAGCGTTTGGCGTCCTTTTGTTCCAGTGGGTGGGGGATTTGGGACTCTGACAGAGCTGGGGTGTTGGGTGCGGCGGGCTGTTGCGGTTAGCGGTGTGGGGCTGCCGGGCGGCATGCGAGTGTGGGGTTGCCGGGCGGAGGGCGAAATGGGCGGGCGCTCGTCACACAGACGCGTTAATGTTAGGGACATGCCTACTTTCACCAAAGAAGAAATCGTGCATCTGGCGATTTGGCCCGAATTGCACTTACTGACGAGGAGATCACCCGTCTGCAGGGCGATCTGAACGTCATCGCAGAATCCATCAACAAGGTCCAGGAAGTCGCTACCGACGATGTGGAACCAACCGCGAACCCGATTCCGCTGGAAGCCTACCTGCGCCCGGATGTGCCGGAAACCCCGCTGACTCAGGAAGAGGCGACCGCAGGAGCCCCGGTTTCCGAGGCCGGCATGTTTGTTGCACCGCGCATTCTGGGGGAGGAGTGACATGAGCGAACTCGTCAAGCTTTCCGCCGCCGAGATGGCGGCTAAGATCAAGGCCAAGGAAGTTTCCAGCCGTGAACTGGTTGAAGCGCATCTCGAAGTCATCGAGGCCGCCGAGCCGAGCATCAAGGCTTTCCTGAAGGTGTCCGGCGATCAGGCTCTCGAACAGGCCGACGCCTTCGATGCCAAGTCCGATGAGGAAAAGGCACAGCTGCCGGAACTTGCCGGCGTGCCGATCGCCATCAAAGACATGATCGTCACCAAGGGCATCGAAACCACCGCAGCCTCCAAGATCCTCGAAGGCTGGGTGCCTCCGTACGACGCTACCGTCATCGAGAAGCTCAAGGCTGCAGGCATGCCGCTGCTGGGCAAGACCAACCTCGATGAGTTCGCTCAGGGTTCGTCCACCGAGCATTCCGCCTACCAGACCACACACAATCCGTGGGATACCGAACGTGTTCCGGGCGGTTCCGGCGGTGGTTCCGCAGCTGCCGTGGCGCCATTCGAGCCCCGCTCGCCCTGGGTACCGACACCGGTGGTCCATCCGTCAGCCGGGCTCGCTGACCGGTACCGTCGGTGTCAAGCGACCTACGGCGGTGTCTCCCGTTTCGGCGCAATCGCCATGGCTTCCTCGCTCGACCAGATCGGCCCATGCTCCCGTACTGTGCTCGACGCGGCCCTGCTGCAGGAAGTGATCGGAGGCCACGACAAGCGCGATTCCACGTCCATTCCGGAAGGCCCTCGCCCGGATGGTGGCGGCCGCCCGCGCAGGCATGAAGCGTGATCTGAAGGCTCAAGTCGGCTGATCAAGGAGCTCGGCGGCGAAGGCTTCCAGCCGGGCGTTATGGCACGCTTCAACGAAGGCGTCAAGAAGCTTGAGGAGATGGCGCTGAAGTCACTGAAGTGTCTCTGCCGCACCTGCCGTACTCCCTTGGCGCGTACTACATCATCATGCCGTCCGAGGTCAGCTCCAACCTGGCCCGCTACGATGGCATGCGCTACGGTCTGCGCGTCATGCCGCCGGCAGGCGTTCCGCAGACCGCCGCCAACATGATGGCCTACACTCGTGAAGCCGGTTTCGGCGACGAGGTCAAGCGTCGTATCATCTTGGCACGTATGCCCTGTCCGCCGGTTATTACGATGCTTGGTACGGTTCCGCACAGAAGGTGCGCACCCTGATCATCGACGATTTCAAGAAGGCTTTCGAGAAGGTCGACGTGCTTGTTGGCCCGACCAGCCCGGTCACCGCATTCAAGTTCGGTGAGAAGACCGAGGATCCGATGGCCATGTACGCCATCGATATCACCACCATTCCGGCCAACCTTGCAGGCGTTCCGGCCATGAGCATTCCTGCTGGTCTGAGCGACGACGGCTTGCCGGTTGGCTTCCAGTTCCTCGCTCCGCAGCAGCGTGACGAGGCCATGTACAAGCCTGCCGCGGCACTTGAGGCGGCTCTCGAGGAAGACTGGAACGGTCCGATCTGGCAGTCCCTGAAGACCCCGTGGCTCGACGGCTTGAACAAGTAGGAAGCATCGGAGGAAAGAAAACAAAATGGCTGAAAAGTTGATGAAGTACGCCGATGCCGTCAAGAAGTTCGATCCGGTCATCGGTCTGGAAACCCATGTTGAGCTGAGCACCACCACGAAGCTGTTCTGCCCGGCCGAAGTCTCGTTCGGTGGCGATCCGAACAGCCAGCTCACCCCTGTGAGCCTTGGTCTGCCGGGTTCTCTGCCGGTGGTCAACAAGACCGCAGTCGATTACGCCATCAAGCTGGGTCTTGCCCTGCATTGCGAAATTGCCGAGTGGAGCCAGTTCGCGCGTAAGAACTACTTCTACCCGGACATGCCGCGCGATTACCAGATCTCGCAGTATGACAAGCCGACCAACGGCAACGGCTATCTTGATGTGGAACTTGAAGACGGCACCGTGTTCCGTGTGCCGATCGAACGCGCCCACATCGAAGACGACGCAGGCAAGAACACCCACGTCGGTGGCGCTGACGGCCGTATCGAAGGCGCTGACCACTCCCTGGTCGACTACAACCGTGCAGGCGTTCCGCTGATCGAAATCGTGACCAAGCCGATCGTTGGCGCAGGCGATCGTGCTCCGGAAATCGCCGGTGCTACATGCGCGCCATCCGCGACATCGTGCGTGCGCTTAATATTTCCCACGCTCGCATGGAGCAGGGCAACATGCGTGCCGACGTGAACGTGTCGCTGCGCAACAGCCCGTCCGATCCGTTCGGCACCCGTTCCGAAACCAAGAACGTGAACTCGTTCCGCGGTATTGAAAAGACCATTCAGTATGAGATTCGCCGTCAGGCGGCCATTCTGAGCGAAGGCGGCGAGATTCTGCAGGAAACCCGCCACTGGATGAGGCTTCGCAGACCACCGCAGGCGGCCGCGTGAAGTCCGATGCCGACGATTACCGCTACTTCCCGGATCCGGATCTGGTGATGCTGCACATCACCAAGGAGCACATCGAAGAGATGAAGGCTCAGATGCCGGAAATGCCGCGCGAGCGCCGCAACCGCCTGAAGGGCGAGTGGGGCTTCAACGATTTGGAGATGCGTGACGTGCTCAACGCCGACGCTCTGGATCTGCTTGAGGAGACCGTCAAGGCTGGTGCCACCGCCGCAGGTGCCAAGAAGTGGTGGCTGGGCGAGCTGAGCCGTGAAGCCAACAACAAGGGCGTGAGCCTCGAAGAGCTGCCGATCGCTCCGGCCGATGTTGCTGAGGTTGAGAAGCTGATCGCCGATGGCAAGCTCAACGACAAGCTGGCCAAGCAGACCGTCGCCGGTGTGCTTGCTGGCGAAGGCACTCCGGATGAGGTCGTCAAGAAGCATGGCTTCCAGGTCGTGTCTGATGACGGCGCTCTCGAAAAGGCCGTGGATGAGGCTCTCGCAGCCAATCCTGACATCGTTGAAAAGCTCAAGAGCGGCAATATGAAGCCGATGGGCGCCATCATTGGTGCCGTCATGCGCGCCACTCGCGGTCAGGCTGACGCAAAGGCCGTCACCAAGATCGTGATGAGCAAGATCAAGTAACGTTTACAACGATTGCTGACGATTACAGCCGATTGTTGAATCGCAGGAAAACGCACGTTCCAAAAAGCTTGGGACGTGCGTTTTCTTTTCGTTATTCCGGAAAAGGGATTTCAAAGAAAGAGAATGCATAATCGCGAAGCGCATTTTCTTACGATTGCCGACATGTCCTTCAACATCAGGTTATGCTGGTAGAGGAATATGTACAGCGATTGCCGCCGCGCGGATTCACAGCTGACATACAGTCGGGTACAATACCCTCGGTATGGGTGCGGCGACGGTCGTGCCTGCAATGATGTAGGGGACAGGAATAATGCCAGAACAAGTTGAGGCTGCGACACAGGAGCAGTTGGACCAGCAGTCGCGTGAATTGCCGGATCTCATCGTCATTCCGTCTATCAAGGGCGAGATGGTGCATCTGCGTCCGTCCGTGATCGAAGATCTTGAACGTATGGACGCCATTGGGGCGTACATCGGCGCTTCCGGAATCACCGGCAAGGATCGGGTTGCCGAGCGTGGCGCGGTGCATGCGTGGGTGCGTCGTTCCGTGGCATGGTCCCAAGGCGAAACGCCGACCGAATCCGGTGTGGGGGATCCGGAGTCGCGTCGCACGATCGCATGGTCCATCATCACCGAAGCCGACCATGATGGCGATGGCGAGATCGATGCCGCGAATTCCGACAATGTGATTGGCATGATTTTCCTGATCGATATTGACGGTTGGGCTCGTTCCGCGCGCATTCAGGTGGTGCTTGGCAAGGATTACCGCGGCCGTGGCTATTCGCGTGACATCATGCCGCGCGTGATGACGTACGGACTTGCGCCGGAACCGGCAGGCCTTGGCATGCATCGCATTTGGGTTGCCGTGCCCGAGCAGAACACGCGTTCCGTGTCCGTGTACCAGTCGTTGGGATTCGTGCCGTCCGGTCGTTCGCGCGACGCCTTGTGGAACGCTTCGCAGAACCGTTACCAGGATCTGATCGTTATGGACACGCTGGTTGACGAGTTCGACCCGATCCGTTCGCTTGACGCGTTCGGCATGCATGTGATCGAAGATAATCCGGGCGTCAAGGAAGCGTTGAGCGCGCGCGAGCATTCCATTGCCATCCGACTGAATGAGAAGAATGCTTCGAAGCATGATGCGGAAGGTACGGATGTCAACGATGCGTGGCAGCTGCGCAATCCGTGCAGAAAGCTTCTTCCGATGGTGCTGGTGACGTGGCCGAGGCTGTGCGGAAGGACGCGGAAGGCGCGGAACCTGCGCGACAAAGCGAGCATGATGATCGCAAGTCCGTTACTGGCGATGCCGATGCCGAAAACAGCTGGCCGTACACGGCGGGCGAGCGTAAGACGTCGAAGGAAGCTTGGTGGCGCACGCTTGGTCGTGGTCGCAAGCGCGATACGGAAGGTAAGTGATGAGCGCCGAGGATCTCGATAATTACGAAACCGACGCGGAACTGGCTCTGTATAAGGAGTATCGCGACGTAATCAAGCTGTTTACGTATGTTGTTGAAACGGAACGTCGCTTTTATTTGGCGAATAAAGTCGATTTCAATGTGCGTTCCGCAGGCCAGGACGTGTATTTCGACGTGCGCCTGACTGATGCTTGGGTGTGGGACGTCTATCGTTCCAGTCGTTTCGTCAAGAACGTGCGTATCGTCACGTTCAAGGATGTCAATGTTGAGGAAGTGCAGAAAACCGATATTGACATTCCTGATTCCATCTAGCTGCGCAGTTGCCGGTCACGCGGTTGCCAGTTGTGCGGTTGCGCGCTTTGGCCGCGCAGTCGGGTCGTGCATCGGCCGGTTTGATGATTGCGTTTTGCATGATGCGATAGCCGTATATCCGGCTGACTTGGCTTGATTTTGTAAGCATTCGCACAAGTTGCGGTGTTCGTTTCCCTACCCTCGGGTAGACTATCAGGGATTTTTGTTTTCATAAGGAGACCTCAAAGTGACGCAAAAGCAATCCGTGGTGATTATCGGCGGTGGCCCTGCAGGCCTGACTGCCGCTTGGGAGCTCGTCAAGGACGGTGGCTCCGAGAACTACGACGTGACTGTGTTGGAAGCGACCCGCGAATTCGGCGGCATCTCCCGCACCGTCAAGCATGATGGCAACCGTATGGATATTGGCGGCCATCGTTCTTCTCGAAGGACGAACGCATCATGGATTGGTGGAAGGGGGTCCTGCCGCTGCAGGGCGCGCCAAGCTATGATGACAAGAAGCTCGGTCGCGAGCACGATATGGAACCGGGCGGACCGGATCCGGAAGTCGAAGACAAGGTGATGCTTAAGCGTCATCGCGTGTCTCGTATTTACTGGAACCGCCACTTCTTTGACTACCCGATTTCCCTGAGCGCCAACACGTTGAAGGCCATGGGTCCGAAGCTTACGCTTGTTGCCGGCTTCAGCTACCTGAAGTCCATGGTGCACAAGCTGCCGGAAGACAATCTGGAGAACTTCTACATCAATCGTTTCGGCCGCAAGCTGTATTCCATGTTCTTCGAGGGGTACACCGAGAAGCTGTGGGGTCGCCATCCGTCCCAGATTTCCGCCGATTGGGGTGCGCAGCGCGTCAAGGGCCTGAGCATTATGGGCGTGCTGAAGAACGCGTTCCAGAAGCTCCTGCCGAAGAAGCGCAGCAATGCTGAGGTTGAAACCTCGCTGATTGAGGAATTCTGGTATCCGAAGTATGGTCCGGGCCAGCTGTGGGAAACCGTCGAGGCCAACTGCGAGGCCGCGGGCGTGAAGGTCATCACCGACGCGAACGTGGTGGAGATTCGCCAGGCCGACGGCAAGATCGCATCCGTGGTATATGAGGATTCCGAAGGCAACCGCACCGAAATGGCCGCGGACGACTTCATCTCCTCCATGCCCGTCAAGGATCTCATCAACGCCGTGGACGCTTCCAGCCAGCCCGCGCCGAAGGACATGACCGAAATCGCCAACGGCTGCCGTACCGCGACTTCGTGACCGTTGGTCTGCTCGTCAAGCACCTGCGCCTGTCGAACACCACCGACATTCCCACCCTCGGCAACCCGCCGATCGTGCCTGATTGCTGGATTTACGTGCAGGATCCGGGCTACAAGGTCGGCCGTTTGCAGATCTTCAACAACTGGAGCCCGTACCTGGTCAAGGACGTTGACAACACCGTGTGGATCGGTCTTGAATACTTCTGCGAAGAAGGCGATTCCTTCTGGAACATGTCTGACGAGGAAGCGAAGAAGTTCGCCATCCAGGAGCTTACGCGCATGCAGATCATCAACGGTCCGCAAGACGTGATCGACTCCCATCGTGAGCGCGTGAAGAAGGCGTATCCGGCATATTTCGACACCTACGATCGCATGCCTGAGCTCGTGGAATACCTCGATTCCTTCGGCAATCTGTATTGCGTCGGCCGCAACGGCCAGCATCGTTACAACAACATGGATCATTCCATGGCCACCGCAATCGAGGCCGTCGGCAATATCAAGAACGGCAAGACGTCCAAGAAGAACGTATGGTCCGTCAATACCGACAAGAGCTATCACGAGGAAAAGTAGGTTCCGGCAAGACCTGCACCTGTTGCTGTAAAGCATGTGGTAAAGCGAAAGACCCCGTCATGTGATCGCATGGCGGGTCTTTCGCATTGTGATTTGCGATTTGTCATTGACTTGAATGCTTGATTGGCATGAATACGTTGGCACGCCTACGTTGCGTTGGTCTGGATGACGTTGTATGGTTAGGGAAGTTCGGAAACCGTGATATTTCGCGGCGGACTTTCAGTGGCGGAAATTTCCGTATCTCTTTTTACAGCTGTTGCAGGCGTGTGTTTGCGAAAGCTAGGGGAAAGGCAAAAACCAGTGGCAACCAGCCCGAATCTTGAAGACATGAAACTGCCTGAGCTCAAGGAGCTCGCCAAGCAGATGGGCCTTCGTGGCACCTCCACTATGCGTAAGCCGGAACTTATCGCGACGCTTCAGGCCGCTCGTTCCGGCGGTGAAGCGCCTGCCGGTGTGACCGTGCGAGCTCCGAAGTCCGCTGCACCGGCCGCTCCGGTGGCTCCTGCTGAAGCCCAAACCGCAGACGCTGAGGTCGCGGCGAACACGGCTGAGGAATCCGGCAAGTCCAACGAGGCTGCCGAAAGCAAAGCCAACGAGGCTGAGCAGTCCGAAAAGCAGACGGCCAAAACCGTTAGGAAGACCCTTGCCGGACGTGCTGATAGCGCTGAGCGTGCGGAGCGCTCCGAACAGACGGAACGTGCCGAGCGCACCGAGCGTGCTGACCGTCGCAAGCAGGCTGAGGCTCCGACGAGCGAGGAGGCGGCCGATGTCATGGCCGCGGTGAACGCCCTGGACAGCATCGATGAGGCTCCGAAGCGCCGTCGCCGCCGTGATGCGGACGCTGCCACCGATCTGCTGGCCGAACTGGGATTGACGATGCTTCGCCGAAGCAGGATGATCGTCGTCGCCATCGTAAGGATGATGCGTCCGACGTTGAGCCGCGCCGTCGCCGTCGTGCGGTGGAAGGGCCGAAGGATGAGGACGTTGTGCGCGATCTTGATGACATTCTCGCCACGTTGCCTTCGCAGGGCAGTGATGATGACGAACGTCGTGACGAGCTGAAGACGGTGATTTCGCGCGTCGTGGTCGCGGTCGCGTCAGCGATAGGGGTGACCGCGTGGATCGTCGTGGCCGTCGCCTGCGTGGCCGTGACCGCGATTATGACGAGCGTGACGAGCGTCGTGGCCGTACCGGCGACCGTAACAATGATCGCAACGAGCGTAACGATCGCGTCGAGCGCAACGAGCGCACGGATCGCAATGTTGAACGCGAACAGCGTCACGAGGAGCCGAAAGAGGATCTCGTGCCTGTCGCGGGCATCGTCGACGTGCTCGATTCCTACGCTTTCGTGCGTACCTCCGGCTATTTGCCGGGTCCGAACGACGTGTACGTTTCCATGGGCCAGGTCAAGAAGTATGGGCTGCGCAAGGGTGATGCCGTGCACGGTTCCATCCGTACCCCGCGTGAGGGCGACCGCCGCAACCAGCGTCAGAAGTTCGTGCCGCTGCAGTCCATCGACTCCATCAACGGCATGACCGTGGAGGCCGCACAGAACCGTCCGCAGTTCAACAAGCTCACTCCGCTGTATCCGCAGGAGCGTCTGAAGCAGGAAACCGCGCCGAACAAGCTCACCGGCCGCCTCATCGACATCGTGGCGCCGATCGGCAAGGGCCAGCGTGGCTGATCGTGTCTCCGCCGAAGGCCGGCAAGACCATCACCCTGCAGAACATCGCCAACGCGATCGCCACCAACAATCCGGAAGTCCACCTGATGGTCGTGCTCGTGGACGAACGTCCGGAAGAGGTCACCGATATGGAACGTACGGTGCAGGGCGAGGTCATTTCCTCCACCTTCGACCGTCCGGCCTCCGACCACACCACCGTCGCCGAACTCGCCATCGAACGCGCGAAGCGTCTCGTGGAGCTTGGCCAGGACGTGGTGGTGCTGCTTGATTCCATGACCCGTCTGGCCCGTGCCTACAACATCGCCGCTCCGGCTTCCGGCCGTATTCTTTCCGGTGGTGTGGATGCCCAGGCGCTGTACCCACCGAAGAAGTTCTTCGGTGCCGCTCGTAACATCGAAAACGGCGGCTCTCTGACCATCATCTCCTCCGCACTGGTGGAAACCGGCTCCAAGATGGACGAGGTGATTTTCGAGGAGTTCAAGGGCACCGGCAACATGGAGCTGCGCCTGAGCCGCGAACTGGCAGACAAGCGCCTGTTCCCGGCCATCGACGTGAACGCTTCCGGCACCCGTCGCGAGGAACTCATCACCGATCCGCAGGAGCTGCCGATCATCTACCGTCTGCGTCGTCTGCTTGGCGGTCTGGAGCCTGAGCAGGCTTACCAGACGCTTGTGCCGCGTCTGAAGAAGACCGCGACCAACCGTGATTTCATGCGTCGCTGATCCAGCAGAGCGGCAATACCGCGAATAACGGCAACAGCTAATCGCAGGTAATCGCAATCTGCGGTTACGTATCCAAGGGTCGTATGACAATCGCCATGCGGCCCTTTTGTTTCGTTCGGCTGTCTTTCTGTTCGGCTGTTTTTCCGTTTTGCAGTTTTCAACTACTTTCGAATGCGTTTCGATTGTTTTTTCGAAAGTTCCGCACGATTCGGCAATGTGGATGATCACGTTGTGGACATACGGTATGTAAAAATCGACGCACGAAAAATACGAAATCGAAAGTAAAAAGACGAAAATAGTATTGCTATATAGGGGGTATATGAAAAAAATAGGAGAAAAATGATTGAAAATCGAAATTCGTTGGAAATGTTACGAAAATGCAGTTGACGGATTGTGTGTTGGGGTGGGTATGGTAATGGACGGAAACGTGAGCTGCATAGGGGAGTCGGTCCTACCGGACTGATGCAGAATGCTTGTTGGAAAGGGGCATCTATGACAGGCAATGGCAACGAACCCGACACCACGCATGCGAGCGTGGGCCAATTCGACGATATCGACGAGACCATTCTCAGCATGCTGGAGAAAGACGGCCGCGCTACGCTGTCTCAGCTTTCGGACGCTACGGGACTGTCGATTTCCGCGGTGCAATCGCGCGTGCAGAAACTGGAACGTCGTAATGTGATTCTCGGCTACAAGGCCGTTATCGACGATGAAAAGCGTGGCCTCGCCGTACGTGCCTACATTGCGGTCACGCCGATCGATTATTCCAAGGAAGCCGAGATTCCCGCCAAATTGCAGGATATCGAAGGCATCATGTCGTGCGATTCCGTGGCTGGGTCACCCAGCTACATGCTGACCGTGCGCGCAGCCTCGCCAAGCAAGCTTGAGGATCTGCTGAACGTCATCCACCAAACGGTGCCGGTGAGCACGGAAACCACGATTGTGCTGCAACGGTACTTCTCCAAGTGACATGCGCGCGGTAGTCTTGTACGCATGAGCGATAGCGAACATGACTGGCTTCGGCCAGAAGAAGAGCATGAAACCGAAACCGTCATCGATGCGGGCACCGCGCAAAGCAATCCCGAGGTCGCCGATGCCGTGGCGAAAATCGCTGCATTGCGCCAGTCGATCGACAATGTCGACACGGCCATCGTTTCCCTACTGGCGGAACGCTTCAAATACACGTCCCAAGTGGGTGTGCTGAAAGCCCGCGCGGGTTTCGCGCCGGCCGATTACAAGCGTGAGGATTACCAGATCGAACGGTTGCACCGCATTGCTGTCGATGCCGGGTTGGATCCCGACATCGCCGAAATGTATCGCGAATTCGTGGTGACCGAAGCCAAGCGCAGGCATAAGCGCATCGCCGAGAACGGCGTCGATCCGGGTGTGCTCGACGTATTCGCCTGACCTGTCTGTTTTCCGCGAAATCGTTTCTTGCCGGGGCATGCCGCGCGCTACATTGATTGCTTTGGAACGTTGTTTGATTGCGATTGAGAGGCTCGGCATGCGTCGTTCTGTTGCGTTTCGTGCATCTTGTGCCCATCATGCCGATAGCACGCGTGGTGAGCGTGATATGCGTGTGGCGAGTGTCCATCTGCGGCACATGCTGGCTGCGTCCATTGCGGTAACGCTGGTTTCGGCGGCTCCCGTATGCGCGGTCGGGGTTTCGAATGTGGTTGATGCGGTGCGTCGGAACGGCGAGTACGTCTCGGCGGTGGCCTCGCACGATGTGATGAGCGCATATGAGTCCGTTGATGAGCCGGGCCGCTTGTATTTGACGAGTGACGCCGCTTCTGCAACTGATACGGACATGAATGCAGATGAGGCGCGACGTCTTCGCAGCGCGTGCCGCAAGAGCGTGTGGAACTGCCGTGGGATATAACGGCGACCTTTACTTTGGACGGTCCGACCGTCAGCGCATCCAAGATTTCCGGTGCATCGGGCGTGGTCGGCATCCGCATCGATCTGAAATCGGAACGACCGGAGGAAACGGCTGATCTGACGCCGATCGTCGCGTTCACCATTCCCAACCGCGTCGGCAATGACGCGACCTCAGACGAAGGCGTGCTTGTGTCTGCCGGCAATTCGTCGACATTGGTCGCTGCGGTAGCAAGCCGGGTGAGGATCTTACGATTCATACGTATGTGACTGCGAAAAACTTCACCATGAGTTCGCTGTCTGTCGCCGCTGTTGCCTGCGATTCCGAAAGAACTGGCTGCTATGGCAATCTCACCAGTTTGACCGATCGCGCATCCACATTGGTGGATGGTTTGACGAATGTCGGATCGCAACGCAACCATGAGCTCATCGCGCAGCTCGAACAACTGCGCGATCATGAAAAGGAGCTTGCCGAAACGACCATCGCCCAGCGTGAGCAGGAACATGAGCAGGCGTTCAACGGGTATATCGACGCGTACGTCGGCTCGTATACGACGCATCTTTCCGGATCGATTGGCGATACCACGCAACTTACCGCCATTCTCGGCACCGCGGCCGAATTGAACGGCGATACTGCGGTGGCGCAGTCCGTGGTCGATCTGGCCAACGCGGTCAACGATGTGAGCGCCGCATACCGACATACGGGTGCCGCCGACGCGGTGAACGAGGTGATTCGCACCATCGAACAGCGTGGCACATCCGGTTTGGTGGCGGAACTCAACAAGCGTGCGGGCGAGGAGCAGCAGCGTGGCGCCAAGGATTACAGTGCCGGCCAGTCGCAGCTTTCTTCGGCGATGATTCCGTATTCCATGGATTTCACCGACGCGTACACCGCTCGGCTTAAGGAATTGGAGGCTTCCGCAGGTTCGGCGCAAAACTTGGAATCTCAGGCGATTGCGGATGTGCGCAACAGCATTGACGGCAATGAGAAGCTGAAGTCGGCTTCAAGCAAGGTTGACGATGCGATGCAGGCGTTGGCGGATGCGAGCGAGCACACGGGTCAGGCCAGTGCGTTCCACCAGATCGTGCTTCGTTTTGCGGATCAGCTTGATGCAGGTGATGATTCGACCAGTTCCGACGATACTGTCGATGGTTCGGAAGTTACGTTGAAGGGGTCTATGGGACTTGCCTCGCTTCGGAGACGTCGCTTGCGGGCCGTGCCGAGCGGGCGCGTATCAAGGCCCAACGCAAAGAGGAACGCGCGCAGCGGATGCGGCCAATCAGCAGAACGCTTCCGACGATACTGCGGCCAGCTTGGTGGACGACAAGAACGCCATCAGCATGGATGATGTGATGAGCTACGCGGGCGGCCTGCGATCGTCATTTGGCGCGGCTGCCGATACCACGTCGAAGAACGTTGCGAAAGTCGGGGGAGTGGAATCAAAGAAATCCAGCGATGGCGATTCGGTAGATTCCGCATCTGAAAATACTGGAACAACAGGAAAAACCGCATCTTCCGAAATGTTGATGACAAGTGCGTTGCCGATTGCAGCATACGGCATTGCTGGTTCCGGAAATCGCACGTTGATTGTGCCTGATAATAGCGATTTGATTGACGAGACCGTTGAAATTGCGGCCGCTGCCGAAATATTGCAGCAGGCTTTGCAGAAGCTGTATCCGGATATGCCTGTGCAATCGCAGCCTGCTAAGGCCGCGCAATCTCAATATCTGCTTGCAGTTCCCGTTTTATAAAAATGTATAAACATAGGATCCAGATACACAAAGAGGGGGCCTTCCAATCGTGGAAGATCCCCTCTTAGGCTTTTTTAGCCGGCTGAGCCGTTAAGCAGACAGTCCTGTGGACTGTCTGTAGGTGAGTGAACGGCTTTGCCACGAAGGCTGCCGGTTTCACCTACAGTTGCCATTAGTTCTTCGGCTTTTTAGCCGGCGGCTCTCCAAGTTCGCTGTCGGCCACAATCACGTCGATGGCGGCTTCGGCATCAGCCTTGGCCTCCTTGACGGCTTCCTTGGCTGCTTCGGCGGTTTCCTTGACGGCCTTCAGTGCGGCGGCCGCTCCCATGAAGGAGATGCGTCCGACCACGCGACCGGCCTCGGCGATATCGCCCAATGCGCTTTCGATGGATTCGCGCGCTTCATCGGAAACGCCCAGCTGCACGGAAAGGATCGGGGTCTTCATCGAAACCTTGGCCTTCGACTTGATGCCACGCAGCGCGGCCAGAGCTTCACCGGCATGGGTGAGCAGCTCCGGGGAGACGGCTGCTGCGGCCGCATCGTACGTTTCAGCCTTCGGCCATGCGGCGTGGTGCACGGAGCCTTCGCCCTCATGCATCCAGCTCCACACTTCTTCGGTGGCGTACGGCAGGTACGGTGCCAGCAGGCGTGCGAAGGCATCCAAGCCCAGTCCCAGCGCGGTGCGAGCGGACTTCACGGCCTTCTCGCTCGGCACATGGCCGGTGGAGTCTGCGGTGCCGTATGCACGGTTCTTGACCAGCTCGATGTAATCGTCGCAGAACTGCCAGAAGTAGTTTTCGATGACTTCCAAAGCCTTGGAATGCTCGTAGTTGTTGAGGCTTTCGGTGGCTTCGCGCACTACGAGGGCCATCTTGGCCATGGCTGCGCGGTCCAGCGGCTCGGTCACGTCGGCAGGGTTCCAGCTTGCGGTTGCCGGAGCGCCCACATGGTGGTTCTCATCCTCACGGCCGATGGCCAGTGCGAACTTGGTGGCGTTGAGCAGCTTGATGGCCAAACGGCGGCCGATCTTCATCTGGCCTTCGTCGTAGGTGGCATCCAGGCCCAAAACGTGCCGCAGCGGCCCAATAACGCACCGCGTCGGCGCCGAACTGCTTGATCGGCTTGTCTGGCACAACTACGTTGCCCTTGGACTTCGACATCTTCTTGTGATCCGGATCAAGAATCCATCCAGACAGGGTGGCATTGGCCCACGGCAGACACTTGTTCTCGAGATGCGCGCGATCCACGGTGGAGAACAGCCAGGTGCGGATGATGTCCTGACCCTGCGGACGCAGATCCATCGGGAAGGTGGCGTTGAAAATCGCCTGGTTCTCTTCGCCTGGCTCTTCCCAGCGGGTCACGATCTGCGGGGTGAGCGACGAGGTCGCCCACGTATCCATGATGTCAGGTTCGGCGGTGAAGCCACCGGGCACGTCGCGCTGGTCCTCGCTGTAGCCTTCCGGCACATCGTCGGTCGGATCGATCGGCAAGCGGTCCTCGCTCGGCACGATCGGATGATCGTAATCGGCGGTGCCATCTTCCTTCACCGGATACCACAGCGGGAACGGCACGCCGAAGAAGCGCTGACGGGAGATCAGCCAATCGCCATTCAGGCCGTTCACCCAGTTTTCGTAACGCACGCGCATGAAATCAGGATGGAAGTTCAGTTCGCGACCGCGTTCGATCAGTTCGGCGTTCAGCTTCTGATCGGTGCCGCCGTTCTTGAGGTACCACTGGCGGGAAGTGACGATTTCGAGCGGCTTGTCACCCTTCTCGTAGAAGTTCGTCATACGCTTGGTCGGAGTCGGTTCGCCGTCAAGATCGCCGGATTCGCGCAGTGCGTCGACGATGATCTTGCGTGCGGAGAATGTCGTCTTGCCGGCGGTTTCCTGGAAGACGCGCTTGCCTTCCTCGTCTTCGATCCAGTCCGGGGTGTCCATCACGATGCGTCCGTTGCGCTGGATGATGGAACGCAGCGGCAGGTTCAGATCACGCCACCACTCAACGTCGGTCACGTCACCGAACGTACAGCACATGGCGATACCTGCGCCCTTGTCCATTTCCGCGGCCTTGTGCGCCAGAATCGGCACCTTCACGTGGAACAGCGGGGAGTAGACGTACTGGCCGAAATACGGCTTGTAACGCTCGTCATCCGGGTGCGCGATCAGTGCGCCGCAGGCTGCCAGCAGTTCCGGACGGGTGGTTTCGATGTAGATCGGAGTGCCGTCTTCGAAGCGGAACGCCACCTTGTGGTAGAAGCCCGGATATTCGCGGGATTCCAGCTCGGCCTGGGCCACTGCGGTCTGGAAGGTCACATCCCACAGGCCCGGAGCGTCTTTCTGATACGCTTCGCCGCGGGCCAGATTGCGCAGGAACGCCTTCTGGCCACGCGCTGCGGGTGCTCGCCGATGGTGTGGTAGGTCTGCGTCCAGTCGATGGACAGGCCGAGGGAACGCCACAGCGCCTCGAACTGCTTCTCATCCTGGGCGGTGAGCTTCTCGCACAGTTCGATGAAGTTCTTACGGGAGATCGGAACCTGATCCTTGGCGTCGATCTTCTTGCCATCGGTGCCTTCGAACGGCGGCACGAAATCAGGATCGTACTTGAGGGAGGTGTCCACACGCACGCCGTAATAGTTCTGCACACGGCGTTCGGTTGGCAGGCCGTTGTCGTCCCAGCCCATCGGTAGAACACGTCGTAGCCGTTCATGCGCTTGAATCGCGCGATCACATCGGTATGCGTGTACGAGAACACGTGGCCCACGTGCAGGTGGCCGGAAACGGTGGGCGGCGGGGTGTCGATGGAATACACGGCCTTGCGGTCGCGGGTGCCTGGAACTTGTAGACTTCGCTTTCGTCCCAGACTTCGCGCCACTTGTCTTCGAGACCGTCCACGCCGACCTTGTCGGGCAGCGGCGTGAGGTTCGCGTTGATGGTAGTATCTTGGCTTTCAGTCATAAAGCTAGTCTAGAAAGCGAATGTGACAACTTACGGAACTGCAGCCGAATGCCGAAATCGCAAGAAAATCAGCGCAACACACGGATTGTCCGCAGTGTTCGGCGATTGATTGACAATCGCGGGAAAATCACTGCAACTTCACTCTGCTCAACGGCAGCAGACGGTCGGTCAGATTTTTCGGATATCCCTGCAATTGGTCGCTTACCGCCATGAAATTCTTGCGCGTGTACAGCCAGTCGCTTGCCGCGTTTTCGCTGACGGCGCGTGCATACGTGCGCATGCGTGCCTGATAATCGTCATCATTGGTGGCCGCCATCGCGTCCGCATATGCCTGCTGCACATCGCCGTTCTCATAATGGAACACGCTTTGGCCGTCGGTGAATACGCTCGCATCGTTTTCGCCGCTCATGGTGGTGAGCGCGATATTGTAGGTGCCCGCGTTCATGCGTTCCGTGACTTGCGCCGCGGAATCGAGCACTTCCAGATTGACGCCGATATTGAGCTGTTCGATCGCCGATTTCACGGTGTTGCCGATCTGCTCATATTCCTTGGGCACCAGCAGATCGATATCGGCGATATAGTATGCGCCGAAATAGCTGCGCATCTGCTGGCCCTGCTCAAGATTGTAGGGGAACAGTTCGCTCAGATCCTCATACCCGTCTTCCAGCGGGCTTATCGGGCCTCCGAGCGGCGAATAGGCGTCCGGAGCGTCTTTGGCGATGGTCTGCGCGTCGATGGCGTATCTCGTCATTTTGCGGATCTGCTCGTCGGAGAACGGGCTTTCGGTGCCGTTATTGAAGGCGAGCATCACTTTGTCGAAGCTGATGCCGCTGTCGGAGTTGATGCCGCTTTGCTGGTTGAGCTCATCGGCGGCAGACGCGCTCAACGGCAATGCCATGCTGATTTTCTTGGCTTCCATGGCGCTGACCAGCGAATCTTCGGAAGCGTAGTAATACAGCGTTATTTGCGATGCGGCGGCTTTGGTGCCCAATACGAGTCGTTGCGCTGCAGCACGATCTGTGTTTTCGACGAGGCTTCCACGGTGAACGGTCCCGATCCCACGGCTTTCTTGCCGTAATTCGCCGTGCTTTCCTCATCGTAAACAATGCCGGCACGCCCGCTCACGCGCGCAGAAGGCACGGATGCGGCTGATTGAGGGTGATGACCACCGTTTTTTCGTCGGGATTGGTGATTTCCTTGAGACTACCAAGTTGGTCGGATCCCACGTAATTGTTGTTGATGACGTTTTGCAGCGACCAGACCACGTCGGACGAGTCGAGTTTATGGCCGTTGGCGAAGGTCATGTTGCTGTTGAGTGTGAACGTGTAGGTCAGTCCGTCGTCGGAAATCTGCCATGATTTCGCGATTGACGGCTGCAGTTTGTTGGTTTCGCTGCGTGACACCAGGGTTTCGTACACGTTTTCGAGCAGCGCCTGCTCCAGCGTGGTGCCCTGTTCGGTGCGGATGTCGAGCGATTCCGGCGCGCTGCCCTGAATGCCGATGGCCACGGAGGAGTCGGAAACGAGCGTGGTGAAGGAGGTAATCGGATTTTTGCGGTTCGTCAGCGACCAGCCCAGCCAGGTCATGACGCTGAGCATGATGGCGACGCCGAAAAAGATCAGCCATCGCGTGATTTCGGCTTTCAGCTTGGCTTCCCGCCCGTTTTCTTCTTCCATGGTGTCTTCCATGGTGCTGAGTCTAGTTGGCACAGGCTACAGCGGGCATGCGCGTTACGCTGCGAATGCGCTCGGACAGGTGTCGTTAAGGGGGCAGTTGAGGCAGTCGGGCTTGCGCGCATGGCATATGGCACGACCATGCAATATCAGCCTGTGAGACAGGTCCGTCCACTCTTCGGGCGGGAAGCAGGCGGTGATCTCTCGTTCGATGGCTTTGGGGTCGGGGGAGCCGCTCGCCCAGTCCGAACGCCAGCGCAGCCGCCCGGTCACACGGATCACATGCGTGTCGACAGGGAATCCCGGCACGCCAAAAGCATTGCCAAGCACCACGTTCGCGGTTTTGCGCCCGACCCCGGGCAGACTTGTCAAAGCTCCATGGTTTGCGGCACCTCGCCGTCGAACGTTCGCACAATGCGTAAGAAGTCCGATGATGTTCTTTGCCTTCGTATGATGAAATCCGATGGAATGAATGATGCTTTCCACGTGTTCGGGATTGGCGCTCGCAAGTGCGGCCGGTCCCGGATATTCGCCGAATAATTCCGGTGTGACCATATTCACGCGTTTGTCGGTGGTTTGCGCGCTTAGCACGGTCGCCACCAGCAGCTCAAACGGGTTTGAAAAATTCAGCGCGCATTTCGGATGCGGAATCTCCTCGCACAATACGGCGTATTCCTGATGGCATGCGTGACAGTCGCGCTTGTTTCGGATTCCCGGGGCATGGCACCAGTCTACCGTCGCATGAATATGCAATCGCGCGTACGAAAGTGAGATAGCGACAGTCAGATCGCAAGTATCGTGGCAATCGCAAGCATCGCAAATCGCAGGCAATGCCAGCAATGCGAATAGTGCGACAATCAGTTTTCGCTCGAAGCGTTGTGGCTGCGGCGTCCTTGGCTGCCGCCTCGCCTTCCTCTTCTTCCGGAGGATCAAAACGATAGCCGACATTGCGCACGGTACCGATCACATGCTCGTATTCGCCGCCCAGCTTGGCGCGAAGACGACGGATATGCACGTCGACGGTGCGGGTGCCGCCGTAATAGTCGTAGCCCCACACTTCCTGCAGCAGCTGCGCGCGGGTGAACACGCGTCCCGGATGCTGCACGAGGTACTTGAGAAGCTCGAACTCCTTGTATGCCAAGTCGATCGGATGCCCATGCAGACTTGCCGTATAGCCGTTGGTGTCCACCACCAGGTCTCCGGAGTGGATCATGCCGTCTTCGTTCTGCACGCCCGATTCTCCGGAACCGGAAACCGCATTGACCGGCGAGTTGCCGCGCTCGGATACCAAGCGAAGACGCCCCTCAACTTCGGCCGGGGAAGCGGACGCCACCACCACGTCGGCGATGCCCCACTGCGAATTGACCACGGTGAAGCCACCCTCGGTGAGGACGAGCACGATCGGCGTGGACAGTCCGGATGCATGAATCAGGCGGCACAATGTTTTCGCCGTGGCCAGATCATCTCGCGCATCCAGAAAAAGAATGGTGTTTTCCGGCATTTTCACCAGACTTGCCGCGTCCATTGGTAGCACGCGTACGCGGTGGGAAAGCAGCGCCAGAGAAGGAAGCACGGTAGCTGGGTCGCTAGCGAACGTCATAAGCGTCAGATCCGTCACGTTAGCTCCCTTTGTCTCTTGTACTGGTTTTGTATCGTTGCCGCGATTGTACTCTTGTTGTGTGTTGTCGGCGTTTCATTAATTTTATCTGAACTATGTGGACACTTGCGGCTACATTTAATGGTATCGCATACGTAATGACCACATTATGGAAAATCATGAAAAGGGGACGAAATGACCGCCTCTGAAAAAGTTGCCGTCAAGTCGGCTCAGAAAGCCTCGTTCGGCAAGGTGTTTGCCGTCCAAATCGCCGCATATGTGGTGCTGGTTGTGCTTGCTCTGATTCCCGGCATTTCCTATGGGAATGCGGAAGAGCCCGCAATCGTGTCGTTCACGGTTGTGGCTTCCGTGGCGATGATTGCGCTGCTTGCCGTGTTCAACCCGTTCCGCGATGGTGTTGCGGGGCATGCGATTTCCGTGATTGCGGGCTTGCTTTCCGTGGTGTGTGCCACGACGATGATGCTCGGACGTGCGATTTTCCCTGCCGGTTTGGGTGACGAAGACACGTTTTGGATGCAGGAAGGCTGGATCGCCGGCGTCGGCGGTCTGCTGATCCTGCTGATTGTGGTTTCGTTCGGGCGTCAGATGGCGCGTGAGAACCGTACGCATCTGATTCGTTCGCTGTCGCACAATGTTGTGGAAGGCGTTGCCATGATTGGCAGCGCGGGCTGGTGCTTCCTATCGACGCTGCTGCCGATTCGTTCCGGCGAAAACGCGGCTTCCACCGATTATGGCTCGACGACGGCGTGGGCTGTTGCGGTGATTGTGGCGTTGTTGCTGATTATCGCGCTTGACGCGTGTTCGTATTGGTGGAATCGTGATGCCGATCCCGATCCGCAATCCAAGATCCGTGGATCGGCATTGCGCTGCTGCCGGTTATGATTTCCGGAATTGTGGTCGGTATCGCATCGTACGCGACCGTCATGTTCTAATAGTGTGATTCCTGCAATCGCGAGAAAACGCGAAAGCGCAGGAAAATAATCGCAAGTATTTGCGGTAAGCGGTAATGTAAAAGCCCATAATCATGTGCGATTACGGGCTTTTTACTGTAAGTTTGTATATTTATTTGTATATCTGATTTGCGATTATTATGCGAGGAATCCGAGATGTTCCAGCAATACTTTCACGCCGATCAGAATAAGCACGACGCCACCTGCGATCTGTGCGGGCTTCTGCCAGCGCGAGCCGAACGCGCGACCGATATACAGACCGGCTGCGGAGAACAGGCCGGTGGTGATGCCGATGATGATCACTGAAATCCAAATGTTCAACGACATGAATGCGAAACTGACGCCGACGGCGAATGCGTCGATGCTGCAGGCCACGGCGAGCGGAAGCATGTGCTTCCAATCGAAATCAGCGGTTTCCTTGGCGTTCTCTTCATCCTCTTCGAATGCTTCACGCACCATGTTGCCGCCGATGAGGGCGAGCAGGCCGAAAATGATCCAATGGTCGACGGCGGTCACGTATTTGCTGAGCGTGGAGGCGGCGAAATAGCCGAGCAGTGGGAAAAGCGCCTGAAATCCGCCGAACCAGAGGGCGGTTTTGAACGCGTCGAGGCCGCGTAGTTTTTTGACGGTGAGACCTTTGCCGATGGAAACGGCGAATGTGTCCATCGATACGGAAACGGCAATAAGTAATGTTTGAATCAACATAGCTGGTATATAGGTTCATCCCGCCGGTTTCCCACGGGATGGGCCTCGACGGAGTCTCACGTCCGCCTACGCCTAGGGGTACCGACATAGAACTGCCGCGCCAGCCAGCGGGCTTTGAATTCTGCGAATACTGTTCGCATGCCGTGAATTACGTGTTCCACTATAGCGGCCCCGGCGAATATGCGCGTGCAGTATGAGTGTATCCCGTCTGCGGGCTGTTTCTTCCACTCGCTGGAGGAATCTGGACACTTGGAGGGTATGGTTTTGTCCGTTTTCCTCCAATCGGTGGAGGAATCTGCCCGCTGAGAAGTTGATTTGCGGGCATTTTCTTCCAGTGACTGGGGGAATTTGTCCGCTGGAAGCCGTGTTAGTGGGGTGATTGTTCCAGTGAGTGGAGGTTTTTGCCCGCTGAGGGGCTGGTTTGCGGGAGGATTCTTCCAGCGACTGGCGGAATCTGGACGTTGGAAGGTATGCAAAAGCCCGTTGACGTGTGCGAGTGCGTACGTCAACGGGCTTTCCTTGGATTGCTACCTAAAGCTATCTAGAAAGGCGTGGAAATCACTTCTCGGATTCTTCGAGGCGCTTGCGGGCGGCCACGATTTCTTCCTCGGCCTTGGCGGCACCGGTCCAGTAATCGCCCGGCAGCACTTCCTTGCCCGGCTCCAGAGCCTTGTACTGCTCGAAGAAGTGCTTGATTTCAGCCTTGTGGTACTCGGAAACGTCTTCGACATCCTTGATGCCGTCGAAACGTACGTCAGCCGGCACGCACAGCACCTTGTCATCTCCGCCAGCCTCGTCGACCATGTGGTACAGGCCAACGGCGCGGCATTCCACCACGCAGCCCGGGAACACGGAGTTCGGGATCATGACGAGTGCGTCGAGCGGATCGCCATCCTCGCCCAGAGTGCCGTCGATGTAGCCATAGTCATCCGGGTAACCCATGGAAGTGAACAGGGTGCGGTCCAGGAACACGCGGCCGGTCTCGTGGTCCACTTCGTACTTGTTCTTGGAGCCGCGCGGAATTTCCACCACGACGTTGAAGGTTTCTGCCATGTCATTTCTCCTTGAGATTGGGCAGTTTGCATTATCAGTAACCACAATACCGCTTTCCACCGAAGTGGAACCGGTATTGTGGTATGAATCGAAACGAATTTCTAGTCGAGCTGACCGAGATTAATCAGATCGATTGAGGCTCAATCAGTCTTCGACTACGGTGAGCACGTGTGCCACGTCGGCCCAAGGGGCGAGCGAAACGTAGTTGTCGTAACCCCATTCGAAGTCGCGGCCGGTCAGCTCATCATGCACCTTGAGCGGCTTGTCGGTGGCGAAACCGAAGTCGCCAAGCTCGATGTGCACAATGGACTGGTGCGCGTTGTGTCCGTCGAGGTTCACGATCACGATCATCGTATCTGCCTTGCCGGTACCGGTCAGTTCGGCCGGAGTCTGACGCAGGAATGCGATCACGCCCGCGTCGTCGCTCGGCAGAATGTGCAGGTTGTGGTAGCTGCGGCAAGCCGGGTGAGTGTCACGGATCTTGTTGAGCGAGGTCAGCAGTTCGGCGATGCCGTACTTTTCAGTGCTGTCCCAATCGCGCACCTTGACTTCGTACTTCTCGTTGTCGATCTGCTCTTCGAAGCCCGGACGCTGCTTGTTTTCGATCAGCTCGTAGCCGTTGTAAATACCCCAGCTCGGGCTGCCCATAGCGGCGAGCACCGCACGCACCGCATGGCCGGCAATGCCGTTGTCGCGCACGTAGGCGGTGAGAATATCCGGAGTGGTGGGCCAGAACGTGTTGTGCTGGTAGAAGCCGCCATTGCCGTTGGTCTCTTCGAGGTACTCTTCGAGCTCTTCCTTGGTGTTACGCCACGGGAAGTAGCAGTGCGACTGCGTGAAGCCCACATAGCTCAGCGCGCGCATCATGCCCGGGCGGGTGAACGCCTCGGCAAGGAACAGCACTTCCGGATGCTTCTTCGTAACGGCGGCAATCACATCCTGCCAGAAACGCACCGGCTTGGTGTGAGGATTGTCAACGCGGAAGATCGTCACACCCGCCTTGACCCACAGATCCATAATGCGTTCGACTTCCTTTTCGATGCCTTCCATGTCGGCATTGAAGTCGATCGGGTAAATGTCCTGATACTTCTTCGGTGGATTCTCTGCGAATGCGATGGTGCCGTCCGGCTTGGTGCGGAACCAGTTCGGATGCGCCTTGACCCACGGATGGTCAGGCGAGCACTGCAAAGCGAAATCAAGCGCGATTTCCAAGCCCAGCTCGTGGGCGCGCTCGCAGAATGCTTTGAAATCGTCCATGGTGCCAAGCTGCGGGTCAACGGTGTCGTGGCCACCCAGTTCGGAGCCGATGCCGAACGGGGAGCCGGATCGTTCGGGCCGGCTACCAGGGAATTGTTGCGTCCCTTGCGGTTGGTCACGCCAATCGGGAAGATCGGCGGCAAATACACAATGTTGAAGCTTCGGCTGCGGCGCGTTCCAAGCGGCGATCGACGTCTTGAGGTTGCCGGGAACGATCTTGCCGTCTTCACCGTAGTAGGCTCCTTCGGAACGTGGGAAGAACTGATACCAGGAGGCGAAGCTGGACTTCGGGCGTTCCACGCGGAAACGCTGCGGATTCGACTCGGACAGGCCGTCGCGCAACGGGTTGGTTTCGTGCAGCTGCTCGATGTCGCTGCTCTGGACTGCGGCGAGACGCTCTTCGGCGCTCAGCGACTTGTCTTTCATGGTCTTGGCGGCGTCGCGCAGCACCTTCTTGTCGGCTGCGGAAACTTGGAATCCTTCGCGTCAGCCCAACGTGCGAGCAGCTGTGCGCCGGATTCCAGCGCATTCTCCACGTCGTCATTCACCTTAACCTTGATGGCGGCGTCGTGCAGCCAGGACTGGTAGGTGTCTTCCCAGCCTTCGACCACGATCTGCCATTCGCCCAGCTGACGCTTGACGGCGGCATAATCGGCATCCCACGCTTCAGATCGCTGTGTTCGCCGATCTTGACCATGGCTTCCCAGCGGTCGAGGCCCGGATTGGTGCAGGTCATGGCGAAACGTTCAACCTCGCGGCCGCGTGCGTTACGTACGGACACGGTCGCTCCTGCCTTGGTGCGGCCTTCGATGAACACTTGGGCGGTGACGTTGAATGCTTCGCCGAGTTCACGCGTGCCGGGAACAGGCCGTTCTCAACGTTCGGGGTGATGTCGAGCACGTTCACGCGGCCGAACTGTTCGGGCTGGTGCGTTCGATGACGGGGGCTGGGGCTTCGCCGACCGTTTGCGGTGCGGCGGCCTTCGCTTTGGTGGTGCGCTTGCGAGCGGTGGATGCCGTGGACTTTTTGGCTGCGGCGGTGCGCTTGCTAGG
>ENA-OQAN01000201-OQAN01000201.1-human-gut-metagenome-genome-assembly--contig:-NODE-201-length-33064-cov-6.978504_pt1 | contig 33064 bp, 46 predicted proteins | sample MGYA00242735_ERZ504527 | MGnify/ENA primary metagenome ERZ504527 (study PRJEB26092, sample SAMD00036230) | human gut metagenome | host: Homo sapiens | study: EMG produced TPA metagenomics assembly of... | reverse complement strand
CACCATTCTTTGAAATCACTGCGCCATCACGAGATGAGCCAAGCTTCTCAAGCAGCTTCAGCTTATCACTATAGCCTGCATTTTTTTTCATCAAGATTCTTATAAATGCCTGAAGTGTGACATACGAGTAGCCATAATTTACGGCATTCATAAGATTTTTGCTCTGCGCATTCATCTTCGCCGCATCTGTTGTCAGATTATTGTAGTTTGTAACAGCTGCCTCGATTTTGGCTCTGGTCTCATCGTCTGAAACTCCATGTAAAGCTGCATACTCATCATATGGATTGGATGAATAAGTACCGGTAGTGGTCTTTTCACCACCATATGCTATTCCCAGGCTATAAAGTGCTGATGCTCCATCTATATTGCTGCCGGTTATGGTAAAATCGTTTGCCACGCCTGTCTTTTTTGAGCTGATATAAAATCTCTTGTAGCTTGAATCGTAGTTTGCATCAAGCCCCGCATTCCTGAGTTCCTTTACCACGTCGTTCATGGTTGATGATGCGCTGAGAGTGATAGACTTGGTCTCGTCCCCCATCTTTACCTCAAGCTTGGCATCACCGCCTGTGTAACCGAGCTGTGCAAGTGTAGTCTTCTCACTGTCTGCCTTAATTTCTGCTCCGGTCATATATCCGGCCTTTGCCATCTGCTTGATTTTCAGCGACTGTGTGCCGCTTGGTGCACCGGAGCCTGCCTTTACTGTGGCCTTGGTAGTATCCGAAACTGATGTCTTCTTTAAGTTGTATGCTGTAGAAAATCGCAGATTGGAAATATTGCTGTACAAGCTGTACACCTTGGTATTAAGGGATTTCCACGCATCCTGTGTCCACTCAAGCTTAGTCTGCGCCTTCTGATATTTCTCTTTTCTGGTGGTATATGACGATACCATTGCCTTTACAATAGAATCTGTATCCAGGCCTGATGTCATTCCCGATAATCTGATTGCCATGGTGTCCTCCTATCTCTTCTCATCTACATGAGTCCTGCCATCTCCCAGACCTTCGCTATCATGTCGAGCGTCTTCTCCGGCGGAAACTCCTTGATGACTTCCTTTGTCTTCTTATCAACTATCTTTATTGTCACGCGGTTAGTCTTCTCATGGATGCCGAACACTGCCTCCGACTGGTCAGCCAACGCGCTCTTGTTGATATCATCCACAGCCTTTTTAAGCTGCATATTCTTCTCATTCTGCTTTTGTGCAGCAGCCTGTGCCTGTCCCCGCGCTCCGGCATCACCGGCTGAATCACCGCTTGCTTCCTTCGTATTCATCGCCTGAATATTCCTTGCGATGCTGTCAGACACGACCTGATTGTCCGCACTGGACACCTCTGTCCTTCCCTGTGCCTGTTCCTTTATCTGTGCAGTTGATGTACTTCCCTGATAGACCATTCCTGCACCCTTGATTGCCTCTATTGCCATCTCTAACACCTCCGTGTGAAAATATGTTGCAATTGACTGTTGTTCTTACCCTATTCTAAGGAATATATCGGATGAATTGCGGGAAAGTTTATAGCTTTCTTCTCTTTTTAAGTATAAAGAGATTTTGAAAAATCCCGGCCCACATCAGGATACTTAACTTTATCCTATGACGTGAGCGGGATGGATTGTCTCTTTATTCTTTTTGTGTTTTAGTCTTAATGCTCCAGATTTGCAAACTTTGTGTACTCAGGCAGCCATGCGAGGTTTACGGTGCCGATTGGACCGTTACGCTGTTTAGCTATGATGATTTCTGAGATACCCTTGAGCTCGGTGTCCTTGTTGTAGTAATCGTCACGATAGATGAACATGACGACGTCGGCATCCTGCTCGATAGCTCCTGACTCTCGAAGATCAGAAAGCATAGGCCTGTGGTCCGGTCGCTGCTCTACAGCTCGTGAAAGCTGGGAGAGGGCCACTACAGGGACTGAAAGCTCTCTGGCGAGTGCCTTAAGCGAACGTGATATGTCTGAGATTTCCTGCTGACGCGATTCTGAGCCTCGTCCTGAGCCTGTCATGAGCTGCAGGTAATCGATGATGACGAGCTTTAAGTCATGTTCGAGCTTGTATTTACGGCACTTGCTTCGAAGCTCTGATATGCTGATACCCGGAGTGTCGTCTATGATGAGCTCGGAGTCTCCGATGATTCCGGCTCCCTCGACCAGCTTTTCCCAGTCGGCATCAGACAGATTTCCTGTACGCAGTGCCTGCGCATCTACCTTTGATTCGAGTGAGAACAGACGGTTTACGAGCTGCTCCTTCGACATCTCGAGTGAGAATATGGCTGTACACAGATGTGCATGAAATGCCACATGCTGTGCTATGTTGAGCACGAAGCTGTCTTTCCCATTGACGGACGGGCTGCCACGAGCACGAGATCTGACGGCTGAAGTCCCGCTGTCCTGTAGTCAAGGTCTATGAAGCCTGTAGGGATTCCTGTTACGGTGCCCTCCTGCTGTGCTGCTTTTTCGATTTTCTCGAGGGCATTCATGACTACAGTACGGATTGGCACGTAGTCACCTGTCTGCCTTGTGGAAAGCAGCTCAAATACATCGTGCTCTGTCTTGTCGAGCACGCTCTCGAGCGATTCCTTGCCGGCGTAGCACTCGTTCTCTATGTCCTCTGTCACATGGATGAGCTTTCGCTTTATGGCATTTTCTTTTACGATATTGGCATAGTACTTGATGTTGGCAGAGGTCGGCACACTGGTGACGAGAGTTCTCACAAAGTCAAGGCTTTGTATTTCCTGCGGCACATCCTTTTCCTTTAAACGATTCTGGAGTGTGACGAGATCTACAGGCTGCCCCTCTGTAAAGAGCTCAACCATGGTCTCAAATATGATGCCGTACTGCTGATGATAAAAATCCTCCTTAAGGAGCATCTCGCTGGCGGTCACTATGGCATCCTTGCTCATAATCATGGAGCCGACCACGGACTGCTCTGCCTCAAGGCTGTTTGGCATTATTCGTTTGATTAATGCTTCTTCCAAGGGGATTCCTCCTATCCTTCAACTACTGATACTGTGAGGTTTGCTGTTACCTTTGGATGAAGCTTGACAGGCACCTCATAGTTTCCGAGTGCCTTGATTGACTCGTTAAGCTGCATCTTTTTCTTGTCGAGCTCTAAGCCATGCTGCTCCTTTGCCGCAGCCGAAATCTCCTTGGTGGAAATGGAGCCGAAGGTCCTGCCGCCCTCTCCTGAGCGCAGCTTTACTACTACCTTTGTGCTCTCTACGACCTTTGCGAGCGCAAGTGCACTCTCGTAGTTTTCCTGTGCTACCTTGTCAGCGTGCTGGTTCTGAAGCTTTAAGTCATTTAGGTTCTTTGGAGTAGCCTCTACTCCGAGCTTTTTAGGTATGATATTGTTTCTGGCGTAGCCGTCACTTACGTTTACTATCTCGCCTTTTTTGCCTAATGGTTTTACGTCCTGTAATAAGATTACTTTCATTCTTCTATGTCTCCTTCTTTTAGCATTTCGTCCAGTGTATCCTGTATCATGCGCTTTGCCTGCACGATAGTAACGCCTGTCAGCTGCGCGCCTGCCACATTTAAGTGTCCGCCACCGCCCAGCTTCTCCATGATTATCTGGACATTTATCTCGTCGATTGAACGAGAGCTGATATAAATCTTGTCATTGTACTCCGTGAGCACAAATGATGCCTTGATTCCTATGATGTTTAGCAGCTCATTTGCTGCCTGTGCACCGACGATTGTCGGGCTCTCCACATTCTCGCTAGGGCATACCGATATGGCAAACGAGCCCCTGTATACCTCTGCATGGCGTACTGCCTCGGCTCTTGCCTTGTAGCATGCCATGTCATTTCTAAGCATCTTTCTGACGCGTGTTACCTCTGCACCTGAGCGCTTCAAAAAGGCTGCCGCCTCAAATGTACGCACGCCTGTCTTCGTCATAAAGTTGTTGGTGTCGATGAGGATTCCTGCGTAGATGCAGTCGGCCTCTGTCGCATTAATCTTACTCCGTCGTTGAAGTACTGCAATACCTCTGCTACCATCTCACACGCACTTGATGCATACGCTCGATATATGAGAGTATAGGATTCTCTATTATCTCGCTGCTTTGTCTGTGGTGGTCAAATACGACTATCTTTCCAGTCTTTCTGAGGAGCTCAGGGCACTCTGTGTAGCTTGGCCTGTTGGTGTCCACCACCATGACAAGAGTATCCTTGCTCACCATCTCAAGAGCTTCTTCGCTGTTTATAAACATATCCGCCGGGTAGCCCTTTGCCTCTGAAAATGTCTCCATGAGAGGTCTGACTGAGCTTGTCGGGTCATTTATTACTATCTGTGCCTTTTTGTCGAGATTCTTGGCTGCACAGTATATACCTATGCCTGCTCCAAGCGAGTCTACATCTGTGATGCTGTGGCCCATGATAAGTACGTTCTCACAGGTCTCAATGATTTCCTGAAGCGCCTGTGCCTTGACTCTTGCCTTTACCCTTGTCTTGCTCTCCACCTGCTTTGACTTGCCGCCAAAATACAGGATATCGTCATGATCCTTTATAACTACCTGATCACCGCCTCGTCCGAGGGCCAAGTCTATGGCATTTCGCGCATATACGTAGTTTTCATTATACTTATCGCTCTTTATACCGATTCCGATACTGAGCGTGACCGCCATCTCGTTGCCGACCTTTATAGCCTTGACCTCGTCGAGCACCTTGAACTTGTCCTCCTTCATGCTGTCAAGGTACTTGTACTTGAACACCACGAAGTATTTGTCGTTTTCTATCTTTCTGACAAGTCCGTCATACTTGGCAAAATACTGGTTTACACGCCTGTCGATAAGTGCAACGAGCAGTGACCTCTTTACGTCCTCTATGCTGTCGAGTGCCTCATCATAGTTGTCAATATATACAAGCGCTGAGACCTGCTTCTGCTCTGTGATTTCTTTCTTGCAATGATAAAGCTCCGACTCATCAAATACGTACAGCGCCGTCAAAAACTCGTCTGCTTCATTTGTGTCGATTATCTCATTTTCCTCTGCGATAGAGTTGAAATATATTCGCTTGACGGACAGACGGACTATGCTGTCCTCCTCCTCATTTACTATCTTGAAGTCTGTCGGCGCATCACTCTTGGTGAGAAGCTCTCTGGTCACTGTCGGAAAAAGTGTCGTGATGGATTTGTGATATTTTTTATCCACACCCATTAGCTCTGCGAATTTGTCATTTACCCAGAGTATCTTGCCGGAGTACTCAAGCAGGGCATACGGCACCTCAAACTCATTAAGCAGCCTCTTCTGCACCGATGAATACTGTGTTGCAAAGCTTATCAGCTCATTTGCAACGACTGACTTGCTTCTGACATACAAAAACAGCACGAGCGCAAAGTAAAACACTGTAAAGCCTACCATGCCATAGCCAAGCCTTCTGTCATAGCGCAGTGCTATTCCGTCAGCACATATCCACACAAACGTCAGATATAGCGGCCAGCACATGTAGCTTTTCAGCCTGCCCTTGAATTTTATTTTTTTCTTCATTTTACTCTCCTTATCCCGCTGCGTTGCGCTGATGCTGCCGGTGCAACGGTTGCGGTTTCGAGAATGTACTACAAATTAATAGTTACCGGCCACACCTTTGTGCAGCCCGCATCGATTGATATACCTACTAGAGAGTATACCACTTTGTGAGGATTATTCCTAGTACTATATTTATCAGTTTGGAATTACAGGAGTTCAGGGCAATCCTGTGTAATCTAAGCACAATTCTGTGCAATCTAAAAAGCACCGCATATATCTGATATTGATATGATACATGCGATGCTTTTTGTGTGCTCTCATCTTCCGGTATTCATTTTGATTAAATATAATTACTTCTCAGTCTTATCCGCAGCTATCTCTGCAATTGACTTTGTAAGACCTGCAATCCCCTGAATCTCTGAAGGGATGATTATCTTTGTAGCCTTGCCGTCTGCTGCCTTGGCAAATGCCTCTAAGCTCTTTATCTGGAGCACTGCGTTATCCGGATTTGCCTCCTTCAACATGCGAAGTCCGTCTGCATTGGCCTGCTGTATCTTGAGGATAGCCTCTGCCTGACCTGCTGCCTCCTGGATTGTTGCCTCCTTCTTTGCCTCTGCGCGAAGGATGGCTGCCTGCTTTTCAGCCTCGGCGTCGAGGATGACTGACTCTTTATTTCCCTCTGCAACAAGGATTGTTGATTTTTTCTCACCCTCTGCACGAAGAATGGCCTCTCGTCTCTCACGCTCTGCCTTCATCTGCTTCTCCATGGCATCCTGGATGGCCTTTGGAGGTATGATGTTCTTGAGCTCGACACGGTTTACCTTGATGCCCCATGGATCTGTTGCCACATCGAGTGTTGCGCGCATCTTGGTGTTGATTGTCTCACGGCTGGTGAGTGTCTCATCAAGCTCTAAGTCTCCGATGATGTTACGAAGTGTTGTGGCTGTGAGGTTCTCAATTGCCATGATTGGATTCTCTACTCCGTATGCGTAGAGCTTTGGATCTGTAATCTGGAAATATACTACAGTGTCTATCTGCATTGTTACATTATCCTTTGTGATTACAGGCTGTGGTGGGAAATCTACCACCTGCTCCTTTAAGATGACTCTCTTTGCTATTCTGTCGATAAATGGCACCTTGAGGTGAAGTCCTACGCTCCATGTAGTGAGATATCCTCCCAAACGCTCAATTACCATTGCATGTGCCTGTGGCACGATTTTGATGCAGTTTACCAGTACTATAAGTACAATTACGAGTAACACTGCAAGTGCTATTAATCCTTCCATTTCCGGTTAAGCCTCCTTTACCCTTTTTACAATTAGTTTTACTCCGCTTATCTTTACTACCTCGATAAGCTCGCCTTTTCTTATGACCTGGGTCTCGTCCTGCGGTCTGACTGTCCACTCCTGACCGTTTACAACGGCTTTTCCTGTCTGCTTCATGCTGTCAGCATCCTCGGTGAGCACAGCTCTTTCTCCGACCAGACTGTCCACGTTTGTCTTCACTGTCCTGGAATTGATGTACTTCCCGGCCCATGGCTTTGTGAGAGCTAAAAGCACGACTGAAACGAGTATAAATGCAATTCCCTGAACCACGACATTGCCGCCAAGCAGTGCGATTATAAACGCTACAAATGAGCCTGCCGCAAACCATATGGATGTGAGCCCGACTGTCATAAGCTCAACTAAAACAAAAACTACGGTGGCTGCCAACCAGAAAACAATGTATGTATCCATTTGAACCCTCCCTTTTTATTAGTATTTGTTTTATATTCATTTTATACTATGTAATTTGATTATGCAACAAATATTAATTTTTTAAACATAAAACATTTTTAACCTAAAAAAATCCCGGCCACCATCCGGTAGTCGGGATTTATCATACATTTATCTTATTCGCAAACGTATGGCATAAGAGCAAGATGACGTGCTCTCTTGATTGCTACTGTAAGAGCTCTCTGGTGCTTTGCACAGTTTCCTGTGATACGGCGTGGAAGGATTTTTCCTCTCTCAGAGATGTATCTCTTTAATTTGTTTGTATCTTTGTAATCAATGACATTGTCTTTTCCACAGAATACGCAGACTTTTTTTCTTCTACGCATTGGTCTTCTCTTCATTGATGAACCATCAGCTGATTTATTGTAAGCCATTTTTGTTACCTCCTTGAATATTTGTCCTCGTGGACACTACTAATTGAATGGAAGCTCCTCGTCGATTCCGTCCGGAATGTTCATGAAGCCATCCCCAGCAGCCTGGCTAGGTGCAGGTCTGTCTGCCGGTGCAAATCCGCCTGCATTTCCTGATGCGGCTGATTTAGACTCTGCAAACTCTGCATTCTCAACCACGACGTCAGTGGTGTATACCTTCTGTCCGTCCTTGTTTGTATAGCTGCCGGTCTGGATTCGGCCTTCAACAACAAATTTTGTTCCTTTACGGCCAAATCTCTCAAAAAATTCTGCTATCTTTCCAAAAGCTACGCAGTTGATGAAATCCGTTGACTGCTCCTCTGCATTCTTGCTGTAGCGTCTGTCTACTGCAAGTGAAAATCTTGCTATTGCAAGTGAGTTATCCCCCTGGGCATAGCGGATTTCTGCGTCTCTGGTTAATCTACCCATAAGTATTACTTTGTTCATAATACAATCTCCTATTTTCTTATACTATGCCTCGTCTTTTCTAACGCATAAGAAACGAAGAACATTGTCCATGATACGAACGTCCTGCTCGATTTCTGCTGGGACTGTTCCCTCAGCATCGAACTGGATGAAGTAATAAAAGGCCTCAGTCATGTGCTGAATCTCGTAAGCTAATCTCTTCTTACCAGCCTCCTCAACTTCTGTAACAGTACCGCCGGCACGTGTGATGTACTCTTTTGCCTTCTCGACTACTGCTGTTCTCGCATCATCCTCGATCTTTGCACTAACGACGAGTGCTAATTCATATTTGTTCATGCGAATGTTACCTCCTTTTGGTCTCTGGCTCATAAATCTGATTATGAGCAAGGAATTTTATATCACGAGTCTAGATAATAACATGAATCGTGGTACTTTTCAAGGGGTTTTTGCATTTTTCTTTATTTTTTTATTAGGTCGGAACGTGCGCCGCGGACAGGGGGAGGGCACAGGCATACTTCCGCGTGAGCTACGCTTCGCTGCTAAGTGGCTGTACGAATTGTGATTTTGGTTTTCTATGCCTGACGAAACCGTCGCTACTCGCCATCCATGGCTCGATAGCTCCTTGCCCCGGCTTCCATGCCGGGGCATTTCTGTGCTTCGTAGCACAATTCTACAGCCTCTAAGCAGCTTCGCTATGCGCTCTTGCGGAAGTATGCCTGTGCCCTCCCCCTGCCCGCGACGCACGTCCCTTACTCTGTGGCTGAATTTAGTTTATATAAAAAGACGAGGTGCAGTAAACTGCACCTCTGTTTTTACTATTCTACTTTGTTTCTATATAACTAAGCCTGCTTCTTGGTGAGACCGCGGTCATTTTTCTCGACCAGCTTCCTTGGCACCATAACCTGGTGTCCGCAGCCCATGCATTTCAGGCGGAAGTCTGCGCCGACACGCATGATTTCCCACTCGCTGCTGCCGCACGGATGCGGTTTTTTCAGTTTTACGATATCTCCTACTGCGTATTTATCCATTCTATATTCCTCTTCTACCTATGCCTGCCATTTAATATGCTGTGTATTATCCTCTGTTTACACCTCTATCTGCTCAAATACAGAGCCCAGTCCCTGCTGTATCAGAAGGTCTGCTCTTGCGTCCATCGGTGTGGTGGACTTGTTGATAAGCACGAGCTTATTTCCATTGTAATAGTCTATGAGGCCTGCCGCCGGATATACCGCAAGTGATGTACCGCCCACTATGAGCACATCGGCGTGACTGATGTAGTAGATTGCATCCTCAAGCGTTTTCTGATTTAAGCCCTCCTCGTACAATACGACATCCGGCTTTACCGGGCCGCCGCACTTTGGGCATTTTGGCACGTCTGTTGAGTGGAGGATTTCCTCTGCGCTTACAAACTGCAAGCACCTCTCACAGTAGTTTCTCAGCACACTGCCATGCAGCTCCATTACATTTTTGCTGCCGGCCTTCTGATGCAGTCCATCTATGTTCTGCGTCACAACACCCTTAAGCTTTCCGGCTTTTTCAAGCTCTGCCAGCTTGTAATGCGTGATGTTCGGCTCTGCATCAAGGCAGAGCATCTTGTCACGGTAGAATCGGTAAAACTCCTGCGGATGCTTCCTGTAAAATGTATGGCTCAGGATGGTCTCGGGCGGATAATCATACTTCTGATTATAAAGTCCGTCCACACTTCTGAAATCAGGTATGCCACTCTCGGTTGATACACCTGCTCCGCCGAAAAATACAATATTGTCCGAAGCCTTTATCCACTGCAAAAATGTTTCTACACTGCTGTCATTGTTACCCATATGTATCCATCCTTTCTTCTTTTCTTCTTTAAATTGCTGCCTATTATTTTTTGAGCCACACTTTTATAGCTTTCGCACCAGCTTGTCCACATCTGCATTCAGTCCAAGCACCATCACTGCATCGTCTGCCTTGAACACGTAGTCCGGCAGCGGAAGTACGCGATTCTTTCCGGCTTCCTTTACTGTAACGATATTTACATTGTATTTCTGGCGCACATTATTTTCCTTGATGCTCTTTCCTACCCAGCCTTCAGGTGGATTTATCTCGTAGATTGAGTAATCATCGTTTAACGCCACATAATCAAGCACATGGTTAGCGCTGTATTTCTTTGCCACTCTCTCTGCCATGTCGCGGTCAGGATAGATAACCTCATCCGCACCGTTTCGAAGCAGGAACTTGGCATGCACATCCCTGTTTGCCTTGCTGATGACGTATTTTCCGCCCATCTCCTTCACGAGACTTGTTATCTCAAGCGAGCTCTGGAAATTGGTGCCGATGCATACAAAAATCAAATCGAAATTGTTGATTCCGAGTGCTTTTACTACCTGTGGGTCGGTACAGTCACCTATCTGCACCTTGGTCACGTCATAGATTAAATCCCTGACCTTGGCCTCGTCCTTGTCCATCACCATAATGTCATTTCCGTTTTTTATCAAATCCGCACACAGATGGTGTCCGAATTTACCCATTCCAATAATTAAAATTGATTTCATTTCGTTTCTCCTTATCCTTATCCAATGATAACTTTTTCCTCCGGAAGCTCTATATTGGCTTTATCCGGTCTATGCACAAACGAAAGCACAAAGGTCATGCTTCCGATTCTTCCACAATACATCATAATTATGATAATTATGCGTCCTACTGTATTTAAATCTCTTGTGATGCCTGTTGTCATGCCGACCGTACTGATTGCAGAGTATACCTCAAACAGTACATCGTCCATCTTCATATTGGATGTGGCAAGTATAGCTATCACCGCTGTAAGTCCAAGCACCAGATTGATGATAAGCACCATTCCGGCCTTTTTGATTACCTCACTGCTTATTTTCCTGCCAAACACATTGCAGCCGTTGCTTCCTCTCATATAAGAAACAATATAGATTATCATGACCGCCATGGTTGTGGTTTTGATTCCGCCGGCTGTCGAGCCCGGGCTTCCTCCTATGAACATGAGCACTATAGTCAAAAGCTTGCTCTCCTGTGTCAGTGCTGCTGTGTCTACTGTATTGAAGCCTGCCGTTCTCGCCGTAACCGAGCCGAATAACGATGCAAATATGGCACCCGGTGTATCCATGCCTGCTATGGTATTGTTTTTTTCAAAAATATACATAAACAGTCCGCCGCCGAAGACAAGTATCAGTGTGGTTGATATTACTATCTTGGCGTGGAGCGAGTATCTGCTAAACTTAAGCTTTTTGGTTCTGCCTCATTCCATATGGTAAAACCGATACCACCTATGATGATAAGCAGCATAATTGTGATATTGACTAACGGATCTGCGACATATTTTGTAAACGATGAGTACTCCTCGTTTATGCCCATCAAATCAAAGCCTGCATTGCAAAATGCAGATATCGAGTGGAACACCGAGAAATATATGCCTCTTAATATGCCAAAATCTGGTATGAAGCGGATTGCTAAAAGCACCGCTCCTATACCTTCGATAAGGAAGGTTCCCCTTATTATCACGCTGAAAAGCCTTACTATTCCACCAATCTCGAGTGCATTGACGCTCTCCTGCATCAGATCCCTCTGTCTGAGTCCGATTTTTTTGTGCAGAAGCATGGAAAATGCCACACCGATTGAGATGAAGCCCATGCCTCCTATCTGAATCAGCACCAGAATCACGAGCTGCCCTATAATACTCCAGTGTCTGAAAGTATCAAACACAACAAGACCTGTCACACAGGTTGCGCTTGTTGCCGTAAAAAGTGAGTCCAGGAAATTAGTCCATTGTCCGTCTCTTGAAGAAAACGGAAGGCTCAGCATTATTGCCCCTGATAATATTGTCAGAAAAAAGCCAACTGCGATGTATCTGAACTCTGTCAGGTTCTTATGTCGTTTTTTTATGTCATGTTTTATATCGTTCATATCCAATCCTAACTATTTGCTGCAGAATGTATTATTGTCAGCTCACAGAAGCTGTCTGTATATGTCCCTCTTGCTGACACCTCTGTCCTTTGCCACGAGCTTCATGGCTTCCTTCCTGTCGATGCCCTGTGACTCATAGTGTGCCATATGCTCTTCAAGAGGCATGGCTTCCCAGCTTTCCTGCTGCTCCTTTGCAATTTCAGCCACGTTTCTGCCACAAATTACAAGCACATATTCGCCTCTTGGCTCCTGTGTCCTTGAACGCTCCAAAAGCTCCGAAAATGTAGTCTGCACCTTTTCCTCGTGCTTTTTCGTAAGCTCCCTGCACACGGTGAGTTCTCTGTCTCCGAGCGCATTGTAAAGCTCCGTGACCGTCTTTATAAGATGATGAGGCGCCTCGTAGATTATGATTGTCCGGGTCTCGTTTTTAAGCTCCTCAATGACACGCGCGCGTTCCTTTTTATCCCTCGGCAAAAATGCCTCAAACGCAAACCTTCTGGTCGGCCTGCCCGACATGGTAAGTGCTGTAATGCACGCTGCCGCCCCGGGAAGCGAGGTAACAGGCACGCCCTCCTCGTAGCAGATGCGCACTATATCCTCACCCGGGTCAGAAATGCCGGGGGTTCCGGCATCGGTGATGAGGCTATATTTTTGCCCTCCTTAAGCTTTGCCACAAGCTGGTAGGCTTTATCTATCTTGTTAAACTCATGATAGCTCGTCATGGGTGTCTTTATCTCAAAATGATTGAGCAGCTTTATGGAGTTTCTCGTATCCTCCGCTGCGATGAGGTCTACCTCCTTAAGTGTGCGCAGCACACGGAATGTGATGTCCTCCAGATTTCCTATCGGAGTTGCGCACAGATACAGTGTTCCTGTCATATGATTCTCCTGTTTATTTTCCGTTATTCCGGGGCTTATCGCCGTATATCTCATATATCTCATCCGTGTATACATTAGGCTCTTTGTATACAACTAACGGTTTTTCGATGGTGATACGGCTTTTGCCGCCCTTGAGTCCCTCTATGAGCACCATGTTTGGCTCCCTGTCCGCGTAGGGATGCACAAGGCGCATGCGCTTTGGCTCGATATGATATTTCATCATCGTGCTAAAGATCTCTGCCAGCCTGAATGGTCTGTGAACCATGTAAAAACGCCCATTGAATTTGAGCATTTTTGCGCTCTCCCTGACTATATCGTCAAGTGTACACCTGACCTCGTGGCGTGCTATCGTCATGGCATCGTCTGCATTTTTGATACCGTGCTGACCTATCATATACGGCGGATTTACCGTCACCACCTCCACGGACTCTCGACCGAAAATCTCCGATGCATTACACACATCTCCCTCTTCTATGGTCACTTTGTCCTCAAGATGGTTATATTTCACACTTCTTTTCGCCAGGTCAGCACACTGAGGCTGAAGCTCAAGTCCGCTGTAATGCTCTCCGTTATTCTTTGCCTCAAGAAGTATCGGAATCACACCGTTTCCGGTACACAAATCCACAGCTCTCTCGCCGCGCTTTACCTTTGCATAGTCAGATAAAAGCACGCGTCTATGCCGAAACAGAACAGCTTTGGATCCTGTATGAGCCTATAGCCCTTGCGGCACAAATCGTCCAGGCGCTCATTACTGTGTATCAGTTCTTCCATTGTCTTTGTCCCTGTTGTAATCTTTATTATACTCTTTATTATAATTTTTGTTCTTATAATCCTTGTTGCGGTTGTATTTCTGCTTGTTTGGTCTGTTTTTGCCGCCCTTGTACGGCTTTTTGTAACCGTCCTTATTTTCTCTGCCGGCATTTGCAGCATTTACTTCATTTGTCTCATTTGCAGAAGCTTCCGCTGCCTCTATGTCCGCCCTGTACGGACGTTTTTTCTCTGTTGTCACGCTTATCACGGCGCTCGCGATATTCATTTTTGTTGTCACGGTGTCCACGGTTTCTCTGCGGTTTCTCCTGTGACTTGTCCTCCATCGTCTCGTCGCCGCTATCCTCGAGATCCTTGAGCTCGCGAAGCTCCTCCTCGGTGAGCTTTACATCCTTTTTCTGGCGCGGCTTTAAGCGCAGATCATCTACAGTGTACTCACGAAGCTCCTTCTCCTCGCCGTTGTCAATGACAACACGCACGAGCTGCCTGAGCACGCTGACTGACTTGACCTCTCCGATGATTCCCTCAGGTGTCTTTACCTTTTCTCCTACCGACGGCATTCTGCTGTTCAGATACTCATATGTATCCTGCTCATACTTGAGACAGCACATAAGCCTTCCGCACACACCGGATATCTTGGTTGGATTGAGCGAGAGATTCTGCTCCTTTGCCATCTTGATGGAAACCGGCACAAAATCCGCCATATAAGAATGACAGCAGAGCGGTCTGCCGCATATTCCAATGCCTCCCATCATCTTGGTCTCATCCCTGACACCGATCTGACGAAGCTCGATTCTCGTGCGGAATACCGCTGCCAGATCCTTTACGAGCTCCCTGAAGTCAATTCTGCCGTCCGCTGTAAAGTAAAACAACAGCTTGTTTCCATCAAAGGTATACTCTGCATCCACCAGCTTCATTTCAAGTCCGTGCTTGATGATTTTCTCCTTGCAGATGCAAATGCCTCTTTTTCCTTTTCCTTATTTCTCTCAACCGTTTTCTCATCCTCGTCGGTTGCCACTCTGATGACAGGCTTAAGCGGTGAAACCACCTTATCATCATCCACCTCCTTCGGCGGAATGAGGACAGTTCCCATCTCTATGCCTCTTGCTGTCTCCACGATAACATGCATTGCCATGTCGAGGTCGAAATCAGCCGGGTCAAAGTAATATATTTTGCCTGCTGTCCTGAATCTGATACCAACTATTTTTGTCATGTGATTAGTTCTCCTTTATGGTCATAAGCAGCAGCTCAATTACCAGGTCAAAATTGACGTTTGCGTTAATTCTTATCTTCGCCTTCTCAAGCGCCTCAAGTATTGCCTCGATTCCCTGATAGGAATGCTTTGCTGCCTGTTTCTTTATATCATAGACCTCATCCTTGAATATGAGTCCGTTAACATCGTTTGTCGCCTTCATATACAGCACATCTCTGTACCACACCATAATCAGGTCAAAATAATCCTGCACCTTAAGCTTGTACTCAGCTATCTGCTTTACTGCTGCGCCCAGCTCGTACAAATCTATGTCATCGAGGCGCTTTATAAGCGACAGTGCTGACTCCTTTAGCTCGTTGAACTCGTCTGATGAGGCGAGCTTAACAGCCTTTCCGACGATGCCTGTGCAAATGCGGCACTGATATCAGCCTGATAATCCGGAATATGCTTTTCGTTCATCAGGTATGCCTTTATCACCTCGTCCTTTACCGACTTCATATTGAGTGTGATGCAGCGCGACCTGATGGTCTGCAGAAAGCTGTCTGCATTGGTGGTGAGAAGCATGATGACCGCATATGCCGGTGGCTCCTCAATGGTCTTTAAAAGCGCGTTCTGCGCCTGCTGGTTCATTTTTTCAGCCTCATCCACTATGTAAATCTTGTATTTACTGCTGTACGGCTTTATCACTATATCGTTGTTGAGCTGTGTCCTTATGTCGTCAACCGATATGTTGTTGGGCTTTTCATGACTGACATATATGATATCAGGATGATTGTGGTCATCTGCCTGATGGCACGATTTGCACTCTCCACAACCGTCTGTGCCCTCCTTCTCACACTGCAGTGCCCTGGCAAATGCCTCGGCTATCATCATTTTGCCGGACAGCTGTGGTCCGTTTATTATATATGCATGTGAGACCTTTCCCATTGATATGGCATTTTGCAGATGCTCTATTATCTGCTCATTTCCTACTATATCCTTAAATCCTGCCATAGCTGCTGCCTCCGTTTTAGTCTGCCTGTGTCTGTTATTGCTTTTATCTCCTACGTGAGTATATCAAGCAACAGTCCGCGTATCTCTCCGATTCTTGCCAGTATGGACAGATGATCCTTCTCATCCTCCACCAGCTCTGATGCCAGCTCATCCAGATTGCTGTCTATCAGTCTTATTATACCATAAACTCTGTGCCTTCCTCTCCTGTCGAGGAAATTTTCTCTGGAAAATTTATGGGATCTGTAGACCACCTCATTTAAAAAATCCTTTATGAGCCCGCGATATCGCTTCATATCCCTGATATCCATATGCTCGGCTATTCTGTTGCCTGTGCTGTGATATCCTGCATCAGCGCATCTACCTTTGCCTGGAGATCAGCGTCTGTTATGGCGCTGGCCAGTGTGAATTTGAACGAGCCGTCACCGGCCTGTGTTTTTTGTGCATCAGGAACCTGTGTCACCTGATTTACTTCATTTACTCTGACTGCCATGAGGCTGCCTCCTTATTCGTTTCCGGTTACATTTATGTGCAGGCCGTAACCATCATCTTGCTCTGCAATTAGGAACTCTGTCGTATGTATGCTGAAATCTCGGCAAGCACAGTGTCCATATCATCATTTATGAAGCGACGTGTAATCCCCGCCTCATGCAGCTTCTCCTCAGAGAAATCTGATGCGTCTGCCAGAAAACGGCGGCACATCTCCTCATATTTAGGCACCTGCTGCCCCTTTTCCCGGTGAATGGCGCGTATCAGACGGTCGCCATCCTCCACCTCCACATAGATTGGCAGTACCTTGTCACTGCCAAAATAATCGCGTATCTTTGTGTAAGACTCGAGTGTTCCGACTGTCAGATAGCTTTTGCAGCGAAGGTCTATATCATCATCATTTACCGTGAAATATTTCCACACGCCGTACACTGTATTGTACTCTCGAAGCTCTATGATGCGCCCCTGTGCACTGAGCCTTTTTACATCCTCTTCATTGCAGAATGATAATCCTTATCCTGTGTCTCTCCGTCCCTTATCGGGCGCGTGGTATACGGGATAATCCTGCTAAGCATGAGGGAATCATCCTGCAGTATTTTGTTGTATATAGTGTCCTTGCCTGATGCGCTTTTTCCCATCACGCAGAAAATCTTACCCATCTGTAAACCTCTTATATTTTAATTAGTATAAATATGATTGTTTGCTATGTCAAACTGTTGCTTACAGCACCGCAACAAACTTCCACATATTGGCACCCGGATCAAAATCCAGGCCATCCACTTCAAGACCTGAATTTACAGCCTTTATTACATCATCTATGAGCTTGTCGTTCATTATCTCTCCCGGCACCACAAGCGGTATCCCCGGCGGATATATATTTATAAAGCACCGCTCACCTTCCGCTTGCCTTAAAGGCATAGACCGCCTGATTGTCTGCATCATATGCATCATACATTTCCATTACGGCAGGCAGCTTTTGGTATATAGTTGTATCCATTTTGACAGGCAGGTAAAATTTATGTACCACACCCTCCTGTTTTAATATATCATAAAACTCTTCAAAATCAGACTTATATTTTTCGAGCTGGCTGTCTATTTCAATCAAAGCATCCGCAAGCCTGTCAAAGCCCTCATCCGTATCCATGACAGATGCCAGCGCCAGTACATAATTGCCTGCTGCCATCTCAAGCTGCAGCTCATATTTTTTGAGCAGAAGCTCAAGCAGCGTATGTCCATTCATAGCCTCTTTCGTAAATATAATAATCTTTGACTCGTCAAAATCATATGCCTCGTCAGCAGAAAAATCACTTTTTCTGACCACCTTCAGATGCGAAAGTCCGCTGACCTTCTGATAAAATCTGTCAAGTCTGCTCCTAAGCTGTGCAAATGCTGTCTCTTTATTATCGCGCACATAGTGTATGCAGCGCTCTATGCCTGTCATAAGCACATATGACGGTGAGCTTGTCTCATAAATGCCGAGAAACTTCTCCACTGCAGCTTCACGCATCCCACCCAGTAGCAAAAGCGCCGTCTGTGTAAATGCCGGAAGCGTCTTGTGCAGGCTCACTATGACCGCATCGGCCCCGAGCGCTATGGCATTTTGAGGGAAGCCGCCTCCAAAGCCAAAGTGCGCGCCATGTGCCTCGTCAACTATGAGCAAAGCTCCATGTGCATGTGCCACAGATGCGATTGCCGCCACATCGGAAACCACACCATCATATGTAGGAGAGGTTATCACAACCGCTTTTATGTCGGGATTTTCATCAAATGCCGCCCTTATCTGTGCCTCGGTTATCTGCCCCTGCAGCCCTGTCCGTGTAATTTCAGGGTATGTAAACACCGGGTGAAGCTGCCTTAAGTAAAGCGCATGATACACCGCCTTGTGACAGTTCCTTGCTACAAGCACCTTGTCTCCCCTTTTGGTGGCCGCAGATATTGCTGCCAGTATACCGCAGGTGCTTCCGTTTATGAGAAAATATGCATGCTTTGCCCCATAAAGTGCCGCTGCCTCAGCCTGCGCCTCCTTTATAATGCCCTCAGCGTGGTGCAGATTGTCAAAATTGTCTATCTCTGTTATATCAATAGCATACGGGTCCAGCTCTGCACCTATATCACTGCCACGGCGCTTATGCCCCGGCATGTGAAACGGATAAATATTTGATTGTGAATTATTTATCAGTTCTTTTTCCATTTAAGTACCTATATATCCTTTTTAGCCCAGAAATCTTCCAAGCTCCGGCATCCAGTCATCATAAAATATTTCATCATTGCAGAACGCGCTCCAGACCGGTGTGAGGAAATCAAGTATCAAATCAAGCGTCTCCTCCCAGCCTGCATTCGCATATGCCCTCTGCTGTCGTGTCAGCCTCTTACAATACTGCTCCCAGCGCCTTTTCATATACGCATAGCTGCGATAACCATACACCTGCTCAAGCCTGTGCATGCTCACTGTCTTCGGTTTATTTTTCGCTCTAACCTTAAAATTATCAATTATCTGCCTTCCGCTGACCGAATATCTCTTAAGTATCTCATATGCATCACCATATGGTTTCATATCGCTAACCAGCTCAAGCTTATCCATTATCTCAAACAGCTGTTCTCCGAGCCTGGATTCAGGCGAAAAAATACAAACATCTGCGTCTCCATAAAAGCTGTTCATAAAAACAATATTTTTAGTCATGGGAACTCCTGCATCCGCTTCATTAAGCGCTCAAGCCTCACTGCAAACGGTACTTCCCCGCCATCACACATAGCGCTTAGATTCCACGTGTGTATCAGCGGCTGCATATCACTGGCATCCGGTTCATTAGCTGATACCTTTGCCGTCTGCTTAGGTAATTCTGCATTAGTCCATACCACATCACTGTGACTATTAAGCCCTGCATTGCCTATAATGATATTGCGCAGTACATCAAACGGCGTACCATTATCCCCTGCCCTGCCACCGGGGCTGCCATATACATAATAAAACGCCAGCTTTTCTCCTGTTGCAAAATACGGCTTTTGAAGCCACAGCACTTTTCCCAGACCGGCATTATTTATACGCCAGAGAAAATCCTGCTTCACGTACTGCCATAACACATCGCTGTACGATAATTTTTTCTCATCGCTTATATGTCTTAAATCTACCTCACTACAACCATACTCCTATGAAGCTTTGCACATTCTTTACCACGCGCCTTGCCCTTGCATAATCCATGAGCACGGAAATATCCTTATCCGGATCAGCTATGTACGACTGTATGGCTGCCTTGAAATCATTGCGGTCCATTCTTGCCTCATATTTCAGGCAGTCGCATATCACACGCTCCTTATCATAAATGCCAAAAGTATTACCGCCAAGCTCAATGGTTGAAGCACCAAGCATAAGCGCATCCGGCTCCGTATAAAACGGGATAATTCTTGGATAGTCCATCTTAAAGCGTGATTTTGATGTATTTTTGTCCACAGCAAGCGTCCATCCGTATGGCTTCTCCTTTATATAGCCATAGGCGTAAAGTGCACTTTCCATGCAAAGCATTGCATCCGGAAAAAGTGCCGCGACAAGTGCATCCTCAGAAAAATCATCCACGCGGTCGGTGTAATAGCCGTTTCTGATGCGGACAAGCTTCCCCTCCCTGACAAGCTTATCAATTCGCCTGTAGTCTATACCAAGCCTTGTAAGCTCTTCTTTTTTCACTATTCCGTTGTGCTTTTCCATGGCATCAGCTATGATCGTCTGTACCTGTTGTATATTCATTACTGCTTCTCCATCCCTTGCTTATCGGCTAAAAGCCTCTTGGCATCACGTAATCCAAGCTGATACAGGCTCTCAAGCTTATTAGGATCCTTTTCTATCTTGCTTATTTTAATGTGCTCCGACGGCCTTAACACCTTAGCAATGCCCTGCTTTTCAAGCTCCTTAAGATGCTCAAGCTGATAATTGTACATGATATGCCTGTTTGAAAATGCTCGTAAAACCTCGGAAAACGCTTTTTGTATACCGATGTAAATAACCTTGGCATAGGTTTTTTTATATAGTCTGCCGGCTTTGTCAGCACGACAACCACTCTGTCATAGCCCATATCAAGCATATGCTCATATGGAATACTGTCCGTCACCGCGCCATCCAGATACCACTCATTCCCCAGCTTCACAGGCTTTGACACTACAGGCATGGAGCCCGATGCCCTGAGCACATCCATCTGGTCAAAGACACTCTTTATCTGCACATATTCAGGCTTACCCGTCCTGATATTCGTCACAACCGCATAAAATGGGATATCCGACTTCTTATATTCCTCATCATCAAACGGGTCAAGCTCTCTTGGTACGGTATCATAGGCATATTTCGTGCTCACTATATTTTTCTCCCTAAGAAGTGGCCTGATACCCATATAATTTTTGTCACTGTTAAACCTCTTATTGTATCGTATAACCCTGCCGCGCTGCTTTGACAGCAGATTCACTCCAAAAAGTGCTCCCGCCGAAACACCGATAACAGCATCAAAGCTAATATCATGGTCCATAAAACAGTCTAGTACTCCGGCTGTATACATACCTCTCATGGCTCCACCCTCAAGCACGAGGCGCATCTTTCATCACTCATTTCTGCCTCCATTTATAATGTCATAATAAAAAATGTATTAATATTTATGTCGGCCGCTGAACTTCAGATTGTCTCTCCTTCTGCGCCGTTTTCTCTCAAGCTTGTGCTCCCTGAAGCGCTCGCGCTGCTCCTTCTTAATGCTCCATTTGTGTTTCAACACATATATATTGTCTGATATTCTTCTAATCATGAAAATGCTCAGAAGAATCACTGCGATAAGTACGAGCACCCAGAGAAAATATACCGGCTTTATCCTTATTATATCACTTTCCACGTTCTGTCTGCTGTTCTCATCAAAGTACGACAGATCGACCTTTGCTCCTGATTTCAGCAGATCCACACAGCCTACCACATGATCACCATACTTGTATCTGACCGTAGCAAGAGCATCCTTGTTGTCGGACTTCATGTCAGCAGCTTCCCTTTTAACGCTTGAAAAATCCGCATTGTTTGGCAAAACAACATAGTTTTCCGATACCTTTGCATACATGCCATGCTCATTCATCACGCCCAGATCCGGCGTATTGTCAGTAGCTGCGCTGTTTTCATTTTCAGCTATGCTTAGTGCCTTAAAGTTACTGAAATAGTAATTGAGCAGCGTGTTTGTGTCTGCATACTGGTCAGGCGACTGCGCATTCATAATAACCGTGCACAGCGTCAAGCCATCCTTCTCCGCATAAGTGACAAGCGTGCTGTTAGCCACTGAAGTGTAGCCGGTCTTGCCGCCGGTACAATCCTGATTTACAAACTGTGAATACGACTTAAATGGATGCAGCATCGCATGATGATTGTACAGCGGGGTATCCTCGGTATGCTTATTTGTAGGTGGTATAATATAGGTCTTTGTGCCTGTAATCTTTCGAAACTCGTCATTCCTGTATGCTGCACACGAGATAAGCCCCATATCGTATGCGCTTGTCCAGTGATTTTCATCGGGCAGACCATTTGCATTGTTGAAATGTGTATCTGTACAGCCTAATTCTTTGGCTTCCTTGTTCATCAGATCAATAAATGTGCTGTAATCTCCCCCAAGCTTTTTGCCTGTATGCTCTGCTGCAGCATATGCGCACTCGTTTGCCGACTCAAGCATAACTCCATATAGTGTCTGCTCCATGGTCATCTCCTCGCCCACATCCCTCTTGATGCTCGACGAACCATCACTGCTCTCCTTCACCGCCTCTTTTGAGAATGTAACCTTCTCATCCATCTTGCAGTTGAGTATAGTCAGATATGTGGTGAGAATCTTTGTGATACTTGCAGGATAATGCTTTTCGTGTGAATTTTTCTCATAGAGCACCGTACCTGTATTGACCTCCATCACCACGGCGCACGGTGAATTTATCTGCGGTCCCTCCGGCCAGTACGTGTCATCACCATCCGCAAATGCCATAAGCGGTCTCGCACAAAGCGTCGTGACCATAGCAAACACTGCCATTATTAGTATTCCTGATTTTTTTAAATTTATAATTTTATGCTTCATATCTGTTCCTATTAATTCTAAAATTGGGTAGCTGTTCAGTACTATAACCAAAAATGTACTATTTCTAATTATAATGTATGAAAAACATGTTATCAAGGGCATGTGCATCGTATTTTTCCATTTTATTTTGACACCCACACAATTGTAGGGTATTATCTATATGAAATTTTACGTTTTTATAAGGAGATTTACATGAGACTTAGAAATATCCCGGGCGCCGGTGAAGTCATCGACAACAGCCCTTATTGCATAAAGGAGCCTGTTGAATTAAAAGGAAAATGGCATGATTTTTTAGGAAACAATAATCCGATTCATATAGAGGTTGGTATGGGAAAGGGCAGATTTCTGATGGATCTGGCACGGCTTCATCCCGAGATTAACTATATAGGTATCGAACGATATACCAGTGTGCTTCTTCGTGCCGTACAAAAAATGCAGGAGGACGAGCTGCCAAATGTGCACTTTTTGTGCATTGATGCCGCAACTCTTCCGGATATTTTTGACCGTAATGAGGTTGACCGCATTTACCTGAACTTTTCCGATCCATGGCCGAAGGACAGGCACGCAAGAAGGCGCCTCACCTCAAGCGAATTTCTTGCCAGATATGATTTGTTTCTCGCACCTGACGGACGCATAGAATTCAAGACTGACAACCAGGACCTCTTCACCTTCTCTCTGGAAGAGATTGAAAGCTCTGATAAATGGCACCTCGACGCCAGTACACGCGACCTGCATCATGATGCCGCAATGAATGAGGGTAACATCATGACCGAGTACGAGGAGAAATTCTCTGCTGTCGGAAACCCTATCTGCAAGCTGATTGCTTCAAGATAATGCGACATATCTGTCGTTAATCGCATGATTTATATAGTCAAACATGACCCAGCTTTTATGACATTCTTCAGATTTTTCTGAGGAACTGTCATATTCGTCTCTGGCATCGTTGAAATATCTCTGCGCTTCCTTATCTCTTCCCATCTTGCTATAGCTTGAACTGATATTACTGTAAACCATAGCCTTAAGATCTCTCGAGCGGATAATTTCTGCCGTGGCAAGGCTCTCCAGATAACATTCAAAGGCTTTTGACTCATCGTTCTCAAGCTCATATACCAATCCCAGGATATTGAGATACTCTGCATATTTTTCCACGTGACCGGTGCTCTTCAAGCGCGCAAGCGCTTTCTTTATACGTACAACCGCACTGTCATAGTCCTTCTTTACCACGTCATCTACTGCAATTATCATTTCGTTATCCGCTATATTGTCTGTTGAATATTTGTCTACCCCATTCATCATATTTTACTCCGACCAAAGCATCTTTCCAAATGTTACTTTTTTCCTATTCAACAGTATAAACTCATTATTTCAAAATTTCAATATTAATTTCACTTTTTTATGGGACTATCAGACTACCCAAAAATTATGCAATAAAAAAGCACCAACCTATGGCTCATACGTCCATAAAACCGGTACCTTTGAGTGCGCCTCCAGGGGCTCGAACCCTGCACACCCTGATTAAGAGTCAGGTGCTCTACCAAATGAGCTAGAAGCGCGTTTATTAATTTGTTTGCGTTTTCCTTAACGCGAAATTTATTATATAGTATAGTTTATAGAAATGCAACACTTTTTTTAATTTTTTTAAATTTTTTTTAGATTTTTTGTAAAACAGTTGATTTTACACCGTTTTAAGCTATATTATTTTCTATATACAGAGACTTTTTATTCCAGATTTCCAATCCAAAGTCTCTCAGAAAGGATTTACTGATAATGAAAGTAGAAGAAAGATTATTAAAATATGTGGGCTATCACACCACATCTGATGAAGCAAGTGATAAAATACCAAGCAGTGACAGGGAATTTGCACTCGCAAGAGAGCTTGAGTCAGAGCTTAAGGAGCTTGGCTTATCCAAGGTTGTGCTCACTGACCATTGTTACGTGTATGGTCTGCTGCCTGCCACTGCCGGCATGGAGCACAAAAAAGCGGTCGGATTTATTGCACATATGGATACTGCACCTGATTTTTCCGGGGAAAATGTCAAGCCACAGTTGCTGCGTCACTATGACGGAAGCGATGTGCTGCTTAGAGGCAGTGGCGAATACCTGAGAGTAAGCGATTTTCCTGAGCTTAAAGCCCTCTCCGGACGCACTCTCATTACCACAGATGGCACTACCCTGCTTGGTGCCGATGACAAGGCCGGTGTGCTGAGATTATGACCGCCTTAGAGCAGATTATCGCAGAGGGCACTCCTCACGGCGATATCTGGGTTGGATTTACACCCGATGAAGAGGTCGGAAAAGGTGCGGATTTGTTTGATCTGGACTATTTCGAGGCAGATTTTGCCTACACCGTGGACGGTGATTACGAGGCGAGGTGGCCTATGAAAACTTTAATGCCGCAAGCGCTGAATTTACCATAAAGGGCGTCAACGTGCATCCGGGCGAAGCAAAGGACATTATGGTCAATGCTGCTTTGGTTGGCTGCGAGATTGCCGCAGCGCTGCCTGCAAACGAGACTCCTGCCACAACTGAGGCAGAGAGGGCTTTTACCATCTGTGTGATATGAGCGGTGATGTAGCATCAGCCCATCTGTCATATATTGTGCGCGACCACGACAAGGCTCTTTTTGCTAAAAGACTTGATACTCTCCGCTCTCTTGAGATAGAGATGAACAAAAAGTATGGTGAGGGCACTGTTTCTTTGACTATCACCCACTCCTACGAGAATATGCTTTCAATCATAATGGACAACATGTACATTATCGACCTGGCTAAGGCTGCTATAGAGGAAAACGGGCTAGAGCCGCTATCACGCCCGGTTCGCGGCGGTACAGACGGCGCACGTTTATCCTTCATGGGACTTCCTTGTCCAAACCTCGGTACCGGCGGCTACGGCTTCCACGGCCCATTTGAGCACATATCAGTGGAGGGCATGGAGACTGCGGTTAATATAATCAAATCAATTGTGAAGCATGTGCTGATGCTTGCTGACGCGTGATTTTGCTGCCGGTCAGTTACTATTCACAACTAACAGTGTGACTAGTCACGGCCACGTTACTGTTCACAACTAACAGTGTAACCAGTAATCCGGCAGCACTTATCATTTTTGCAGTTGTTGGTGGAATATTTGTAAATTATCTTCGCAGAAATCAAAATGATATCGGCGGAGGAATGGGAAAGGATTACATGAAAGAGCATTGGGGAATCGATGACGACAAGTAATCAAAAATACCGGGCAACACATTTTGTGTCCCGGTATTTTTATACAACCATCGTAACTATTCAGAACCACTGAGAACAAGAAAAGCTGATGCGTTATCAGAAAAGCCTGACTTTGCTATCGTGAATTTGCAGGCTCCATGTTCACAGAGCGGCCCTTTATCTTTGCATTCTTCATAGCATTGAGCACTTCCTTGCCATACTCAGCCGGCACCTCAACAAATGTATACTTGTCGTACATGTCAATTGCACCGACAAGCCTGCCAGGCATGCCTGACTCGCCTGCAATGGCGCCTAAAATGTCACCCGGCTTTATCTTGTCCTTCTTTCCTACGTTGATAAACAGACGTACCATGCCATCCTCTGCTCCTGTATTGTGGAAATCATAGTCGTCCTTTGATTCAGCTGTGGATATCTCTGAAGCACCCATAGCCTGGTATAAAAATGCCGCCGCTATATCCATTGCCGTGTAATCTGACTCATTTATCTGATTCTCTATAATATCAATGACACTTGTGAGATTTTCCTCATCTATAATGGTGGAAATCTGGTCCATAATCTTTTCTGCCCTGATTTTGGCAACATCATCAGATGATGGAATTGGCTGTGCATAGATTTTTGTCTTGCAGTAGCGCTGTATGTCCTTGAGCTTATATACCTCCTTGCCCTTTACAAAGGAGAATGCCTTTCCACAGCGGCCTGCTCTTCCTGTACGGCCGATTCTATGTACATAATACTCGTCATCCTGAGGCAGATCATAATTAAAAACAGCCTCCACATCATCCACATCAATTCCGCGCGCTGCGACATCAGTGGCAATAAGAATATCTGTCTTTCCGTTTCTGAAGTTCTTCATGACACGATCTCTCTGCACCTGCTTCATATCGCCATGAAGTCCTTCTGCACTGTAGCCACGTCCGCAAAGCTCATATGCCAGCTCGTCGACCATCTTCTTGGTGTTGCAGAATACAAGTGAGAGCTTTGGATTATAGTAATCCAACAGTCTTGTGAGTACATCTATCTTGTCCTTGCGCTTCACATCATAGTAATACTGGTCGATATTTGCGACTGTCAGCTCTTTTTTCACAATCTTGATATTGATAGCATCATGTTGATATTTTCTTGTAATTTCCAAAATAGGCTTTGGCATTGTTGCCGAGAAGAGTACTGTCTGATGCTCCTGTGGCAGGTATTCGAGCACTGTCTCGATATCCTCCCTAAAGCCCATGTTGAGCATCTCTCTGCCTCGTCGAGCACTATTGTCTTTACATGGTCAGGCCTGATTGTCTTTCTCCTGAGATGATCCATAAGACGCCCCGGGGTTCCGATAATAATCTGCACACCGCCCTTAAGTGCCTTAATCTGGCGGCTGATATCCTGTCCTCCGTATACCGGAAGTACCTTCACACCATGCATATATTTTGCAAGCTTCCTGATTTCATCTGCCACCTGGATTGCAAGCTCCCTTGTAGGAGAGAGGATGATAACCTGTGTCTTGTGACTTGATGCATCAACGCTCTCAAGCACCGGAATACCAAAGGCTGCTGTCTTTCCTGTTCCGGTCTGCGCCTGTCCGATTACATCCCTGCCCGAAAGCACTGCCGGGATTCCCTGAGCCTGTATTGGAGTTGCCTCCTCAAAGCCCATATCCTTGATGCCTCGCAAAATCTTAGGGTTTAGTTCTAATTCGTCAAATCTGATTGTTTCCATATATTTTTTATATTTCCTTTCAAAAAAATAAAGTGTGCATATTTTTATAACATGCACACTTTAACATATTTGTGAGATAATTACAAAATATTATTTCTTCATTTCTTTACTGAATAGTTACCAAAATACTACATACTGCTAAATAACGCTGCTATCTCATCCGGTGTCAGATTACGATTTGTGTTATTCAAATCTACAACCGGAGACTTTGCCGGTTCCGGTTCACTTACAGGCTCCGGCTCAGGTGCCTGAGGTGCCTCTGTGACCGGTTCCGTAATCACTTCCTCTGCCGGCTCTGATTCAGGTTCTGTCGCACCTGCGTTTGCACTTGCAAAAAGTGCTGCTATTTCATCTGCACTCAGCTGGCGGTTCGGATCGCTGTCTGTCGTATCTGCAACAGCTTCTTCTGCAACAGGGCTTGGCTCTACTACCGGCTCCGGTTCAGGTGCTCTATGACCGGCTCCGGCTCGATTACCGCAACAGGCTCCGGCTCAGCTATCGCGGCTTCCTCTACGACAGGTTCAGGTATCGCCTCCATGACCGGTGCTGATTGTGGTGCGTCGGTCGTTTGCTTAGGCATCTCAACATTTGCTGTAAACTGAATAGGATTTGCTGTGATTGCCTGACTCAGACGGATTTCCATATCCTTTATGCTGTCAGACAGAACCTGCTGCTTTTCCATAATGTCCTTGAGGTTGTCATAAATCACATTTTTCTGGCTCTCAATAATGAAATCATTGCTCTCCTTGAGCTTATTCTCAAGATGCTCAAAAGTCTCCATAAGCTGTTCATTAGAGTTCATAATCGCATCAGCATTTTCCTTATTCCTGTTGATAACAACCTTTGCGATTCCCTTCTGTGCATTGATGATATCCTCAGTCGGAATCTTTGACTCCTTCTGCAGTATCTCAATCTTTCCCTCTATCTCATCAAAATACTTTCTAAGCATGAGGTAAGATGCCTTTTCCGACTTAAAAATACTGTCATACTGTTCCTCCCTCCTGTCCTCCTTTAGAGCACTCAGTGAGAAAAATCCGCTTATCACTCCCCACAGGCAAATCATAAAGATAACTGTGATTGCTGCAATGAGCATGTATTCCTTTGGATAATTAATTATCGCATAAAAATCCGCTAAAATAACAAGCGTGGAAATAAGAATTAGAAATATAACCTGTATTTTTGCCTTTTTTTGCTTTTTATCCTGCATATAATTCCCCTTCCCGGGGCCTGACGCTATCCGCGACAGCCGTACCGCGTGACGGCTGTGGATAATACAAGTCCCAGTACATTTATCTTAATGTATCTATTATAGCGTTTATTTGCTGTAATGTCGATTGTTTTTAATGATTTTTCAGACATTTTCCAAGTATCCATGTTTTCCGAATAGCGTACGTATATACCGATGTTAGTATTTTTTTCATTACTCCCCGATAATTGTAAACCTTTATTGCAGTTTCGGTTGACAATCGACATCTTTTCATGTTAATGTGTTAACCGTACAAAAATTACTATGAAATTTACAAAAAGGAGATTTTATCATGAACCAGACAGAAACTATAGACTACAAGCATGGAACGACCTATGCCATAACGGTAACAGCGCTCATGACAGCTGTCACATGTATTCTTGCACCATTATCTATCCCGATTGGGCCGGTACCGATTTCACTGACAAACCTGGCCATATATATTTCATTATATCTGCTCGGATGGAAACGTGGAACTATAAGCTACCTCATTTACCTGCTTATCGGACTTGTCGGAATCCCTGTATTTTCAGGCTTCACCGGTGGCCCAGCTAAGCTTGCCGGCCCTACAGGCGGATACATCATCGGTTTTATTGCCATGGCAATTATTGCAGGACTTGTAATCGATCATTTCCACCAGCTTGGCTCCAGCTCATTGGTATGATTGTCGGAACTATCATATGCTATGTGCTCGGTACAGCATGGTTCTGCTTTGAGGCAAAAAGCACAGTCAGCGGTGCGCTCTCAATATGTGTGTTCCCATTTATCCCGGGCGACCTGATAAAAATGATAATTGCCATGCTTATCGGACCGGCTATTAAAAAAAGACTTCGCTAAACATCAACTCCAAGCTTTCTAAGCTCCTGATACAGGCGCGCTACCGGAAGCCCTACCACATTATTGTAATCACCATGTATTCCCTTAATGTGGATGGCAAAGCGTCCCTGTATCCCGTAGCTTCCTGCTTTATCCATCGGATCCCCGCTTGAAATATAGCGGTCAATTTCATCTTCCGTCAGTGTATACATGCTGACATCCGTCTTCTCATAAAAGCAGTGTTCTCCGGTTCTTCCGGCTTTGTCAATAAAACAAACGTTACCCCTGTATAGACACTGTTCGTTTTTCCCGAAAGCATCGAAAGCATACGCCTGGCATCTTCTTCGTCCTTCGGCTTTCCAAGAATCTGATTCTCATAAGCCACTACCGTATCCGCTCCGATTACAAGAATATCCTGCGGTGTCACAAGCTCTGCATGCTGTTCATTGTAGGTAAGCACACCTGACGCTACCTCCTCTGCCTTTTGACGGGATAGTTCCATGACAACCGCAGATGGCTCCTCCTCTGTGATTATCTCTTCTCCCTTTGCAGGACAGACAACAAACTCTGCCCCAATCTGCTCTAATAATTCCTTTCGGCGCGGTGATGCCGACGCCAATATTATCTGACTCATATTTGTTTTAACCTTTTCCTTCACTTTGGATTTTGGGACTGTTTCATCTGAAGAATACAATTCCCTATGACTGATTACACGTTTCCACTTGTATTATACAGCTTTCTCTTTCACCGATACTTTCACTGACATAATTCTATAAAATACAGCACAAAATACCAACGCAAAAACGACTCCAAACACATTCTGAATCACCCTGAGGCTGACTGCTCCCTTTAACCCATAGCTCTCTGCAGCTATAGCCAGAGCACCAAATGTATTAAAAACAGCCTGCCAGCCGTATTGTGCCGATAATCCCACGCCGATTCCACCTATGATTCCTATGTACGCATAGATTGATGGTGGAAGCAGAAAATATAATGCCGTGAAGCATATAACACCTGCGATATTACCGACAATCCTTTTTTTGACTCTGTACTGCATATCCTCCATAAACGGCAGGATGGCAGACATGGCTGCAATACCTGCCCACATTGCACGCGGCATATTGCAAAGCTGTGCAATACATAGAACTAACGGTACGCATAGTATCTGGCACAGCTGCCATTTTGTACGTGATGAAGAAAGGTCAAACTCCTCAATTACAGCTTTCATATTTCTTTTATAGTCTCTGTTTTTATGATTTCTGTAAAATACCAGGCATGTGATGGCAGCTCCTGCGGCCATCCCTGCTATTCGAAGCATATAGCTTTTTCCTGACACATCATATCCATATAACAATAAATAGCCAAGAACCAGTGTGGATTGATTAAACATAAATGGATTATGGCATCCGAACAGAATCAGCACTGCAAGAGCTGCAATGTTTATAAGCAGCGCCGGAAGCGGTGAAAGCTGATTTGCCAGATGTGGCATACTGTCATAATTACAAAGAACAATGCCAAAAGCCATGTAGAGTGTCCGGTATGGATTCCCAGATCAGCGTTTCGAAATACCATAACGCATAATAAGACCACTACTCCCACAATGCTGTTATCCTTTCCCAATATAATGCTTGAGGCAGTGACAAAGGCAAAGCAAAAAACCATTGTGACAGCTATCTTCACCATATATACAAACGCATGGTATAGTTTTTCTTTCATTGTTTTACTATTTTTCAGCAGGCTTTTAGAGCCGGCCTGATTTAACTGCAGTTCCTGATAAAATGTCATGTAAATTCTCCTATCTTTTATCTTATTATTTTATTATTGTAACTATCATGTTCTAAATAGCTACTCATTTTAATTCTTTATTGGCAGTTGTACTACAAATCTGCATCCTCCGTATTCCCGGTTTTCAGCTTTGATTGTTCCACCGGCGATGTCTACAATTCTTTTCACAAGTGCCAGGCCAAGGCCGTTTCCCTCGGCTTTATGGGAACCATCCACCTGATAAAACTTGTCAAATATTCTGGCTTTTGCATCATCCGCAATTCCCGGTCCCTCGTCTTCCAGAATAAACTGCACAGAATCATTTTCATGCCTTAGAAACATGGTGATTATCCCATTTTGTGGACTAAACTTGATTGCATTATCCAAAAGATTCATCCAGATATGCATAAAAAGCCCTTCATTTCCAACATATCTGACCTCCTCCATCTCCACCTGAAATCCAATTCCTTTTTCAGTCCATTTATCTTCCAATGAAAGAAATGCCTGACGGATTTGTTCATCCAGACGATATTCGGTTTTTTTCATTGGAATATTCTGATTTTCCAGCCTTGATAACAATAAAATATTTCCAACAAGACCTGAAAGCCTTTGAGTATTAAACAGGATTTTTTCTACATACCCCTCCTGCTCCTGTGACAGCTCATCTCCCTGGAGCAGCATCGTATAGCCTTCAATTGCATTGATTGGTGTCTTGAATTCATGGGAAACATTGGATACAAAATCCATTTGCAACATCTCTGTTGCACGAAGCTCTTTTGTCATGACATTAAAGCTCTGATAGGATTCTCCAATCTCGGCTATGCGACTGTTTGTTTCCAAATGCTGTTCAAAATCTCCCTGGGAAACTGCTTTCATTGCTTTACTGAGCCTGGTAATCGGCTCCAGCAGCCTTGCATTGATAAATGATGTAATAAGTCCTGCTATCAATGTATTAAAAATCAAAAGCCAGCCAAGTCCCGGTATTTTCCCGGGCAAATCCAAAAAATGATTCAAAAACGCAAACAACAGGGCTGATATCAGCATAGAAAATGCAAGTGCCAGCCATATTGCACCGGTCAGACATGAGCGGATACGCAATTCTTTTTTCTTTTTATACTCCATTATTTTTTCACCACCTTGTATCCCAGACCACGCATTGTTACAATTTCGAAATCCGGATTTTCCTTAAAACGCTCCCTGATTCTTCCTATATGTACCTCTATCGTATGTGGGTCTGCCTCCGTCTCATATCCCCATACCTCATCCATTAGCTGCTGCTTCGTAAATGTCCTGCCCGGTGAAGCTGCCAGCTTGTATAAAAGCAGAAATTCTTTTTTTGGCAGGACAAGCGTTTCATCACCGGTCACAACTGTCATTGCATCATAATCAAACTCGGTTGAGCCAATCACAATTTTGTGTTCGTTCAGTATCTGTGCACGACGAAGCAGTGCTCCTACCCTCAAAACCATTTCATTGACATTTACGGGTTTTACCATATAGTCGTCACTTCCCGAAAGAAAGCCCTGACGCATATCATCGAAGCTGCTTTTTGCAGTAATCATAAGCACCGGTATCTGATATCCCGCCGAACGAAGCTCCGACACAAGTTCATATCCATCCATAACCGGCATCATTATATCGGAAATGATTAAATCAATATACTCTCTGTCCAATACCTCCAGTGCCTGTGCTCCATCCGACGCACTTTTGACCTGATATCCGCTCTTTTCAAGCACCTTTTGGAATAACAGACTTAATTCTTTATCATCTTCTACAATTAATATCTTAAACACGATTTATGTTCTCCTCCTAATATATAAGTGTAGGGTTTAGATACCCCAACAGCCAGTTGGGTTCTATCCCTCTTATTGCTAAAGCTGTACAATGATGAGGTATCGGTCTGACAGTATTCTCCTTGGACTCAATAGAC
>ENA-OQAN01000200-OQAN01000200.1-human-gut-metagenome-genome-assembly--contig:-NODE-200-length-33212-cov-5.608010_pt1 | contig 33212 bp, 29 predicted proteins | sample MGYA00242735_ERZ504527 | MGnify/ENA primary metagenome ERZ504527 (study PRJEB26092, sample SAMD00036230) | human gut metagenome | host: Homo sapiens | study: EMG produced TPA metagenomics assembly of... | reverse complement strand
AAAAAATAGTATACCATATGCATAGGAATATATCAAACATTTGTTCCCTTTTTTGGTGCGAATTTTTGCGCGTCTAACTCATCACTGAAGTAACGAGAATGCGACGCGCAGTTTTCAAAAAACGCTCCCCTAGTATCTATAACGCAAGGGGAGCGTCTATTTTCAATTAGTTCGCTTGTTCTGATAATCGAGTTTTGCTTAAGCTCTCTCCCAGCGGCCTCCCGGGGCTGAAGATATAACACAATAAGCAATATTCAAACTTGAGGTTCCAGCTTTAATATACGAACGACAGGACCGTCCACACTCTAAAGTCGAATATGTAATCATCTGCGTATTATTTGGAGTATAGTGATATGGGGTTCCTCCAGCAGGATTTGAAATTGTTTTTGTAATATCATCATACTGGAATCCCACCTCTGGTGAATATTTGGATGTCTGCATTAAACTACTTGCTTTCATAGAGGTTCCGTAGTTCAGTGTTGTTTCAAACCAATTAATTCGTACCTTTAATGCCTGACGGTCATTTGTCACGGATACTTTCATGGTTGCATAAATGCTGTACTGGCTAAGCTGCCCCGTATTGCTTACAATATCAGTGATTGCTACTCTTTGCTGATGCTCGTCTACAATCAACAAACCCGTTGAAATAATATCCTGCTCGCTGCCATTTTCATCCACTACCTGTGTGATTGACAAATAATCATCCGGCTTTGCATCAATGGCGCGGGTCTTCATCTGTTTTTCCTGATATTGTTCAATTGCAACCTTAATTACGTCACTTTCATTCGTGATGTGATTGTTTAAAACCTCTTCATACACTCTGTTTTTTAATTCTGCATTTGTTTCTGCTTTTACTTTGGATTACAATTTCGCTTCCAAATCCTTCTTCACCTACCCCACCATTTACAACAACATCTCTTCCTACAAATCCTGATGGTGGTCAAAGTTAATCAAATATTTTATTTGTCTTGACATAACTTTCCATTAACTTATAATTTGTTTGCATCTTATATAATCTTAAAAGATCTAAATCCTGTTTAAAATATTTCTTGCACTTTACATCTTTTTGTGCTTCTAAAATACAAGCCTCAACCATTAATGAAGTGTGCAATGATCCTCCTTTTCCGGCAAATAATGTCTGTTGAATTCTTTTTCGACAGACACCTATTGCTTTTTCAAAATATCCCAATTCTTCCAACGCCATCCCATAATTTCCCATACTCATACCCCAATCTAAGATGTGAAATACAGGTTTAATAAAACTTTTTTCATATTGTCCCACTAAAAATTGATATATTTCCAATGCTACTTTATAATTCTGTTCACCCCAATAAATCAATGCCATTTCTGTCAAAATACTAACTTCCTCTGTATTTAAAACATATTCTATTTTTTGTCCTTCTTCAACTTTAAGTGACATAGCAAGTAATTCTTTTAATTGTTTTATAAATTGTTCCGTATATTCTGCATTTTCCTTATATTTTACTTTTACCCTTTCTGTTTCAATATATTGGTAATTTTTCATCAAATTACAGTCTAATTTTTCTTCAATTTTTGAAAGTACCTTTTCTGCATTTCCATACTCTTTTCGATGAATAAACTTCGAAAATTCAATCTTCAACTCCAGCGTCTCATACTCTTCCACTTGAATCCCCGTCTCAATTCTATCCCCACTCCTTCCCATCTTCTCCATCATCTGACGTAGATTTCCGCTTCGTGGTTTCTGATTTCCGTTTTCGATTCTTGCCAATGTTTCCTGCGCACAAATGTCTTCACTCAGTCCTTCCTGTGTAAGTTTTGCCGCATTTCTTGTTCGACGTATCAATTCTGCATCAATCTCGAAATTCCGAACCACATGGTCAAACAGACGGTAATTTTTAAAAGAAACTTTATAATCACTTTCCAATTCCAGAAGGCTTGCACGTTCCTGTCGCAGCAACCCAATAAATTCTGCGTTACTATTTTCTTTTTCCAGAATCTGCGCATACTGCTCCAGAATTTCCGGCATATAAAGCAGTTTCCCTTCTTCTCTCAAGTTTTCTAACGCCGTTTCTGTTATCAATTTTAAATAAGTATCCGCTTTTCCATCTCGGGCTGTTTTTTCTATTAACAATGCAGCATATGGAATTACTTTTACTCGTTCTGTCCTCTCAAAGTTTTTCTGAAAGATCTCCTCTACTAACTCCTGAAGTTCTTTCTCTCCTCGTTCACGATCTGTACCAAAACAGACTTCCCATCGAAATAGCAGAAGTTTGTATTCCTCTGCACTTAAAATCCCTGTCTTTCTCTGTATTTCCGCTTCTGGCATTGTCTGTACAATTGCCTTTTCCAAATGTTCACATACTGTCTCTACTGATTTACCACGAAGCCATGCAATCTGCGCATATTCCTGCTCAATGAACTGCTGATGCAGCGGCTCCTTTGCTCTTTTATTCTTCTCATATTCAAGCAGACATTGTTTTGCTTCTTCCCATTTTTTTTGACAAATTTTCTGTTGTATCTCCTGACGCAATTCATAGATATTGTAAATGTCCCTTGGCAATATATAAGTGAGCCTCTCCACCGATTTTCCCAACCGTCCCATAATTCGATCAATCAGAAAAAAATCAATTTCCTGCTGATCTGCTTCAATTCTTGCATATTTTGACACAGAAGAAATACCCAGGCATAATTGTTTTTGTCGTATTCCTTCTTTCTCTCGTAATTTCCATAGTAATTGACCAATTCCTTGCATCTGTTTCCCTTTACTGATTCCTTTTTCTATGTTATTTTTTGTGACTTTTATTATGATTTTAAAATTGTATTTACAGCAAGAGAAATTATCACCATATTTTAATTTGATTTTTATACAAATCCACGTTTTCTATTTTTATAAGTAAAAAAAGTGTAATTTTTCCCTTTTTCATACGTATAATATGCTTTGAATTTATTTTCATATTTTTCTTTTAAAATAAAATATGGAATTGCCCTAAATCAAGGCAATTCCATGCATTATAATTTATCTTTAGTATGGAACCCTCCCATTCTTTACCCATAGCAAAGTAAAGCATCGGTGCATGCAGCAGCAGGCTGTCATATCCCATCAACGACATCGTTTCTGTCAATGCTTTGACCTCATCGGATGTTATGAGCGGAAGCCGCAGCGCCATCAGCCCAAAGCAGAGCGAATATCCCAAAAACACAGCCAGAAAACCGCCGAAAGCCGTCATTAACACATGGGAAAAACTATAAACGCTGCTATGTACCCGCGGTAAAATACAGTTGATATAATTTTTCTGCACATCCTCCCAGTAACTGAGCGCGAACGGCAATACGACAAGAATTGTATTCGTCACCAGAAACGCACTTACACCGCCGCGCGCATTCACCAGATAATAAACCGAGCAGTTTCCTCCTGATCCTGCTGCTTCAGGGTAAATGCTCAGGAAGGTAAGTACGGCAATAAAGGCAATTGTGAGATAAAATTTCCACGATTTTATCATTCTACTGAAATCGGAATGCAGCATTCGAAAAAAGACCATTTTTTTGTTCACCCCCGTCTCGTATGAATGTTTCATGATACCATTTTTATATTTTCATGATAGCGTAAACGCCTGAAATAGTTTATGACGTTTTCTGAAACTTTGAACAAAAAACTTTTTTATTCATTTTATCAAGTTGGAACTTTCTCCACCAGATCTTCTACCGTACATACTAATGCCCGCGCAATCTTCAACAAGGTCTCTGTCTGCGCCTTGTTAATATCCTTTCTTCGCTGTTCATACTGCTGAATGGTCCGAACCGAAACACCTGCCTGCTGTGCCAGTTCACTCTGACTTAGATTTGCAAAAGTACGCAATTCTTTCAAGTTTGTCTCCGGTTTTGCTTCACGATATAATTCATTCATTTTGTCCACAAACTGGCGTATATCCATTTCATGGTACGGCGTGTAGAGCATTCGCACTTCAGTTACAGGAATAGCCTGGTTTATTTCCGCAAAAGACAAACTGGTACTCCACTGATAATAGGCCAACGCCCAGCCTGTCCAATATTCAGGGCTGCGATCGTAAGAATAAGAGGGGGCTTGTTCCGGCTTTGGTTCCCCTGCTTCCTGTAATACTTCATATGCAATTTCAACTCCCGACATTCCCGCTACCACAGAACAGTCACCTCGTTCAAACCGTGACGCTGTATTACTCATACAAAACCACTGCCATACAGTTTCCAACGGCCGTTTAAATCATTGACCATATAATCCAGCATGCAGGCAAGATTTTTTGTGCAACAGAAAGATATAATTTATCGTAAGCGTGGATCATCTGGTTTCATCTCCTCATCTAAAATTGTGGTGATATATAAATCACCCCGCTGACGGCGGTTTCGTTCCAGATCAAAATATTGCCGACGCGCCATATGATCACGGGATGCTTTCCTCTTATACCATTCCTGCACACTTGCAATCTCATACCCTGTAAATTCCAAACGTTCAAATGCTCTTCTGCTTTTTAAAACAAACTGCTGTCCCAGTTTTCCCAGACGCATTGCATTACTCAACTGACGGTAAGAAATTGCACCATTAATAAAATCCGCTGCAAAAGAAAAATAGCTGTCGTCAGCACGATATCCAATGATAATATCTGCCTTTTCATAATCAAGATGAAATTTTGTAGCAAATATTCTTTTGCTTCTGCCGCCAACGGTGTGGATGCATCAAATTCTCGATTTTCCAACAAAATCGTAAGCCAATGGAGCATTGTATAGTCGCGCATATTCAAATTGAGAACTTTCAATCCATCACATTCAATCTCATATCTATTTGCGTAACCATTTTTATCCGCACTGACACCCCATTCTTTGGCCATATTTTGGTTTTCTGTACAGTAAAATCCAACACCATAATCATTATAAATTTTTCCATAACCATATTTCGGCCGTTCAATAATATGATCCGAACCATGATAAACTGTTTTTTTCATTTTACCACCTCTGCTTCGAATTATACTCCTAAAGGCGTATAAAAACAACAAATAGAAAAATTTGGATTCAGAAAATACGTTTGAAAGAACTTTTGACATTTTTACAAAAGCGTGATGCTATGATGTCGAAAAAGAGCGCTGCCGACAGACGGTCAGCCTGTTTACTAATTATGTCAAAAATGGTCGCCTAGTTTGCAGACAGGGGTGGCTATTTTTGCGTCTTACCCTTATTTTTTCTCCACCATACGCTTCCTACAACAACTCCTCCCGCCAGCACAAAAATTATTTGTTTTCTCGAAAGCCTCCATCCGAATAACTCAACTCTTACTTCCTTCGGCTGATACGAATACCCCATCAAAATTCTGTTATCATCCCCGTCCCCACCGACGCATGGCAGTATGTGGTTCCCATGAATTTCATCGCAGATCTCGGTGTTCCCAGCTGGCTCCCGGAATAGCTGGCGCCATTTAGCTGTTGATTGTTTGCAATAAGATTCCCACTGACTTCCCAGTCGCTCATTGTTCTGTCCTTATACCATAAGGTTCCGCCAAATTCATACGGTCTTATCGCCTCTCCCAACAAAAACGAAAAGCTGTCGTTTCCACAGGGTTTTTTGTTCTCTGCAAATTCATAGGTCGGATAAATATAAATCGTCGAACCAATTTGAAAGGCTGATGCATAGAACTCAATCCATTCGAAATCTTCCTCTCTTCCATTCATCGCCTGTTTTCCTACATCGATTTTCATATACTCAAATTTTCCATCCCCATTTTTTAAATCATCGACGATAAACTGCTTCACATGCTCATCCAGCTTTTGTATCTCATTCTCTGGCATCCCTGTTTCCTGCAAATAAGCATCGTAATCAGAAGGAACCTTTTCCTCTGCCTTCACATAAGATACCCCCGCATACAATGACAGTCCGCAACAAAGTAAAACCAGAAATAACGTCCGCATTTTTCTCATACAACGCTCCTCCTTCCTGTTGTCATATTCGATAAACCCGTTCAAATATTCTCTCTTTATCATTATATTATCATAAGATTCAGAATCTTTATATGACGTTTTCCTTAACTTTTTAAAACGCAAAAAATCCCTCCCCACACATCACGCATGGAAAGGATTTCTCTATTTACTCTATTTTTCTTTTAATCCATCAGCAGATCTCCGCCCCTGCCGGCATTGCTTTTTCCGGGGTCATGAGGCATACGTTGCCTTCGGCGTCTTCTGCGCAGAGGAGCATTCCTTCAGACATCATGCCTGCCAGTTTGGCCGGTTTCAGGTTGGTCAGGACCATAACCTTCATTCCGATGGTATCTTCCGGTTTGTAATATGCTTTGATTCCGGAGACGATCTGTCTTGTCTGGCTTCCGACTTTGACCTGGAAGCAGAGGAGTTTTTTTCGATTTCTTCACCGGTTCGCAGGAGATGATCTCACCTACCTGGAACTGCATTTTTCCAAAGTCTTCGAACGTAATCTCTTCTTTTGGCTCTACATCTACAACAGCTTCTTCGGCTTTTTCCTCTTCTTCTTTTGCGGCAGCCATAGCAGCTTTCTGTTTTGCCTGGATCACTTCTACTTTTTCCATAACCTCTTTGACGTCGAGTCTCTGGAACAGGATCTGCGGCTGATCGGTTACCTGATTGCCCGATGTATACAGTCCGAACTGATCCAGCTCTTCGTAGCTGCGTTTCTCTGCATTCAACTGAGCCAGGATCTTCTCGGTGGTCTCCGGCATGAAAGACTCGAGCAGGCATGCGCCGATGGTGATGCTCTCTACCAGGTTGTACAGAACCTCTTCCAGACGGTCTTTCTTTGCCTCGTCTTTTGCCAGTGCCCACGGCATCGTCTCGTCAATGTATTTGTTGCAGCGTTTGAACAGACCAAAGATTTCGGTCATCGCATCTGCCACACGCAGCTCTTCCATCTTTGCAGCAACTTTTGCTTTTGTTGCGGTAACGACTGCTTTCAGATCATCATCCACCTCTTCTGCTGCGCCGGTCTTTGTCACAACGCCGCCGAAGTATTTGTTGCTCATGGAGATGGTACGGTTTACCAGGTTTCCAAGAGTATTGGCAAGGTCGGAATTCATACGCTCAACCAGCAGCTCCCAGGTAATGACACCGTCGTTCTCAAACGGCATCTCGTGCAGAACGAAGTAGCGGACAGCGTCTACGCCGAACAGGTCTACCAGATCGTCTGCGTAGATCACGTTTCCTTTGGATTTACTCATCTTGCCGTCGCCCTGCAGCAGCCACGGATGACCAAATACCTGTTTCGGAAGCGGCAGATCGAGTGCCATCAGGAAGATCGGCCAGTAAATGGTATGGAAACGGATGATGTCTTTTCCGATCAGATGCAGGTCTGCCGGCCACAGCTTGTTGAACTGCTCGGAGCTGTTTCCGTCACAGTCATAACCGATTCCGGTGATGTAGTTGGTCAGTGCGTCCAGCCATACGTAGGTAACGTGCTTCGGATCGAAGGATACCGGGATTCCCCAGGTAAAGGAGGTTCTGGATACACAGAGATCCTGCAGTCCCGGAAGAAGGAAGTTGTTCATCATCTCGTTCTTTCTGGAAACCGGCTGGATGAATTCCGGATGAGTGTTGATATAATCGATCAGTCTCGGTGCATATTTGCTCATCTTGAAGAAATATGCTTCTTCTTTTGCCGGCGTAACCGGGCGTCCGCAATCCGGGCATTTTCCGTCTACGAGCTGGGACTCGGTGAAGAAGGATTCACACGGTGTACAGTAAAGTCCTTCATAATATCCTTTGTAGATATCTCCCTGATCGTACAGTTTTTTGAAGATTTTCTGTACCTGCGCCTCATGATCCGCATCGGTGGTACGGATAAATTTGTCGTAGGACGTATTCATCAGATCCCAGATTCTCTTGATCTCGGTAGATACGTTGTCTACGAATTCTTTTGGCGTGATGCCTGCCTCTTCTGCTTTCAGCTCGATCTTCTGGCCATGCTCATCGGTTCCGGTCTGGAAGAATACATCGTAGCCCTGCTGACGTTTGAAGCGGGCAATGCTGTCCGCGAGTACGACCTCGTAGGTGTTTCCGATGTGCGGCTTGCCGGATGTGTAGGCAATCGCCGTGGTGATATAATATTTCGGTCTGATTTTTTCCATTGCTTTCATTTCTCCTTTCAAATAAAAAAAACTGCCTTATTCCGCTCTCTTGTAGTCGGAAGAAGACAGGTTTGTTTACCCGTGATACCACTTCTTTTCGTCCCTGCCTCACAGCAGAAACCTCTGCAGGTACATGTGCTATACCTCTCCGCTGTAACAGGCGGAACCTGTCGCAGCCTTACCGTTTCAGATTGTTGTTTTCACGGTTCGGTGCGCCTCTCGGAAGCCATGTTCGATCTGCCGCTCCTCCTCCCTCTCAGCCTGCAAACCGGAATAGTTTTCGGGGGTGTTCTCTGTAAATTCGCACATGCAGATGTACTCTCTTCGTCACTGTGTTTTGTTTTTATGCACTGGTTTTATGCTAACACATTTACATCAATTTGTAAACCGCAAAAAAGCCCGCCGTACGGGGATTTTTTCATATTCTCCCCATTCGGCGGACCTTTCATTCATCGTAACAATTATCTGTGGTTTGCTTTGATCACAGACATTGCTGCTTCATCTGCTACAACTGTCAGATCGTTGTGAAGCTGCAGGATGGAAGCCGGAACCTGCGGAGTAACCGGTCCGTACAGAACCTTGTCGAGGATCTCTGCTTTTCCTTCGCCGCTGACGATCAGCAGAACTTTTCTTGCCTGCATGATGTTCTTGATTCCCATGGTGTATGCCTGGGTCGGAACATCCTCTACTTTTTCAAAGAAACGTTTATTTGCCTGAATGGTGCTCTCGGTCAGGTCAACGCAGTGTGTCTCTTTCTCGAATGCTGCGCCCGGCTCGTTGAATCCGATGTGGCCGTTGTTTCCAAGTCCAAGAAGCTGCAGGTCAATGCCGCCGACGCTGCGGATGATTTCGTTGTAAGCTGCGCATGCTTTTTCGCTGTCCGGCTCCAGTCCGTTCGGAACGAAGGTGCGCTCTTTGTTGATGTTGACATGATTGAACAGGTTGGTGTTCATGAAGTAACGATAGCTCTGATCATTCTCCGGAGAGAGTCCTTTGTACTCGTCCAGGTTTACGCTGGTGACATTTGCGAAATCAAGGTCACCTTTGTTGTACCACTCAACGAGCTGTTTGTAAGCGCCGACCGGGGTAGATCCGGTTGCAAGGCCGAGCACTGCATGCGGTTTCATGATCACCTGCGCGGAAATGATGTTTGCTGCTTTTCTGCTCATATCATTGTAATCTTTTGCTTCAATTAATAACATTTGTTTTTCCTCCAAATTTCTTCTATATAATAAATTACATAATAACCTGTTTCAGGTTCAGTTCGTCGTCCACCAGAAGTACATGCGCTTTTTTGCCCGGTGCAATGGATCCTACTTCATCGTAGATACCGATGCTCTGTGCCGGATTTCTTGTTGCCGCAAAAATGGCATCTGCCAGCGGAATATCAAACGAAACTGCTTTTCTCATGCAGTCGTACAGGTTCGTAGCGGAACCCGCGATGGTCTCACCGTCGGTCAGGGTTGCTTTTCCGTCTTTCATCCAGACAGCCTGTCCCCCGAGGGAATACGTTCCGTTCGGCATTCCCGTTGCCATCATGGAATCGCTGATGAGAACCATGCGCTCACTTCCCATCATGGAGAAGGTCGCGCGGACAACCGCACCGTGAATGTGATAGCCGTCACAGATCAGCTCCATGCGGCACTCCGGATCGTCGAATGCGGCGCCGATGACACCAGGGTTACGGTGTGCGAACGGCGGCATGGCGTTGTACAGATGGGTGACATGGTGTGCTCCTGCTTTCATGGCAGCCAGCGCGGTGTCATAATCTGCTGTTGTATGGCCGATGGAAACCATGACTTCATCGGAAACCTCTTTGATAAATTCCAGTGAGCCAGGCATATTCGGGGCCAGGGTTACGAGACGGATTTTTCCGCCGCTCGCCGCATTGCATGCGCGGAAGAACTCAGCGTTCGGAGCCACGATGTTCTCCTCTGCCTGTGCGCCTTTTTTGATCGGATCGATGAACGGTCCTTCCATGTTGACGCCGGCGATCACTTCTGCTTCCGGCTCATCTTTGATTGCTTCGATGGTTCCGAAGATTTTCAGCAGATCGTCTTTTGGCAGTGTCATGGATGTCGGGCAGTAAGAGGTAATGCCGTGCGCTTTCTCGTAGCGCAGGATCTCTTTTAAACCTTCCACGTCTCCGTCTGAAAAATCATGTCCGGCAGCGCCGTGGCTGTGTACGTCAACCAGTCCCGGCAGAACCATCATGCCTTTCGCATCGATCACTTCCTGATCGATCACTTCTTCTTTTGTGGAAACGAAACGTTTTCCTTCTATATAAAGATCTTTTTCCGCAAACGTTCCGTCTTCCTGAAATACGCGTCCGTTTTTGATAATCATTGTCTTGCCTTCTTTCTTTGATCTGTTCTGATTATAATTTATGTTGATTTTATTTTCAACTATTTTTATATTTTAGAAATTACTTTCACGTCATTAAAGTTCTTTCCATTTTTCCGCCCGCTTTCCCGTACAATTCACACACAATTGAAAGTTGATTCACCACTCTGCCTGTGATACAATAAAGCAAGACTGATCTGAATTTTTTTCAGATATTTACAGATACCAGGAGGACTTACGTTCCATGGAACACTTTGAAAAATCAATTATTCCTGTCATTGAGTCTGTCTATCCCTCGTTCACTCCCCTGGAACGGACGGTAGCAGATTTTTTATTCATAATACCGACGAGTCGGATCTGTCCGCGCGCCACGTTTCGGAACTGCTCTATGTTTCGGAGGCTTCGCTCTCCCGCTTTGCGAAAAAATGCGGCTACACGGGCTACCGCGAATTTGTCTACCGTTACCAGGAAGGTCTGAACGCCGCACTGCCCGGTACGGACGATCACATCAAACAGGTGCTGAATACGTATCAGGAGCTGCTGAATAAAAGCTACTCGCTCGCCGACCGCGCGCAGATTGACCGCATCTGCCATATTCTCACTTCGAAGCGTCGGGTGTATGTCTACGGTCTTGGAAGCTCCGGACTTTCCGCCCAGGAAATGAAGCTGCGTTTTATGCTTGCAGGCGTGGATATTGAAGCAATTACCGACATTCACATCATGAAAATGAATGCCGTTCTGCTCAATGAGAGCTGCGCTGCAATCGGCATTACCGTCAGCGGACAGACACCGGAGGTGCTGCGTGCGCTCGGAGCCGCAAAGGAAAAGGGAGCCTCTACCATTCTCTTTACTTCCCGCAGCTCCAGCGATTACGATGCCTTCTGCGATGAAGTCCTGCTGCTTGCGGTCAAAGAGCATCTGAAAAACGGTGGCGCAATCTCTCCGCAGTTCCCGATTCTCGTGATGATCGACGTTCTGTACTCGCATTTTCTCACGACCGACAGCGAGCGCAAGGAGGCTTTATATGAATACGCCGTCACCAAACTCCATGAAACGTGATCCCGGCCGCGGCAGCGCGTATCTTTCTTTTCTGAAGAAACGCTGCGTGATTTCTTTTTCTTCTGCCTGCTCCTCGGCGTTTACGTCGCCTTCATCACCCTCACAGGCATCGGCTGTCCGATCCGGTTTTCCACCGGCATTTCCTGCCCGGGCTGCGGAATGAGCCGCGCGGTACTGCTTCTGCTCTCGGGTCATTTTCGGGCGGCATTTCGGATGCATCCGCTCGTCTATGCCGTACTGCCCGCAGGGATATGCTCTTCTTCGGGCCGGAACAGACGGCGGGACTTCGGCGTTTTAAAAAGGGGATCATTACGGTGATTGTCGTGCTGCTTCTCGCCGTTTATGCCTGGCGCATTTATTACCACGACCCGCTCCTTTCTATTGACCCCTCTCTCGGGCGCGTGCTACAATGGTTCTATCTTAATTAAAGGGGGTATTTACAAATGAATGTAAAAGACAACCGCAGTTTCTGGTTCTATCTTCTGCTCACATTTCTGACGTGCGGACTCTACTCGATCTACTTCTGGTATGTTTATGTGGAAGACCTGAACACCATCTTTTACGGTGACGGCGAAGACAGCCCGAACTACATTATTGTGCTGCTTCTGTCCTGGGTTACCTGTGGAATTTACGGCGTTTACTGGCGTTACAAGCAGGCGAACCGCATGTACCGCGAATCCTACGACCGCTATGGTGTGATGATTGAGGAAAACGGTTCCGCCATTCTTCTGTGGACGCTGCTTGGCTACCTGACCGGTGGAATCGGCCAGCTCGTTGCCGACTATTTCATGATTCAGAACCTGAATAAGACGGCGCTCGTTTATAATTCACGTGCATATTAAGCAGGGGAGGCGTTTTTTATGGCAACATCTATGGTGAAGGGAAATCCGGTAAAGCTGATGCTCTCGTTTGCCTTTCCGCTTCTCATCGGAAATCTGCTGCAGCAGACGTATAACATCATTGATGCGGCGATTGTCGGCCAGGCACTTGGCCCGGAGGCACTCGCCAGCGTCGGTGCAAGCAGCAGTGTACAGTTTCTGGTGCTCGGCTTCTGTATGGGAAGCTGCACGGGATTCAGTGTTCCGGTTGCCAAGTATTTCGGCGCCGGAAAGCTTGATAAAATGCGCGATTATATTTTTAATGGTGCTGCACTTGCTGTCCTGATTGCGGCCATTCTGACCACACTCTGCAGTTTACTCTGTGCACCGATTCTGCACCTGCTGTCGGTTCCGTCCGATATCTTCGCGGATGCCTACGCATATCAGCTTGTGATTTTCCTCGGGATTCCGTTTTCGATTCTGTACAATTATCTTTCCAGCATCCTGCGTGCCGTCGGGGACAGCCGCACGCCGTTTCTGTTTCTGGCATTTTCGGCAATCCTGAATATTTTCCTCGATCTGTTCTGTATTATCATTCTGCATCTGGGATGCGCAGGAGCGGCGATTGCGACGATTTCCGCCCAGGCGATCAGCGGACTCTTATGTCTGTTTTTTATTTCCCGTAAGGTAAAGCTCCTGCTTCCGACAAAAGAAAACCGCACTCTGCGAAAGGATGCCGCGCAGGAACTCCTCGCAATGGGCATTCCGACGGGACTGCAGTTTTCGATCACAGCGATCGGCAGTATGGTAATGCAGTCAGCGAATAATGGACTTGGCAGTGTTTATGTTTCGGCGTTCACAGCTGCTATGAAAATCAAACAGTTTATGATGTGTCCGTTTGATGCGATCAGTACCGCGGCTTCCGTCTTCTGCAGTCAGAATCTCGGAGCAGGCCAGGCAAAGCGAATCCATCAGGGACTCCGCCAGGGTGTGCTTGTCGGTGTCGGCTATGGTGCGTTTGCGGGTGTCATCATGATTCTGTTCGGACGGCCGCTGACAAAGCTCTTTATTGTCAGCTCTGCTTTTGAAGCAATCAACGCTTCTGCAAAATATCTGCGCTGCCTCGGATTTTTCTACTGGATGCTTGGTATTTTGAATGTCTGCCGTATGGTAACGCAGGGACTTGGCTACTCGGGAAGAGCCGTTTTCTCCGGCGTAATGGAGATGCTGGCACGAACGATTGTCTGCCTGGGATTTGTCGGTGCGTTTGGCTTCACCGCAATCTGCTTTGCGGACCAGGCTGCGTGGCTCGCCGCCTGCTGCTATATCGCACCGACATGTCTGTACTGCGTGAAGAAATCCACGAAAATGATTGCGGATCGCGGTGCGAAATAATAACGTTATTTTCTGTCTTACAGCGGCTTCCAGATACTTCTCAGGTTATCGCGGCAATCACCAGAAACTTGTTCCATCACAGATTTTGGTTCATTGCCCGCAAAATCAAGAAAAAGATACTGTTCTGCATGGAATCATCTTCCCCGCAGAACAGTATCTTTTTTCTTGTTTTTTCAGCGTTACCGCTCGATTCCATCTCTTGCCGCAAGACCCTTGTCAAACGGATGCTTGATTTTTTCAGCTCCGAAACATAGTCCGCCCGCTCAATCAGCGCCTCCGACGGTCCCTGCCCGGTCAGAATCACTTCCAGCTTCTCCGGCTTGTGATCCAGAAAATCCAGAAGGAGCTGCTCATCAAACAGTTTGCTTCCAATCGTATAAACCAGCTCGTCCAGAAACAGTACATCGTATTCTTCCTGAACTGCTTTTTCTGTCACTTTCTGAAACTGCTCTTCATAATACCGTTTCTGCTCTGCCTTCTCCTCCGGTGTCATCAGAAATGAAAACTTTATCTTGTCCTGTCCCGGCACAAACGTCACATTCGGCGACAGTAAGAGCACCTTCCGCTCGCTCGTGCTGTTATCTTTCATAAACTGATAAATCAAAACACGATATCCATACCCTGCCGCACGCGTGCAGAGTCCCATACCACAAGTCGTCTTTCCTTTTCCATCCCCACAGTAGATGTGGACACAGCCTGTCTGTTTTTCCATGGTGAAAACCTCGCTTTTTCTTTCTATGTTCATTTGTAAACAACAGGTAATTCGAAACAAGTTCGCAATCCCAAGTAAAAATTGTAAACAACGGAAAAAGGAGGGCAGATTTTATTCCGCCCCCCAAAAAGGTTTCCTGATTATTTACCGAAATATCTAGCCAGCAGACCAGCGAATGCTTTTCCGTGTCTAGCTTCGTCTCTTGCCATCTCATGCACGGTGTCATGGATTGCATCAAGATTCAGGGCTTTGGCACGTTTTGCAAGATCTGTTTTACCAGCGGTTGCGCCGTTCTCTGCTTCTACACGCATCTGCAGGTTTTTCTTGGTGCTGTCGGTTACAACTTCGCCGAGAAGCTCTGCGAATTTTGCTGCGTGCTCTGCCTCTTCGTAAGCTGCTTTTTCATAGTACAGACCTACTTCCGGATATCCCTCGCGGAATGCTACTCTGGACATTGCCAGGTACATACCAACCTCGGAGCACTCGCCCTCGAAATTGGCTCTCAGGTCTTTTTTGATATCTTCCGGAACATCGGATGCTACGCCAACTACATGCTCTGCTGCCCAGGTCAGATCCTCGCCCTGCTCGATAAATTTCTCTTTCGGTGCTTTACAGATCGGACAGACTTCCGGTGCTTCTGCTCCTTCATAAACATATCCACATACGCTGCATACAAATTTTTTCATAGTCTTTCTTTCCTTTCTTTTTGTTGTGTATTTAATTTTATCATTTCCAATTTTGTGGTTTATAACAGTTTTTTATTTTTGATATTAGTAACTGTTACTGATATTACTTTAACATAAGCTTCCATTTTTGTCAATGCCTATTTTTAATTTTTTCTTTCTTCCTGGGGATGCTATACGTTCCCCGGGTGATTTCTGCAGTTCTCGCAGATGCCGTAAAAATTCACAGAGTAATCTTCGATCGTACCTCTGAAATTTTCCGCTGCTACGTTCTTGATTTCACTGATGTCACGCATTGTAAGGTCTGTCACGCAGTGACATTTTCTGCAAATGAAATGGTGATGCGTGGAAGTATCTCCATCGAACCGGTCCGGGCCATCTCCTGTTGTAAGACGCTTGATCTCTCCTAATTCAGAAAGAAGAGACAGGTTCCGGTATACTGTGCCAAGACTGATATTGGGAAATTCTTTCCGTACATCGGTATAGAGCATATCTGCGGTCGGGTGATCCTTTCGCCCCTGAAGGCAGACTTTGATGCTTTCTCTTTGTCTGCTATACTTGAGTGTTGACATAGTTTTTTTCCTTTCGTATCTTTCGATAACAGTAATTGTTATTATATTTATACTATAAGGCTGCTTCCCGCAAAAGTCAAGAAAAAGATCACTACCCTGTCTACACAGATTTCCGTCTGTCCCAAGATCAAAAATTCCCCAAAAACGAGGAGTGCCCAGGAACCTCTCGGCGCCTGGGCTATTATTATGAAAAAATCTTAATTGTGTAGTGATTGCATACACGCTGTTCTTTTGGAACTGAGATAACTATACCAATTAATTATGAACAGATTATGAACGTGCAGTGAATCTTCTGTGAATCTGTACATTTTTTAGAATTATTTTATACTTTATTTGTGTATTTATCACATATTTTATTTCTAATTCTGTCCCTTACTCTCTACTCTGTCTAGAAATCGTTTTTCTCCGTTAATTTTTCTATTCGTATTGCCCATCCCCGATTTTCCCTGTCATTTCTCTCTCATTTATGTTAAGATTGATGTACAGCCAATGCGGCAGAATGGAGGATTTTTTATGAGTACCGGAAATCAGGAATATATACGAGACATGAACCGCGCCCTGGTTCTCGAGCAATCGCCAACCATCCGCCGCTTTCCCGCGCAGATCTGGCGAAAATGCTGCATCTGACAAAAGCAACCGTATCCACCATCGTCCAGGAACTGCTCGACCGCCAGCTCGTCATAGAACTCGGCAGCGCCGAAAAAACTTCCATGGGTCGAAAACCGATTCTGCTTACTTTTAATAATCGCTGCGGTTCCATCATCGCCGTCGATCTCGGCGTAAAAAAGATCACCATTCTCACCGGAGATCTGAAGGGAAAATCATGTACTGTAAAAGAATACCCGATTGATCCATCCCTCTCCCTAGAGGAATACCTGATTTCCCTCCTCCACAAAACCAAATCCGACCTCCCCAAGACCCCGTGCGGCCTCGTCGGAATCTCCATCGGAATCTACGGCGTCGTCTGCGACGACCTCGTTTTATTCACACCCTACTACGATCTGAAACACTCCAACCTGAAAAACTACCTCGAAGAAGAATTTCAGGTCCCTGTCATCGTAGAAAATGAAGCCAACCTCTCCGTCATCGGCGAAGCCGCCTGCGCAGAGCACTTTAAAAATATGATCTTCCTGAACATCCACGAAGCGTCGGCATGGGAATCCTCATTGACGGCGAACTCTACACCGGCCAGAACGCTACGCCGGCGAATTCGGCCACACCATCCTCTTCCCCGATGGCCGGCCCTGCCCCTGCGGCAACCACGGCTGCCTCGAACAGTACATCTCCGAAGCCGCCGTCCTGAACGATTTTGCCGCCGCCGAAGGCTTAGAAAACGTCTCCGTCGAACGCTTCATCCAGTATTACCAGGAAGGCAGCCCCAACGCCCGCAAAGTAATGCAGGATTTCACCCACTACATCGGAATCAGCCTGAACACGGTTCTCCACACCTTCAACCCGGACGTCATCGTCATCAACAGCTCCTTCACCAACTACATCCCAGTCTGATCGACGAAATCACCTCCGGAATCCAGAACCGCCTCCGCTGGTACCTCCACGTCCTCCCGGCTCACCTGCAGGATGTCTCCGTCCTCATGGGCGGAATCAGCCTCTGCTCCCGGAACTTCCTCGGAATTTCCACCTTTAAGCTGCTGGACCTGTAACTCAGAAATAAGTCCCTGTTCAGAGCCCCATCTCGATTCCGCTGCGCTGCATCTTGATGTGGCTTCTCGCCATATGAAATTTCAGAAAAAAGTGCTCATTCATGCAAGCATGATTCGCAATTTGTTCTGAAATTTCGCATGGCTCTGAATAGTCACAATTTGTTCATGATTTTTTTACAACATGAACACGCTTTCAACATAATTTACCCGTATACTAAAAGCATAAATAATGAATGCCAACATTATTTACACAATTTTCTTTTTCATATTGCCGATTAGAAAATCGGCTCTCCTTCCTTTAAAAATAAAAATGAAAGAAAGCACTGTTTCGCCAACGGTGCTTTTTTTCATGCCTTTTTCTCATTTTCTCCCATCTTCCTCACAACAATCTCACGCCGATCCGCCCATCCGGGCGGATCCAGACCTCCCCTCCCGCCCCCACTACCAGCCTCGCCGCCGCCCGTCCGTCCTTGCGTGATGCGGCATGGCAGCATTGGAAAAGCGGGCAGGAAAAACCAGAAAAAATGGAGGCCTTTCGAGAGACTGAAATCTGGTGCTCAACACCAGATTTCAAGGCATTCTGAGCTGGGAAAGCATCAGGCTTTCCTGGCGAATAATGCCGGTGTCTGTCGAAAGACCTCCATTTTTTCTACGTTTTTCCCCCGCTTTTCCACCGCTGCCATGCGTATCACGCAAGGGCGGACGGGCGACGGCGAGGCGTCCCCTCTATTTACACAATTCATCCGTCAACCGCGCAAACTCCTGTAAATTCAATGCCTCCCCACGAATCGTAAGCGGCCAGCCGCAGGCTGTGATTGCAGCCTCAATCTCCTCTTTCGAAAAATGCAGCAGCTCCGAATTTTTCAGTCCGTTCGCCAGCGTCTTCCGTCTCTGATTAAACGACGCCCGAATAATGGAGAACATCAACTTCTCATCCTTCGTCTCCACCGGCATCACCTCATGACGCGTCAGCCGGATCACCGCACTTCCAACCTTCGGCCGCGGCATAAAACAGTTCGGCGGCACATTCGCCACAATATACGGCTCCGCATAATACTGCACCGCCAGCGACAGCGCCCCGTAATCCTTCGATCCCGGCCCCGTCTGCATCCGGTCCGCAACCTCCTTCTGAACCATAACCGTAATCGAATCCACCGGCACATGATTCTCAAATAATCCCATAATAATCGGCGTCGTAATATAATACGGAAGATTCGCCACAACCTTGATCGGCCGTCCGTTGTTCTTCTCCTTCGCCAGCGCCGCCAGATCCACCTTCAAAACATCATTATTGATAACCTCAACATTATCATAATCCGACAGCGTATCCTCCAGAATCGGGATCAGATTCTTGTCAATTTCCACCGCACACACACTCCGCGCAGCATACGCAAGATACTGCGTCAGCGTACCGATACCAGGTCCGATTTCCACAACAAAATCGTCCGGTCCGATACCTGCAGCGGCTACAATCTTATCCAGCACATGTGGATCGATCAGAAAATTCTGACCATACTTTTCTGAAATACAAAGCCGTACTTCTGCAGTACGGCTATTGTATTCTGCGGCTCCCCGAGCCACGGTTTTACTTTCTCCATAAATTCTCCATGTATTTAGAACTCAAAGTCTTTCTCGTAAAGAATCACGCGGTCGTCCGCATCGGTATGCTTTCTGGACATGCGTCTTCCGAATTTACGGGTTCCCTTTTCTGCATGGGCGATGGCACGATCCACCATATCTTTGACCTGTGAAATCGTCATCGGCTCGCCTCCTTCTGATTGTTGCCAATCTGTGTATACAGAGCAAGCACACCCATCTCGTCCATCTTGTATCCATTCTCACGCGCATACGTGCGGGCAAACGTAACCAGCTCATCGTTTGTGAAAACAGGAATCGAAATGACCGTCTCAAACTTCTTCGCAAAATCAGGGTTATTCCGCAGAAGACCTCTCATGCTGACCTTCTCATCCTCGATGATCAGAACCAGACTGTCGGTACGGAAATCCATTGCCTGCGACAGCTTCTCGATCGTCTCCGGGTACATCAGACCGGCACGCTCGATCAGGAGGAAACCTCCCGCCAGCTTTGAAACAATCTGCGCACAGTCCTTTTTGTTCAGAACAGATGCATCCAGACGGGCCATCTTCGTTGCCGGAAGTTTTAAGTCAGCACAGATTGCACGGACGAGATCCTCCGACAGCTTCGTTTTTCCAGTACCGTATCCGCCCATAATGGCAATGTTTCCATGACGGGAAGTACGGTCGCCTGCGTAATGATAAACACCATGCATTGCATCCAGAATCTGGATATCCATGCCTGGAACTTTCGCAAAGTAAGTAAACAGCGCTTTCTGCTCATCACTCAGCTTATCCGGCTGGGTGTCGTTCAGGATGCGGAGTCTTGCCTCCTCCGGCGTCTCCTCGCGGAGCACCTCTTCAATCGATTTCGCAACAGTTCCTTCCGGAATGTTGTCGCGGATCAGCTGAACGGTGGCATCCGTTGTTTTTTTCGATGCTCATGTTGATCGTCGCATCGGATACGCGCTCACGCTTTGGCTCGGTCGGAACTTCGATTTCGATTTCCTCCGGGGTAATCTCGATCGGCTGGGTTCCTGCCGGCTCAAACGGATCGGCTGGCTCAGTCTCGGCCGGGGTTTCCGGCTCTGTTTCGCTTTCCGGCTCGTCAGCAGGTTCTGCTTCCGCAGTTTCCGGCTCGTCCGGCAGTTCAATTTCCGATGCTTTTTCAGCTTCCTGCACTTCTGCGTTCAGCGCTGCCTGAAGCTCACTAAAATCGATGGTCGGCCGTGTCTCCTCTGCCGGTTTCAGATCCGGGATGACAACCGTTGCATCCATGGACGGCGTCTCCGCCGGTTCTACGGTTTCCTCAATTTCGGCTTCCGCCTGAGCCTTCTCGGCTGCTTCTGTTTCAGCTTCCACTGCTGGTTCTGTAACTTCTGCTTCTTCGATTTCAGCCTCGGCTGCCGGTTCTATAATCTCTTCGATCTCAGCTTCATCCATCGGCTCTGTAACTTCTTCGGTTTCAGCCTCATCCGCCGGTTCTGTGATCTCTTCGGTTTCCGCTTCATCTGCCGGTTCTGCATCTTCTTCCGGCTCAGCTTCCGCCTGCGGCTCCTCTGCCGTTTCCCGTGCTCTGTCTCGGACTCCGGATCCATCGGCTGCTCTGCGGTTTCGGCTTCTGCTGCCGGTTCCACTGGCTCTTCTGCTTCTTCCTCCGCAACTTCCTCCGACAGGTTTGCTGCGGTCTCCTGGAACAGTGCTTCGAGGTCCGGCTCTTCGTATTTCTTCTCCGGCTTCGGTGCTTTCGGCATTACCGGCTCGGCTTTTTCCTTCGGTTTTGGCTGCGGTCTTGTCTTGATTGTCGTGTTGGCATCCGGGGATACCTCTACGTTTACATCAAGCTGCTCCGGCTCCAGATCTTTTACTTCGTACTGTACCGGCTCTTCGCTTGTCTCTTCCTCGACTGCCGTCTCTTCCTGTTTCTTTCCGCGGAAGGAGAAGACATCGCGGATGCTCTTTGCAAGCTCTGCGTGAAGATCGATCGTATTTCCAAGGTACGTCGGCGTGCTGTCTGCATACGCCTGCTCTTCCGGAATCTCCTCGATCGGCTCCTCTGTCTGCTGCAGTGCTTCGTACTCCTGCACCTGCTCTGCATCTGCCTCGGCCTGCTGTGTTTTCTCATATGCTTCGTACGGCGAACCGGCTTCTTTTTCTTCTTCACCGGCCACATACTGGCTCATCACACCGCCGTTTACCGGTTTTACTTCCGGCGTCTCTGCCGGCTCTTTCGTCGCAGCCATTTCACCGGCTCCGCTCTCTCCGGCTAACCGCACTTCAAGTGCTTCCGGATCCTCGGACGGCTCTTCATTCTTTTTGTAGTCAAAACGATGCTCGTATTTGATCTGCTGGGACGGTGACAGCGGCTCGTACTTCATTTTCAGATCCATTGCCTTTGTCACATATTTGCCCTCGCTGAACCACAGGATCAGCTCATCACAGGCATCGATGCATTTCTGCGTCTCTCCGGCTTTGCTGTAAAGGTTTGCCAGTTCATATGCCCATCTCTCGGTAAATTCCCGCTCTTTGTATTCCTCCAGAAGGGAAATCTGCTCCTCAAGCGGCGCTTTCTGTCCTCTTAAAATCTTGTATTTCAGCAGATACCGGGAATTATCGTGACGTGCGACTGCTTCAAACTCGTTGTAAAAGTCAATCGCCTCATCAAAGTCTTTCATTTTTACGGAGACCTCTACCAGGCGGTACAGAATGCCCTTTCCGATGGAGGAACGGTCATACGCCATCAGCAGAATCTTCTTCGCCTCCGGATATCGTTTGTTCGCCTCATAGACATCCGCTACCATGCCGAGCGTGCGCAGACTCTTGACACGCTGCCAATCAACGGCTTCTACAACTGCAAGTGCCCCCTCATAGTCCTCTTTTTTTACCAGACTGTTCAGCTCTTCCAGCCGGCTTGATATTCAGCTTTATCCAATCTTTTCACCTCAATACATTTCAGATTGTTTTAGTTCATAGACACGAACAGTGTACCACACTCCCCGTAGAATGTCAAAAGAATGCCTGTTTTGCAGGCATTTTTCGGGATGCAAATCCTTCCAGCGGGCATTAAAAAAAGAACACCCGCCCCTCCGGTTTTTCCCGGAAAAGCAGGTGTCCCCTAACTACTTATATTTGATTCCGATTACTTTCTGACAGTAATCTTGTCCAGATGCCAGATATCATCTACATACTGCTGGATGGTACGGTCGGATGTGAATTTGCCGCTGTGTGCGGTATTCAGGATCGCGCTTCTTGCCCATGCAGAAGTATTTCTGTATTTATCCTCAACACGCTCCTGTGCTGCCGCATAGGACTTGAAGTCTGCCAGGGTAAAGTACATATCCGGGCGCGGAGCATTCTTCGGTGTGAGCAGGGAGTCATACAGATCACGGAACATCATGGTGTCGCCGTTTGAGTATCTTCCGCTGATCAGATCCATCACTACGTTGTGGATGTCCTGATCGTGGATGAAGTAGCTCATCGGATCGTAGGTGTAGTTGTTCTCATATTCGATAACCTGATCTGCGGAAAGTCCGAAAATGAAGGCGTTTTCTTTTCCAACTTCCTCTACGATCTCCACATTCGCACCGTCCATCGTTCCGAGTGTCAGAGCACCGTTCAGCATGAACTTCATGTTACCGGTACCGGAAGCCTCTTTACTTGCGGTGGAAATCTGCTCGGAAACATCAGCAGCGGCAAAGATCAGCTCTGCGTTGCTGACACGATAATCCTCGATAAATACAACTTTGATCTTTCCTTTGATGGTCGGATCGTTGTTTACGACATCCCCAACGGAATTGATCAGTTTGATGATCGCTTTTGCACGCTCATAGCCTGCGGAAGCTTTTGCTCCAAAGATGAAGGTTCTTGGGTAGAACGGCATATCCGGGTTCTTTTTCAGACGGTCATACAGATACATGATATGAAGAATGTTCATAAACTGGCGTTTGTACTCATGCAGACGTTTTACCTGAACATCAAAAATGGAGTTCGGATCTACATCAATGCCGTTATGCTCTTTGATGTATTTTGCCAGGCGAACTTTATTTTTGTATTTAATCTCCATAAATTCCTTCTGTGCCTGTGTATCATCTGCAAGCTCAGCGATCTTTTTGATCTTCGGAAGATCGGTAATCCAGCCATTTCCGGCATACTCAGTTACCCAGTCAGCCAGGAGCGGATTTCCGTGAAGCAGGAAACGACGCTGTGTGATACCGTTCGTCTTATTGTTGAACTTCTCCGGAGTCATCTCGTAGAAGTCTTTTAAGGTCTGTTTTTTCAGGATCTCGGTATGAAGCTTTGCAACACCGTTGACAGAATATCCGCCTACGATAGCCAGACGGGCCATATGAACCTGTCCGTCGTAGATCACTGCCATCTGGCGGACTTTCTCTTCATCACCCGGGTACTGCTCTCTTACCTGGATCAGGAAGCGGCGGTTGATCTCCTCTACGATCTGATAGATACGCGGAAGAAGTCTGGAGAACAGGTCAACCGGCCATTTCTCAAGTGCCTCTGCCATAATCGTATGGTTGGTGTATGCGCAGGTCTTTGTCGTAATCTCCCATGCCTCATCCCAGCCAAGGCCTTCCACATCCATCAGGATTCGCATCAGCTCCGGAACAGCTACGGTTGGGTGGGTATCATTCAGCTGGAAGGTAACCTTCTCATACAGCTTCGTGATATCATCGTGATGTTTTTTATATTTTGCAACTGCTCTCTGTACGCTTGCAGAAATAAAGAAATACTGCTGTTTCAGACGCAGCTCTTTTCCTTCGTAATGGTTATCGTTCGGATACAGAACCTCTACGATGGTTTTTGCAAGGTTTTCCTGCTCAACAGCTTTGTGGTAATCACCCTTGTCGAAGGAATCCAGTGAGAAGTCCTGAATGGCCTCTGCATCCCAGATAGTCAGTGTGTTTACAACGTCGTTGTCATATCCTACGATCGGCATGTCGTAAGGAATTGCATTGACAGACTGGTAATCCTTCTGTACAAAGTTTACGCGTCCGGTAGCTTCATCGTACTCCTGTGCCACATATCCGCCAAATTTTACCTCTTTTGCATACTCCGGGCGTTTCAGCTCGAATGGATAGCCGTTTTTCAGCCAGTTATCCGGTACTTCTACCTGATAACCGTCGCGGATCTGCTGTTTAAACATACCGTATTTGTAACGGATACCGCAGCCGTATGCCGGATATCCCAGTGTAGCCAGGGAATCCAGGAAGCATGCTGCCAGACGGCCAAGACCGCCGTTTCCAAGCGCAGGATCTCTCTCCTGGTCCTCCAGAAGGTTCAGGTTCAGTCCCATCTCATCAAGAGCTTCCTGTACCTGTTTGTATGCAGTCAGGTTAATCAGGTTATTTCCCAGCGCACGTCCCATCAGGAACTCCATGGACATATAGTACAGAATCTTCGGATCCTGCTCATCCATTGCTTTCTGGGTTTTCAGCCAGTTGTCAATAATAACGTCTTTTACTGCGTAGCAGACTGCCTGGTAAATTTCCTGCTGGGAAGCCTCTTCCAGATTTTTTCTGTACAGCATTTTTACGTTTTCTTTGACACTGTTCTTAAAAGTTTCTTTGTTGAACTCGGCGTTTAACATCTGCGTCCTCCTCAATAGCAGTCTGCGAGCGGAGAGCTTGTCTGCATCCCCGCTCGCAGGCTGATTTTTATATTAACGATCGTCGTGGAAACGCATCCAGAAGTATTCTTAGATACGCTCTACTGCCATGGTAACCTTTTCGGAGTTGATATTCCACTCCTTCTCATAGCCCTTTGTCTCTCCAGTCACGATTTCTTCTGCCAGAACTTCAGATTTAATTTCATCACCATGGTTTTTCATGATGCTTACAATCTTGTCGTTGTCTTTTGCATATACTCTGATCTTGTCCATAACCTCAAAGCCGGCCTCTTTACGCATGGTCTGGATTTTACTTACCAGCTCACGAACAAAACCTTCCTCGATCAGTTCCGGAGTCAGATTGGTATCCAGAACAACGGTGATTGTATGGTCGGATTCGGATACATAGCCTTCCATCTGTGCCATGTCAATTAACAAATCCTCCTCTAATAATACAATTTCCTGTCCATCGATGTCAAGTTTAAGTTCGCCGGTGCTCTTGAGCTCTGCCATAGCCTTGTTTCCATCCAGCTCAGACAGGGTTGTTTTGATCTTGTTCAGGAGTTTTCCGTATTTTGGTCCTACGGTACGCATCTGCGGTTTGAAGCTGTAGCTGATGAAATCTGCGATGTCATCTTTAAATACAACTTCTTTGACATTCAGCTCGTCCTCGATGATCTCTTTGTAGAATTCGGAAAGCTGGAACTCGCTCTTCACGTACATGGTTCCGATCGGCTGACGGTTTTTGATATTGGCAGTATTTCTTGCGGCACGTCCCATAACGACGATCTCCAGCAGGTCTGCCATATCCTCTTCCATCTTCGGATCGATCCAGTTCTCATGTACCTCCGGGAAGTCGCACAGATGGATACTTTCCGGTGCACTTGCATCGATGCTCTTTACGAGGTTCTGATAAATATCCTCTGTCATGAACGGAATCATCGGAGCTGCTGCTTTTGCAACGGTCACCAGTGCGGTGTACAGAGTCATGTAAGCATTGATCTTATCCTGCTCCATGCCTTTTGCCCAGAAACGCTCACGGGAGCGGCGTACATACCAGTTACTCATATCATCCACGAAGGACTGCAGTGCTTTTGCTGCCTCCGGGATACGGTAATTTGCCAGATTGTCATCCACTGCTTTTACCGTAGACTCCAGACGGGACAGCAGCCATTTGTCCATGACGGCAAGCTTATCATACTCCAGTGTATATTTCGTTGCATCGAACTTATCGATGTTTGCATACAGTACAAAGAATGCGTAGGTGTTCCACAGGGTTCCCATGAATTTTCTCTGTCCTTCGACTACGGTCTTTCCTGCGAAACGGCTCGGCAGCCACGGAGCACTGCTGGTGTAGAAGTACCAGCGGATTGCATCTGCGCCATAAGTCTGCAGTGCGTCGAACGGATCTACGGCATTTCCTTTGGATTTACTCATCTTCTGTCCGTTCTCATCCTGTACCAGACCAAGAACGATAACGTTCTCGTACGGTGCTTTGTTGAACAGCAGAGTGGAAATTGCAAGCAGGGAGTAGAACCATCCACGTGTCTGGTCTACAGCCTCGGAAATAAACTGTGCCGGGAACTGTTTCTCGAAGGTTTCTTTGTTCTCGAATGGATAGTGATGCTGTGCGAACGGCATGGAGCCGGAATCGAACCAGCAGTCGATAACCTCCGGTACACGGTGCATCTCTTTACCGCATTTCGGGCACTTGATGGTCACTGCGTCGATGTATGGGCGGTGAAGCTCGATGTCATCCGGGCAGTTGTCGGCTTTTTCTTTCAGCTCTTCGATACTGCCGATGCAATCCTGATGGCCACATTCACACTGCCATACCGGAAGCGGAGTTCCCCAGTAACGGTTTCTGGAAAGTCCCCAGTCCTGAACATTTTCCAGCCAGTCGCCAAAGCGTCCTTTTCCGATGCTTTCCGGAATCCAGTTAATGGTGTTGTTGTTGCGGATCAGATCCTCTTTTACTGCAGTCATGCGGATGAACCAGGTTTCACGTGCATAGTAGATCAGCGGAGTATCGCATCTCCAGCAGTGCGGGTAGCTGTGCTCGAACAGCGGCGCATCAAACAGAAGGTCTTTATCCTCGAGTGCCTGCAGAACGGCCATATCTGCTTTCTTGCAGAAAGTGCCTGCCCACGGAGTTTCCTCGGTCATCTCACCTTTTTCGTTTACTAACTGTACGAATGGAAGATCGTATCTGTGACCGACCTTGGAGTCGTCCTCACCAAATGCAGGGGCGATATGAACAACACCGGTACCATCGGTCAGTGTTACGTAGGTATCGCAGACTACATAGTATGCTTTTTTGTTTCCGATTCTCTTCTCAGCGTACGGGAACAGCGGCTCGTACTCTTTGAACTCGAGATCTTTACCCTGATAATGCTCCAGGATTTCAGCGCCCTCACCGAGAACGGTGTCTACCAGAGCAGCTGCCATATAATAGGTATATCCTTTGCTTGTTACTTTTACATAATCCTCATCCGGGTTGACGCAGAGTGCAACGTTGGACGGAAGGGTCCACGGTGTGGTGGTCCATGCCAGGATGTAAGCGTCCTCGCCTTTTACTTTAAAGCGGACAACGGCTGAACGTTCTTTGACATCTTTGTATCCCTGCGCTACTTCGTGGGAAGAAAGCGGGGTACCGCAGCGCGGGCAGTAAGGAACGATTTTGTGTCCTTCGTACAGAAGACCTTTCTTCCAGATCTCTTTTAATGCCCACCACTCGGACTCGATGTAATCGTTATGATACGTAACGTATGGGTTTTTCATATCAGCCCAGAAGCCAACGGTATGGGAGAAGTCTTCCCACATTCCCTCGTATTTCCATACGCTCTCTTTACACTGCTCGATGAATGGCTCTACGCCGTATTTTTCGATCTGATCTTTTCCGTCCAGACCGAGTTTTTTCTCAACTTCCAGCTCTACCGGCAGTCCGTGGGTATCCCAGCCTGCTTTTCTCGGCACCTGATAACCTTTCATAGTACGGTATCTCGGGATCATATCCTTGATAACACGGGTCTCTACGTGGCCGATGTGCGGTTTTCCGTTTGCGGTCGGCGGTCCGTCATAGAATACGTAGGACGGATTTCCTTCGCGCACTTTCATACTTTTTTCGAAGATCTGATTGTCTTCCCAGAACTTCTCAACCTGTTTTTCTCTCTCGACAAAGTTCATGTCGGTTGAAACTTTCTTGTACATGCTTGTACCTCCTGAAACTTAAGTTTCTCGTTTGATTTGCTCGCGTAAAATAAGAAAAAGCTCCCGCCCTGTAATAGGACGAAAGCTGTACTTATCGTAACCACCTGTTACATACTATCATATGCATTTCCTGTAACGGGGAACGGCCGGCAACTTCTTACCACTGCTCTCCGGCTTTCTATATTTTATGCGCCGGGTACGCAGATTCAGAACTGCAACTTGGAAGTGATGTTCACCTGCCGCTACTTGTACCGGACTCCCACCATCCCCGGCTCGCTTTCCACAGACCGTTCACGCGCAGACTACTGTCTTCGTCATTGTTTTTCATGCCTTATTATAACTAGGGGCTGTAAGCGTTGTCAAGAGTGGAAAGCACATTTTATCGGTTCTTTTCCGCAATTTTACGGGATTTTCGGGGGTGTGCGTTGCTATTTGGATGGGGGAATGGTAAAATCGGGGTATAATCAAAAAACGGAAGGGAAGTGAAATCATGGGAAGATTTGTGAATCCGGACAACAGTGCATTTCAGGTTGCTCTCAATTCCGAAATCTATGTGGACAAAACAGGACTTTTATCGTATACCAACAAAGTTCTGGACACCATGCAGGGCTATATCTGCAACAGCCGCCCGCGGCGGTTTGGAAAATCATTTGCTGCAAATATGCTGGCGGCCTATTACAGCAAGGGCTGTGATTCCAGAAAGATGTTTTCTGGCCTTGCGATCAGCCAGACGGCAGACTTTGAGAAGCATCTGAACCAGTACGATGTGATTCATCTGGACATCCAGTGGTTTCTTTCGAATGTCAGCGATCCGGAACAGATTGTGGCCTACATTACAGAATGTACACTGACCGAGCTGCGTACCATCTATGCAGATCAGCTTCCGCCGGAAGTTTCCACCGTTCCCGACGCTCTGTCCCGGATCAAAGAGGCGACCGGACAGAAATTTGTGATTATTATTGATGAATGGGATGTCCTGATTCGTGATGAGGCCTCCAACCAGAAAATTCAGGATGATTACATTAATTTTCTTCGTGGAATGTTCAAAGGGACGGAACCGACGAAATATATCCAGCTTGCGTTTCTCACGGGTATTCTTCCGATCAAAAAATTGAAAACGCAGTCTGCCTTAAATAATTTTCATCAGTATTCCATGCTGAATCCAGGCCCGCTGGCTTCCTATATTGGATTCACAGAAGATGAAGTTTCCGCTCTCTGTCAGAAATACGGACAAAATTTTGAGGAAGTCAGACGATGGTACGACGGCTATCTGCTTGGAAATTACCATGTATACAATCCAAACGCGGTAACAAGTCTGCTTCTGGATGGGACATTCCAAAGCTATTGGTCGGAGACGAGCACATACGACTCGATGGTTCCTTTTATCAATATGGATTTTGACGGATTGAAAACAGCAATTCTGGAGATACTCTCCGGCGCCGCAGTTCCTGTCATGGTTACCTCTTTTAAAAATGACATGGTCAGCTTTGTAAATAAAGATGATGTTCTGACGCTGCTGATTCATTTGGGCTATCTTGCTACAATCAGCAGACACAGATGGCATATATTCCCAACGAAGAAATCCGCCGGGAGTTTCTGACTGCGGTGACTTCCAATCATTGGAATGAACTTTTCGCTTTCCAGCAGGAATCTGCGGATCTTTTAGATGCTACGCTCGATATGGATGAAAATGCTGTCGCTGCCGGAATTGAAAAGGTCCATGAGGAATATACTTCCGTGATTCAGTATCATAATGAAAATTCGCTCAGTTGTGTCCTCACGATTGCTTATTTAAGTACGATGCAATATTACTTCAAACCCACTCGTGAACTTCCGACCGGGCGCGGTTTTTCCGATTTTGTCTTTCTGCCAAAGCCGGAATACCGATACGATTTTCCGGCGCTTGTAGTAGAACTGAAATGGAACAAGAATGCGAAAACGGCACTGGATCAGATTAAAAGACAGCATTACCCGGCTTCCATTGCATCTTATACAGGGGATATTCTGCTGGTTGGTGTTAATTATGATAAGAAGACGAAGGTGCATGAGTGTCGGATTGAAAAATATTTGAAATCAGGAGAAAAATGATGAAAGTTGTGATTGCAATTGATTCTTTTAAAGGAAGCCTTTCCTCTCTGCAGGCTGGAACAGCGGCCGCCACCGGGATTTATCGTGTCGATCCGAAGGTGGAGACGGTTGTGCGCCCGCTTGCCGATGGCGGTGAAGGTACCGTTCAGGCACTGACCGAAGGTCTTGGCGGACGGCTTGTCTCCGTTTCGGTGACCGGTCCTGCCGGAAAGCAGGTTATCTGCCCGTATGGCATCATCGACCGAACGCAGACCGCCATTATCGAGATGTCGGGGGCTGCCGGTATTACGCAGGTACACGGCGATGAGAAAAATCCGCTGTACGCCACAACGTACGGTGTCGGTGAGGTTATCTGCGATGCCATCCGCAATGGCTGCCACCGCTTTATCATTGGAATCGGCGGAAGTGCCACAAATGACGGCGGTATTGGTATGCTACAGGCACTCGGTTTCGGACTGCTCGATGCAGAAGGAAAACAGGTTCCTTTTGGTGCTGTCGGACTGGAATCTCTTACCGCGATTACGACAGATCACGTTCTGCCGGAACTTTCGGAATGCACCTTCCGTATTGCCTGCGATGTAACGAATCCGCTCTGCGGTTCCAACGGCTGCAGCGCCGTTTTCGGACCGCAGAAGGGCGCGGATGCTGTCATGATCAAACGTATGGACACATCGCTTGCCTCCTACGCCGCGCTCTGCCAGAAACATTCCCGAACGTCGACGCGGAAATTCCCGGAACGGTGCTGCGGGCGGACTTGGATTTGCTTTTCAGACGTTTCTTTCTGCTTCGCTGGAACCCGGCATTCAGATCGTACTGGATGAAACCCGACTTCGTGATGATGTAAAAGATGCTGATCTTGTTATCACCGGCGAAGGACGGCTCGACGGACAAACCGTGATGGGAAAAGCGCCGATCGGAGTTGCAAAACTGTCAAAAGAATACGGCAAACCTGTCCTTGCATTCTCAGGCTGTGTTACAAAAGATGCATCCACATGCAACGCCGCCGGAATTGATGCCTTTTTCCCTATTATGCGGAGCGTCGTTTCACTCGAAGAAGCTATGGATGTGAAAAATGCGGCAGAAAATATGGCCGATACGGTAGAACAGGCTTTTCGGCTATTTTTGCTTCAGTAAAGCGGATATTCGCAATCCGCTTCGCTACTTGCTTGATTCGGTTAAAACACAAGACCGTTTTCTCCTGCTTTAATTTTTGCAGGAAGGACAGAAAGCACGCCGCGCTCTCATCGTCTTAATTCCAGCAGATATTCTGTCGTTCCTGCTTCCAGCTGTTTCGTTCCTGCCCGCCAAAATCCGTGGCGGTTGTAAAACGCAATGGCACGCGTATTTTTCTCCAATGCCCATAGATGGTCTGCGTCAAACTTTTCAATTACAAAGGTAATCAGCGCGTGGCCGACCCCGTTGTTCTGCAGACATGGATCTACGTATAGTTTACAGATTTCGGTTCCGTTGATTTCTGTAAAATCTCTTATAATTCCATCATCGTAGACATAGATGCGGTTTAAGATTTCTTCTTTCTTAAAGTACTGGTCGATCATCGGAACTACCTGCATTTCACCGAAGGAATAGGCCTCCTCGTGAAAAATCGGGAAATAATTGATTCGGTTGTTGAACACGAAAATTTCCGCAATTCTGGACAGGTCTTTCAGTTCTGCTTTTCTGATTTTCATATTTTCTCTCATTTTAATTTCCAATCAACACTTTCTTCCCCCGAAACGCAAATCCATAATACCTGATCCGCTCCTTTGCGATTCCTCTGGCAAGCAATTCTGTGTCATACTGTTTTTCCTGAATCTGACGAAGTGCATGCTCCACCGTCTCTTCCAGCGACTTTTCTTTTGATGTGTTCTGAACCTTAAATTCCATTACGATCGCATCCAGGTTTTCTTTCAATGGCTCCATTACTACGTCATACCTTCCGAATCCACTTTCTCTGTTGGAAGTGATTCTGTATTTTCCGGCCAGATCAACAATCAGCCCAAGGACAAATCCATGGTAAAATCTTTCTGGTTCGAGTTCCTCTGATGGTTTTCCGCCCGTGTCGAAACTGCTGAATGTCTGAAGTGCTACCTGATTCATAAACTGGTTCATATAATCCAGATCTCCGGCAAGCAGAGCATCTTTAAAATTGCCATATGCAGAATCTTCTTCTGTAAACCAGTCCTCTATCATTTGTTCAAACATCAGCATTGTCTCATGATTTGTCACTTTCAAATCATACTGGCGCTTTCCTGTTCGGTTATCCATTTCGTACCGATCCACTTTCAGATATCCGCTCGCAAGCATAAGACTCCAGATGGCTCCCCGCTTTCTGCCAAGCTGTTCAAAAATAACCTGCTCATCCAATTCTGTGCAGATCACTCTGCCGTTTAATAAATCTTCCATTTCCGTCTTGATCTTTGCAGGACTTCGACGGATCAGATTGGAGATCAGCATATTTCCGCTGGTGTCTGCCCAGTACGTTCCATATTCTCCCGTGTCCAGATATTTTGTAATGGACCACGGATTGTAAATATCCTTCCGTTTTCCAAAGGAAAATCCATCATACCAATAGCGGACGGTTCCTTTTTCATCGGACAGCCCATTTTCCTCCAGCGCATGAAAGACTTCTTCTTCTGTAAAGCCAAACGAGCCGCTGTACTTTTCCGATGTTGTTGTTACAACTTCAAGATTATTCAGATCGGAAAAGATAGATTCTTTACTGACTCTTGTTATTCCTGTCAGCAGTCCCCGTTCCATATAGGGATTCGTTTTGAATGTGGAATTGAACAGGCTTCTGATAAACGCAGTAAGATTCTCCCAATACCCATGAATATACGATTCCTGCAAAGGAGTATCATACTCATCCAGAAGAATAATCACCTTTTTTCCGTAATAGCGGCTCAGATAATCGGACAGATAATTGACAGCTACTGCTGCCGCATCATCCGACATATTTTCTTCAACGGAATCAAAATAGGCGCGGTCTTTTTCATTTAATACTTTGCTGGATTTGACAAATTCAAAAGTACTATATAATTTTACCAGCTTACGAATTACCGCTCTTCTTGCAGTCTCATATGTGGTTGCCTTGATATCTGCAAAGCTGAGGGAAATCACCGGATACGTTCCCTGCAGCTTACGAAATCTTTCCTCTTTCCAGATGACAAGGTCTTCAAAATATTTGCTGCATTCGGAATGATTTACGGAAAAGAAATATTCGACCATACTCATATTCAGGGTCTTGCCGAATCTTCTTGGGCGTGTGATCAGAGTAACACTGTCCTGATTGTCCCACCATTCCCTGATAAAATCCGTCTTATCGATATAAAACAGTTATTCTTTCTGATGGATATAAAATCCTGATTTCCAATGGAAATTACTG
>ENA-OQAN01000199-OQAN01000199.1-human-gut-metagenome-genome-assembly--contig:-NODE-199-length-33274-cov-2.316137_pt1 | contig 33274 bp, 38 predicted proteins | sample MGYA00242735_ERZ504527 | MGnify/ENA primary metagenome ERZ504527 (study PRJEB26092, sample SAMD00036230) | human gut metagenome | host: Homo sapiens | study: EMG produced TPA metagenomics assembly of... | reverse complement strand
CTGAATTTCTCTTATGTGGGTTATCTTACCGAAAAGGTAAAGGTGAAACCGGGACAGAAAAAATATTGTGGTATATATGCAGGAAGATGCCATCATGCTGGATGAGGCGGTGGTTATCGGTTACGGTACGCAGAAGAAGGTGAACCTGACGGGAGCCGTGGCTACGGTGGGCAGCGAGAAGCTGGAGAACCGTGCGACGCAGTCGCTGGCAAACATGCTGCAAGGTTCGGTAGCCGGTCTGAATGTCACTACCTCGTCGGGTGTGCCGGGCAGCTCGCCCAGCATCAACGTGCGTGGTACGACTTCTATCAACAGTGCCGGTCCGCTGGTGCTGATAGACGGTGCGGTGGGTGAACTGGACCGTGTGAACCCGAACGACGTGGAGTCTATCTCGGTCATCAAGGATGCGTCGGCTGCGGCAGTATACGGTGCGCGTGCGGCATTCGGTGTGATTCTGGTCACAACCAAGTCGGGCTCGGCACAGGACGGAAAGGCTACCGTGCGTTACAGCGGCCGTCTGGGATGGCAGGCTCCTACCACGACTACCGATTACGAAACAACCGGTTACTGGTCGGTGTATACGGTAAACACCTTCTGGCGTGCGAAGAACGGCACGAACTACGTGGACTATACCGACTACGACATGCAGCAGCTGCTGGCCCGTGTGAACGACAAGACGGAGAACCCCGACCGCCCGTGGGTAGTGGAAGATACAAGAAACGGTCGCCGTCAGTGGGTGTACTACGGCAACTACGACTGGTGGCACATGATGTACAACGACCGTCGTCCTACCCAGCAGCACAGCATCTCGCTGAGCGGGGGTACGAAGGATGTGAAATACCTGGTGAGCGGGGCATACGATTATCAGAAAGGTATCCTGAACATGAATCCGGATATCTACCGCAAGTATAACCTGCGTTCGAAGATTGACTTTACCATCAACCGCTATGCTACGCTGAGCAACAATACTTCGTTCTATGGCTCGCAGTATACTTTCCAGGGAAACGGAAGCATCGACGATACCATCGGTTACAGCGGACGTCACGCGCTGGCATGTTTCCCGATGAAGAACCTGACGGCTCATGGCTGTACGGTACTCCTTACCTGAACTATAAGGTGGGCAACGGACGTCATATCATGCTGGGTGAGGGATCGCACCGCAACGTGAACCGCACGAACGACTTCTCGAATACTACACGACTGGTCATCACACCGATCAAACAGCTGAGTCTGACGGGTGACTTTACCTACCGTCTGTACCAGACACGCAATACACACCGTTCGAACAACCTGTTCTACCGCGAATATCCGGACGGACCGCTGCTGTCGTATGCTACCGGAGCCGGTCTGAACAAGCTGAGTGAATCGGTGAACACACGCAACTATTATTCGGCAAACGTTTTTGCAACTACGAAGATACATTCGGCGAAGCACACCACGTGACGGGAGTGGTCGGGTTCAACTACGAACGCATGTATCTGAAGAATGTTTCGGCTGCGGGACAGAACCTGACTTCTACTTCGCTGGACGACCTCGACCTGGTGGACAGAATGCCGAGGGTGAAGTGCTGACCGAAGTGGGCGGCGGACAGAGCGAATATGCGCTGGCTGGTTTCTTCGGCCGTGTGAACTACGACTACAAGGGACGCTACCTGTTTGAGGCGAGCGGACGCTACGACGGTACATCGCGTTTTGCTGCCGGAAGCCGCTGGGGATTCTTCCCTTCGGGTTCGGTGGGATGGCGTATCTCGGAAGAACCGTTCTTCAAGCCGCTGAGCGGATATGTAGACAACCTGAAGCTGCGTGCTTCGTTCGGTAGCTGGGTAACCAGAATGTTTCCTCTTACTATACATACATGCGTCTGATTTCGGTAAGCGACTTTGCCGGCTTCACGTTCGGCGAGGGCAGCTCGATGGCGAAATATGCTACACTGGGTGCGCCGGTGGCATCGGACCTGACCTGGGAAACTTCGGAACAGTGGGACTTCGGTTTCGACCTGACCATGCTGAAGAACCGCCGATGACATTACCGTAGACGGATATGTGCGCAACACGCTGAACATGCTGACCGACGGTGTGGAACTGCCGCTACTTCGGGCAGCAGTGTCTATCGCCGCTGGTTTATCGACAATATCAAACTGAGCCGCGCCAACTGACAGGTGCGGTAGCAGAGAGGTGCCACAGGCTGTACAGCATTTACGCAGACGGTTTTCTACCGGCAGGCGTCGAGCTGTACGGCCTGTGGTTTTTTTATTTTTATCGTAACAATGCAATCCTGTAGGCGGACGGTGACGGACACTGCCCGGAACTGGCTATGTATCTTTGTGATACAGAAAAGAGATTGAAAGCTTTCAACAGGTATTCGTTTTAATCATTAAAAAGTAAAAAGATTATGGAAAGAGCAGTGACTTATTCGGTAGTAGCAAGAAAGAAACCTAATGATCTGGAAGGTAGTGCCAAATATTATGCCCTGGCACAGGCACGCGGCGAGATGGGAATCCGTGAAATGGCGGACCGTATTCAGCAGATGTGTACGGTGACACGTGCCGATACGATGGCGGTGCTGATTTCGCTGGGTACGGTGATGCGTGACGGTCTGTGTGCCGGAGAAATCGTGCGTCTGGGCGACCTGGGTTCGTTTCAGATCGGTCTGAACGGTGAGGGTAGTGTCACGGAGGAAGAATATCACACCGGACTGATAAAGAAGGCGCATATCAACTTCCGTCCGGGAGCCGATTTGTCGGACATTCTGAATTCGCTGAGCTACGAACGTGTGCCGGTAAAGCCTAAAAAAGAGGAGTAAGACTCCGGAAGGGAGATGCGGACAGATGTGAAATATAAAAAACAAGGAGGAATGTATGACTGGAAAGGTAAAATGGATTCTGATCAGGATAATCAAGTGTCTGTATTGCATACTGACCGGAAAGAAAGGAGGGTGTGATGAGAAAGATTGACATGATTGTCATTCATTGTTCGGCAACGAGAGCGGATGTTCCGCTCTCGCCCCGTCAATTGGAGGAAATGCACCGGCAGCGCGGGTTCGACGGATGCGGGTATCATTATTATGTAAGGCGCGACGGAGAAATATGTACGATGCGTCCGGTAGACCGTCCCGGAGCGCACGCCAAAGGATATAACCGGCACAGTATCGGTGTGTGCTACGAAGGAGGACTGGACGAGCAGGGACGTCCTGCCGACACACGTACGGAACTTCAGAAGCGTTCGCTCAGGGTGCTGGTGAGAGTGCTTGCCATGGACTTCCAGACACGCCGGATAGTAGGACATCGCGACCTGAGTCCGGACCTGGACGGTGACGGTGTGATAGAACCGGAAGAGTGGACAAAGGTGTGTCCCTGCTTTGATGTTGGGACGGAATTATAAGAAAATTTATGTACAGTGTTATAATGATATGTTTTTATGTTAAAAAGCTGTCAAAATGTAATATGTAAAATAAATATGTGTATTATTAAATTTTAACACTTATATAAATCTTTGGTTTATAGTAATTTGTATTAAGGGACTCTTTTGAGGAGTCCCTTGTTTTTTAAATATTTGTTATTGTTTGTTTTTTATATGGTTTTATCCATAGATTCTCGAAGGGGGTATAAAGATGTTCAATGTGTTAGTAAAATATCGGTATTTATAGTAAAAAATAAAGCTGAAACTGTCTATTTGATAATTTATAGAATATGCAAGAATATTTATGTATTTTGCTTTAATTTTTTGTTTTTTAATGAAATGATATGTATATTTGTGTCCGTTATTAAAATTTTATTAGAATATGAAAAAGCGAATTACACTTTTTTGTGCCTTTTTGTTAATAGGCATAAGTCTGGCGATAGCTCAGGCTGTACAAGTGACAGGTGTCGTGATGTCTGCGGAGGATGACATGCCTGTCGTGGGAGCTTCTATTTTGGTTAAGGGAACTTCTAATGGTACAATTACGGATATCGACGGAAAGTTTATACTGAAAGTTAACAAGGGGGATAAACTTGAAATCAGCTATATCGGTATGAAATCGCAGACAGTAGCTGCCAAAAATAATATGAAGGTGGTACTGGAATCGGATACAGAGGTACTGGATGAAGTCGTAGTTACCGGTATGCAGCGTATGGACAAGCGATTATTTACAGGTGCGTCAACAAAAATATCTGCCGAAGACTCTAAACTTGACGGTGTGCCGGAAATCAGCCGTGCCCTGGAAGGACGTGCAGCCGGTGTATCGGTTCAGAACGTATCAGGTACTTTCGGTACAGCTCCGAAAATCCGTGTACGTGGTGCCACATCTATCTACGGTAGCTCTAAACCGTTGTGGGTGGTAGATGGTGTCATCATGGAGGATGTAACGGAAGTAGGTGCTGACGATTTGTCTTCGGGTGATGCCGTTACACTGATCAGTTCGGCTATCTCTGGTTTGAATGCTGACGATATCGAAAGCTTCCAGATTCTGAAGGATGGTTCGGCTACTTCTATCTATGGTGCTCGTGCCATGGCAGGTGTGATTGTCGTTACTACCAAGAAAGGTAAGGCAGGTTCTAACAAGATCAGCTATACAGGTGAATTCACCATGCGTATGAAACCGAACTACCGTAACTTCAACATCATGAACTCTCAGGAACAGATGGACGTATACAAGACACTGGAAAGCAACGGTTACCTGACATTTGCCGATGTATACCGTGCTTCTAACAGTGGTGTATATGGTAAGATGTATCATTTGATCAACAGTTACGACGCAAAACACAGGATTGGCATGCCAAACACTCCGGAAGCAAGAAATGCTTATCTGCGTGAGGCTGAATACAGAAATACAGACTGGTTTGATGTTTTGTTCAACAACAGCATTTCGCAGAACCATGCAATCAGTATGACAAGTGGTACTGAAAAGGCTTCGTACTATACTTCACTGAGTGTGATGAACGACCCGGGATGGACCAAACAGAGCAAGGTACAGCGTTACACTGCCAACCTGAATGCACTGTATAATATTTCGAAGAAAGTTTCACTGAACCTGATTGGTAACGCTTCTTACCGTAAACAGCGTGCACCGGGTTCGTTGAGCTCGAATCTGGACCCTGTAAGTGGTGAAGTAAAACGTGACTTCGATATCAACCCGTATTCTTACGCGCTGAATACTTCACGTGCACTCGACCCGAATGAATACTACGTACGTAACTATGCGCCGTTCAATATCTTGCATGAACTGGACAATAACTATATGGACCTGGATGTAGTAGATATGAAATTCCAGGGTGAGTTTAAATACAAACCTATCAATAAGGTAGAACTGAGTGTGCTGGGTGCTTACAAGTATTCTACTACTACTCAGGCTCACAAGATTACTGACTATTCTAACCAGGCATGGGCTTACCGTGCAATGGATGATGCTACTATCCGTGACGCTAACCCGTGGTTGTATACTAACCCGGATGTATCGAATGCATTGCCGGTATCGGTTCTTCCGGTGGGAGGTTTCTACCGTGAAACTAAATATGGCATGAACAGCTACGACTTCCGTGCTACTGCCAGCTACAATGACGTATTTAATGAAAACCATATCTTCAACTTCTTCGGTGGTATGGAGTTGAACGCTACCGACCGTACACAGACTTGGTTCCAGGGTGTAGGTTTGCAGTATGATATGGGTATGCTTCCTTCTTACGACTATCTGTACTTCAAACAGGGTAATGAGGAAAATGCTGCTTACTACGGTGTGTCTACAACCCGCTCTCGTGACGTGGCTTTCTTCGGTACAGCTACTTATTCATGGAAAGGTAAATATACAATAAACGGTACAGTCCGTTATGAAGGTTCTAACAAGCTGGGTAAGAGCCGTTCGGCACGCTGGCTTCCTACATGGAACGTTTCGGGTGCATGGAACGTACACGAAGAAAGCTGGTTTGAAAACCTGAGACCGGCCTTGTCTAACCTGACTCTGAAGGCTTCTTACTCACTGACTGCCGACCGTGGTCCGGCTGAGGTTTCTAACTCACGCGTAATCGTCAACAGTTATAACTCTTACCGCCCGTTTGCCAGTGTAAGTGAATCCGGACTTCAGATTACAGAACTGGAAAACAGTGAGCTGACTTACGAAAAGAAACATGAGTTGAATATCGGTGCTGAAATCGGTTTCCTGGATAACCGCATCAATCTGGCTATGGACTGGTACAAGCGTAACAACTACGACTTGATCGGTATCATCAATACAATGGGTGTAGGTGGACAGATTTCAAAATATGCCAATGTTGCCAGCATGAAGTCACACGGTGTGGAATTTACATTGTCTACAAGAAACATTGTAACACGCGACTTCAAATGGAATACCGACTTTATCTTCTCTAACGCGAAGAACGAAGTTACCGAACTGGATGCTAACTCACGTGTTATCGACCTGATTGCAGGTACAGGTTTTGCTCTGGAAGGTTATCCGGTACGTTCACTGTTCTCTATGGACTTCCAGGGACTGAACGGACAAGTCTCCCGACATTCATCAATGAAAAAGGTGAAGTGACTGTAAGTGACATCAACTTCCAGGAACGTAACGTTAAAGATCATCTGGTTTACGAAGGTCCGACCGATCCGACTATTACCGGTAGTTTCGGTAACGTATTTACCTACAAGAACTTTAAGTTGAATGTATTTATCACTTACTCATTCGGAAATGTAATCCGTCTGGATCCGGTATTCAGCAATAAATATACTGACTTGGATGCAACCCCGAAAGAGTTTGTAAACCGCTGGACTAAGCCGGGTGACGAAAATATTACCAACATACCGGTTATCGCCGATACACGTATGAACCGTCAGGATTCTCAGTTGAGCCGCGCATACAATGCATACAACTACTCTACAGAACGTATCGCCAAAGGTGACTTCATCCGTATGAAGGAAATTTCACTGAACTATGATTTCCCGAAATCACTGGCCAGCCGTATGAAACTGAGCAACCTGTCACTGAAACTTCAGGCAACCAACCTGTTCCTGATTTATGCCGACAAGAAGCTGAACGGTCAGGATCCGGAATTCTTCAACACCGGTGGTGTGGCTGCTCCTGTTCCTAAGCAGTTTACTTTGACTTTGAGATTGGGTATTTAATTTGATTTAAAAGAGAAAATTATGATGAAAAATATAAAAACATACAGTGCTGCTTTATTGATGGCGTGGGCTTTCGCTTCGTGTAGCGATTTCCTGGATACAGTGCCAGATAATCGTGCAGAAATTGATACGGAGTCGAAGGTTACCAGTCTGCTGGTTTCGGCTTATCCTAACTATTATCCGATAATGATGTTTGAGCAGGCTTCGGACAATACGGCTGACAACGGTGAGATGTATGGCTTTGAGTTCCAGCAGGAACAGGATGCCTATCTGTGGAGTGATATCAAGACAGATACGAGTCAGGACTCTCCGCAGGGAATGTGGAACGGACTTTATATGGCGATTGCTTCGGCAAACCATGCACTGCAGGCTATCGAACAGATGGGAAATCCGGCTTCGCTGAACGCTCAGAAAGGTGAAGCGCTGTTGTGCCGTGCATATGCACATTTTGTCTTGGCTAATATCTTCTGTGAAGCTTACGATCCGGCTACCGCTTCAACCAAATTGGGTATTCCTTATGCTACGAAACCGGAAAACAGAAGTAGCTCCTGAATATACCAGAGGTACGCTGGAAGAAACTTATCAGCATATTGAGGCTGATTTGCTGGAAGGACTTCCACTGATTAATGATAACTTGTATTCGGTTCCTAAATACCACTTCAACAAAAAGGCTGCCAATGCTTTTGCCGCACGTTTCTACCTGTTCTATGTAAAAGAAGATAAATCGAACTATGAAAAGGTGCTGGAATATGGTAAGGAAGTTTTGGGTACAAATCCGGCAAGATCACTTCGCCAGTTGCAGGCTGATCTGGGTTCTCTTACCGAACTGGATGAAAGAGGTGATGCGTATATCTCTGCATCGGTAGATGCTAACTTGCTGATAACTCCGATCAACAGTTCATGGCCTTACATTTACGGTCCTTACAACATGGCAAAACGTTATGGTATGAACCGTACGGTGACTGAAACAGAAACTTTGTGGGCAGGCGCTCCATGGAACAACCCGTTGTTTTATGCCAGCCTGAACGGTATGGAACAGAAGTTGTGTTTCTTTAAGTATCGCATGTATTTTGAGTATACAGATAAGGTAAACGGTATCGGTTATCGTCACGCTGTAATCGTTCCGTTCAGTACCAATGAAACATTGCTTTGCTGCATCGAGGCTAATATTCTGAAGGCTCAGCCTGACTATGCTACTGCTGTAGAATATATGAACAAATGGCTGGATGCATCGAAGGGTGACGGAAGATACGGATATCCGGAAACACTGACAGAAGATAAAATTGTAGACTTCTATGAAGGTGTGGGATATACACCGATACCTGTAACCGATGAAACCAAGCGTACAGTGAAGAAACACCTGAATCCTTGCTTCTCGTTTGTAAACAAGAAACAGGAAAACATGATCACTGTGTGTTGCAGATGCGCCGTATTGAAACTATTCACGACGGTTCACGCTGGATGGATATTAAACGTTATGGTATAGAAATTACTCATAACCGTGACGGTATGGACCCGATCGTATTGACGAAAGATGATCCGCGTCGCGCATTCCAGTTGCCGCAGGATGTTATAGAAGCTGGTCTGGAGGCTAATCCTCGATAAATGAACTTTAAAATGATAGTTGTTATGAAAAAGATAAAATACTTATTTTTAATATTGGTAGCCATGTGTACTGCTACCTCATGCAGCGAAGATGATTTGTCGCCTGATAGCATTTTTGATACGACGGCTCCTCAGCGCAATGAGTTTGATAACTGGATTCTTACGAACTATACAACTCCATATAATATCGATTTGAAATATCGTTTTGAAGATATCGAATCGGATATGGACTATAACGTGATACCAGCCGATTATAACAAGTCGATAGCTCTGGCGCAGATGGTGAAATACCTGTGGTTGGAAGTGTATGCCAAACTGGCTGCTCCAGAGTTTCTTCCTACTTACTGTCCGAAGATTATGCACTTTGTAGGTTCACCGGAATACAACGCAGCCAGCGGTTCCATTGTATTGGGTACTGCGGAAGGTGGTATGAAGATTACGTTGTTCAATGTAAACGGACTGGATGTCGAAAATCCGAATATAGATGTGTTGAATGAATGGTACTTCAAGACCATGCACCATGAGTTTGCTCATATCCTGCATCAGACAAAGAATTATTCTACCGATTTCAACGATATTACTCCGGGTAAGTATTCGGGTGAAGGTTGGGTGAATCTGAAGGATGCGGATGTCCGTAAGGAAGGATTTGTTACAGCCTATGGTTCCAGCAAACCGGATGAAGACTTTGTAGAAACCATTGCAAACTACGTGGTAAAATCGGACGCTGAATGGCAGAACATCATGAGCAGGCCGGAACAGTAGGTGGCGCATTGATTCAGGAAAAACTGGATATGGTTACCGAATATCTGAGTGACTCATGGGGAATTGATATTCAGGCTTTGCATGAAGAAGTGCAGGAACGCCAGTCGCATATACTGGAAATGGATTGGACAACATTAAAATGATAAAAACGGAATGAGTATGAAAAAGTTATTATATATTTTTACTCTGATCAGTTCGTTCTTGCTGGCGGGCTGTACTTCAGAAACGGAAAACTTGTTCGGTGAATCGGCTTCGAACCGTGTGGAGGAAGCAATGGAAAACGCCCAGAAAATTTTGATTGAGGCACCGAACGGATGGTTGATGAAATATTATCCTTCTTCTCAGCAGAGTTTTGGCGGATACAACGTGCTGATGTCGTTTACTGCAGAAGGTGAAGTTACGGTCAGTGCTGATATCACTGATCCCAGTGCTAAATCGACAAGTCTCTACCGTTTGAAAGAACAGGCTGGTCCTACACTGACTGTAGATACTTATAATGAAATTTTCCACTTCTTCTCTGATCCGGCTTCGGGTGTAGGTACTACCGGACTGGGTATGGAAGGTGACTATGAATTACTATTCAGTCGGCCACTCCGGAACAGGTAGTGATGAGAGGTAAAAAGACTGGTAATACCATTACCATGACTCCGATGCCGGAAAATGAAACTTGGGAGGCATATCTCACTGATATCAGTGAAGCTGAAAAAAAGGCGAATTATATTCTCTATACATATACACTGAATGGTGAAAAGTACTCTGTACAGAAGTCATATCGTACATTGGCTATTTCGCATGAAGTTGACGGTGAGAATGTGACAGAGGTCTTTTCATACATTCAGACCAAGGAAGGTATGGAATTCTACAGCCCGATTACATTGGGTGGAATGGAAGTATCGAAATTGGTTTACGATAGTGCTTCTGGTACTTGGAAGTCTGAAGATGGAAAAGCTGTATTGAGCGGTGAAACTACTCCTCCGGCATTGTTATTTGCCAACGGTGGTCCGTGGTTTGTTACTTACGACGGTATGAGTTCATACGGACAGAGTTATGTGACTTCTGGATTGGAGAAGATGAGCAGCAATATTTCGGGTAATAATTCTTTGGATTATTTGATTCTTGGTAGTTATTTCTATGCAGATAATGCTGTAAACATTGCTTATGGACCTTATTATGGAGTAATGCTTTTGGAAACGACTGTTTTGTCTGACAATCATATTAACCTGAACTTGCCTGGTAACTGTGACCAGACAGGACTTGATTTGTGGAATGCCGGATTTAATACTGTGGTTCGTCCGATTGCATACCTGGACGGTGGTGTTACATTTACAGTTACTGCTGACAATCCGGTAAATCCAACAAAGATGACGCTGACTGAAGTTGGCAATACGAAGAATGTAATCGTTGTAACCAATCAGGAAACTCCGTTTGGTTATCATGAATAATAATAATTTTCTCTATTAATTTCTCTCTTAAAGAATCATTGGAGGGTTATTCCTAGTGATAGGGGTAGCCCTCACTTTTTTATTGCTGGACGGGCGTGAAGGCAAGTGGCTGTATACATTTTGCGCTAGGCACTTTGAGCTGTTTCAAAATGGGACTGCGAAAGTAAAAATCTTATAGATTACCTATTGGCGGAATTAAATTATAAAAGATTTATGTTTAAAAAGTTGTGCATATTGTTGATATTTAGTAAATTAAAGGTGACCAAACTTTTTAATAGACAAATATCGTATGCACAACTAAGTGTGCATGACATTCATTACCTAAAGGATGTGAAAGTGGATTATAGTAATTGTACAGTCATAGGGGACAGAGGATATATAAGTGCCCAAGTGCAATTGGATCTGTTTGAAACTGCCAATATCAGATTGGAGGTACCATACAGATGTAATCAAAAAGAATGGAAGCCAACATTCCCAGCTTTTGCCAAAGCGAGAAAAAGAATTGAAACCATATTCTCGCAATTGTGTGACCAGTTTATGATTATAAGGAATTATGCGAAAGATACAGATGGATTGTTTGCCCGGATTATCGGGAAGATTAGCGCACTTACAATCCTCCAATATATTAACTACAAAAATGAAAAGCCTATTGACAGAGTTAAATATGCGCTATTTTAATTCCGCCAACAGGTATATATGTTTTTATGTGACGAAACAAATATACTATAAAACAAATTGAAAATGATTCTTTTGATGCTAATGTGTTTAAAAACGGGATTATTGTATGAGATATCTTTTGCCTCTGTTTGAGTGTGAGATTGAAACAATGATGCTTAAAACAAAATATTATAGGAAAAAAGATTATTTTATAATAATAATTGTATATTTGGTGATGAGTTTACCTTATATTAATAAACGGCAAATTATTATATATTGATTTTATTTATTGGGATATGAAGACAACGTTTTTATGGAGTGTATGTATTTTCTTGTTATGCCTGCTCGGTTTGAACGGGTGCAGCAGTGACACAGACGAACCGGCAACTGAAGTTTACCATCTCTCGTTCGAGAAAGATTATTACGAATGTCCTTTGATAGGGGCCAAGAGTATCATGGTACGAGGGGGAAACAGAGATTATGACGTGGAAGTGGCGAATCCTGAAATTATGGAGGTAACAGTCGATTTGTCGAGTCCGGTCGGGAGGGGCAGCCTGCGTATAGCTCCCAGACAAAAAGGGAAAACAATGGTTACGGTGAAAGATAATGTTACCCATGAAACCGTTAGTCTGGAAATAAAGATAGTAGACGCTTATCTGAATCTTTTGGTAGCCAATCCGGTACATGAACCTTACGCTCAGGGTGATGAACTTTTCCTGATAAATAATGAGGATAGAGATTTCTATTTGTACGACGAAAACTGGCAGCTGCGTGATAGTGGCAGCTATAAGTTTTATGTGACGGTGAAACTCCTTTTCTGGAACTGACGTTTGCAAAGGTACGGACGGGAAAAAGATCCGTCTGTACGATATATCTTTGATAAACCAGCAGATGTTTGCTGTAATAAAGTCGTTGCTGGGATGGGACTGGAGAGAGTATATGAACGGTGGGCAGTCACTCGGAAGTGTCGCCTATTGTCATGCACGCTACGGATACTGAAACCGGTGTCGACTGCTATTTTATAGTCCAAACACACAGTATGCCCGAACATGTGCTCGACTGAATTGTAATTCCTGAGTTTTTCGATATTCCCCTTACCATGCCGACCGGATGGTGAGGGGAATTTTTTCATCTTGGGCGAGATATTATTCCGCCTTTTTTATGGATCGGAAGGTGAAAATACAATGTGTCAGCATGAATACCTTATTTTGTGCTGCTATCGGACGCGCTGGCAATACAGCAACAACTAAGTTGGTTGTTACTAGATTTACAGCAGAAGAAGGTCAGGTGGTTGAAAACTTGACTTTGGACATGACAGCATTGGCATTTGATGGTGATGAACTTGCTGCACATTTGGGCCTAGATGATTTGAAAGGCAGACCGATTTTGTCAATAACATCGAAACTAACGGTACTTATACACTTACTTATCCGGTAACAGTTGAAGAATTGGCCGATTTGAGAAAGCAAGTTGAAGAGCAAAATCCGGGTGAAGAAATTACTGATGAAACTCTCTATGCTGTAATTTTGAATGCTTTTGCTGATTATAGCTCTCCAGATAGACAGTCATTGTGGCTTGCTTCAGAAGGTAGTTGGGTAGTGCTTAGTATGACAATTGATGAGGCTCAAAAGAATTCTAAAGTTGGATCAGTTGATCTTGAAGTAAATGAAAGTACTTACTCACCAGTTGAAGAAATTGACAAGTATTTGGATTTGAATACTTCGAAAGTTCTGTTTAAGAAAGCTGGTAACCTCGATGTTAAAGCTGCCGCAGCTGCTGTCAAGAAGTACTTGGATAAGAAGTATACATTTAAGACTTCTATCGAGTCTCAGTCAATGATTAAATCAATGAAAAAATAATCTTTTGGGATATTACTTGCATGGCTTTGTCCGGAATGTTTCTGGACAAAGTTCATAAGAGGAGATAAGGAAAACGTTCCGTCAGGCTTATAAGGCTTGGCGGAACGTTCTTTTTTATGTACTCATAGGTATACAGGTCGTGAGAAAAGATCTGTAATAGTTTCTTCACACGAATCACACGGTTTCTTTACATCGCGTTTATGTGGGTGTAATACCCGGCTTTTACTTTTGTTGCGTCAATTTAGAAACACTTAACTAAAGAATATGATGACAACAAAATTTAAACGGTTCTTATTGTTTTTTATGGTCTTGCTGCTTTCGGCAGGACAAGTGATGGCTCAGGACAACCGGGCTGTCATTTCGGGTATTGTAACCGATGAAACCGGAATGGGGGTTATCGGAGCTGCTATTCAGGTAAAGAATGAATCAACCGGATTTAATACCGGTTCTATTACAAATGAGAATGGTGAATATACCATCAAGCAGTTACCGCTGGGTGGACCATACAGTATAACGGTAACTTACGTAGGCTATGGCGATCAGAAGAAAACTGGATATACACTGAATCAGGGAGATTTGCTCCGACTGGATTTTCAGTTGAAAGAAGAGAGTGTAGTGATGGAGGCGGTAGAAGTAGTTGCAAATTCATTGAAGAATACTATTGCCACTACCGGAGCTGCTACTTCCGTTACGGAACGCGACCTGGCAAAGCTTCCTGTAAACGGACGTAACTTTACTTCGCTGGTAGATCTTTCTCCACTTAGTACCGGCTCCAGCCTGTCAGGACAGCTTGCATCGTCTACCAACTATACCATCGACGGTATGACGGCAAAGAATCCGACTTCGGGAGGTAGTACGACAAGCCGAAACGGTGTGCCGTATGCTATTTCTATGGAGGCTATCCGTGAGTTTAAGGTGGTAACCAATCAGTACGATGTGACCAACGGACGTGCCGGAGGTGGTACGGTGAGTACAGTTACCAAGTCGGGTACCAATACGCTGACCGGTAGCGCGTTTACTTTTGCCCGTGCCAACTGGTTGTCCAGTCCGTATGATATCCGCGGAAACAAGCGCGACAATGACTTCTCTACTTATCAGTTTGGTGCTTCACTGGGAGGCGCGCTGGTAAAAGACCGTGCTCACTTCTTCATTGCATGGGATCATCAGGCAGACTCTCGTCCGCTGTATATTGCCGATATCCAGAGTGCTGCCGATGAAAAAACGTTATAGTCTGACCACAGACGTACGCGACCGTTTCTTACAAATTGCACGCGATAAATATGGAGTATCATCAATCCTCAGTTTGGTGCTTTCGATAAGAAGCAAAGCACTGATGCCGTATTTGCCCGTTTTAGACTGGCAGATCAATGCTACCAATCTTTTGACGTTTACAGATAAACTTTGTAAACGATATGAATAATCTGGGATTGGGGGACAATACCTCTATCTGTCTGTACGAAACTTATGGTAATGTACATTCGCTGAACAACAGTGCCATGGCTACCTTGCGTTCGGTAGCAGGTCCGAAAGGAACCAATGAACTGAAGTTGCAGCACCTTTATACGCTGGAAGAATCTATGCCTGGCGATGAGTTGCCTTCTTCCAATATTCCCCGAGCTGTTGTCAGCAATGTAGAATCTCAGATTGACGGTAAGACGGCTACTACCAGCATTCAGTTGGGAGACAGCGCTATTGCCCTGAAAACTTCTACAATCATGTGCTTCAGCTTGTCGATAATTTCTACTACAATACAAACAAAATCAATTATACGTTTGGAGTAGACATGATGTATACACACATGAACTCACGCTATGGTAGTGAAACGAACGGACGTTTCTACTTCAACGGACTGGACGCTTTCGACAATCTGGAACCGTACCGTTATGTTCGTGAACTGTATCTTACTCCCGACGACCGTGTGAAACAAAACATTCTGAATGCCGGTGCTTATGCACAGTTGCAGACTAAGCTTTTCCCGGGATTTGAACTGATTGCCGGCTTGCGTCTGGATAATGCTACTTATTTCAACAAGGGTACGTTCAATCAGACTGTATACGATGAATTGGGATTGAGAACAGACAATGGCTTGTCTACTTTCCAGGTTCAGCCGCGTTTGCAGTTTACCTGGGATATCAATGACAAACATAAAGATATCATCCGTGCCGGTGCTGGTATCTTTGCTTCCGATATCAACAACTATGCCATGATCAACAACATGGTGTTCGACGGTACACGTACTGCTTCGCTGGATATTACACTTGACAAAACAGCTTCCAACTATCAGGAAATGCTGAACCTCATCCGTCCGGATTTCCCTTCGTACCGCAAGGATCCGTCTACAGCACCGGGAGCCGGACTTTTCAATAACCCGAATGTGGAAAAACTTTCTACCATTAACATGAATGGTGCTGACTGTAAGGTGCCGGTTATCTATAAGGCTAACCTCTCGTATACACATTTCTTCAGCGACCGTCTGAAAATGAGTGTAGCCGGATATATGACACTGGGACGCAACAACTATATGTATGTAGACCGTAACATGGTGGATGAACCGTACTTCCGTATCGCTTCCGAAGGAACCGTGGAGTGTATGTCCCTGCAAATACTATCGACGATAAGGGGGTAGCCGACTGGAAAGAGAGCAGAAAGAGCGACAAGGTAGGACGTGTGCTCGAAATGGTAAGTGAAGGTAAGGTTAATCAGTTTGCTTTCGTTATCGATGGTACATGGCGTTATTTCAAGGATGGAGAACTTTCATTCAGCTATACATGGAACGATACAAAAGACAATACTTCTTACAACGGTAACGTGGCAAACTCGGCTACACTTTCTCAGATGGTTGTAGACGATCCGCGTGATTTGAGCCAGATGAGCTATTCAAGCAATCAGTTCCGTCATAAAGTGGTAGTATATGGTACAGCTCCTACTTTCTGGGGAATCAGTGTGGGGGCACGCTTCTCAGGTATCGGCGGTACACGCTATTCACTCATCGTAGGTGGAAATGTGAACGGTGACTTTGTAGATTCAAATGATTTGGCTTATATTTACAATCCGAACGATCCGAATACTCCGCAGTATCTGAAAGACGGTATTAACAATATTCTTTCTAATCCGGATGTAGAGGAAAGTACAAAAGATTATATTCGCAAGAGTTTCGGAAAGGTAGCCGAACGTAACGGTGGAGTAAACGGATTCTACGGTACACTCGACTTGCGTCTGGCTAAGAAATTCCAGTTCTACAAGAAACACAGTCTGGAACTCTCGGTCGATATATTCAACGTACTGAATATGCTGAACAAGGACTGGGGGGCAGGACATAACTTGGGAGCTCAGAAGATTTATACCATCAAGAGCTTCGATAAGGAGAAAAAAGAGTATGTATACAATGTCAATGCAAATACCGGTGTGTCTAGTCTGAACGGTACTCCTTATCAGGTTCAGATCGGGTTGAGATATGCGTTCTGATAAACAAACTGAAAATAAATAACGATGATTATGAAAACAAGAAATTTACTGATGGCTTGTGCCTGTGCACTCTTTACACTGGCAGGTCAGGCTCAGACACAGGTGATCGCTCACCGCGGATTCTGGAAAGCAGAAGGTTCGGCACAGAATTCTATTGCAGGATTGAAAAAAGCTGCCGAAGCTAAAGTGTATGGTTCTGAATTTGACGTACAGCTCACAGCCGACGGAGTGGTGGTAGTAAACCACGATGATGCGATAGACGGACTGGTTATCGGTGAAACGGCTTACGATAAGCTGAAGGACCTGAAACTGAAGAACGGTGAGAAACTTCCTACGCTTGCCGATTATCTGGAAGCCGGAAAGAAATTGCCGGATGTACAGCTGATTCTGGAAATCAAGCCTCATAAAACAAAGGCACAGGAAGACCAGATTGCAGAAACTACTGTAAAGATGGTAAAGGAATACGGATTGGAAAAGCAGGTGGAATATATCTCATTCAGCATGAATATCTGTGAGCAGCTTGCTCGTCTTACTCCCAAATCGGAAATCGCTTACCTGAAGAGTGACATCGCTCCCAAGGACGTAAAGGCAAAGGGTGCTAATGGCATAGACTATCACTATAAAGCATTCGAAAAACATCCGGAATGGGTGAAAGAGGCTCACGAACTAGGCATGAAGGTTAATGTCTGGACTGTGAACAATGAGAAAGACATGAAAAAGATGATAGACCTGAATGTAGATTATATCACGACCGACCAACCTTTGGAAGCTGCTGCTCTGGTGGCAGGAAAGTAATGGCGGAAGCATGGATTGCTCCGATTGTAACCGATTCTAAATAATATTATCACACACAGGAAATAGGGATGTAACATGACATCCCTATTTTTGTATCGTCAAAATAGTAGGCACGATATCGAGTTTCCGAAATATACACAACAAAAATGCCGCAGGTCGTACGTGGAGTATCGCCTGCGGCTCTCTTTTTATATAGACGTATATCGTTTCGGGTTGTATTACAGCGTAAGTGGAATACCCCGGTAGAAATCGAGTATCTTGGTGCGGAACAGGTAGTCGTATTTGGCCTGAAGACGGTCGGAAACGGCTTTCATCCAGGCCGTACGCGATTCGTTGTACTCCGTAGCGTTTGCCTTGCCGTTGGTGTACTTCTCTTTCATCAGCAGGAAGGAAGCCTGTGCCGCTTCGTCGGCTGTAAGGCTGCTGTGATACTGGGTTTCGGCGTTTACGGTATTGTAGTACGCCTGCTGTATTTCTTTGTAGAGGTTCTTTTTACTTTCCTCCAGTTGCCAGTAGTATGTATGTTGCTGGATACGGGCGCTGCGTACGCGGTTACGGGTTTCAAAACGGTTGAAGATTGGAACGCTGAGCGAGAAACCGATATACTGGCTGAAGTTGTCGCGCAACTGTGAACCGAAATTACCGTTCTCCATGTCCGAGACATTATAGAAATTGGTACTGATACCTGCTCCGAAGCTGAGTTGCGGATAATAGGCTCCCTTAGCCATGCGGATGCTCTTTTCTGCTCCCTCCAGCCGGTACTGTGCTGCCTTGACGGAAGGTTTGGTCAGAACCGCTTCGGCATATACCTCGGCCGGTGATGTCTGTATCTTGAGGCCGGCAATGGAGTCGGTAGCCGGTGATACGATAGCGAAATCATCGGGAGAGGGAAGCTCCAGCAGCTGGCTCAGGTCGAGCAGCGAAAGACGCCGGTTGTTTTCCGCCTGTACGGCTGATAGTTCGTCTTGTGCACACGAGCCTTGGCTTCATACCATTCGGCCTGCGAAGCCTTTCCGTTTTTGTAGAAAGTCTGTTTTCTGCTCCAGCATTTCCTTGCTCAGCGCAAGCTGTTCGTTGGCTACTTTCACCAGTTCTTCATTGAAAAGCACTTGCAGGTAGGCCGAAGCGACCTGTATGCTGATATCTTCTTTGGCTTTGTTCAGGTCTTCCATAGCCGCTTGCAGATTCAGTTTCGAGAGTGCTACGTTGTTTATTTTCTGAAGTCCGCTGAACAGTGGAATGCTGGTACTCAGGTTCAGTCCCGTATTTTGGGTGTTGAGGCTCTGATAGGTATTGTCTGCCTGAAGACTCCGGCCGAAATTGAATGAGTGCGATGCGCTTCCGTTCAAGTCGGGCAGGAAGCTGTTTTTGGCTGTGCTCAACTCTACTTTACTCTGCTCGCGCTGGGCTTCCTGTAGCTTGATGGTCAGATTGTTTGCAATGGCATGGTCGATACATTGCTTCAAGTCCCATTTCTGCTGGGCATAAGCCGGCATTGTGACAACGGAAGCTATGATAAATAATTGTTTCAGTTTCATGATTGCATAAAGATTAGTCTTCGTGTTTCAGTCCGCGGACAAGTTCGCCGGCACTGACACCTTGTTTGATTTCCATTTTGATTCCGTCGCTGATACCCGGTCTTGATCAGCACGGCGTACGAACTTCTGTAGCGGAACACTGTCGGTCAGTACGTAGACAAAGGCAGAATCTCCCGAAAATTCCAGTGTGCTTTCCGGTACAGCCAGCACATTATCTGCACGCTGAAGCTCCATTTCGGCATTGGCACTGTAGCCCGAACGGATGGTAACACTGTCGGGAACGGTAATGGCTGCCTTGATTTCAAACTGGTTGGCTCCGTTGTTTTCTACGCTCTTGGGCGAGATATATTCCAGTATGGCATCGAATTTCATGTTCTGCAAGGCTCCCAGAGTGATTTTTACGGGGATTCCCTCACGGATATGTCCTACTTCTGTTTCGTCTACGTTGCCGCGGAAAATCAGGTCGCTCATATCGGCTACGGTAGCGATGGTCGTACCGTCGTTGAATGTGTTACTCATGATAACCGAGTTTCCTACCTTGACAGGTACGTCCAGTATCAGACCGTCGATGGTAGAACGGATAAGAGTGCTGCTGAACGAAGCACTGTTTTTGGTGATACCTTCTTTTACAATCTCCAGATTATCTTTGGCTGCCTGAATCTCTTCACGTGCCTGACGGGCAGCCAGCAGTGTCTTTTCGTATTCCTCGTTGCTTACCAGCTTATCGTTGTAAAGCTTTTCCATACGTGTCAGGTCGGTTTCTGCCTGACGTCCGTTCATTTCTGCCAGGCGGACACGGCTTTCGGCAGAGTTCAGTTGTCCCAGTTCGGGGATAACCTTTACTTTAGCTATGACTTCACCTTTCTTTACTTTCTCGCCCGCTTCTTTGTATACTTCGGCAATGATACCCGAATCTGCGGTTGATCTGTACCTCGTCGCGCGGTTCAATCTTTCCCGTTGCTACGGTAGTCTGTACCAGATTGGTGGTTTCTACTTTCTGAATGTCGTACTTCGTGTCTTTAGGCTGTGACTTCTGATACAGGAAAACGAATGTTCCTATAAATATCAGTGCGATGAGCACCAATATGCCTATTTTGATATACTTCTTCATATAAATTGGTTTATGTTTTTATTTCTTCATTACTAACAGCAGGTAAGCGTTTATTCGTCGCGTATCGCCTCTATCGGTTTGATAGCCATGGCACGGTAAGCAGGTATCAGTCCTGCAAGCAGTCCCAGAACAACGAGCAGGATGCAAGCTCCGACAGCCTGCCAGAAACTGATAAGGAAATGTGCCGGAAGTCCCGGTTCTGAAGTGGCCGTTTCTACGATGTTGAGCAGGAAGACGGCAAACGATATGCCCGCCATACCGGCCAGCGTAGTAAGTACCATACTTTCCAGCAGAATCTGTTGCAGAATGTCGTCGGGACGTGCACCGATGGCGCGGCGGATACCGATTTCAGTTGTCCGTTCCTTGACGGTTATCATCATGATATTGCTGACTCCGATGGCTCCGGCGAGCAGTGTACCCAGTCCTACGAGCCATCCCAGCATCCGGATGCCCGTAAACAGGTTGTCCATCATGCTGAACATTGCTTCCGCATTTACACGGATGACTGCCTGTTCGTCGTCGGGATGAATGGCGTGTGCCAGCTTGATGGTACGTTCCACATCCTTTTCCACCTGACTGATGGAATATCCTTTCTTGGCTGTATATCCCAGCATGTCGATTTGCTTCCCACGGTTATAGTTCTGCTGCATGGTGGTGAACGGGATAACCACCGAGGTTTCCGACTGTCCGTTGACCGACATGTTGCCTGTAGCCTCGTTTACACCTACTACACGGTAATAGATGCCATTTATCTCGATGAATTGTCCGCACGGATTGTCTTTCTTGGGAAAGAGCGTTTCGTAGATACGCTTCCCGATGACGCACACCTTCCGGCGGTTGCGTATGTCGGTTTCGTTCAGCGAACGTCCCATACGGATAATCGGTTCTTCTATCTTGTCGTATTCCGGATAAAGTCCTTTCAGGGTTCCCGACAGCGTGTATTCCTCGCGTACGATATTTACTCCCCATTGTGCGATGGTGGCAGTCACAACATCGATGCCTGGCACAGAGTTGCGTATGCGTTCCACATCCTGATTTTCCATGTTCCACCACCTTCCCTGCTGAAAACCCTTGTAGGCTTTCGAGGTCTTGTTTGTCGCCATAAAGCCGGAATTGGTGGCGAATCCCTGAAACTGGCGTGAAAGCATGTCCTGCATACCCTGAGCTCCGCCCATGAGGGCAACCAGCATGAATATTCCCCAAAAGATACCGAAGGCAGTAAGCACGCTTCGTGTCTTGTTACGTGTAATGGTAAGGAGGATTTCCTCCCAGGTGTCAAAATCTACTCTTCTCATGTCAGTCTGCTCTTAATGCTTCAATAGGACGGATACGGGCTGCCTTACGTGCCGGAAAGAGTCCGGCAAGCGTGCCGGCGATTATCAGTGTGAGTGTGGCCTGAACAGCTATGCTGAGGTCTACTGTCGGGTTTCGAAAACCGTTACGCTGAACACACCCGCATCGACGGTCTGTCTGCCTGCTATCTGATTCATATATTCTGTGACGGCAATGCCTGCCACCATGCCGATATAGCCGAAAAAGTAGTGATGGCCACACTCTCCGAGATAATGAGCCACAGGATAGACATCGGTTTGGCTCCCAGAGCTTTCCGGATGCCGAACTCGTGGGTACGTTCGCGTACGGTGATAAGCATGATATTGCTTACCCCCACGATGCCGCTCAGCAGGGTGAATATACCGATTACCCAGATAGCTATGTGCAGCATACGGGCTGCCGATTCTTGCTGGAGATATTGAGTGAAGCGGTTCCACATCCAGATGGCACTCTGGTCGGTAGGATCGAAGTTTTTGTGGAGCCCCATGGCACGGCGGTAGCTCTGCTCGAATTTCTCATTGGTGACTTCGTCTGTCAGCCCTTGCGTAGTGAATGTCAGGTTGTCTATACTGTCGCCCTTGCCGTATACAAGCTGAAGTGTCGTGAAGGGAACAAGTGCCGAGGGCGAGAAACTGTTCTGGTCGGTGTAGATGCCTATTACCTGATAGGCCACTCCTTGTACATCGATATACTTTCCTATCGCCTGGGTACGTGGAAACAGCATCTTGACAGTCTTTTCGTGCAGTACGATCATCTTCCGGCGTTCCTTCATGTCGCGGTCGTTGATGAAACGTCCCTGTTTCAGTTTTACAGCTTCCAGTTCCGTATAGTTGGGAAAGACGCCCTCCAGCGAAATGGAAACGTGTTCCTTGCCGAAGGTGAGGATGGCGTCGCTCTTGCTGATGCTGGCTCCGGTGGTGATGACTTTATCGGGGAATGCCTCTGCGGTAAGCTGAAGATCGCTTTCGTTCAGCGAGAGTCTTCGGCCTTCTTTCAGTCCGTTGAACGGTTTCGATGTATATCCCGGATAAATTTTGATAGAGTTCATTTTCATGTTCTGCGATTGTCCCTCGAAAGCATGGATAAGTCCGTTTCCTGCCCCCAGCAATACAATCAGCATGAAAATTCCCCATGCTACGGAAAATCCCGTCAGTATGGTGCGCAGCTTGTTGCGCATGATGGTTCCGTATATTTCCTGTATCAAGTCGGTCATGGCTGGTTCTGTGTGCGTTTATTTCATAAATCCGTTCTTGCCGAAAGGAGATGCATTGTGGTCGATGTTGTCTTCTATCCGCTCTATCACTCCGTCTTTGATGTGGATGATTTTATTGGTCTGGTTGGCTACTCCGCTTTCGTGAGTCACAACCACGATGGTCAGTCCTTCTTTGTCGTGCAGCTCCTTCAGGATGTTCATTACCTCTACCGACGTCTTGCTGTCGAGTGCACCCGTAGGTTCGTCGGCAAGGATAATCTGAGGTTTCGATATCAGTGCCCGGGCTATGGCCACACGCTGCTTCTGTCCGCCCGAAAGCTCGTTGGGCAGGTGGTGTGCCCATTCCTTCAGTCCCAGCTTGTCGAGATACTCCATAGCCAGTTCGTTTCTTTTCTTTCTGCCCACTCCCTGATAAAACAGCGGCAGTGCCACATTTTCCATGGCATTCTTAAACGAAATCAGGTTGAACGACTGAAAGATGAATCCGATCATGCGGTTCCGGTATTCCGCCGCACGGGTTTCGTTCAGATTTTTTATTAACACATCGTTCAGGTAATACTCGCCCGAATCGTAGTTGTCGAGAATCCCTAATATATTTAGTAAGGTAGACTTTCCCGATCCGGAGGCCCCCATAATAGAAACGAATTCACCTTTCTCGATGCGGAGATCTATGCCTTTCAGCACGTGTAGCGGTGCTCCGTTGTGATATGTCTTGTTGATGCCTTGTAAGCGTATCATGATTAAGATTGATTTGTGTCAGGTTACGTGTCGTTAGACGCGGCTAAGATATAAAAGTTACACGAGGGTTGAATAAATTTATAAAAAAATTTGTTCGGTTTTCTCCGATTGCGTACATTTGCCACATATAACTAACCTTTAACAATTTAATGTCATGACAATAAATATGGAAAAACCCTACGTGGTGGGAATGGACATCGGTGGTACTAATACTGTTTTCGGAGTAGTAGATTCTCGTGGTAATGTATTGGCTTCCGATTCTGTAAAAACACAGCAGTACGCTGAAGTAAACGAATATGTAGACGCTGTATGCAAGAAGCTTCTTCCGTTGCTCCAGCAGTTTGGCGGTGCAGAAAAGATTAAAGGTATGGGAGTAGGTGCTCCTAATGGTAACTATTATAGTGGAACAATCGAATTTGCTCCGAACTTGCCATGGAAGGGAGTTATTCCTTTGGCTGCTATGTTCGAAGAACGTCTGGGTATTCCTACAGCACTTACAAACGATGCAAATGCGGCAGCTATCGGTGAAATGACATACGGTGCAGCACGCGGTCTGAAAGATTTCATCATGATTACATTGGGTACTGGTGTAGGTAGCGGTATCGTTATCAACGGTCAGCTGGTTTACGGTCACGATGGTTTTGCTGGTGAACTTGGCCATGTTGTTGTTGATCCGGCAGGACGTCAGTGCGGATGCGGACGTAAAGGATGTCTGGAAACTTACTGCTCGGCTACGGGTGTGGCACGTACAGCTCGCGAATTCCTCGTTGCACGTTCTGAACCAAGCTTGTTGAGAAACATCCCGTCAGAAGAAATCCAGTCTAAAGATGTTTACGATGCAGCTGTAAAAGGCGATAAGCTGGCTTTGGAAATTTTCGAATTACCGGTAAAGTTTTGGGTACTGCATTGGCTAACTTCGTTGCATTCTCTAGCCCTGAAGCAATCATTCTCTTCGGTGGTCTGGCTAAGTCGGGTGACTATATCATGAAGCCTATCCAGAAAGCATTGGAAGAAAATGTATTGAATATCTATAAAGGAAAAACAAAATTGCTTCTTTCTCAGTTGAAAGATGCTGATGCTGCCGTACTCGGAGCTAGTGCTTTGGATGGGAAGTAAGAGAATCATAAGATAGAATATTTTGTATTTTAGCATATTTGGGTCCGGAAGTCGTGAGATTTCCGGGCTTTTTTATGCTGATATATATAAAAAAAACTTGCCCATGTTTTGTGATAAACGTGGGCAAGTTTTTTATTTTTTGTACGTTTTTACTTGTCGATTCTGAACCAGTCAACATCTACCCAGCCGCCGTCGTTGGTCTTGATGGCAGGACGTGTGCAGAATGTACCTACTTTGGCACCTATCCATTTGCCTTCTTTCACCTGGAATTCTTTTCCGAACTTGTGGAATTTCTTTCCGTTGGTGCTGTAGCTCAACTGACATTTTACCACCAGGTCGTGTCCGCCTTCGCTCTTGCCGATCTTTTCACCCGTAGTAGTGATTTCGGCACGCAGGTAAATTTCATTACCTTTCAGCGGAAGGGTTTCGTTTACGGTTTCCTGGCCGCCACGATCGGCTTTCTTGCATTCTACCTGAGAGAGAACCAGTCCGTTTTCGGTATTTTCGAGCACGATACCTGCATAGTTCATACCCATAACTACCAGTCCTGTACGTTCGCCTTTGTACTTGGCGATAGGAGAGAACTTCATCTTCATGGTAGCGCTGAAGCTTGGAGCTGGGATTTTTTGCAGCAGCATGTTGGGCACATCCCACAGGCTCTTGTAGTTTTCGGGAACCGGATAAGAATAGAGGCGCAATACTCCATGTTCCTGATCGGCAAAGTACCATTTGTCGTTGATATTGGCATTCCATTGCCATTGCAGGCCCAGTTCGTTTGTATTGAACTCATCGCTTTCCTGCGGGGTACAGATAGGATATGTCTTTCCTACGTTCGGTTTTTTGTAAGTCAGTACAGGTTCGCCACAACCGTCGCCATCCTTGTCTTCACCGATTACAGGCCAGTCGTTTACCCATTTTACCGGCTGCAGGTGAACCAGACGTCCGGCTGCACCCACATCCTGGAAGTGCAGGAACCAGTCTTCTCCGCTTGGGGTATCTACCCAGCCTCCCTGATGAGGTCCGTTGACAGGGCTGTTGCCTTGTGCCAGCACGGTTTTCCATTCATACGGTCCGTATACGTTTTTCGAACGCAGTACAACCTGCCAGCCTGTAGGAACACCACCAGCCGGATGGAAGATATAATAATATCCGTTGCGCTTGTAGAACTTCGGTCCTTCGCAAGTTTCATGTGCCTCATGACCGTCGAAAACGATACGTGACGGACTGATGGTACGGGTAGCATCAGCACTCAGTTCGCATACGGCGATCACACTCTTCAGTCCGGCACGGCTTCCGGCATATGCGTGTGCCAGATATACCCGTCCGTCTTCGTCCCATAGCGGAGTAGTATCAATGATACCTTTGGCAGCCTTTACCAGTACCGGTTCGCACCACGGACCTTTTACGTCTTTAGCCTTTGTCATGAAGATACCCTGATCAGGATCTCCCCAAAATATATAGAATTCACCGTTGTGATGACGGATACACGGAGCCCATACACGGTTGCCATGCTGAGGCGTCACATCTGTATGAGGTGGAAGTGAAGCCGGAACGGCTGCGCTCACGATACTCCAGTTTACCAGATCTTTGGAGTGGAGAATCTGCAAAGCCGGCAGACATCCGAAGCTGGATGAGGTCATGTAGAAGTCATCGCCTACACGGCAAACATCGGATCGGAGTAATCGGCATATAGTACCGGATTCTTGTATGTTCCGTCACCCTGGTCGGCAACCCATACCTTCGATACATAGTTTTGTGCCTGTACCGAGGGTACGAGGCAGCTTCCCAGTAAGATTGAGAATACGATTGATTTCATGGATTATGGTTATTTAGTTAATAAATTATTTTGTTCGCATTTTGTGTGTTATTCACATCGTCTGACTTTATAAATACGTCCGGAGTGCTGAAACATCCATTCGCTTTGTCTTTTTTAACTTCTGTGTCCCGATGTGGTGTTTATGTTGTGACTATTTCTTGACGACTGTAATTTTGACCGGCTGTTCCAACGCCTTTTTCCATTCCTGTACGTAGGCAAACCATTTTTCCTTGTCGGGATAACCGAAGGTTTCCTTGCACGAGGTGAATGATGTATAGTAGCGGAACGAACTTTTTCCGGGAGCGCTGATGGTATAAAGAAAGTTTCCTTGTCGGATGTTTCTTTTACCACATACTTCTTGGGAATATAAGTAGCCAGTCCTACGGTTTCTTTTTTATATTTCACTGTATCGTTTACCGGCCAGTCTGTACCCCAGCTTGCAACCAGTCCGTTATGGTCGGAAAACATGTCGGCGTGTCCTGTAATGTTCTGCACACCGGTACAGAATACTTCCTTATCCAGCGGAGCATCGAACAGCACATCTACCTGTGCATCGCGGTGTCCGGCATACAGTGTATAGCGGTTTATCATGTTCAGTTCCTTGTTCTGATACTGCCAGCCCTTTACCTCTGCATCGACAATGGTACGTACCGGTCCTGAACCAGGATACGCTGTCCGCGTACGGCAACCGGTTTGATAAGTGTAGACTGTGTACCGTCCCATCCTCTCAGTGTTCCGGCTCCGCAGCTGCTGTTTACCTTGATGACATCATCGCCGAAGCCGCGCTTCAACTGTTCGCCGGTAGGGTAGAACTGACTTTCTTCCAGCTCCAGACCTTTGTGGAATTTTCCGTACAGGTCGGTAGTCTGTTTCTCATTGAAATAAATGCGGTATGCTACCAGCTCACTTTCGAAAGCCGCTCCGTGGTGATGCTGTACGTTGTAAGTGTCCGAAGCACCGTCGGCATAGATGGCATATCCTTTGGCATATTTGTTTTTCTTGGAAGTGCGGAGCAACATTTCGGCATACACACGTGCCGGATATGTTTTGTCGCTTTTAAGACTGGATAGTGTGACGTTGAGTGTCTTCTTGCCCGAAGCCGGCAGGTTGATGACAAAAGCCAGTTCGTCGGCACGGGTGTCACCGTTCATATCGTCGAGCTGTGAGGGAATTTCGTTTGTCCCGTCGAAAACAGTAGCCGACTTGACAGTAAATCCTGCTCCAAGGGAACTGAGATCAATAACGACAGGCTCGTCCACCTTTTCAGCGTTCCACGGATTTTCAACGATGACTTCTATTTTCTTTTCCTGACCTTGTGCCGATGCACTCAGTTCTCCTGCCAGCAGTGCCAGACAGATTGCAGAGAATGTTTTCATAATATATTCAGCATTTTATCGGTATCCGATAAGTTCCGGATATCAAAGAACTTGTCGGAGTAGTATATGATTTTATAGTCGGAAGTTCCGAAAAGGAAGAAAGGATCTGTAAACATGAGAACCAAGCTTGCGTGACTTGAACCGGATGTTTACAGACCCTTCGTCGTTCTTATTTCTGATAACGGAAGGATTCGGGTTAGAATTTATACGATTCTGCCTGGTTTCCTACCTTTTTATATTGTTTGTCGCCTACAGTAACGTTTGTTACATTCTGCATTTTCAGGTTGTTTCCACCTTTAGTAGTAATGACTTTCACGTTTTTCAGTGTAGCACCATCTGCACGGTTCAGTATTACGCCGTCTTTAGCATCCGACATGGTTACGTTTTCGATGTGGATATTTTTGATAGGCATTTCCGGCAAACCGTTGAACAAGATAGCACGTCCTACGTTCTTTGCTGTAACGTTCTTGATGAAAATGTCGCGGAAAGCAGGAGTTTCTTCTGTTACGGCAGGAATCTTCTGTTCTGTCGGGTTGTTGTAACCGTCGCCTTCACCCGGAGCCTTTCCGCCATAGAACAAGTCGAAAATCAATCCTTCGTTCGGGATGTTGATCATGTTGATGTTGTTGATATGGATATTTTCTACTACACCACCACGTCCGCGGGTACTCTTGAAACGCAAGCCGACATCAGTTCCCAGGAATGTACAGTTGTCTACGTAGATGTTCTTTACACCACCTGACATTTCGCTACCTACAACGAAACCTCCATGTCCGTGCAGAACTACGTTGTTGCGGATGATGACATTCTGGCAAGGTTCACCACGACGGCGTCCGTCTTCGTCCTTACCCGACTTGATACAGATACCATCGTCGCCGGCATCGAAGCTGCTGTTCTGAATCAGTGCACGGTTGCAAGACTCCAGGTCGAGTGCATCACCATTCTGTGAGTACCAGGGGTTAGATACGCTGATATTGTTGATGGTAATGTCTTCGCAAGAAAGCGGATGCAGACACCAGCTTGGAGAGTTCTTGAAGGTTACGCCTTCCAGCAACACCTTTTTACACTTGATAAAGCTCAGCAGAACCGGACGCAGCCAGTCGCGTATGCTGTTCCATTCTTCATCGGTATTGATTCCTTCGGGCACATTGAAGTTCTTGCATGCCATAGCTCCTTTGATAGAGCCTTCGCTCGGATACCAGATACGTCCTGATTCATCGAGTACACCACCCGAAGCCACCAGCTTTTTCCATTGGTTGGCAGTCATTTTGTCTTTCTTTACCGGACGCCATGTATCACCGTTTCCGTCCATCACACCTTTTCCGGTGATGGCAACGTTTTCAGCGTTGAGAGCTGATATCGGTGACTGGCAGCGGCGTGTTTCCAGTCCTTCGAATGAAGTTTTGACGATAGGATACTGAGTGTGGTCGGCTGTAAACAGAACCAGTGCGTTTTCTTCCAGATATAAATTGATGTTGCTTTGCAGTACGATAGGACCGGTAAGCCACAGTCCCGCAGGTACGATAACCTTACCGCCACCCTTTTCGGCTACGGCCTTGATAGCTTTGTCGAAAGCTTCTGTATTGAGCGTAATACCGTCGGCTACAGCACCGAATTCAGTAATAGAACGCGAATAATCGGGAAATACCGGCAGCTGAACCTTATTCATCTGAAATGGCAGTTCACTGTAGATGTTATCGGCTTCTGTTGCATTTTTTGCCGTTACACTGTTTGTGTAGCCCAGTGCAGAAGCTGCGATGCATACTGATAAAGCCCATTGTCTTAAGTTGCTAAATGTAATCATGAGCGCTAATATTTATGTTTATCTTGTTGTTCTTTTACTCTATTTAAATAAAGGTGAGGTTTTCTTGAATGTACTTATTATCCTTAGCGCCCGGCAACGTCTTTCAACAGAAGGTTGACAGGCAGGATAATAAAGACCTTTTTTTAACCTAATTTCTAACCTTAATAAATATTATGAAAAACCTCTTGTTGATGTTTACAAAATTAGCAGGTTCGCATGAAAACGATGTGAACATTTTGATTCAATAGGTGAAAAAAAATGTGCAATCTTGTGTTTTTATATATGAAAAATTGACAAAAGATGCATTCTTTGGTATGCAGGGGGGAATATTGTTCATTTTTCATAGATTCATGCCTGAAAATGTCAGGATTAACAGAATTGTTTGTATCTTTGCCCCAAATTTATAATAAAAAAAAGTATGAGTTATAATTTACTGAAAGGAAAAAGAGGTATTGTTTTTGGTGCTCTGAATGAACAGTCTATTGCATGGAAAGTTGCAGAAAAAGCTGTTGAAGAAGGAGCAGTGATCACTTTGTCCAATACTCCTGTTGCTGTCCGTATGGGAGAAGTTTCTGCATTGGCAGAAAAGCTGAATTGCGAAGTGATTCCGGCAGACGCTACAAGCGTAGAAGATTTGGAAAACGTTTTCAAGCGTTCAATGGAGGTATTGGGAGGTAAAATCGACTTTGTACTGCACTCTATAGGTATGTCACCTAACGTACGTAAGAAACGTACTTACGATGACCTTGACTATGATATGTTGAACAAAACGCTGGATATTTCAGCCGTTTCATTCCATAAGATGATTCAGTCGGCTAAAAAACTGAATGCTATCAACGAATACGGTTCTATCGTTGCACTGAGCTATGTAGCTGCACAGCGTACATTCTACGGTTACAATGATATGGCAGATGCGAAAGCTTTGCTTGAATCTATCGCACGTAGCTTCGGTTACATTTACGGACGCGAACATCACGTACGTATCAATACCATTTCACAGTCGCCTACCATGACTACTGCCGGATCGGGAGTAAAAGGTATGGATAAACTGTTCGACTTCGCCAACCGCATGTCGCCTCTGGGCAATGCTTCGGCTGACGAATGTGCTGACTACTGTATCGTAATGTTCTCTGACCTTACTCGTAAAGTCACTATGCAGAACCTGTTCCACGATGGAGGTTTCTCTAGCATAGGTATGAGTCTTCGTGCTATGGCTACTTACGAAAAGGGTCTGGATGAATACAAAGACGAAAACGGAAATATTATCTACGGATAATATCTGACGGATAAACTGTTTACATGAGAAAATTTATATTCATATTACTAAGCATCGTCGTACTTGTTTCCTGTCATACAGGAGAGCAAGACGGCGATGTTTTGCTTAATAAGAATATAAAGGTTTTCCGTTACGACCGTCTGCAATTTGAGGCCACGGCAATGAACAGCTTCTCGGCATTGCAGAAAATGAGCCTCGACTGTCCGCGTGCTACCAAGATTCTGATAGAAGATGTGCTCATGCTGGGTACAGTAGACGAGCCGGCTATCAACGAACGCTTGTGTGAGTATTACTCGGACACAATTTTGCTCCGGCTGATGCAGGATGCGACCGAGAAGTTCAAAGATATGACTTCCCTTGAAAAGGGATTTACCGAAGGTTTTCACCGTTTGCGGGAAGAGATACCTTCATTTCCCATACCGGCAGTCTACTCGCAAATCTCAGCACTCAACCAGTCGGTAGTGGTGGGCGACAGCTTGCTGGGCTTCAGTATTGACAAGTACATGGGCGAAGACTATCCGCTTTATCGCCGGTATTATTACGACTATCAGCGCCGCTCGATGAATCCGGACCGGATACTTCCCGACTGTTTTACCTTCTATCTGCTTAGCTTATATCCGTTTGAATGGCATCCGGGACACCGTTCGCTATACGATGTCATCATGCACCAGGGAAAAATACACTGGGTAGTGCGTAAGGTACTTAAGATGAAATCGAACGGAGCAATGCTGGGATATAGCAGCGAGGAAGAAGACTGGTGCAAGGAACATGAGAAGGAGATGTGGAAATGGATGAAAGAAAGGGGACATCTCGCGAGTACAGACCCGATGCTGATTCGTGCATATACACATTCCGATCCGAGCATGGTACTCAACGGTGAGAAGATTCCGCCGGTAATAGGCTTATGGCTGGGAATGCAGCTTGTAGAAAAATACATGAAGCAACACTCTGACGTGAGTATTGCCACACTGCTGGAACGTACTGATTTCGGCAATCTGACTTTAGACTGAGCTACAAAAATATAGATTATAGACAATCATGGATACAGCATTATACTTGCTGCCGGTGACTCTTGGTGATACTCCGGTAGAAAAAGTCCTTCCTTCGTACAATAGAGAAATCATTCTGCAGATTCGTCATTTTATCGTAGAGGATGTGCGCTCGGCACGCCGATTCCTGAAAAAAGTGGATCGGGATATCAATATCGACGAACTGACGTTTTATCCGTTGAACAAACATACGTCACCCGAAGCTATCTCGGGTTATCTGAAACCGTTGCAGGAAGGAAACTCCATGGGAGTAATCTCGGAAGCAGGTTGTCCGGCCGTTGCCGATCCGGGAGCAGATGTTGTAGCTATCGCACAGCGCAAGAATCTGAAGGTGGTTCCTTTGGTGGGACCGTCGTCTATTATCCTGTCGGTCATGGGCTCGGGCTTCAACGGACAAAGTTTCGCTTTCCACGGTTATCTGCCTATCGAACCGGGAGAACGTCAGAAAAGATTGAAGGAACTGGAACAGCGGGTATACAGTGAGCATCAGACACAGCTTTTCATCGAAACACCTTACCGTAACAACAAGATGCTGGAGGATATCTTGAAAGCCTGCCGTCCGCAAACCAAACTTTGTGTGGCTGCCAATATTACCTGTGAGGGGGAATATATCAAAACCAAGACTGTTCAGGAATGGAAAGGTCATTTGCCCGACCTTTCAAAGATACCGTGCATATTTTTGATTTATAAATAAAAATACTATTCGGAAGCACCGAATGCCTTCCACGTTTCTGCTGCCATCTGAAGTGTATCCAGTTCCGAAAGCAGGGAAGGACTGTATCTGCGTGCAGCGGTTTCGCTTATTTCATCGAAAGAAAAGAATCTGCCTCCGGTTATTTTCTGTAGGTCTGTTTCGTTCTGGAGAGGGAGAATGTACAACGATACGCGTTGCTGGTTGTCGGCATCGCATGATGTAGTTGTATATTTCAATATAAGCCGTGGGGTAGTATTTTTCGAAGCACATATTTTTTTAGCGATGCGTGCGGCGTATTCGCTGCTCTTTTCGATTGGTCCCTCAAAAGGACTTTCTACAGCAATATCCCACATGGGAGCGTTTTCGTATTTTTCGTCAGGACATCCGGTACGTTGTTTCAGGTAGACCTAAAATCCGCAAGCAATCTCAATGGCAATCTCAATTGCAGTAAAGAGCTTGAACACTATGCATCATGATAGTATGAGCGTGAATTTTGTCCGATTTGTGCATACCTTCCCCTTACCCCACAATGC
>ENA-OQAN01000198-OQAN01000198.1-human-gut-metagenome-genome-assembly--contig:-NODE-198-length-33361-cov-2.897364_pt1 | contig 33361 bp, 38 predicted proteins | sample MGYA00242735_ERZ504527 | MGnify/ENA primary metagenome ERZ504527 (study PRJEB26092, sample SAMD00036230) | human gut metagenome | host: Homo sapiens | study: EMG produced TPA metagenomics assembly of... | reverse complement strand
TTCACAACAACCGCAATGGCAAAGGCGACAACGATCATTCCGATGGAAAACGCCCCCGGAGCGATCTTTTTGGTGCTAACCGAATATCTGCGTTTCTGGATCAGCTGGCAGCTCAAAAACAGGCAGATTCCGATCACCGACAGAAAATAGATCACGCCTGTGAGGTCTAAGCAGCCATTCATAAATTTATCCAACGGTGTGTACAAATCATATGCGTTTAATATTTTTGTCAGAAGATTACCGCTCTGTGAGATCATGCTGGTAATACTCGACATCATGTAACCAAGAAACAGTGCTACAAATCCAAGCACTGCTGCGATAACCTGACTTTCCGTTACCACTGACATCAGCATACCGATCGCAATACATGCGCAGCCATACAGCCAGAATCCCAAAACCGCCACATAGCTTTCTCCTAGCGGCACAGAACCATAAATGGATAAAAATAACGGTGTCAGCGCAACAACGATCATTGCAATGGAGAAAACTCCGACCATGGCAAGATATTTGCCAAACACGATCTTTCCAAGCGGAACCGGGGAAGTTAACATCAGCTGATCTGTCTTTGTATGCCGTTCCTCCGCAAAGCTCCGCATGGTAAGTACCGGTACCGCAATCATCACAATAAATGAAACTGCGGAAAGCGAATACGAAACATAAGGCGAACCGGACCTCAAGTTATAAGCATAAAAATACAATCCATATAAAGCGAGTACTGCTGCAATAAAAAGCCATCCCACCACAGTCTGGAAATAGGATCTGATCTCACGTTTAAAAATTGCAAACATTATTTTGTTCCTCCTTCCTGTGATGTGAGTTCAAGGAATACATCCTCTAAGGACTTCGATGCTGCCTTCATCTCTAAGATCGGCATATGGTGTTCCACGCAGGTGTGATAAATCGCCTCGCGTACATCCGCATCTTTTTTTGCCGTCACAAGAAGCTGTACCGCGCCATCCTCTTTCGACTCTGTTTTTTCACACCGCTCCACCTGTGCGACCTCACGGATCGCTGTTTCCGCAGTATCTTCCTCTGCTTTCACTAGCAGCTCGATCTCCTGTGCACCGGTCATCCGCTCTAACAGATTCTCCGTGGAATCACTGGCAACGAGTTTTCCGTGCGAAATAATAAATACATGATCACAGACAGCAGAGATTTCAGACAAAATATGGGAACTTAGTATGATCGTATGTTTCTTTCCAAGTTCCTTGATGAGATCCCTGATCTCTATGATCTGTTTCGGGTCCAATCCTACGGTCGGCTCATCTAAGATCAGTATTTCCGGATATCCAAGTACTGCCTGCGCAAAACCGACTCTCTGGCGGTAACCTTTTGACAGGTTACGGATCAGTCTTCCCGATACTTCCTCTGTTTTTGTAATTTTCATGGCTTCCTTCACATATCCTGCCCGCAGGCTTTTCTCTAACTTCTTTAATTCAGCCACAAAATCCAGATATTCTTTTACCGTCATATCCATATAAAGAGGCGGCAGTTCCGGCAGATACCCCACACACTTTTTTGCTTCCTCCGGCTGTTTTAACACATCAAATCCGTTGATCTTTACCTCACCAGATGTCGCTGCAAGGTAGCCAGTAATAATGTTCATCGTTGTTGATTTTCCGGCTCCGTTCGGGCCCAGAAAACCATAGATTTTACCCGGCTCTACCGTGAGCGACAGATCATCAACAGCAACATGACTGCCATATTTTTTTACCAGATGATTGATCTCAATCACGTTTCTCTCCTCCTTATTTCATTCTCAATATATGCCACTATCCGCACTTATCGTGTGACCAGTAACCAAATTATTACTTTATAAGAGTAACGTGTAATTGTGTTTAAAGGAGGATGAATCTGTGATAAAAGTGTGAACATATACAATAGAATGCACACCCTGCGAGCATTCTATTGTCATGAATAATAGAATGCACACTCTGCGAGCATTCTATTATCATAAATAAAAGCAGCCTCCACATCCGTGAAAGCTGCTCTTATCCTGTATCTCTTCCTGTGATACGATTTTATGCAGTCATGTACCATTTCCTACATAACACCATATGTTTTTAATTTTTCCAAAGCATCCTGATACGTCGTAAACAACACGGTATGAATACCCTGTGTTTCCGCTGCTTCGATATTTTCCCTGCGGTCATCTAAAAATACACATTCATCTGCCACAAGGTTAAATTTGTCTAACAGTGTCCGATAGATCTCCGGTTCCGGCTTGATCTGATGAACTTCAAAGGAAAATACCTGTCCGTCCACATCCGAAAGAAATGAAAGAGCTTCCGCTGTATGTTCATAAGTCCATTTTCCGTAATTGGAAAGGATATACACATGGTAACCTTTCTGTTTCAGCTCCCGGATCCATGCGCGCGAATAATCGTACTGATAAATTGCCCGTGCAACATTTTCCCAGAACAGGCGGATCTCTTTTTCATATTCCGGTGCATTTTGGACAAATACAGCAAGCTGCTCCTCTGCATCCAGAACACTGCGGTCTGATTCATTCCAGGCATCAGAGTAAACGGTCGCATTTCCAACCGCCTCCTCTGTCTTTTCATCAAAACCTAACTCCTGAAACGCCGCATGCGGATCCCAGTTGACTAACACCATTCCTACGTCAAAAATAATATTTTTTATCATATCGGATAGTCCTTTTTCCTATTTGGTACGGTAAATGATATCGTCTCTTCCCGGTCCGTTTGAAACCATTGTGATCGGGTAGCCGATCTGTTCCTCGATGAACTCTACATATTTTCTGCAGTTTTCCGGAAGATCCTCATATTTCCTGATTCCACGGATATCACATTTCCATCCCGGAAGGTTCTTTAATACCGGTTTTGCTTTCTCTAATTTTGCTGTGGTCGGGAAATCTGTTGTCACTTTCACCGTCGATCTCATATCCAACACATACCGGGATCTCATCTAAGTAGCCAAGTACATCGAGTACGGTAAATTGCAACATCTGTGGTTCCCTGCAGACGGCAGCCATATTTACTTGCTACACAGTCGAACCATCCCATACGTCTCGGGCGTCCTGTGGTTGCACCGAACTCACCGCCGTCACCACCGCGTCTTCTGAGTTCATCTGCCTCATCACCGAAGATCTCGCTGACAAATGCACCTGCTCCGACTGCGGAAGAGTATGCTTTACATACAGTCACGATCTGTTTGATCTCATATGGCGGGATACCTGCACCGATTGCACCATACGCTGCCAGTGTAGAGGAAGATGTAACCATCGGATAGATTCCGTGATCCGGATCTTTTAAAGTTCCAAGCTGTCCCTCTAATAAAATAGTCTTTCCTTCTTTGATTGCCTGATCCAGATAAGAAGAAACATCACATACATAAGGTGCGATGGTATCGCGGTACTCATGTAATGTCTCTAATAATTCATCCGGGTTGATCAGTGGTTTATGATATAAATGCTCTAAGAGTACATTCTTTGTCTCTGCAATACGGACAACTTTTTCTTTTAACAGCTCCTCGTCAAATAACTCGCTGACCTGGAAACCGATCTTTGCGTATTTATCAGAGTAAAATGGTGCGATACCTGACTTTGTGGAACCGAAAGATTTTCCGCCTAAACGCTCCTCCTCATACTGGTCAAACAGAATGTGGTAAGGCATAACCATCTGTGCACGGTCTGAAACTAAAATCTTTGGCTTCGGAACGCCTCGCTCCACGATAGACTGGATCTCTTTCATAAGTACCGGAATATTTAAAGCGACACCATTGCCGATCACGCTTGTGGTGTGTCCGTAAAATACACCTGACGGTAATGTGTGAAGTGCAAACTTTCCGTAATCATTTACGATCGTATGACCTGCATTTGCACCACCCTGGAAACGTACGATAATATCTGCTTCCTTCGCAAGCATATCTGTGATCTTTCCTTTTCCTTCATCGCCCCAGTTGGCTCCAACGACTGCTTTTACCATTTGAATATCCTCCTAGTTTCTCTATGCTATTCCTGTTTACTTACTGATTATACATGATGTTTCTCTATAAGTAAAATTAATATTCTTTATATCTGATATAATCATTCATTATGTGAATTTATAAAAGTCCTTTTAAAAGCTTTGCCGCAGCCGCAGACATCGGGATCCTCTCATTTAATACGATACAGAATTTTCGTGCCGGAATTTCTTTTTCAAACTGCAGCTTAAAAAGCCTGCCATCCTCCTCATACTCTTTTGCAAACTCTTCCATCACACTTGCGATCCCAAGATTGCGGAGCGCAAACTGAATCAGCATATCACTGGTGGCAAGTTCAAATTCCGGGGACACCGTCACACCTTCTTCTTCTAAAAATGCCTCCACATAATGTCTCGTCGAGGTGCTTCCCTCTAAACACATCAGCGGATATTCCGAAAGTTCTTTGTATTGCATCTTTCTCCCACAGAGCTCTTTGTATTTTTTCCCTGCCACAAAAACGTCGCGGATCTCTTTGACCGGGATGATCTTAAGCCATCCCTGCGGCTCCACCGGAGAGCTCACGATTCCAAAATCAATCCTGCCATCCGCAAGATGCTGTAAAGTTTCCGGTGTTGGCGCATTGGTCACGGTCACGCGGATATTGGGATATTTTTCATGAAACCGCTCTAAATATGGAAGCAGATAATATTTTAATGTCATATCACTTGCACCGATGCAGATTTCTCCCTTTTCAAGGTTTAGCATCTCAAGAAGTCTTTTTTCTCCGGAAAGAATCGCCTCATAGCCGCGTTCCACATAGGAAAAAAGCATCTCACCCTCCTTGGTCAGACGTACTCCCTTTGCCGTTCTTACAAACAATGCACAGCCAAGATCCTTCTCTAAATGCTTGATCGCCTGGCTGACTGCCGGCTGTGAGATTGACAGTTTTTCTGCCGCTAACGTAACACTTTTCTGCTTTGCCGTATAATAAAATATCTTATAGTATTCCAAATTAATGTCCATCTGATTCTCCCTTAAAAAAATTAGAAAAAAAGTCTTATTTTCCGCTTGTATTTCTGATTTTTGTGACGTATACTAAGCCTTACATGTTTATTACATTATACTGCATATATGTGCACTGAATAATTACATCATACCAAAGTTTGAAAGGAGTTTCCAGTAGCATGACAAAAGATATGACCACCGGCAGTTCATTAAAAATCATACTGCTTTTTTCCATTCCGGTTTTATTAGGAAATCTGTTCCAGCAATTTTATAATATGGTAGACACGATCATCGTGGGAAGATACCTCGGCGAAGATGCACTTGCTGCCGTCGGTTCCACCGGATGTATCATGTTTTTAGTGCTCGGCTTTGCCACCGGAATCGCACAGGGATTTGGTGTCATGATTTCGCATGCCTTCGGTGCAAAAGATTTTCGCTTGTTAAAACACTACGTTGCACTCTCCCTGATCTTAACCGTGATCGTATCTGCAATTCTTACGATTCCGACCGTTGCCGCTTCCCGCCTGTTTTTAGTCTGGATGCATACACCGGATAATATCTTATCCATGGCAGATGCTTACATCAAGGTCATTTTTGCAGGTATCATCTTAACAATGCTCTACAATGTATCCGCCGGTATCTTAAGAGGTATTGGAGACAGCAAAACACCGCTCTACTTTTTGATCATTTCTTCTATATTAAATGTGGTACTGGATCTTTTATTTATTGTCGTACTGAAAGCAGGAACCGCCGGTGCCGCCTATGCCACCATCATTGCGCAGGGAATCTCCGCAATTTTATGTTTTATCCATATGTTCCGGCAGTTTGAGATCCTTCGCACAACAAAAGCGGACTATTATCTGGATCGCCCGGGTGTCATTAACATGCTCTCGATCGGTATCCCAATGGCATTAAATTACTCCATCACCGCCATTGAACATGATCTTACAGAGTGCTGTCAACGTGTTTGGTTCCAGTGTGGTTGCTTCCTTTACAGCCGCTTCTAAAGTCAACAATATCGCAACTCAGACCATGCCGACGCTCGGCACCGCCATGGCAACCTACTGTGGTCAGAATCTCGGTGCAGGAAAATACGACCGTATTTTCGACGGTATGCGCAAAGGATTTTTCATCTGTATCGCTGCAGCAGCCATCGGTGCTGCCATCTGTATTTTCGGTGGAGAATTTATCGTGAGCTGGTTTGTAAGTAATCCTTCCGATGAAATTTTCTCCTATGCAATGATGTACTTAAAAACTGTAAGCTGGTTTTTCCTCCCGCTTGCCATGATCTTTTTATACCGCAATGCCTTACAGGGATTAGGCGAAGGACTTGTTCCAATGTTGAGTGGCGTGATCGAGCTGGTATGCCGCTTTATTGCGATCGCACTCCTGCAGAAACCACTCGGTTATCAGGGGATCTGCCTTGCTGATCCTGCTGCCTGGGTGGCGCCGGTATTCCTCTGATGATCACTTATATCATTTGGAAAAGCAAAAAGATACGGCAGCACAGCAGTTCTCCAGCCTAAACAGCGTGAAATTTTTCTGTCTGCAAAGGACTTTTAATTTCTATAGGTAAAAATCGCCTGAGATCCGAATTATCTCTTGTAATTCAGATTTCAGGCGATTGCTTTATCTGGCTTTTCTCTCTGTTCTCTTTTATTTTTCTATTACGCTTCCAGCTCTGGAATCTTTCTTGAACATGCCACTGCTAACGCTCCCGGTCCGATATGGCAGGAAATGCTAAGTGAAAGCGGATCCATACGGATCTCCATCCCCGGAAATGCCTCCTGCACTTCTTTCTTGAAGTTTTCTGCCGCTTCTAAATCATGCGTATATGCCATCTCAAGATACATATGCTCTCCGTTCGGATCGTTAAACCGGTTGGCAAAATCATTCTTCATTGCCTCAATCATGATACTCTTTGCCTGTTTTACCGTTCTTGCCTTGGCAAATGCATCTAATTTTTCACCCTGAATCTGAAGCACCGGTTTTAATTTTAACAGTGTTCCAAGCGCGGCAGCAGCTGGTGTGATCCTGCCGCCTTTTTTCAGATAATACAGCGTGTCCACCATAATGTAAATCGATGATTCAAATTTATCACGCTCTAAAATTGTCTTGATCTCAGATGCAGTTCTTCCCTGTTTTGCAAGCGCAAGTGCATCTAAAACAGACTGGCGCTGTGTAACAGAAATTCTCTGATTGTTCACCACCTGCACCTTTCCATCATAATCCTGGGAAAGCATCATGGCTGTCTCACAGGAACCACTAAGTCCGGACGACATTGGGATATGTACGATCTCATCGTACTCTTTTAACAATTCATCCCAAGTATCTGTCACATTTCCTACAAGCGGCATGGATGTATGGATGTCTGTCTTCTCGGAAAGCATCTGGTAAAACTCTTCCTGTGACAGATCGATATCTTCATACAGTGTCTTGTCTCCCACAAAAAAAGGCATCGGCATCACGGTAACTCCAAGTTCCTTTGCCATACTCTGCGTGATTCCGCTGTTGCTGTCTGATACGATTGCTACTTTGCTCATGAAAAATGTTCCCCCTTATAATGTCTCTGAGCGTTTTTTGATGTTTTCTTTGAAGTTGATCACCTCATGCTCATACTCTTCATTCATATATTCAGATCTGATCATAAAGTCTGCCGATGCCTTATTGTTTGCGATCGGGATATCATATACCTGTGCAATACGAAGCAGTGCCTTTACATCAGGATCATGAGGCTGTGCAGTCAATGGATCAGAAAAGAAAATGACAAAGTCTACTTTTCCCTCAACGATCTTTGCACCGATCTGCTGGTCTCCACCAAGAGGGCCGCTGTTATATCCACGAACCGGAAGTCCGGTCTGGTCTGTAATCATACGTGCCGTGGTCCCTGTTCCACAAAGGAAATGATTTTTCAGGATCTCTTTATTTGTTTCGCACCATGCGATCAGCTCTGCTTTTTTATTATCATGCGCGATCAGTGCAATATTTTTCTGTTTTCCAATGGTAAGTGTTACATAATTTTCATTCATATGCGCCATCCTCCGTCATTTATCTGTGCCTTTATCTATTGCATATCAGATCAGTTTTTCTGCAATACATATTGTTAAGTATAACATATTTTTTGTCGTTCTTCCACAAAAAAAATAATAGAATGCGCGCTCCGCGGACATTCTATTTATTTTTATGTACCGGATTTCTTCTTTGCCTTTTTATTCCGGCAATTTTACTTTTCCATCCAGAATCATCTTCACAAATGCAGTGTCACGAATGATCCACGGATCCTTTTCTATGCGTATATTGGTATTGTATACAGTCTCCGGCTGCTCCCACTTAAGATAATACCCCTTTGCCACTTCACTGGGTGTCAGATGAAGTTTCTCCCGTTTTTCCCCTACCTTACAGTAATAAAAGTAAGAATGACAGATATATTTACAGGACGGATCAAATATATCGCGGCGCATCTCAAGGATCTCCCCTAGTTCACACACAGACTCTTTTAAAACGGTAAGCCCTGTCTCTTCACGGATCTCACGCACAAGGTTTCTAAAAAACTCTCTCCCTTTTCCATCCCGCCGCCGGGCATCTTATATTCGCCATCCGTACTACACTGCATGGCAATCTTTCCATCCCGGAAAATTACACCACGCACATTATATTTTTCATATACTTTTGTTGTGTCGTCATAATTCTTCTCGTCAAAAACAGCAAGCACTTCCATCTGTTTTGTCTCCATATTCTGCAGCTTAAGCCATATTTTTATCATATATCAAAATGTCTGATATTGTGTGCAAGCATATCCGCCATATTACGCAGATTTTCGGTAGAATCCTTGATATTCTGAAAACTGTCCGTAATCTCTGTGATGGATGAACTTGTCTGCGTGGTTCCTTCCACATTCTGCTGTGCAATCTCTGACAAAGAATCAATGACATCTATGATCTCTGTTCTTGCACTCTCTAATTTCTTTGTACGTGTTTCAATCTGGCGAATTCGTTCAATAGATGCGTCGATCTCACCCATAACACCATTTACCATCTGCTCCGTACTCTCGATATGCATATTCTGTTTTTCAATGATCTCCTTGTGTCTTGCCCATTGTCTCAACCACACGCTGGGAGTTTCCGATCAGTGTATTTACGATTTCGCCGATATTGCCACTCGCCGTATCAGACTGTTCTGCAAGCTTCTGTATCTCAGATGCCACAACCGCAAAACCCTTTCCCGCCTCACCTGCACGTGCGGCTTCAATGCTGGCATTTAAAGAAAGAAGATTCGTCTGGGATGCAATTTCAGAAATAAACTGCGATGCCTTCTGAATACTCTGTGCTGAAATATTTGTCTGTTTCGTCTGTTCCGCGATCGTTGCAACAGCTGTCTTTACTTCTTCGCTGATTCGTTTTAGTTCATCGATCGTAACAACAGCCGCATCACTGGACTGTTTCATCTGATCTGCACTTTCATTCAGCTCATCTGCTGCCCTGCCGGTCTCAATGATCAGATTTCCCATATATTTTACATTGTCAGAAGCTTTTTTGCATCCTCTGCCTGTAATTTGCCCCGGTTGTAATAGAATCTACCGTTGCCTCCACCTCACGCATTCCATCGTAAGTCTGATGGGATGTATCCTCTAAAGTATTGGATGCTTCCATCAGCATATCGGTACTTTCCTTGATTCCCTTAATGATCTTTTCCAGTTCTTTCTGTAAATGCTGTATCGCTTTGGTCAGATCTCCGACTTCATCTTTCCGCCCTAAGATCTTCTTGTCAAACTCTACGTCAAGATGACCGGCAGACACTTCCTGCACATTTGCAATTCCTTTCTTTAATGCACGTGTGATCGAGGTTGCACTGATCTCCACGATAATGATACAGATAACAAGTACCACAAGCACGATGGCTACGATCGTATTAATGATCTGTATCACGCTGTGGGAGATTTCCTGTTTCTCCGCCCCTGCAAACACCATACCGATCGGAGTACCGCTGTCGCCTTTCTGATATACCGGAACATAATAGCCATAGTATATGGTGCCATCCATGGATACATTATCACTGAAATATTCCTCACCACCATTTAATACCTTTTCAACAACCTTGTCACCCGCCGGACTTCCCAGAATCCTGTCACCATTTTTGTCGACTGCAGAAGTCATGATTCTCTGTGATCCATAGAAAAATGTCACATCCATCCCAGACTCCTGTTTGATGGTATCCACCAGATTCTCTGACTGTGAAATGTTATAACTTCCTTTCCAGATATCACCATTTTCCGTCTGCAAATAGGTACCTGCATTCTGGTCATAAGCTGCCTGCGTCGCGATTGCAGTTCCTTTTAATGAATTTTCCACCTGATCGATAATTGCACCCTTTACGATCGTGGACGCGATCAGAAGGATAATTCCTCCTAACAGAAGCAGCGGTATCAAAGAACAGAATAAAACTTTTTTTTCGAATCGTCAATTTCATCATCTCATTCTCCCCCTATCCACAATCACAACGTTTTTATAATACCAGTCAATGCCGCCGGTAATCATTGCATCATCTAAGGTTCCATTCTCTGTTCCAACCGTCTCCCCTGTATTTGTCTCCATCACTCCGTCAAAAACATTATTGCTGCCACTTAAAATTTCTGCAGTCGCTTCATCCACCTTCTCCTGCGTACCCTCTGCCGCAAAAGATGCCAGATTCGTCAGCTGTACCAGCCCCTCTGCCATACCTCCATAATAGTTTGATCCATCCCAGGTTCCATTGATAATACTCTTAACTGCCGAAGTATAGTATGCACTCCAGTTCCAGATAACACTCGTCAGACAGGCATCCGGTGTTTCCTTGCTCATATCTGAGTTATAGCCGATACCATATACACCACGTTCCTGTGCGAGTGTCTGCGGATACGGCGTATCACAATGCTGTGCCATCACATCACAGCCCATATCCAACAGCTGTTCCGATGCTGCTTTTTCCTTATCCGGATCATCCCAGCTGTTTGTGACTGCCACATAGATCTTTGCCTCCGGGTTAACAGCTGCAACACCGATCGCAAATGCATCAATTCCACCTGTCACCTCCGAATTGGAAGAATCCTGCGCTGCAACATAGCCGACCTTATCCGACTTTGTATTCATGCCAGCCACGATACCGCTTAAATACCTTACCTGGTAAATACGACCAAAATAATTGTTGAAGTTCTTTCCATTTGACATATAACCGGTTCCATGGGAAAAGTAAATATCCGGATATTTTCAGCCATCTCTGCTGTTGTTTCCATATACCCCCAGCTGGTTGTAAAAATAATATTGCACCCATCCGAAATACATGCTTCGATTGCTTCCTCCGTCGCCTTTGCGTCAGAGTCATCCACGATCTTTCTCTCAATCTGATCATCGCTTAAACCCAGATTTTCCTGCATTCCCACAATTCCCAGATCATGCGTGTAAGAATATCCGCTTCCCTCATCCGGATCTGAAATATAAAGCACGCCGACTTTTATATTTTCTTTCGAAATTCCTGCCGTGCCCGATGTGGTATCCGACTGTGCACCGCCTGTACTGTTCCCGGCGGTTTCCGTTGTAATATAGCCATCGTTTGTCGCATAATCATCCGGCGTAGTACCTGTTTTTCCACCACACCCGGCGAGCATTCCCGCCACGGCAAACAGTGCAATTATCTTTCCAGCTGTTTTTCCTTTCATCTTTTGTTCTCCTCATCATAAATTTTCACAACATCTTTGTTTCATTATACAAAACCGGAGAACATTTGTAAATAAATATTATTTTTATGACAATAATCTGATACTTATGACCTATTTTTCTGAAAATATTCTTTTTGCACGCAGATAAGACAGATTAAATGTCCGGAGCGTCACAGGCTGGTTCATCCTGTCATTTTCCTGCATATATTCCCACTTCCAGTTATATATTCCATCCCCGTAATAACTCTTGTCCGGATGTTCTTTTAAGTACTCAGCGATCACTGGTGCCGCATCCGTTTGATAAACAGGAGAGATAACTGTAATCTCCCGCAGTATTTCCATTTTCGATCTGCGCCAGATCATAGGCGGCAATCCCCGCATCTACATGTGCAAAGGCAAACAGGACATAACTGACGCACACAACCGCCATTCCATACTGAAACAACGGGAACCTGCGGTTCCAGATATAACAGATCGTCCCTGCCATCAGAAGCGTGATCACTGCCAGTGCCACAAGTACCACAACACGCAAAAATGTGAGCTGGTATGCCCGGATATACAGGATCATTCTCCACCCGCTCGATGCTGTCATAATGATCGTACATACAGAGATCACCGTCAGAACGGCATCGACCGCCCTGTTCCTCTGAAAGAAATGCTCCATTGTAAGAACCGCCCCCAGATTTAAAATACACACCACAAGGAGCTGGAAAAATCCCTGCCTTGCATATTCGGCATAGGTCACTCCTGCCGGCAGCTCCCCGCCACCGCCAAACAGATATATGATCTGTATACCACAGAATATCACATATAATACCGCCACTAAGACCGAAACCGTAAACATTGCTGTCGTCTCTGTAAGAATTTTTACTTCCCTGTCCTGCCGGTCTTTTCTGTATGCTGTATATCTGACTCCACAGTAAGATGAAATAAAACCAAAACATAACATGAAACAAATCCCTGCCAGGTTTGCCGGTATCCTGATTCCTTCGAAAACTTTTGCAATCATATTTGAAAATACCAGATCCGCCGACATTAACAATCCACCGATCAGAAGAACCACCGGTATCGCTACTGCAATTCCGATCAGGATCTCACGCGCTTTGCCATTTTCTTTTTTCTCCCGCAAACGTGCAAAATCGTTTCCATCGCCAAATGGTCTTGCAATGCTGCCAATTGCTCCAAATACAGCATTTACTCCACCGCACAGGTAATCCCAGAAATTCCATTCGTTTTCATCTGCCATATTTCGTATCAGGAAACACACCGTGAATGCAAATATCCAGCAATAATTCATCCAGATGATCCACTCATTTCCGGTTGTAAATGTACTGACCGCAAGGATCAGCATATACACAGCAAAAATTATTGTTGTTTTAAAAACTTTTCTTTCCTTTACCGTTTTAACGATGTAACAGATATATCCGATCGTTGCCACCACCCACAGAAGTACTGCGGCACCTGTCATATTTTTGTAAATACAGACTGTATAGATCAGTGCGTAAATGAGGCTTGCCGGCGCAAGTTTTTTAAAAATCCCCGCATTTTCTTTCTGCTGCTGTTTTTTTCTTTCCTGCCACTGCGCTTTCTGCTCCTCGTAACTGACTGTAAGATTCTGATCCATTTTCATGCTCCCTTCCTTTTCCAATAAGCTGTCCTGTTCCTGCTTCAGTTTTTCATAAACTGTCATATTCCTGCTTCATTCCGTACAATATATTAAATTTCATCATCCGATGGAACATATTCTAAAATATCTCCCGGCTGCAGTCCAACGCCCGGCAGATCTTGTTTAATGTGTCTACTTTGATTGCTTTTGCCTTTCCATTTTTTAGTATGGAAATATTTGCCATTGTAATACCTACTTTTTCCGAGAGTTCAGTTACACTCATTTTTCGCTTTGCAAGCATTACATCTATATTTATGATAATCGCCATTTGTCTCTCCTTATATCGTAAGTTCATTTTCCTGTTTTAATTCGTAGGCTTTCAGGACCAGATGTGATAATGCCGCTGCCAAAACAGATATCATGACCGAAAGCAAAACTGCGGTGATCATAAAAATACTGATTCCGGGCTGCCTGACCGCTAAGATTGCCAGAAAAACAATTCCCGCAAACCACACAACTGAGAGCAGCAATGCGAAGTGACTGATATTTCGAAAACATTTTGCATTTTCTTTTGAGAATGAATTGTCTTTTCCGATCTGCACACATACTTTCCAGAACTGGTACAAGATCGCATAACAGATCACCGCAATGCACCAGCCGTACAACAGCCCCGGCATAAAAAGATACGCCAGTGATTCATCCGCGTCCCTCCATGACATTGCAAGTACCGGCATAATATATAGAAAGAACACCGCCCCCATCAGCGCCAGTACAATCGTGATTGCTTTTAGCCACCGTGAAATTTCTTTTTGCTGCATAAATGATTCTCCTCCTGATCTGATTCACTTTTCTTTGAGTTTGTTTTTGATTCCAGATTTTTCTTTCTGGTTTTATTGTTTTCCTTTATTATACACATATATCTTGCTTTTGCAATATATTTTTATTGTTTTACAATAAATTTTTATTTGGTAAATAGTAATAATAAAATCTCTGCAAACAGTCAGGTGCTATTTGCCACCTGTTTTTCTGTTTACAGAGGATTTTATTATTTACTGTTCATTTCATTATTTTTTTATATAGTTTTATCAACAGTTTCCGTAATCTTTTTAAAATATTTATTGTCTGTTCGATTGTAAATATTGTTCTATTTCCAATGGCGATTTTCCAGTTACTTCTGCAATTTTTTCTATTGGGAAATCCAGCTTAATCATATTATGGATCATTCTCTCTTCTGCGATCTCGATTCCGTCACTTTTGCCAGCCTCATACTCTGCCTTTCGGAGTTTCTTCTCTTCCCACTCTTTATCATATTCCAAAATACTCACCATCTTTACCTCCGAACGATTCTTCCGAAGAAATTCCACCAGGATTCCTTCTTTGATACATTCATCGATTGCCCGTGCAACTGCATCGTTTAAGTTCATTTCTGATGTATATTTGCGGACTCTCGCTACATAAATGGCATATTCCTTCAATGTCTGACACTGCTCCATCAGCTCTTTGTTATGTCCTTCATTGACATTTAACATCAGGACTTTTAACTCCAGATCCGGCTCACCAGCCAGATGCTCATAAGCGTTTGAAAGGCGAAGCTCTACCCGGTCATCCACTGCATCCGTTCCATTATAAAATACCATAAATTTCGGTGCCGGTATCTTCTGCAACCGGGACGAATACAAGGACTTATCATCAACATACTGCTGATATTCGATTCCTATGTAAATCAGATCCCGCAGCGGTATGTTGGGATTTAACGTGGACTGGTGCTCGTAGAGATAAATATTCGTCTCTAACATAAATGCCAGGTCGTTTTTCATCCCCATGTAGATTGCATTTTCCAGCGTGACGATTTTCAGATCATCTGCGTTCTGATAAGCTTTCCCGGTTACTGCATTGTACAAAGATAAAAGGTTCTCTTTCTCTGAAAACAACATGCGGAATACGGTGTCTTTGTACTGACGGTTGGCTGCTGGTATCTTTTCTGATACCTGTGTACCCTTCTTCATATTCAGTTCCTCCTATGTGCAGGAGGCTCATCCAGATCTCCTGCTTTTCATTTTTGTGAATAAAAAGCATAGATTTCTGAAATGTTTTTTGAAATGTAGACGGATGTGTCATCCTTATGGTCATGTAAAGCAAATGCAACTGTCTGAATAACGCTGTTCACATGGTAGAAATATGCTTTGATTTATCTTAGCATACGTCATTCTTCGTATGCAACTGATTTGAAATTTCTTGTGCAGTCTGCACAAAAAAGAAGTCCGATTTTTAAAGAAAGACAGTGTCCGACTTGAACACCGCCTCTTTTTTACACTGCTGTACACACCTGTTGTGTGACCGGCAACATTACACCATGCACGCCCGTGCATTATAATTTCCCGATATTTCCGGCAGCTCCGACATCACAGACAGTTCTAAAATATCTCCCGACGCCCACACAAGGATCGTTTCTCCAGAAATCGAAGCCATCCCGGTTTTTGAAACATTCATGGAATATTCTTTGAAGACTTCCATGGAAGATCTCATAGAATGCTCCATAGAATATTGGTTTCCACCCTGACTATTGCCCACGTTCCGACTTTCAGGCGGCATTTCAACATTTATCCCAAGTCCCGAACGCCCCTTCTGTAGCCGCTCCGCCGGTTCATTGGACAGTCTTATTTCCGGCATGACCGGCATATCCTGCACATTCTGTACGGACTGCACAGACCGCCCCCCGGATGCAGCCGGTTCCTTGGACCTATGCTCATCACAGGTTTTTGCGACAGGCTCATTTTGCTTTTCCATCACGTTGCAATTTTTTCGGATCCGGCTCTTTTTTTTTCTCCGCTTCACCCGTACAACCCGCGGCGCCCGGACTGACTCAATGTAGAGGACATCCTCTTTCCGCTGCATTTTTTCTAACAGGATTTCAAGAAAAATTGTACCATAATAATTTCTGCGGTACTTCTCCTGCTCCCTGAATTCCGACCGCACCCAGTCTGTCTTTGCCGTCTGTTTTATTTTGATAGATTCTTCTCCATATATATGATCTGTCATTATGCCTTACTGTTATAATAGCTATTGTTATAATAACTGCTGTTATAACTCTGTGAATTATTCGCGTAGCGTGCATAACGGTTATAATTACTGCTCGCCTGCGCACTTGATTTTTCGAGTTCCGTCACCTTTTCTTTTGCATATTTGCCGATCTGGCCTGACAGATTCGACACCTTTTTGGCAAATCCATCTTCACCGGTAAACAGTTTCTTTACCTGGCTGATATCGGCTGCCTTTAATTTGTTTTCGTCCAGTTCTAATGTCCCGTCACCTTTTATCGTAATTCCGATCTCACGGAGTTCCTTGTTTTCCGCATTTGCATAATTTTTCAGTTTTTTGGCATAATTTGAATCAACAATATCGCCAGACTGTGCGAGACGCTTCATCAGATAATTATAGTCATTCACAAACGACTCTATATTATCCGCCACATTTTCCTTCAGCTTTGTCTCATCTTCCTCGTCAAATACGGAAGTACCATCCGTTTTTAAAAACTTTCCCAACCGTTTTTCCACACGTTCCGCAGCCGTCTCCATACCACTGTACAAAAGCGTCTGCGTCCGGTTTGCAAGTAACTGCTCCGCAGATGACGTCTTTCCACTGTTTGCATTTAATTTTGAAAGAAGCTGACTGATCGACTGTCCGGAACTCCCGGAAGTGCTCTTTTGTGTTCTCTGCCGTTTTGTCGTAAATGTCTTCGTCTTTGCAATACGTTTCATCCGCGCACGCACAATGGTGCTGTTTAGTCTGTTTCCAACTCTCATACTCATTTTCCCCATTTCACAACTCATTTTATGACAACAGTTAAGTTCTTCCCGTTATACAGCTGATTTTTCATCCATATAACAAAATGGCGCCTGTTTTTCCGGGTATTTCATTCCTTGAAAATCAGACGCCATCCTTAGCTTTCTCCTGTTATGTAATTTATATCGTCATAAAATCAGAATACTTTACAAAAAAATCTCTTGACACTTTTCTTGTATTATTGTATTATTTCACTAGTACAAAGAAACGAGGTGATACAATGGCATGGAACCTTAATTCCGACCGTCCTATTTTTATACAGATCGTCGAACGGATCGAAATGGATATCATTTCGGGCAAATATAAACCCGGAGACAAACTGCCTTCTGTCCGTGACCTTGCCGCCGAGGCAGCGGTAAATCCAAACACGATGCAGAAAGCTTTCACAGAACTTGAACGAACCGGTCTTGTTTTCTCACAGCGGACAACCGGACGATTTATTACGGAGGACACTTCCATGATCGATGAATTAAAATCAACACTTGCAAAAGATAAAATTACAGAACTGCTCTCATTTATGCAGCAGCTCGGCTTTCAGGAAAATGAGATTCTGGCTATGATCGGTCAGACCATGAAAGGAGAAAAATGATGGGCACATTACTTGAATGCAAAGATCTCACCAAAAGTTTCAGTGGAAAAACAGCGATCGACCACATTGATCTTTCGATTGAGAGCGGACATATCATTGGTCTGCTCGGTCCAAACGGCAGCGGAAAGACAACACTGATCAAAATGATCAACGGACTTTTAACCCCGACCTCCGGCACCCTTTATTACAAAGAAAATCCGATCGGTGTCGAGAGCAAACGCCACATTTCCTATCTGCCGGATCATAGTTATCTGAATATGAACCAGCGTGTGAAAGAGATCATCGCCTTCTTTCAGGACTTTTATGAAGATTTCGACAGCGAACGCGCCTATGATATGCTACAAAAACTAAATATCAATCCAAATGATTCTCTAAAAAGCATGTCAAAGGGAACGAAAGAAAAAGTGCAGCTTATCCTCGTCATGAGCCGCAAAGCAGAATTATATATTTTAGATGAGCCGATCGCAGGTGTCGATCCCGCTGCGAGAGATTACATTTTAGACGTGATCTTAACCAATTACGATCCGTCCGCTTCCATCCTGATTTCAACGCACCTGATTGCAGATATCGAAAACATTTTAGACCAGGTTATTTTTATTCAGAACGGACAGATCCGTCTCTCATCCTCTGTGGACGATATCCGCGCCGAGGAGGGGAAATCCGTCGATGCACTGTTCCGGGAGGTATTCAGATGTTAGGAAAATTATTTAAATACGAATTTAAAAACACATACAAGTTAATGTTCATCATCTATGGCGTTATGGCGTTTGTTACCATCCTTGGCTGTATTGCCATGTACGGTGACAGTGATCCTGCCGGCACAGAAAACCAGTTACAGGAGATCTTCTTTACAGCAGCTATGGTATTTTATGTACTCGGCGTATTTGCACTTTTCGTGGTAAGCTATGTATATATGTGTGTACATTTTTATAAGACAATGTATTCTGATCAGGGATACCTGACACACACACTGCCGGTTGGCAGATGTCAATTTTTAATGTAAAACTGCTCGTTTCCCTATGCTGGCTGATGCTCTCCCTGATCATTATGTTTGTATCGATCTTCGCCCTGGGCTGTGCGGCAAACAGAGGATTTTCCTTTGATGCAGATTTTGATATGCTCATGGTAGATTTCCAGAATCTGTTTGGCATGTCTCTCCATACGTTTAGCATTTATATGATTTTTGCCATGATCTTATCCTGCCTACAGTACCTTTTGATGGTATTTGCAAGCGGTTCTATCGGTCAGCTCTTTACAAAACATAAAGTAGGAGCTTCCATCGGTGCCGGAATCGTCTTTTACATGTCAGGTCAGATTGTATCCTCGATCATCCTGGTACTTACCGGATATTTTGGTGTCATGAACAACGTCAATGTTGTAACTTATAATGCCACTGAAAACGTTACATTCAGCACAACTGTTTCCTCTATGCTGTTTTCCGGATCGCTCTTTTCGATCATCGAGTGTGTTGTTTTCTATATCGTGTGCATGGTTATCATCAAAAAACACCTTAATCTGGAATAACTGCAACATTTCATTTTCACAAAAATTGATTGCTAAACAGCCGCTCTGCTTTAAAAACGGAGCGGCTGTTTTTTTATCCGGTTTTTATCCTTACCGAATACCTGTCCTCTTTCATGCTGTTGCCTGATGTATTTTCTTTTTTAACACTAAAAGACTTTCCCGCATCCACTCCACAAATTTCGACAGATACCGCAGAATGGACTCCGCTGCAACCGTAAATACCGCAGTCAGCATCATACACTGCCCTGAGATATCCCTGATTGCAAATAAGTGGCTGACAAATATCATGCAGAACAGCCAGCCGGCGACCATTCCAACCATCAGTACCCGGTGTCCGGCCGTCATCGGTTTTGCGATCTGATATAAGATCATAAATCCAACAATAGCAACAAGTATCGTACAGGATGTCGAAATGTCCTCTTCGTTCACACCAAATACCTGACAAAACAATACCAGACTGCTGACAGCAAAGAAATCGGTAAGTCCGGCAGGCAATGCCTTCAACAACACATTTGTCATAAAATGTCCCTGTATGCGGTCTTTGTTTGGCTCTAATGCAAGCACAAAAGACGGAATTCCAATCGTAAACATACTGATCAGCGAAATCTGTGACGGTTCCAGTGGATAATTGATCATAGAGATCATGGAAAATACTGCAAGCAGCATGGAAAAAATATTTTTAACCAGGTATAAGCTTGCCGAGCGCTGGATATTATTTACCACTCTCCGCCCTTCCATCACTACAGAGGGCATCCTTGAAAAATCATTGTCCAAAAGAACAAGCTGTGCCACCTGCGATGCAGCCTCGCTTCCCGATGCCATTGCGATACTGCAGTCCGCATCTTTTAATGCCAGCACATCATTGACACCGTCACCCGTCATGGCAACCGTTCTTCCCTGTGCTTTCAGCGCTTCCACAAACTTTAACTTCTGATCAGGTGTCACCCTGCCAAAAATCTGATATTTTGCTACAGCCTGTGCGATACTCTCATCTGTTGTCAACGTGGATGCATCCACATAGTTATCTGCGCCGCAGATTCCCGCTTTTTCCGCAATTTCAGCAACAGTCTTAGGATTATCCCCGGAGATAACCTTGATCTCCACACCACGCTCTGTAAAATAGGAAAAGGTTTCCTTTGCTCCTTCCCGTATCGCATTTGTCAGCATGATAAACGCGATCGGTAATACTTTTTCCGTAAGCTGCTGTCCGTCTAAAATTCCCTCATATCTGCCATACACAAGGACACGATACCCTTTCTCACTATACGCTTCTATTCGGTCTTTGTACTCTGCATAATCCTCCCGAAGCACAAATTCAGGTGCCCCGATCACATAACTTTTTCCCTCTGAAATGATTCCACTGTACTTTGTCTTTGATGAAAATGCAAATACCTTTTCTGCTTTCTTTATCTTTGTTAAAGTATCCGGCTTAAAATATGTCTTTAATGCTCCATTGTTGCATTATCGGCATCCATGTCTGCCGCAAACTCACCGATCATGCCCTTTATCTGCGCATGTTTTTGTTCCTGTTCCTCACCGCACTTTACATCGACATATACTTTCGTATCACCGTCTTTCTCATAAACTCTTTTCGTCAGGTCTTCTGCAAGAATAAACTGATCCACTTCCATCTCCGGCACTGTAATTGTTCCTGTCTTGTCCACACAAAGTACATCTACGCGGGCTAACGTTTCAATACATTTCATATCATGGATCAAAACCTGCTGCTTTGCCAGACGCATGGCACTTACCGCCATGGCAACGCTCGCTAACAGATAAAGTCCCTCCGGTATCATTCCAATGATCGCTGCGACCATACTTGTCACACTGTCCCGCAAAGGGTTCCCGCATATACAAACTGCTGTATAAAAAGAACCACACCAATGGGAATGATCACAATACCGACTGCCTGCACCAGCCGGTTCAAAGAGCGGATCATCTCTGACTGTTCTCCCTCTTTCGTCTGTGTTGCACGGTGGGTAAGTTTTGATATATAAGACTCTTCCCAACTTTTGTCAGCTGTGCCAGACAGCTGCCGGACACCACAAAGCTGCCGGACAGCAGTTCATCGCCATTTTTCTTTACAATTTCATCCGCTTCTCCGGTAAGGAGTGATTCATTCACATTTAACTGCCCTTCTAACACAACCGCATCCGCCGGTATCTGCCCGCCCGCAGAAAGTTCCACAATATCATCCTGCACCAGTTCTTCTGCCGGTACCTCTTTTTTACTGCCATCCCTAAGCACTCTCGTTTTGGGACTGTTCAAGATAGACAGATCGTCTAAAACCTTTTTTGACCGGATCTCCTGCACGATTCCGATCAGCGTATTTGCAACAATGATTGGAAGAAATGTCAGATCCCGGAAAGCACCAACGCCGATTAACAATAACGCGATCACTAAAATATCAGGTTAAAATATGTAAATACGTTTGATTTTACGATCTCTTTCGTCGTCTTTGTCGCTGACTCCGCTTTTTTGTTCCAGAGTCCCTTTTCTTTCCGCTCCTCCACCTGCTGTGCGGTCAGTCCCCGGATCGTTTCTGTCTGTTCCAAGTTTGCATTTTCTGCCACTTCTTTTCCCGTCTGATTCTGTTTTTCGTTTTCTGCCACTTCTTTTCCCGTCTGATTCTGTTTTTCGTTTTCTGCCATTTCTTTCTCTGTCTGGTTCACATTTTCCTCCATATAGCTATACCTCTTAGTATTCATCACTGTCACTCTGACTCATTTACAATTCATCATAACTTTGCTTACAAGTATAACCAATATTTTTGAAAAAAAGTAGGTTTTGGATAAGATTTAAGGAATATTTTAGATGTGTTAAGAAATTTTTTATAAAAAAAAGTTTTTAAGAAAAAATGCCGGACATCAGCAGTTTCCACTGACTCCGGCATTTTTACCATCACTGGTCTATTATTTATTGCTCAGATATTCATCGATTCCCTTTGCGGCAGCTTTTCCTGCACCCATGGCAAGAATTACAGTTGCAGCTCCGGTTACGGCATCACCACCGGCAAATACACCGGCTTTTGAGGTAGCACCGTTTTCTTCCTCTGCGATGATACATTTTCTGCGGTTGATCTCAAGTCCCTTTGTAGTGGAAGAGATCAGCGGGTTCGGGGAAGTTCCAAGTGACATGATCACGGTATCTGCCTCGATCTCATATTCAGATCCAGGAATCTCTACCGGACTTCTTCTTCCTGATGCATCCGGCTCACCGAGTTCCATCTTAATGACTTTCGCGCCTTTTACCCAGCCATTCTCATCTACAAGAATTTCTGTCGGGTTCTGGAGCAGATCAAAGATCACGCCCTCTTCTTTTGCATGATGTACTTCCTCCACACGCGCCGGAAGCTCTTCCTCGCCACGGCGGTATACGATATGTACCTCCGCGCCAAGTCTCTTTGCAGTTCTCGCAGCATCCATAGCAACGTTACCGCCGCCGACAACAATAACTTTCTTGCCTGCTTTGATCGGTGTATCATACTCATCTTTAAATGCCTTCATCAGGTTGTTTCTGGTCAGGAACTCATTTGCAGAAAATACACCCATTGCCTGCTCGCCAGGAATACCCATAAATCTTGGAAGTCCGGCACCGGAACCGATAAATACGGCCTCAAATCCCTCGTTTTCCATTAATTCATCGATTGTAACAGATTTTCCGATAACAACGTTTGTCTCGATCTTAACACCGAGTGCTTTTACATTTTCCACCTCAGCAGCAACAACCTTCTGTTTCGGAAGACGGAACTCCGGGATACCGTAAATCAGTACACCGCCTGCCTCATGAAGTGCCTCAAAGATTGTCACATCATAGCCAAGTTTTGCCAGATCTCCGGCACAGGTTAAACCTGCAGGGCCGGAACCGATGACTGCAACCTTATGTCCGTTTAATTTCTCTGCTTTTTTCGGTTTAATACCATTTTCTCTTGCCCAGTCGGCAACAAAACGCTCTAATTTACCGATTGCAACCGGTTCACCCTTGATTCCGCGGATACATTTTCCTTCACACTGGCTCTCCTGTGGGCAGACACGTCCGCAGACTGCCGGAAGTGCGGAAGACTGACTGATAATGTGATATGCCTCCTCAAAGTTTCCTTCCTTTACCTGTGCGATAAATGCCGGGATATTGATAGATACCGGACAGCCCTTCATACACTGCGCATTTTTACAGTTTAAGCAGCGTGCTGCCTCAGCTTTTGCCTCTTCCTCGTTATATCCTAAACATACCTCTTCAAAGTTAGCCGCACGAACCTGTGGTTCCTGCTCGCGAACCGGTACTCTATTTAATACGTCCATTCTCTCTATCTCCTTTTCAAACGCTCAACCTACTGACAGTTGCCACAGCCGCCGTGATGTGTATCACCTTCCTGCAGCTTTAACATCGCTCTTCCCTCTTCTGTCTTGTACTGTGCCTGACGTTTCATCGCCTGGTCAAAATCAACCTGATGCCCGTCAAACTCCGGTCCGTCCACGCAGGCAAATTTTACTTCCCCGCCTACTATCAGACGACATGCACCGCACATTCCGGTTCCGTCTACCATGATCGGGTTCATGGAAACAACGGTCGGAATTCCAAGCTCTTTTGTCAGCTTACATACGAATTTCATCATGATCATCGGTCCGATCGCTACACAGTGATCATAGCGTTTTCCTGCATCCCAGAGTTCCTGTAACTGATTAGTTCCCATACCGTGGAATCCATAAGAACCATCATCGGTCGTCACATAGAGATTTGTCGCAACTTCTTTCATCTGGTCTACTAAGATCAACAGATCTTTTGTCTTAGATCCCATGATCACATCACAGTCCACACCGTGCTCATGCAGCCATTTTACCTGCGGATATACCGGTGCTGTACCAACACCTCCGGCAACGAAAAGGATCTTCTTTTTCTTTAATTCTTCAATATCTTCGTCAATCAGGTCAGACGCACATCCAAGCGGGCCTACAAAATCCTGGAATGCATCTCCTTCCTGTAAATATGCCATACGCTCTGTAGATGCTCCGACAGTCTGGAATACGATCGTGATCGTACCTGCTTCCCTGTCATAATCACAAATGGTAAGCGGAATACGCTCGCCCTCCTCATCAATCTTTACAATTACAAACTGCCCCGGCTCACAGTACTGTGCCACACGAGGTGCTTTGACATCCATAAGATAAATCTTATCTGCCAGTTTTTCTCTTCTTACGATTGGATACATGGTCTCCTCCTAACATTTTTATATACATCAACATACCCGTCAAAGTATTTATTTTCATACTTTAACATAATAAAGGAAAACACGTTAAATTTCAACGGCTTTCCTCTATTTTTTCTCAATTAGTTCTGTTTTTTCTCAAATTATTACTGCCAGATCCTGCAAAAAATCCTATTTTTCCCTTATTCTGCCTGTGAAAACAGGATCCTGTCGTTGACTAACCATCATTCCGCCTGCGAAAACAGGATCCTGTCATTGTCCAAACGCTTTCCGGCACAGACCGCAAACTGCTCTAACAGATCCTCCACCGTCATGCCCGCACGTTTTTCTCCGCTCACATCTAAGATGATATTTCCGGAATCCATCATCAGGGTACGGTTTCCAAGTTCTAATGCCTGGTGCATATTGTGGGTTACCATAAGGCAGGTGATCTTTCTCTCTGCAACGATCTGTCTGGTCAGGTCGAGCACTTTTTTTTGCGGTTGCCGGATCCAATGCCGCCGTATGCTCATCTAACAGCAGGATCTTTGGTGTGACCATCGTCGCCATAAGAAGCGTCAGTGCCTGGCGCTGTCCTCCGGAAAGGAGTCCTACCGGCTGCTTCATGCGATCCTCTAACCCCATATCAAGCAGTGCAAGGTGCTCCCTGAATTTTGCTTTATCCGCCGCATTGATACGGCTGAAATATGCATTTTTTGAGGTTTTGGCGCGAAGATAGGCAAGTGCCATATTTTCCTCGATCGTCATATGCGGCGCGGTTCCCTTTAAAGGATCCTGAAACAAATGACCAATCACCTTGCTCCGCACATGTTCTTTCTGGTAAGTGATATCCTCCCCATCTAACACAATAAGTCCCCGGTCGATAAAAAATGCTCCGGTGATTGCATTAAATAATGTAGATTTACCTGCTCCATTGCTTCCGATAATTGTTGCAAAGTCGCCATCCTTCAATTCCAGATTCAGATTTTTTAATGCGCATTTTTCATTGACAGTTCCCGGATTGAAGGTCTTGCTGACATTTTTCATAATTAACATCACGATTCCTCCTTCTTCTGGTTCTGTTTCTGGATCTGTTCCATATATAACTGGTTTTCTGCCTTTGCAAGGCGGCGCTGTTTCATAAACGCTGCCTGCTTTTTCAGATAAGGCAGTGCGATCGCAAATGCAACGATAAGTGATGATACCAGTTTTAAACATTCTGCCGGAACATTTAATCTTAAAGCAATCGCTACGATAAAGCGGTACAGGCAGCTTCCTAATACCACGCCGATCACACGCTTTAACACACCGCCTTTTCCGATGATCGACTCCCCGATGATCAGACTCGCAAGTGCGATCGTTACCATTCCGGTTCCAAGATTGATATCACAGGATTTCTGATACTGTGCGAGCAGTCCGCCGGAAAGTCCGGTCATGGCATTCGCAACACAAAGTCCGATCGTGATCATAAGTCCGGTATTGATACTTGATGCCCTTACCATATCCGGGTTATCGCCGGTCGCACGGATGGAAAGTCCCAGTCTCGTATTTAAAAACCATGCCAGTATCACACCGACAATCACAACAAATACAGCTGCAACGATCAGTTTATACCAGGTTCCCCCGATATGATCTTTCGCCCATGAAAAAACTGTGTCACAGGAAAAAAGATTGATATTGGATGCAAAACCCATCACCGCAATGTTGATCGTGTATAATCCTGTATTTACGATGATTCCAGCTAAGATGGACTGAATACCCATTCTGGTCTGTAAAAATGCAGTAACGAATCCCGATACAACTCCTGCTGCCGCCGCCGCAAACAGTCCTAACACCGGATGTCCGGCAAGCGTCACCGTCGCACAGACTGCACAGCCTAATGTAAAGCAGCCGTCTGTTGACAGATCCGCGATATCTAATATGGAAAATGATACAAATAATGCAAGCGCAACCAGTGCATAGATAAATCCAAGTTCTAATGCGCTCTGTACAATGGAAAGTGTAATGATCGAACCCATAATCCCCTCCGGTTCCGTTTTTCTTCTATTCCGCTTTTATTCAAATTCTTCTGCGGTTGTAACTTCTTTTAATTCCTCACACATATCTTTAAATACGCTGTCATCAATGCCAACAGCTGCAGCTGTCTCCGTGTTGACAGTCACGATACCACTGTCTAATGTGCGGACTGCTGTTGCTGCAGGATCAGCACCATTTACAAGGATGTCTGCTGCCATATCTGCCGTTGCAGTTCCAAGCTCTGTATAATTGACGCCATATCCTAAGAATGCTCCGTTTAACGCGAAGGAATCAGCTCCTGTATAGTGCGGGATCTTTGCATCTGCAAACTTTTCAAAGATTGCAAGCTCGGCTGTCATGATTGTGTTATCGGTCGGTGTGAATACTGCATCTACCCCTTCTGCCACAAGCGCATCTGCTGCTGCAGATACCTCTGCATTGGTGGTTCCTGTCTTTTCAATATATTCAATACCGTTTTCCTCACAGTAAGCGATTGCATCTGCAACCGGCACTTTTGAGGAATCCTGGCTCTTATCATATAACAGTCCGATTTTCTTTACATCCGGGTTGGCTGCCGTGATCAGTTTCATAACAGCCGTGGTGTCAAGTGCATCGGATGTACCTGTGATATTTGCACCAGGTGCATTTAAATCTGCGACAAGTCCTGCGCTGACCGGATCTGATACTGCGGAGAATACAACCGGATCTGATTGTCCTCTGTCGCATTCTGCATGATCATGGCTGCCGGTGTTGCGATCGGGATGATCACATCCACTTTTTCTGCAACCAGATCCGTTGCGATCTGATTTAAGGTAGAGGAATCTGCCTGACCATTATAGGTATAATCTGCATAATCGAATGTCACACCAAGTTCTGCACCTTTTGCATCAAGCTCTGCCTCGATCGCCTTCTCGATCTGGTTTAAGGAAGCATCATCTACATACTGGACGATACCAACTTTATATACCGTGCCATCTGCATTGGCGATCTCTGTCACATCCGCATTGGCATTCTCTTTTATTTCTGCGGTATTTGCATTATTCTGTGCATTTGTGTCTGTTTTCGCATTATTTTCCGTGCTGTTTCCACATCCACCAAGCACACCTGCTGTCATTGCCATCATTAATACTGCTGCCATCATTTTTCTTTTCATTTCTTTCCCCTTTCTGCGCCGTTCTCTGCGCATTACAGGTTTGTGCATAAGCACAAATCCTGTGTGCGAAAAATTCTATTTTTCGCACTTGTTCCCTCCAGATTTTAAATTTGGAAAAAGCCGTTTCGAGAGGTGGAATTCGTCATCATGCAAACTTTCGTTTACAATGTAAATGAATTTTACATTAAAAAACCGCCTCAGGTTCTTGCCTGAGACGGTAATAGTATCTATTATCGCGGTACCACTCATATTGACTGAAAAGTCCACTCACTTCATGTACAACCATACATGCCGGATGGGTAACGGGTCCGGTTCCCGGCGGCGCCTACTAAATCCTGTTCAGGCCGCCCTCAAAAGTCCATTCAGCAAATCCATCCATACTGCAATCCCACCACCTGCAGCTCTCTGTAATATCAAAAAATGCTTACTATTCTTTCTCAACGGTTTTTCTTTATGGGTATACTTTAATATATTAAAGTGATTTTGTCAACACATTTTTTATTTTCTTTTTTATTTACTTTTTTCTCACACGGATTCATGTTATAATGTTGATGTATTATCCCATATAACTCCATAAATATAATTATGGGCTGGGAAATCCATATTTTTATTCAAAAGAAAAGTGGTATTTACCACGGAATGGAGGATTTTATAATGTATAAATTTACAGACGACTATTTAATTGGAATTGACGAGATTGATAATGAGCATCGTCGGTTATTTCAGATGATAAATGAAGCGATTGACCTTTCAAAAGAAAGTTCAGATACCTCTGTTATCTCCAAGAATCTGGTTTCCGGATTGAAAAATTACGCTGCAACACATTTCGCCCATGAGGAAGCTTACATGGAGCATATTCATGATCCTGAGCTTCCGATCCAAAAAAAAGAACATGAAGCATTTACAAAAAAAATCAACACTTTTGCTCTGGATACTTCTTCCCCGGAAGCAGCAAGGCAATCCCTAAACGACCTGCTGGCTTATCTGGCTCGCTGGTTATACCGGCATATCTTAAGCAGTGATACGATGATCGGAAAAATGTTTTCTATTTCTGCTGATGAAGAAGATCCATTTGCATTTTGCGAAAAATACAAAACCGGCGTTGAGTTAATTGATACTGAGCACCGACGGCTGTTTGAGATCATTCACGATACCAACGATCTGATTCACGCAGAACTTCTGCATGACAAATATGATGAGATCATGCACCTGCTTGTAGAATTAAAAGACTATACAGAATTTCATTTCCGTGATGAAGAAAATCTCATGGAACGCATCCATTATCCGGAAATCAGTGCTCAGAAACGTGCACATACTGCCTTCGTGGAACGTCTTGTTGAGGTTGATTTAACAGATTTGGACGAAATGGATGACAATCAGCAGGAATATCTGATTGACCTGATCAATTTTTTGTCCGGCTGGCTGATCAATCATATCTTAGGTTCCGATAAAAAGATTGGTGAGTATATGCGTGAACATGGAATCAAGGAAGAATAGGCTCAAAGAAAAACAAGAACACAAAAAATAATATCTGATTACTAAAAATTTTAAAAGGACAGAAACTGGAATCTTCGGATTCCAACTTCTGTCCTTTTCCTATGCATCTATTTGTTGCTGTTCACATCTCCAAGTGTGACCAGCAGCGATTATTCTTCCCAGCCTATACATGTAGAGTATATCCGGTTTACGAGAAATATACCAGCTCATCTTCCGGTTTTTCTGCCGGTTCGATGGATACCGGATAAAGTACCGGTCCTTTTCCCTTATACTCTCTCGCAAATTCCACATGCACTTCCGCAGTGATATTGATCCAGGATTTGTGCGGGATCTTGTCCTCATCCGCATATTTACACTTAAATCCGATAAATGTCACATCCTCGATGCAGCATGTCATTGCAAAACGTCCCGGCACAAACACTCCTTTTTTAAGTTTTTCCGGATTGTATACCAGTGCCAGAAAAGATACTTTTTTGCCCTCATATTTTTTCGGATTATCCATACAGTCCATGTACCAGATCGCATAGTCTGCATCGGTGATCTCGATCACATCCGCAGAAAGATCAAACGGAAGTTCCTCCGGACGTTCATCCAAGCTGCCGTCCTCACGCTCGAAGACGAGCTGTGCCTTGCGGTTCTGTGCCTTGACATTACGACGGCATTTGCCTTTGTCCGTGCTGTCATCACAGCGGTTAAAGATCACGACATCTGCCTGAAATAACTGCTCCATTACCATGGTACGCATATTTGCAAGATACATGTCAAACGTTGTCGCATCCACAGTCGCTAACTGCTGTACGATCACCCAGTGTTTCGGGAGTTCCATATCCATCAGTGTTCCCATTCCCCAGGTACCGTTGTATTCGATAAACACCTGCTCCGGCAGATATTCCGTCTGCACTTTGTTTAAAAACTCTTCGGTAAAATCCTCTTCATTTTCTACCATGACAAGTCTGGCATTGATTTTTTTTTAGCTCCTCCTCGTCATATTCGACATCTCCGTCCTCACAGCAGATCACAACACTTCTTCCACCCTCAGTGAAACCATCATCAAATAACGTCTCCTTCACCAGAGTCGTCTTGCCGCTGTCCATAAAACCGGTAAATAAATATACTGGTATTTCGTTCATATAAATCTCCATTCCTGAGTAACTTTTTCCCGCTTTTACGCGATTCCAAACAGTTCCTCTAATCTGTGTTCGTCAATATGTGTACCAATCACACAGAGTCTTCCGGTATAATCTGGCTCTCCCTCACGGATCTCGTACTCACCCGGAACCATGTCAAAGTAGATCCAGGAACCATTCACATCGCTACCATACCTTTTGCACGAAGGATCTCGCCGTAGTCGTCTGTCTCGCAGAGTGTCTTTAACACTTCCTCAATCTGCTCTTTTGTAAACTTATGAGGCGTCTCCTTGCCCCAGCTTGTAAATACCTCATCTGCATGATGATGGTGATGATGATCATGATCATGGCAGCCGCAGGTGCAGTTCTCGTCATGCTCCTCATGATCGTGGTCGTGAACATGGTCATGGTGATGTTCATGTTCTTCGTGATCATGGTCATGATCATGGTCATGGTGATGTTCATGTTCTTCGTGATCATGGTCATGATCATGGCAGCCACAGGTGCAGTTCTCGTCATGCTCCTCGTGGTCGTGGTCATGATGATGCTCATGCTCATGTTCTAAAGCTTCCTCTTTTGCATGCTGCTCTGCGAGAAGTTTTACTTCCAGAGAGTCCTGTCCCTCCACTACTTTTAAGATCTGTTCGCCTTTGATCTCATCCCATGGAGTTGTGATAACAGCAGCTTTCGGATTTAATGCCTGGATCTGTTTTACACACAGCTCTAACTGCTCTGGTGTTGCCTTCTGGCTTCTGCTTAAGACAACCGTTGTTGCATATTCGATCTGGTTGTTGAAAAATTCACCAAATGCTTTCATCTGTTTGCTTGCCTTTAATGCATTTACAACCGTGATCAGTCCGTTTAATTTGACATCCTCGTCTTTTTCCACGTCGATGACAGATTTCATAACATCGGATAATTTACCAACACCGGACGGCTCGATCAAAATACGGTCCGGATGGAACTTCTCGATGACTTCATGTAAGTTTTTACCAAAATCGCCTACTAAGGAACAGCAGATGCATCCGGAATTCATCTCTGTGATCTCAATTCCTGCATCCTTTAAAAATCCTCCGTCAATGCCGACTTCACCAAATTCGTTCTCAATCAGAACGATCTTCTCGCCCTTAAAAACTTCCTCGATCATTTTTTTAATAAATGTTGTTTTTCCGGTCCAAGGAAACCAGATATAATATCAATTTTTGTCATTGTCTTATCTCTCCCTTCACAAACACTACTATTTTACTCTAGTTTTTCCTCTTTTGCAAATTTTTGCATGGATTTCATGAAACTTTTATATTTTACGCTATACACTTCTCTTCTACACAGCACTCTTATTTATGAAACTGCATCTGATACAGTTTTTCATACACACCGCCTTTTTCTAACAGTTCCTCATGCGTTCCTTCCTCCGCAATGCCCTCCTCCGTCAAAACCAGGATTCGCTGTGCATTTTTGATTGTGGAAAGCCGGTGTGCGATCACAAATGTTGTACGATTCTTTGCCAGTTTTTCCAGAGAATCCTGCACGACTTTCTCACTTTCATTGTCAAGTGCACTCGTCGCCTCATCAAAGATCAGGATCGGTGGATTCTTTAAAAATACCCTTGCAATGGACAAACGCTGTTTCTGCCCGCCGGAAAGTTTGATTCCCCGCTGTCCGATATCTGTTTCATACCCATTTGGCAGCGACATGATAAAATCGTGTGCATTGGCATTTTTCGCCGCTTCAATCACTTCCTCACGTGTTGCATCCGGTTTTCCATAACGGATATTATCAAAAACGGTTCCGACAAACAGATACACATCCTGCTGTACGATACCTATATGGTCGCGCAGGCTCTTTAACCTGATATCCCGGACATCGCAGCCATCAATCTTAACTGCTCCTGCCGTCACATCATAAAACCTCGGAATCAGTGAACACAGTGTACTCTTTCCGGCTCCTGACGACCCCACAAGTGCCATATAAGCCCCCGCCGGAACGTTCAGGTTAATATGATTTAACACACATTCCGTATTTTCCTCATACTGGAAAGATACATCCTCAAAGCTGATATCGCCTTTGACATTGACCAGCTCTTTTGCATCCTCTTTATCTGCAATATCCGGTTCGATCGCCATGATCTCCTGAAAACGTTCAAACCCGGTATATCCGTTCTGAAACTGTTCCGTAAAATCAATTAGTGTCCGCACCGGCTCTGTAAACACGCTGATATAAAGCAAAAATGTGACCAGATCACTGATATCCACACTTCCCTTTGCGATCAGAATGACACCCGCAAGTATGACATTTACCTGGATCAGGGTCGTAAAAGTACCAAGTCCTGCCGAGAAACTTCCCATATAATAATAACTGTTCTTTTTTGCGCGCAGAAAGCCTTCGTTTCCCTGACGGAATTTTTCTTTTTTCGATATCCTCATTCGCAAATGACTTTACCACACGGATCCCGGACAAATTATCCTCGATCTGTGCATTGATATCGGCGATCCGCTCGCGGTTGCTGCGAAACGCACGTCGCATTTTTCCGTTCATGTAATAGGCAAACAGAAACATGAACGGCAGCACCGCAAACACAGCAAGTGCCAGCGCCGGTTTAATACTCATTAAAATTATAAATGCACCGATAATCTTTATCAGGGACAGAATAATATTTTCCGGTCCATGATGCATCAGCTCCGTGATATCAAAGAGATCCGTCGTAATACGGGACATCAGCTGTCCGACTTTCTGGTCATCGTAAAAGGAAAATGACAGTTTCTGAAAATGCGCAAAAATTTCTGCCCGCATATCATATTCAATCTTAGCGCCCATCACATGCCCCTGATTTGCAATAAAAAAACGGCTGTAACAGTCTACCGCCACCAGTGCGAATAACATAAGCGCAATCCAACGGATCTGTCCTAAAATCGCCTGCGGTTCCATATAGATTAATGTAGATGTCACATAACGGATCACAAGCGGGATCACAAGCGCGACCGCCGCAGATACCGTTGCAAAAAACATATCTGCCCAGAACACTCCCAGATACGGCTTATAATATGAAATCATCTTTTTCAGGTTTTTACTCATAGTATTCCTTGTATGATAATTAGGAAGTTAATTATCACATATTTCCTTTCTTTTAATATCGTGGTTCAATACAATTCAGATACTATGGACTTTTGATTTGTTTTCTGTAGCTTGACTACTCAACTGGAGTGT
>ENA-OQAN01000195-OQAN01000195.1-human-gut-metagenome-genome-assembly--contig:-NODE-195-length-33519-cov-1.984098_pt1 | contig 33519 bp, 37 predicted proteins | sample MGYA00242735_ERZ504527 | MGnify/ENA primary metagenome ERZ504527 (study PRJEB26092, sample SAMD00036230) | human gut metagenome | host: Homo sapiens | study: EMG produced TPA metagenomics assembly of... | reverse complement strand
GTGAGAACAACAGTACCGAATGGCTGGAACCTGTCGGTGATGAAGAATATTCTAAATTAAAATGACATGAAACAGATAGTATTGATACTTATGAGCCTACTTACTTTCAGTAACCCGTCGAAAGCACCAAAACAGACTGTGGAACCGGCAGTGTCGTCACGCACGATGTGGAGCCGAATACCCTTGTCGCGGGCAATCCCGCCAAACTCATTCGACGAATATAGTTTCTAAAACATTATGTTGGAAGATATCATCCGATTACTGCATGAAGGGAAACATTCTTTAGTCGTTTCCAACGGAGAAGTCAGAACTTTCGACAGACGCGGTGTGGCCGACCTGTATGCCCTGCTGCGGGAAGATTCCGATTTCCTGAAAGGAGCTTCCGTTGCGGACAAAGTCGTAGGCAAGGCGGCTGCGGCGCTGATGATTTTGGGAGAGGTCGGAGAGCTCCATGCGGACGTGGTCAGCCGTCCGGCCCTCGACTTGTTTGCCGATAGCGGGGTACGCGTCAGTTACGGTACGGCAGTCCCGCACATTATCAACCGTACAAAGACGGGATGGTGCCCGCTGGAAACTTGTTGCCGGTATTGCCTTACTCCACAGGATTGTCTCGTCCGAATTGAAGATTTATAACATTACAATCTAAAAGAATGAATTCAGATAAATGAAGAAACAACATTTACTATTTGCAACATTCATATTGGCCGGAAGCCTGACCGTTTCGGGCCAAACACCTGATACGGCAGACAGCTTGTCAGCCCAAAGAACATTGACTATCGACGAAGTGGTCGTTACCGGAACCCGTCATCAGACGGATATACGCCACTTGTTCGCAGACGTTCAGTAGTGAACAGGAAAGAATCGAGCAGTCGATGCAGCCTTCCCTGCTCCCTGTGCTCACGGAACAGGTTCCGGGTCTGTTCACTATTCGCGCGGCGTGATGGGCTACGGGGTCTCCAACGGGGCGGCAGGCGGTATTTCGTTACGCGGGTTAAGTGGCGGCAATGCCCGCCTGATGGTGCTTATTGATGGGCATCCACAATATGCCGGCATCTTCGGACATCCGATTGCCGATGCCTACCAGACGCTCCTGGCCGACCGGGTGGAGGTACTGCGTGGCCCGGCATCCGTACTCTACGGTTCGAATGCCATGGGTGGCGTAGTAAATATTGTGACCCGCAAAATGCACGAGGATGGGATTCGCACCCACCTGCACACAGGGTACGGTTCCTACAACACGTTGGAAACCGAACTGACGAACCGCATCCGCAAAGGGCGTTTTTCGAGCGTCATCAGCGGCTCGTACAACCGCACGGACGGGCATCGTGCCGACATGGGATTCGAGCAGTACGGCGGTTACGGCCGGATCGGTTACGAGGTGACGGACCACTGGAATCTGCGTGCCGACGTGAACGTGACCCACTTCAACGCCTCTTATCCCGGCCCGGTATCGGCTCCGCTGCTGGACGGTGACCAGCGCATTACACGGGGCATGACCTCTTTTGCCGTCGAAAATGAATACGGGAAGACTTCCGGTGCGTTGAGTTTCTTCTACAACTGGGGCGACCATTGGATTAACGACGGCTATACGCCTTCCGCAGGGGAAGTCCGCAGGATGACCGCTTCAACTCGTATGACGACATGATGGGTATCTCATGGTATCAGAGCGCCCGGTTCTTCAAGGATAACCGCATCACCGTAGGCTTCGACTGGTTCCGTTACGGTGGCGAGGCATGGAGCGAATATGTGAGCGGAGAAGACGCGGGAACACGCAGCGATTTGGTGGATAAGCATGAAAACGAGGTGGCAGGCTATGTGGACTTCCGGCAGGATGTCGGGAAGTGGCTCACGTTCAACGCAGGATTGCGCGTTGATCATCATTCCCGTGTCGGAACAGAATGGGTGCCGCAGGCGGATTGGCATTCCACCTGCCTCATACCATCGAACTGAAGGCTTCTGCCTCCAAAGGTTTCCGTTATCCGATTCTCCGTGAGATGTACATGTTCCCGCCGCAGAATCCCGACTTGAAGCCGGAATCTATGTGGAACTACGAGATAGCCTTCTCGCAAAGACTGTTGGGTGGAAGCCTGTCGTATGGCATCAATCTCTTCTATATCGATGGCAAGAACCTGATTATGACCCTGCCCAATCCGAGCGGAAGCGGTATGCTGAACCAGAATTCGGGAGAGATAGACAATGCAGGCGTCGAAGCACAGGTCGCTTACCGTTTCAATAAGAGTTGGTCGGTGGATGCCAATTACAGCTACCTGCACATGGAGAATCCCGTGATTGCCGCTCCCGAACATAAGCTCTATGCCGGAGCAAACTTCACGCAAGGACGCTGGTCGGTATCGACGGGCATACAGTACATCGCCGGACTTTACACCTCGACAGATCCGGCTACAACCGAGGATTTTGTCTTATGGAATCTGCGCGGACAATTCCGTGCCACCCCATGGCTCGACATCTGGCACGCGGAGAAAACCTGCTGGCACAGCGTTACGAAATCAATGCCGGATACCCGATGCCGAGAGCTACGGTGATGGCAGGTATAAATCTGAACTTTTAATTGATAAATTACAGTATATATGAAAAAGATAATGAGCATGATAATGGCTGCAATGGTATTTTTGACCATAGGAACAGGATATGTACAGGCACAGGACAAGACATCGGATAGCGCATCTGAACTCCCAAAGGTCTATCTTATCAAGGAAATTACCCCGGAAAATCTTGTGAAGATCTACGAGGCTCTCGGTCGTAAAGCCGAAGGAAAGGTTGCGGTAAAACTCTCCACCGGCGAACCGGGCGGACATAATTTTCTCCAGCCGACACTCATTGCACCACTTGTACGGAAAATGAACGGCACAATCGTGGAGTGCAATACGGCCTATGGTGGCGGACGTGCCAATACGGAGGCACACCTCAAGGCTGCTGCCGACCACGGTTTTACGGCGATTGCGAAAGTGGACATCATGGATGCCGACGGCGAAGTGTCCCTGCCGGTAAAAGGCGGCAAGCACCTGAAAGAGGATTTCGTGGGCAAGAACTACTTGAATTACGATTTTACGGTTGTGCTGTCGCATTTCAAAGGTCATGCGATGGGTGGTTTCGGCGGCGCAATCAAGAATATCTCCATCGGCATCGCCTCGTCGGGCGGCAAGGCGTGGATTCATTCGGCAGGCACGACCAAGGACGTAAGCAAAGTCTGGGGTAACCTTCCCGAACAGGATAACTTTTTGGAGTCGATGGCCGAGGCCGCCAAAGCCGTCACGGACCATTGCGGCGATAAGATTCTCTACATCAGTGTGGCCAACAATCTTTCGGTGGACTGCGACTGTGACTCCTCGCCTGAGATCCGAGGATGGGCGACATCGGGTATCCTTGCCTCGCTTGACCCGGTAGCGCTTGACCGGGCCTGCACCGATCTGGTACGCTCCTCCGAAGACCACGGTAAAATTCACCTGATCGAACGTATCGACTCGCGCCACGGGATGCATACACTCGACTATGCCGAACAGCTCGGTATGGGAAGTCAGAAGTACGAACTTGTCGAACTGAAATAGACTGTTCGGGATGCTTGCTATGGCTGTACTGCCCCGCCATCTTTCTCAAATCCGTTCTGTTGGCTGTGGTTGCCGGGTATGCGGCTTCGCATTTCAGGAAAGCTTCGCCCGGACTGCTCCTTGGGGTCGTCTTGGCCTATCAGCTTGTCGGGATGCTGGGAGAATGGGCGACGAAAGGAGATTTCTGGCTTGCCGCACAGGATTTCCGGATTGGTATTCCGGGCATGCTGCTTCAGATATTCGGGAGCTGACTATTCATTAACCGCATCATTCGTAAGTAATACCATTCCTATTGATTTTTGAATGAAAATAATAAACAAGGAGAGGAAAAGGTCTTTTTCCCGTTCCTTTGCAACCTCAAATCGGCAATGGATAAGTAGCCATTATTCTCTTAACTCCTGCTGAACAGGTCAAAACCCCTCAATGGATGAATATAGAGTAAACCTGCATATCTCCCTTTATTTCCAACAGTTTGCATTATTCCTGCGAAATCCATCCGTATGTGAGCGAGTTTTGTTATATTTGTCCGATAAATAAAAAAACAGCTCATGATTTCAAACAAAATTTTACTAATATGCCTGGCCTTCATCGCATTGACTGCATGCAGCGCCGGCTCGAAAAAACAAACGAATCATCATATGGAAAATGAAAAGCGTACCCTAGTGAAACTGGAAACCACCATGGGGAATATCACAGTGGCCCTGTATAATGAAACACCGAAACATCGTGATAACTTTATCAAACTGGTAAAAGAGGGAGTATATGACAGTACGTTGTTCCACCGGGTTATCAAACAATTCATGATCCAGGCCGGCGATCCGGACAGCAAAAACGCATCGGATACCGCCATGCTGGGCAGCGGTGATGTGGGTTACACCATTCCCGCCGAATTCAATCCGAAATTCTTCCACAAGAAAGGAGTATTGGCGGCAGCACGCCAGGGTGATGATGTGAACCCCGAAAAGGCTTCATCGGGTTGCCAGTTCTATATTGTTACCGGACGCAAGTTCACCGAACCGCAACTGCTGGGCATGGAGAACAAAATAAACGAACAGCACGAAGAGGCCCTGTTCGACAGTCTAGCACGCCAGCACATGAAGGAAATATACAAGATGCGCAAGGCGGGCGACAATGCCGGATTACTGGAATTGCAGGACACACTGGAAGCCCAAGCCCGTGAACTGGCGGACAAAGAAGAGAAATTCCGCTTCACCCCCGAACAGATCAAAGCATACAGCACCGTAGGCGGCGCTCCCCACCTGGACGGTTCTTATACCGTATTCGGTGAAGTAACCGAAGGCATGGAAGTAGTGGAGAATATTGAAATAGCAAAAACGAACCGCGCAGACCGCCCTGTAGAGAATATCCGGATTCTCAAGGCCAGTATTCAGTAATTTGCGACTCAGATGATTAACATTAACCGATACACCTTGTCTAACGGGCTGCGTGTGATACACAATGAGGACAATACAACCCAGATGGTGGCACTGAACCTGCTGTACGATGTGGGCGCACGCGATGAAGATCCTGACCATACCGGATTCGCCCATCTGTTTGAACACCTGATGTTCGGAGGCTCTGTCCATGTGCCCGACTATGACACTCCGGTACAAAATGCCGGAGGCGAGAATAACGCATGGACAAATAATGACATAACCAATTATTACATCACCCTCCCCCGTCAGAATGTGGAAACCGGATTCTGGCTGGAGAGTGACCGTATGTTGTCTCTCGACTTTAACCCGCGCAGTCTGGAAGTGCAACGGCAAGTAGTAATCGAAGAGTTCAAACAGCGAAACCTGAACCAGCCATACGGAGACGCCTCGCATCTGCTACGTGCCCTGGCTTATAAGGTGCATCCGTACCAGTGGCCTACCATCGGCAAAGAAATCAGCCACATAGCCAATGCCACCCTTGAAGAGGTAAAAGCTTTTTTCTTTAAATATTATGCACCGGACAATGCCATTCTGGCTGTAACGGGACATATTACTTTTGAAGAGACAGTGGCACTGGCCGAAAAGTGGTTCGGCCCTATCCCGCGCCGCAACGTACCCCCCCGCTCACTGCCGGCAGAACCCCGGCAAACGGAGGAACGCCGGCTGACAGTGGAGCGGAACGTGCCTGTAGACGCGCTCTTTATGGCATTCCATATCTGTGAACGACGCATCCCGACTATTATGCTTTTGATATGCTGAGCGACTTGCTAAGTAGCGGACGTTCCTGCCGCCTGGTGCAGCATCTGGTGCAAAGAAACAGGTATTCAACAGCATCGACGCCTATATCTCGGGCAGCATTGACGAGGGATTGTTCCATATTACCGGCAAACCCGCCCCAGGCGTCACGCTGGAAGCTGCCGAAACAGCCGTATGGCAGGAACTGAAGGCATTGACGGAAGAAAGTGTGGACGAGGACGAGCTGGAAAAAGTAAAGAACCGCTATGAAAGCGAACAGATATTCAATAACCTGAATTACCTGAATGTGGCTACCAATCTGGCTTATTTTGAACTGACCGGCAAAGCGGAGGATATTAACAATGAAGTAAACAAGTATCGCTCGGTCACTGCCGGACAGATAAAAGAAGCGGCACAAAAAACATTTGTGCGGGAAAATTGTTCCACACTCTACTATAAAAGTAATTTGCCGACCTGATAATATGCTAATTTGCCAATGCGCCATGCGGAACACAGCGCAGCTAGTTGGCAAATTAGCATATTGGCATATTGGCACATTAGCAATTTATTAACCATGCAACATTACAAAGCACTTTTCACTTTAGGTATCCCTATCGTTATCGGCCAGATAGGTGTCATCATTCTGGGTTTTGCCGATACATTAATGATAGGCCATCACAGCACGAATGAATTAGCCGCCGCCAGTTTTGTCAACAATATGTTTACTTTGGCCATTATTTTCGCTACCGGATTCTCATACGGGCTGACCCCTATCGTGGGGAGCCTGTTCGGACGGGGAGAAACCCATGTAGTGGGGACGGATGCTGAAGAACAGCCTGTTTGCCAATACACTGCTGGCAGTATTGCTCACACTCATCATGTGGATACTCTATCTGAATATCCACCGGCTGGGGCAACCCGAAGAACTGCTGCCTTTAATGCGTCCCTACTTCATCGTTTTACTAATATCCTTGTTGTTTGTACTGCTTTTCAACGGTTTCAAGCAATTTGCCGATGGCATAACCGACACCCGCGTTTCCATGTGGATCTTATTGGCAGGAAATGTGATGAATATCATCGGCAACTACATCCTGATTTACGGTAAACTGGGAATGCCCGAAATGGGATTGCTGGGAGCGGGAATTTCCACATTGGCCTCCCGTATCATGATGGTGGTCGTGTTCGCCGTCATTTTTTCTGTACCCGGCGTTATCATATTTATAAAGAAGGATTTCTACACAATGCGCTCAACCGGGCAGACTTCCTGCACCTGAACAAACTGGGATGGCCCATTGCCATGCAGATGGGGATGGAAACCGCTTCGTTCAGCCTCAGCGCCATTATGGTGGGATGGATCGGGACTACCGCTCTGGCAGCCCACCAAGTGATGCTCGCCATTTCCCAAATCTGCTTTATGATGTATTATGGCATGGGAGCAGCCGTTGCTGTGCGGGTTAGCAACTTCCGCGGACAGAATGACCGGATAAACGTCCGGCGCTCGGCATACGCCGGATTCCATATCATGCTGTTCATCGCACTAATAGGAGCCCTGCCCATCTTCCTGCTGCGTAACGAACTGGGAGGATGGTTCAGTGACAGTCCGGCGGTCAGCGTGATGGTAGCACAACTTATCATTCCGTTCATCATCTACCAGTTTGGTGACGGATTACAGATAAATTTCGCCAATGCCTTCGTGGAATCGCAGATGTGAAACCCATGATGTATATCGCATTCATCGCTTATTTCCTTATCTCCCTGCCGGCCGGCTATTTCTTCGGTTTCATCATGGACTGGGGAATTATAGGAATATGGATGGCATTTCCTTTCGGACTGACTACAGCCGGAATACTCTATTACCTACGCTTTAACCGTGATACGAAATTAAAATAAAACCACCATGAGCCTGCCCAACCGTTCCACCAAGCTGAAAGTTGCATTCGGCTATATCCTGCTGACTGCACTGCTCTTTATATCCATCGGATATATTTATCAGGAGATGAAGTCACTGACCGGAACCAGCGATGATGAAGCCATCCTGAGCCAACGGCGCCATGTCACCAATCAGATTATCGGCCAGCTTTATCAGGCGGAAGTTATCGGACAATCACTCAGTACAGGACAACTAGGACAGTACTACCGATACAAACGTGCCATGAAACAGGCCAACACAGCGCTGGACTCCCTGCGCACACTGCTGACCGACAGCATACAACTGGCACGGCTGGATACGGTGGGAATGCTTTTCATGGATAAAGAACGGAATATGCGCAACCTGCTAAAAGCAATTCAGGACGGCGGAACAGATAAAATTTACAAACAGCATATCGACGAACTGATTGCCGAGCAAGACTCTTTACTCAGCCTTCCCCACGTGCGCAAAAAAGTAATCACACACACCAATTCATAACGTTATCCGCAAAAGCCCAAAAGCTTCTTCAAACGACTGGGAGAAGTGTTCGCACCCGGGAAAGCGGATTCCACACAAGTCAGCAATGTGATTCAGGAAGAATATACCGATACGCTGACCGAAGCATACAGCCCGGCAGACACGGTGGTCACCATGCTGAAAGACATACAGAGCCGGGTGACCGACACCCATCAGGAACGGATGGAAATGGTGAATCGCCGCACCCAGTCCCTGCGCCTCAGTGGCTTGAAACTGAGTCAGAAAGTCAATCAGCTATTAAGTACCATAGAGGAAGAAGAGCAGGCTCTGGCACAAAACAAACATATACAAGAGGAATACATCCGCCAAAGCTCTATCCGCACAGTGGCAGGAATCGCCATTGTCGCCGTGGTTCTGGCTATTTTCTTCCTGGTCCTGATATGGAGGGACATCACTCGCAGCAACCACTACCGCCGAGAACTGGAAAAAGCCAAACGCCGTGCCGAAGACTTGCTGGTGGCGCGTGAAAAACTGATGCTGACCATCACACACGATATCAAGGCCCCCGTGGGTTCCATCTTGGGCTATACCGACCTGCTGGAACGGATCACTACCGAAGAACGCCAGCGTTTCTATCTGAACAATATGCAAAGTTCAGCCAATCACCTGCTCAGCCTGGTCAAATCCCTGCTGGATTACCACCGGCTGGACGCACATAAAATGGACATCAACCGGGTATCATTCAACCCCCACCAACTGTTCGACACCATTTATATCAGCTTCAAACCGATGGCGGACTCCAAACAGCTGGAACTGAACTATCATTGCAACGAATCATTAAACCGCGTATACATAGGAGACCCGTTCCGTATCCGCCAGATAGCAGAGAATCTGCTATCCAATGCACTGAAATTCACCAAAGAAGGAAGCATCACTCTGCAAGCAGCGTTGGAAAACGGCCAACTGCATTTCAGTATCAGTGACACAGGATGTGGTATCAGCCAAGAAGAGCAACAACGTATCTTTCAGGAATTCACCCGGCTCCACAACGCACAAGGACAAGAAGGATTCGGCTTGGGACTGGCCATCACCCGTAAACTGGTGCTTCTGCTCGAAGGAGATATCAAGATAGAAAGCGAACAAGGGAAAGGCAGCCGATTCCATGTATATCTGCCTTTGCCTGAGGGGCCTTCCCATCCGGATAAAAACCCCTCCGGACCGGAAGCGGAACATACTCCTGCTTCCCCTGACGCAACCGGAATCCGGCAAATAGACACTCCCCGCAAAGACAGTGAGCCGATCCACCTGATTTTAATTGACGATGACCGCATACAGTTACAGCTTACCACCGCCATGCTGGAACGCCCCGGAGTGACTGTGACCTGCTGCCATCATCCCGAAGAGCTTCTCAACAAATTGAAAGACAAGCGCTTCGACGCCCTGCTCACCGACATACAGATGCCTGCCATGAACGGATTCGATTTATTGAAAGCCATCCGCACGCTGGACACATCATGGGTGCAAACCCTGCCGGTGATCGCGCTGACCGCCCGTAGCGATATGGACGAAAATTATTTCCGTTCACATGGCTTTGCCGGTTGCCTGCACAAACCTTTCACCATAAACGAATTGTTTACAGCCATCTTCCAGGCCACAGGAAAGGACGTATCCGCCGCAGGAAATCCGGCTCCTCACACAGCACCGGCCAAAGAAAACCATCCCCAACAAGAAACGTTGGATTTCTCTGCCCTGACCGCCTTCTCGGAAGATGATCCGGAAGCAGCCGCAGAAATACTCCGCACCTTCATCAGCGAAACAAAAAAAGAACCGAGAGTATATGGAAGAAGCGTTGGCGAAAAGGAATATGGAAGGCATCACGGCAATAGCTCATAAACTGTTGCCGCTGTTCACCATGCTGGGAGCCACCCGTTGCATTCCTGCACTGACATGGATGGAACAAAGACGAGGGACGGCTGAAATCAGTGAAGAAGCGGTAGAGAAAACAAACTTTATAGTAAAAGAAATAGAAAAAGTAATTGACGAAGCACAAAAACAGATTGAAATTCCGGATGAAGAATGAAGAATTAAACCCTGTTAAGTTAAAAGGTATTAGAAATAGAGTCCGTGTTTCGGCACACCGTGAAAAAAGTTTATTTTTGTACGAATAAAAAACACATAAAGATGCCACATTCCATTCTGATAGTAGAAGATGACTTGACTTTTGCCACCATGTTGAAAACCTGGCTGGGTAAAAAAGGATTTTCGGTTGATACAGCAAGCAGTAATGCGCGCGCACGCAAACAACTGGACGCACAACCATACGATCTTGTCTTGTCTGATCTGCGCCTGCCCGATCAAGATGGTATCTTCTTGCTTTCATGGATGAAAGAACAGAAATACAACATCCCACTCATCATCATGACAGGCTATGCTGACATCCAAAGCGCTGTACAGGCCATAAAAACATGGAGCCAGTGATTACATTTCAAAACCGGTACAACCGGATGAGTTGCTGAAGAAAATTAATGAGGCATTGCAAAACAAAGCTTTACCTACACCGGCAGGAATAGAAAAGAACACAGTCACGCCCAAAGCATCCAAGAGCAAAGCCGTTCCCCATAGTGCAACCGTTCCTCCCTCTAATTTCCTGGAGGGGGAAAGCGAGGCGGCGCGCCAACTCTACAATTATGTAGGTCTGGTAGCTCCCACCCCCATGTCCGTACTGATAAACGGTGCCAGCGGAACAGGTAAAGAGTATGTGGCGCACCGTATTCATCAGCTAAGCAAACGGGCCGACAAACCGTTCATTGCCATAGACTGCGGTTCTATCCCCAAAGAACTGGCGGCTTCCGAATTCTTCGGTCATGTAAAAGGCTCCTTCACAGGGGCGTTAAACGACAAAACAGGAGCATTCGTAGAAGCCAACGGAGGTACTTTGTTTCTGGATGAAATAGGCAACTTAAGTTATGAAGTACAAATACAGTTGCTCCGTGCTTTGCAGGAAAGACGCATCCGTCCGGTCGGCTCCAATAAAGAAATAGAGGTAGATGTGCGGCTGGTCAGCGCTACCAACGAGAACCTGCAACAAGCCATTGAAAAAGGAAACTTCCGCGAAGATCTTTACCACCGTATCAATGAATTTACCTTCGTATGCCGGCATTAAAAGAACGGCAAGAAGATATCCTGCTATTCGCCAATTTCTTTTTTGGACCAGGCAAACAGGAACTGGACCGCCAGCTGATAGGGTTTGACGCCGCTGCCAGCCAAGCTTTACAAACGTATTCATGGCCCGGAAATCTCCGGCAACTGAAGAATATAGTAAAACGTGCCACCCTGTTGGCACAGAGCAACTTTATCACCCTTGCCGAATTAGGTTATGAGTTGCAGGAACCTGTAATGTCCGCCAGTCCGCAGACGTTCAGCCTGCACGATGAAGCGGCGGAAAAGAAACGTATCCTTGAGGCATTGAAGCAGACAGGAAACAATAAAAGTAAAGCCGCCATCTTATTAGGCATAGACCGGAAGACTTTATATAACAAATTGAAACTGTACGATATTCAATAACTTTACCAACAAGAAGCTACTGTACCGTAAGGCTGTTGCCCCTACTGTTCCTATCGGGCACAGCCTTACAGCATATAAACTCATCTTCCCGCCGGATATGTGGAATAATTCCACAAAGCATTCCCCATGTTCCACACTTATCCCCATGTTCCTTTCATCCTCCACTAAGAGTAATCCATTAATTATCAATATTTTAAAGATTCAATCTATTTTCTGGCACAGATATTGTCATTCTGTTATCAGAGAAAACAAAACAACATAGTATTAACAGTAAAAACAAAACCTACAATTAATGAAAAAGTTATTTGTTGCAGTAGCATTGGTAATGGGATTAGGAACATCAGTAGCATTCGCCGACAACTTTATGGTGGACTCTGTGACCATAACTATGATAAATGATTTTACCCCTATTGAAGTGAAAGATCTTCCGGCTGCCGTGCAGGAAGCTATCACAAAGAACTATGCAGAATCTACTATCAAAGAAGCTGCCGTAGAAGCAAACGAAGATGGAACTAAAACTTACAAGGTTGTTTTAACTGATAAAGAGGGAACTGAAAGCACTGTACTTTTCAGCGAAAGCGAGAAGTTTTGAAGTAAATGAAAGATGCCTAAAAAGTAAGAAAAGGGAATGCTGTGAAGCATTCCCTTTTTGTTTTCTATCTTTAGTCTATCTCAAAACCGTTCCACAAGTTACCTTCGGGTACCGGCGCAGTCAACCGGATCATTTCCTTCGACACAGGGTGAACGAACTGTACCGTCCGGGCATGCAGACAGATACTGCCATCCGGGTTGGAACGTGGAGAGCCATATTTCAAATCACCTTTAATGGGACATCCCATCTTGGCCAACTGGCAACGAATCTGATGATGCCTTCCGGTTTTCAGATCCACCTCCAATAAATAGTAATTCTGAGAATGGCCGATAAGTTTATAATGAAGTACAGCTTTCTTGGAATTCTTTACTTCCTTATCGTATGCATAAGACTTATTCTGTTTCTCGTTACGCACCAAATAGTGAACCAGCTCGCCTCCGTTTCCTTGGGGCATTCTTTCACTATGGCCCAATAGGTCTTTTTCACCTCACCATTACGGAACATCTCATTCAGTCTGGGCAATGCCTTGCTCGTTTTGGCGAACACCACCAACCCGCTGACGGGACGGTCCAAGCGGTGGGTCACTCCAATGAAAACATTTCCCGGCTTATTATATTTCTCTTTCAGGTATTGTTTCACCATCTCCGACAAGGGAGTATCACCGGTCTTGTCTCCCTGAACGATCTCGGAAGAAGTCTTATTGACTACAACAATATGATTATCCTCGTAAACAACTGTCATATTACATGTTCATACCGCCGTCAACCTGGATAACCTGTCCTGATACATACGAAGACATATCAGAAGCCAGGAAAGTAGCTACATCCGCCACATCTTCAGGAGTACCTCCACGACGCAAAGGAATCTTCTTGGCCCACTCAGCTTTTACTTCGTCAGACAATTTGGCTGTCATATCCGTGATGATGAATCCCGGAGCGATGGCATTGGCACGGATACCGCGAGAGCCCAATTCCTGAGCGATGGATTTAGCCAGACCGATCATACCGGCTTTTGAAGCAGAATAGTTACATTGACCGGCATTTCCGTGAACACCCACTACGGAAGCCATGTTGATAATGCTTCCACTCTTCTGACGCATCATGATCGGAGTACATGCGTGGATAAAGTTAAAGGCAGACTTCAAGTTCACAGCGATTACCGCATCCCACTGCGCCTCACTCATACGCATCATCAATCCATCTTTCGTGATACCTGCATTGTTCACCAGAATATCAACAGAACCGAAATCATCCTTAATCTGATTAACCACTTTCTCTGTATCCTCAAAATTCGCAGCATTAGAAGCATAACCTTTCACCTTTTACACCCAACGCAGCAATTTTCTTTTTCTGTATTCTGACCGTTTTCATCAATTACCAAGTCTGTAAAAGCAATATTTGCTCCTTCGGCAGCAAAACTTCAATGCAATCGCTTTACCAATACCACGAGCGGCACCTGTCACAATCGCAGTCTTTCCTGTTAATAATCCCATAATTTTTGATTTTATAATTATAAAGTTAATTTTATTCCTTATTCTGTTCTTTACGCCCCAATGCGCCATACACAATTTTTGCCACGTATGCCCATCCTGTCTCATCGTCCAGTTCCTCACCTATCTGGCCACGTATATAAGGCGCTTCAATGCCCTTCACGCAATAGTGCACAATATCCGCCACGATATTCACATTGTCTATATCAAAGATTCCCTTTTCCTTTCCTTCCGTCAACACCTGCCTGAACAGCTTTGTTTCCGTCCGGTCAAAATTCTTCCGCACCGCCTCCACTCTCCATATATCACGGAAAAAGCCGGCACGCAAAGTCCCGTTCCTGAACACCACCATCTTGATAGAGTCCAGATGTGTTTCTATCAGCCGCAGTATTTTCGTATCAGGAGCGATATCCTGTTCAGCCACTTTCTCCATAGCCCCCGACAGCATCTCTAACTCCGACTCCACCACTGCCATATAAATGTCTTCTTTGCTCTTGAAATACGTATAGAGCGTGCGTCTTCCCTTCTTGGAAGCCACCGCTATATCATTCATTGTCGTATCATCCACCCCATTCTTCGCAAAAAGCTGACGGGCGACGTCTACCAATTTAGCCTAGTCTTTGATACTGCCATATAAGTTCAATTGCACATTACATATATATGTGAGCAAAATTACATTTTTTCTTTGTACCACACAAACAAATAAAGTATAATCTTGAAGCAAACGTTAATTAACATATCGTATACGCTCTATATATCAACACATTAGCTAAAAAGATTATTTTATTTGAGAAAAAGATACAGAAATAGTTTGGAGATTAGAAAAAAAGCCGTACCTTTGCACCCGTAATCAAAACACAACATCGCGGAGTGGAGCAGTTGGTAGCTCGTTGGGCTCATAACCCAAAGGTCGTCTGTTCGAGTCAGGCCTCCGCAACTTCAATCAAAGAGAAGCAGAATTGCTTCTCTTTTTTATTTCCCCAGTATTTTTTTATTTCTTATCTTTGACCTTCATTAAATTATCAAGATACATAGAACCATGAAACAAAACATCTTATTTTATCTCATCGCTTTACTATTTTTCCCTCTCTATGAGATGCAGGCAGCCCACCAACCTGAATTCTCTACTGCCGGTTTCTATGAACTGGCAAACTCCGGACGTGAAGTATATTCCATGAATCCGGCATGGCGATTCCACAAAGGAGCCGCTACAGGTGCAGAAGCTACCGACTTTAATGACCGGAACTGGAAAATGGTTTCCCTGCCCGACGGCATTGAATATGTACCGACTGAGGCCAGTGGATGTATCAACTATCAAGCGAGGTATGGTACCGCAAACATTTCACTCCGGCAGATGAATTGAAAGGCAAAAAACTTTTCCTGCATTTCGAAGCTATCATGGGGAAAAGCAAAGTTTTCGTAAACGGCAATTTATTGACCGAACACTTTGGCGGATACCTGCCTGTAGTCGTTGATGTCACCGACGCACTGAATTGGGAAACAGACAATGTGATAGCCGTATGGGCAGACAACAGCAATGATCCCAGCTATCCTCCGGCAAAGCACAGGATGTACTGGATTATACTTATTTTGGCGGCATCTATCGTGACTGCTGGCTAATAGCCCATCGTCCGGTTTTCATCACCGATCCCAATTTCGAAAACGAAATGGCAGGCGGCGGGCTTTTCGTGTCATACGACAAAGTTTCCGACACTTCCGCAGAAATAATCCTGAAAGCCCATATACGTAATGACAGTAAAAAGAACTTCAAAGGAGTAGTAGAATATGAACTTCAGCAACCCGACGGCACACAAGCCGCATTTCTGAACGATGTCATTCAAGTACGTCCGGGCAAGGCAGTCACTTCAAAAGATAAAATAATGTTGAAGTCTCCCCTGCTTTGGAGCCCTGAAACGCCTACGTTATATAACCTGATTGTCCGTATCCGCGACAATGAAGGAAATGTAGTGGACGCTACCGCCGCCGCATCGGTATCCGCAGCGTAGAATTCAAGGCAAGGACGGATTCTGGCTGAACGGCAAACCTTATCCAAGCCCACTGATTGGCGCCAACCGCCATCAGGATTTTGCCGTAGTAGGCAATGCCGTTGCCAACAGCATTCATTGGCGCGACGCTAAAAAGCTACGCGACGCAGGTATGAAAGTCATCCGGAATGCTCACTGCCCTCAAGACCCCGCCTTTATGGACGCCTGCGACGAACTGGGCTTGTTCGTCATCGTCAACACTCCGGATGGCAATTCTGGAATGACGCCCCCGAATTTGCACAACGTGTCTATAGCGATATCCGCAACCTGGTACGGCGTGATCGCAATCACCCTTGTGTATGGTTATGGGAACCTATTCTGAATGAAACCTGGTATCCGGCAGACTTCGCCCAAAATACCCTCGATATTGTCAATCAAGAATACCCTTATCCGTATTGCTACTCCGGTTGCGACAGCGAAGCACGGGGACATGAGGTATATCCGGTACTCTTCACTCATCCGGCCAACGCGGACAAGGACTGGGCCATCAAAAGCCTCGACCCTAAAATAACCTATTTCACCCGCGAGTGGGGAGATAATGTAGACGACTGGAATTCGCACAACTCCCCCAGCCGTGTGGCACGCAACTGGGGGGAACAGGCTATGCTCATCCAGCACAGCACTATGCCGCTCCCCGTTATCCTTTCACCTGTTACGATGTACTCTGCCGTACTCCGCGCCAACACGTCGGCGGCTGTTTGTGGCACTCGTTCGACCACCAACGCGGCTATCATCCCGATCCCTTCTATGGTGGTGTGATGGACGTATTCCGTCAACCCAAATATGCTTATTATATGTTCAAAGCCCAGCGCTCGCCCGAAAAGCAAGACCGTCTTTTCGAAACAGGACCGATGGTGCACATCGCCCATGAAATGACTCCCTTCTCACCCAAAGACGTTACTGTATACTCCAATTGTGACGAGGTGCGGCTTACTTATAATAAAGGTGGCAAGACATGGACTTACACCAAGCCGGCAACGAAAGAAGGAATGCCCTCACCCGTTATAACATTCAAAGATATATACGACTTCATGATAGACAAGAACATGTCTATGAGAAAGAAGAAACAGGACGAGGTGTTCCTACTGGCCGAAGGCATCATAGACGGAAAAGTAGTTGCCACGCACGAAGTACGACCGGCCCGGCGTCCCGAGAAACTGCTGCTTTGGGTTGACAATGAAAACACCGACTTAAAAGCTGATGGCTCCGACTTTGTAACCGTAGTAGCCGCCATAGCCGATAAAAACGGGAATATCAAACGTCTGAACAACTATTATGTGAAATTCCATGTAGAAGGAGAAGGACGTATTTTAGGCGGAGCGAATATACTGGCCAATCCGGCTCCGGTAAAATGGGGGACAGCCCCCGTGCTGATACAATCCACCTTAAAGCCGGGTAAAATCAAAATCACTGCCAGCGTATTGTTCGAAGGCTCGCAAATGCCTGCCAGCGCAGTGTTGGAATTAGAAAGCAAGCCGCAGCTCATCCTCTCATCTATACCGAAAGTGAAGCTGCGCTGATTCCCATGAGCAGCGACTCACCTTTTGGACAATCAGCCGCCAAATCGGCTTCCGAACTGGAACAGGAACGTCTGCTGAAAGAACGGAATGCACAAAGGCTGAAAGAGGTGGAAAAACAACAAGCCGACTTCGGTGAAAAGAAATAATCATCGCCATCCTGACAGGATGGACGGAAAGTGTTCGCTTCCCGTCCATCCACTTCTTTACATTTCACCTCAAATTTCCCCTTATTCCCCTAATTTATCGAAAAAAAAACAGCTTTCGCCGAATAGATTAGAAAAATCGACCGAGAACATTTACCTTTGCTATCTAAAATTAAATAATAAATACCATTCAAGTTTTAATCATAAAACAGCAAAACGAAAACGATGATGAAAAAGACAACAACTATTCTCTGTTTGGGCATCGCTCTATGCATGTTGGGGTGTAGCGATGACGATGATCAAGTTACGACAACCTCCACCGTTCCTTTTTCTCTCACAGCATCACTGTCCCCCCGTTCTTCAGATGCAGAGGATACAGGCATCCTGCAAGGCAACTGGAACGCCAACAGCCAACTGGCCGTAATGAAAACCGGTTCCAGCGGTGTTCCCAAAACGATTCTCACAAGAGAAACTGACTCTTCTGATACCTTTACGGGCGATCTTTCGACACTAGTAAAGAATGAGAATGAAATTGCCGTATTCTACCGGCGGCAGCCATCACCGCGACCAGCAGCGACACTCTGACTCAAACCCTCAACCTGAGCGGACAAGACGGAACACTGGCAGGTATAACAAATTATGATTACTCGTGGGCACTGTGTAAAGCCAGCATGAACGAAACTACAGGCTCTTCCGCCTGCGAAATGACTAGCTTGGTCACCATCGGTAAATTCCAGTTCACCGCCAACGGTGACAGTCCTTTGAACAACATCACAAGAATTACCGTAACCGCCACTGCCGGAAACCTCTACTCGAGTGCCGTTATGAAACTAAAAGACGGAGAGTTTAGCAGTACCCAAACAGGAAATATCACTATTAAAAACAAAACCGGTATTTCCGGAACCACTTACATCTCCTTCTTCCCTTCCGAAGCACAATTGCATTTCACCCTTGTTACCACCACCGGTGAAGTGTATGAGACAGCTACTTCGACAACCATCAAATTGGAGAAAGGCAAAGTATACGAAGCGCCGACACTCACTTGCACTCTTTTACCTTCTGCCAAGGTAGGCGATTATTACTATAGCGACGCTACCTTCTCCAGCGAGAGGAATGAGAATAAACCTGCATCGGTATTGTCTATGCCCTGGATGATGCGGACGCAATCTCTCGCCCACCCTGTCCACTTCTCCATTCGGACGCATCGTGGCATTAAGCGACAACCAGTCCAGTACCAAATGGATCAGCAAAGCAGAAGATATAGAAGGCATCGAAAACTATACTACCGCTGACGGTACATTGACAAGCGGTGTTCTCCCTTATTATGACGGAACCGCCGATTCTTTCTTCTCCGATAAGGACGAGGAACGCATCAAGGGAGCAACCATCCATGTTGAAACCGGACAACCTGCCACCTGGGTGTCAGAAGGAGCCATCAGCGACTTCAACGGAAAGGCTCACACCGCCTATCTTGGTAAAAGTTCTTCCAGTTACCCGGCAGGAGGTTACTGCTACCAATACAGTACCAGCGGCAAATCGGCAGGTGAATGGTATTTACCGTCGCAGGCGAGTTGACTTTGTTGTGGGAACTTCAAAAAACCGGAGTCATTTGCAAAGACAAACAAGATTGTTTCAATGATTTCACACGCAAGGGGTACTGGTCTTCTTCCGAACACTCGGCAGAATCCGCCTGGTATCTGAATTTCGTTAGTGGTGCGATAGTTGCCAACAGCAAAGCCAGCAATTACGCCACGCGCCCTGTCGCACAGTTCTAAAGTTCCAATGGAGGTAGCAGCCCCATTGGTTATAAACGATTGACAAATTGATTGTAAAGCCCGGTCCGCTTACCACAAAATGGACCGGGCTTCTTTTTTTCATATTTTTCACTCTTTCCTTTGTCAACCCGGAGATTTTCCGATCTTTGCAGCACACCAATTCTTACGCCTATGAAAATACGATCCACCCATGAATTGCATCAAATTGGGTAAATTGATGCTGGAAGTTGATATAAAGCATTTCCAAGTCAGGGCATTGGCTGACATCAACGGATTACAAACCCGAAACCTCCATCACTGCCAGGTATTTCAACCAAAAACAGCCCGAAAAATCTAAAGACCATATATGACAAAAGACAGAGAATCCTCACGAACTCCCTGCCCTTTTGCTATGTTAAAAATATTATCCCAAAAAACGAATACTTTTACTTCTGAATATTTATTGACCCAACCTTATGAAAAAAATTATTTTTCAGCATGTCCGCCTGCCGTAGTGGGCCAATTTATATTCTGATATATATTGCTATTGTTTATATCGCGGTCAGCAGAAGCTGTACGTATATCACTGATTCCTATCGGATACAAATAATATGCCTCATGCCAGTTATAACCATCACGCAGTTCGTTGGAACTCTCCAAATTACGGCTGTAAGGACGTAGATACTTGCCTTGCTCTTTACCAGAGACAACTGCATCCGATGTCCCGTCCGCCTTGATATCAGCATCATACAACAGATAAAGATTATCCCAAAAATTCACTCCTTCAGGAATCCACTTTGCAGTTATCATACGGTCAAAGGAGCGCCAACGAATCAAATCGGCAAAACGTTGTCCTTCACTGAAAAGCTCGTTCATACGTTCGCGACGAATATTATACAAGGTCACATCCACCATGGAAGTCCCTGAATACACCCCGAAATCCTTTTCTTTGGAAAGATCGGTAGCAGCAATTGTAGCGTCAATATCAGTGCTCACCCCGGCACGTTCACGCAATTGCATCCAATACTTTCTGGCATCAGCATCCAGTGTTCCATTCTTTTCATAACAAGCTTCCATATAGTTCAATAATGCCTCAGCTGTACGGAAAACAGGGCATGCGTTAGTACAGCGCAACTCATCATTCGGAGTCTGGGTATAATCATACGTATAATACTTACGTGGCTGATACCCTGTGATACAACGTATTTCTTGATTTGAATTATCGATACCGGGTTTCTTGAATGGCTGACTGTACTGAGGCGCACTAGGATCAGAATCAAGCAGCGTACTCTCACTCCAAACAAAAAGCTGAAGACGTTCGTCGCGACCGGCTTTCACATTATCAATGCTGACATCACCCTGATAGTCATTGCTGGCATAAATGGGTAATCCATCTTCATCAGAAAAGACTCTGCAAAGGTACGGGTATATCCATCGGCACAACCAGTCTTCACACGATAGGCTGCATCGTGACTGATACTCAGGCTAAAGCTGTACTGTTTCCACAATAAGACTTCGGGGACATTAGCCAGTGAAGGCTGACTATACATTTCAAAATAGTCATTCCAACCTGTGATGACACCCGGTTGAGGTTCTATTACATGATTATTGGTAGTCAGTTGCGCATTATCGGCTACCTGTTTTGCAGCATTCATAGCTTCTGTCAAGAAAAAATCCACTTCACTATCAATACTGAAATTCTTTCCACTGTTATAAGGCATATTGGCTCCCGGCCAATTATTATCTCCCGGTACACGTCCGCTTCCTTTATGATACTTTTCAAAAGTGGCTTCAAACAAGGCTACTCTAGATTTAAACAGCAAAGCCGCCTCTCTATTGACACGCTGACCATTGAACTTGCCTCGACTTGCTAAATATGAAATAGCTTTGTCCAAATCTTCCAATATGAAACGTGCCACTTCATTACGCGGAGTACGCTTACTGTTTTCTACAATGACCTCATCATTATCTTCCAAGACCTTGGTAACTATGGGTAAATCACCATAATAGGCCAACATTCGGAAATAACACAATGCACGGAAGAAGTAACCCTCTCCGATATAGTTCTTAATCAGTTCCGCATCGCCGGTAATCGTTCCATTCTCATAACCGGTAACTGCCTTATCTAAAAAATAATTGTAAACGCGTACTCCTCCATAGTATCCCTGAAGGGCTTTTCCCGAAGAAACTTCCCAATGGTCATCGGCAAAAAGAGTCGTATTACCGTTCAACCCAGCCAACATGATATCGGTATTACCGTCAGAACGTGCCATACCATCACTATAACTCTGCGTATGATACATCTCTCCGCTATAGGGAGCAACCAAATAGGAACTATAATAATTATTCAAGTAAGTAGCCAGCTGATCGGCTGATGTATAGAATGACTCCGGTGTGATTTGGCTTACAGGATCAAGGTCGAGCAGATCGTTACACGAGGTGGTACTCATAGCAGCACCCAACAAAAGACATAATCCGATGTGTTTTGTATTTATTTTCATAATATTCTTCTTTTTATTAGTTAAAAGCTAAGATTTACACCCACAGAAACAGTACGTTGCAACGGATAAGTTTTACCACTGCCCCATCCTTCGTCACCATATCCTCCGAAAGCTTCGGGATCAAATATATCGGACAGACTAGTGATAGTGAATAAATTATCGCATGACAGATAAATGCGGCAATTACTGATTCCGGCCGGTGACAACAGAGATTTCGGCAAGTATACCCCAACTGGATATTCTTGCAACGGAGATAGGCGGCACTTTGCAAATAACGCGTCTGTGTCTGCTGATTTTTCTGAATACCGCCAAAATAAGGTTTCGGATAATATGCACCAGTATTGTTTTCCGTCCAATAGTCCAAATGATCTTCAAAGCAGGCGCTTTGCCACATATTTCCTTGCGCTCCCCAAAGTATGCATCACCGGCACCGAAGAACCAATCGCGTTTCAACACTCCTTGAAAGAAAATAGAAAAATCAAATCCCTTGTATGCCGCATCTAAGTTCAAACCGATACGATAACGAGGAGTCGCATTACCAATACGTTTCAAATCACCGTGATCGTCCAAAGTATTTGCACCGGAACTGACAATGCCATCTCCATTCAAATCCTTATACATCACATCACCTGCACCCCAGTTGCTTCCCCAGTTGGGCTTATTGGTTGTCAGCCAATTGTCCATTTCTACTTTTGAAGAAGCCAGACCGACACTTTCATACCCCCAAATTTCATTTAAATACTTGCCATTATAATACCCTCCGATACTTTGATTGCTAAACTCCCCATCGTATGGATAGGTCAGAATTTTAGATCGATTATCCGAGAGATTGAACCGAACACCATATTTGAAATCATTAATCTGATCACGCCATCCGATTTCCAATTCCCACCCCGAAGTACGCATATCACAGTTGTTGGTTTTGGGAGCATTAGTACCCAATACAGAACCCAAGATAGGTGCCGGACCAATCATGTCTTTTGTAGTACGACTATACCAATCAAAAGTACCGGTCAGGCGATTATTAAAAGCGCCGAAATCAAAACCGAAATCCCATGTTTCCACCGTTTCCCAAGTCATGGTAGCATTAACGATGCTGGGAAGGGAAGATGTATTTTGTTTTTCGCCATTAATCAGCCAGTTGCTGGATGCAGAACTGATGGCCTGCTGCTGATAGAACGGATACCAATCCCAGAAACTGTTATAATTGGAACTAGTGTTACCTAATTGTCCCCAAGAACCACGAAGTTTCAGCGTATTAACTGTTTCACTCAATTTCTCAAAGAACTCCTCACGGGCAATATTCCATCCCAAAGATACCGACGGGAACCATGCCCACCGCTTATCGGCTAGAAAACGTGAAGAACCGTCATAACGAATATTAAACTCCGCCAGATACTTACCGTCATAATCATAATTGAACGTCCGAAATAACCTGCTGTAGCCCGATTCCAATAACCGTCACCATTCTTCTTGTTACTTTGTGTCTGGCTCAAGAAAGGTTTATCTTCAGTTGTTAAGTCTGTACCGCTTGCCCACATATTGTCTTGATTATAGCGTTCATAGTTCAAGCCCAACAAAACTTTTCCATTATGTTTTCCAAAGCTGTGAGAATAATCGGTATAAACATTTACAGCATAATAGTTTTGCTTGTAGCGGTTATCATACACATAAGTCACTGTTCCGTATCCAGAATCACGTAACATCGGCTCATTGGCTACATTATAATTATAAATAGGAATTTTGTTTTGAGTAGTCTTATTATTGGTAAGACGCAGAGCACCTTCAGCATAGATGTTCCATCCTTTCAACGGCGTGAAGGTAAACTTTAACTGTTGAGTGAACTCATCGTTGTTCTCCTTATATACCCCCCGTCTTCCAATTCATAAATCTCCATTTCTGCCATCCAGTTTCCATTCGGATCGACTACCGGACAAGAAGGCCAGCGGCGTGCAATGTTATGGAAGAACAACCCTGTCAGATATTGAGGCTTCTCATAATCCTTGTGTGTCCATTTTGTTGAGTATCCAGGCGTGCCCATGAACGCAGTTCGGCTCCGATTTTACTATTCAACGTATAACGGTCCAGTTCGTCGTGCCCATGAGAAATCAGACCATTCTGTAGCAAGAAACTTCCACTGACCGACCAATTAAACTTCTCAGTTCCCCCACTCAGACTCAGATTATGCTGTGTAGAAGGCACATTCTTTTTATAGAATTCCTCAAACCAATCCGTATTGGCAAAAGCCGAGCCATAGTTGTTCCACTTCCCATTCTCCACATTGGCTGTTGTTCCCCAATATTCCGGCTGGCTAGGGTCTGTGAATTCGCCATTCATATACTTCTTGATATTCGCCATCGTTTCATCGCTGAATATATTTGAACCGCCAGCGTTAATATTCGCAGTATTGAAATAAGTGGCAAATTGCAATGAATTAGCCATCTTGGGCACCTGTGTCGCGGTACTGAAACGAATATCGCCGGAGTAATTAACCTTCACCTTACCGGCCTTCCCACTCTTAGTCGTAACCAAGATTACACCAAATGCAGCACGCGAACCATAGATAGAAGCCGAAGCGGCATCTTTCAGAACAGACACACTTTCTACATCATTAGGATTCAAAGAATTCAAATCTCCCTCTATACCATCAATTAAAATCAAAGGACTATCTACAGAACCGTCGCCGATAGAACTGTACCACGAATATTGATATTCATGCTGGTATTAAGGTCACCCCCACTTGAACTGGTAGAAAGATTCAAACCGGGAACCGCCCCTTGTAATGCCTGACTTACGTTGGCAACAGGGCGTGACTCTATCACATCCGAACCGACCATACTTACCGCACCCGTCACATTCACTTTTTTCTGCGTTCCATATCCCACTACCACCACTTCATCCAAGACTTTGTATCATCACTCAAAATAACATTCAATGGCACTCCCGTCCACTTTATTTCCTGCGTCTGATACCCTACGAATGAAATGACAATCGTGCTTCCTTTGGGCACATTAGACAGGGAGAAATCTCCATCAATCCCTGTAATGGTTCCATTCGTGGAACCTTTTACTACCACAGATGCACCGATAATCGTTTCGCCTGTAGCATCTTTTACAACTCCGGTACAAGTACCATTTTGCTGAGTCACTCTCACGTCTGTTTTTCTTCCTTCTTGATTGGCGTAAACCGTTCCATTACAGACTGTTGACAAGAACAGTAAAACACCCACGGACTTTAGATACTTAATCATATAGTGATTTTTAAAAGTTTTAGAAAAGCAAAAACTCTTAAAGTACCAAGTACCATTAGAACTTCGTCATTCACTATTACTTATTGAAAATAAGTGCTTGAGTCTAGTATAAAGACTATTACTACCAATTTAGAGTGTATTTTTGAAAATCATATATATAAAATATTTTCCATATACCCAGCATCTTAATAACAGGTAATTTTATATATTTCATTAAGATTATAATAAAAATAAGTATTTCAATTGTCGTCTACAACATTTTTTATATATTTGCAGCGTTAATCTAAATTTTATCGAAAAGCATAAGTTCTAATGGAACTTTGCATATATCTCAATAATCTCTAATTATCAAGATATTACATTTTATAAATCCAATGATTATAGAAAAAGGGTAGATACTTCATTTTTATGGACATATAAAGCTTTTATTTTTACCTAAATGGAAGTCTTCGCTGCTATAAACCCGTAAATCACTGAAATTAAGTTTATTCTTAAGAGCAAGAAATAACAAAAAATAAGAAGAACATAATTAAAACCACACAATAAAAATCGCAACTTAAACCGGAGCATATAAAAACGAAAAAAAAACATGGACTCATGGAAATGTATAAAAACATCCATTTAAATCCATGCTATTTTGTAATACAGCCCAGACAAGTCATTCTTTATCCTTGCCTGCCGGAAGCCTTTCTATCCGAACTCTGCCTGCCTTGCCCTTGCCTGCTTTGAGCCTGTTTCTTCCTACGCCAATAATCACCATTGCCCTTACTGCCCCGGTATGCCTTATTGGCTTTTGCTTTTTCCTTCAGTTCTTCCGTCTTACCGGCCTGCGCTTTCACTCCTTCCACAGTCACCCAAGGATGGTCTTTCACAACCGGAATCTGTAGTCCTATCAGTTTTTGGATATCTTTTAAATAAGGTAATTCTTCCGATTCACAAAAAGAGATGGCTATTCCGTCATGTCCGGCACGCCCGGTACGGCCGATGCGGTGCACATAAGTTTCCGATATATTGGGCAACTCATAGTTGATAACGTGAGAAAGCTGGTTCACATCAATACCTCTGGCTGCAATATCTGTGGCTATCAACACTCTTGTGGTGTGATCCTTGAAGTTCGTCAACGCCCTTTGGCGTGCGTTCTGCGATTTGTTTCCATGAATAGCTTCCGCCCCGATCTCACTCTTATTCAATATCTTCGCCAATTTATCCGCCCCATGCTTGGTACGGGTGAAAATCAATACAGATTCTATCTCCGGATTCTTCAACAAATGCAGCAGCAAGTCCTTCTTCTCTTTCTTCTCTACGAAATAAACACTTTGCTGAATAGTATCAACAGTAGACGAAACAGGAGTCACCTCTACCTTCTTCGGATTAGTCAGCATGGAATCTGCCAGCTTCTCTATTTCAGAAGGCATGGTAGCCGAGAAAAACAAAGTCTGTCGCCGGGCAGGAATCAGTTTCAATACTTTTTTGATATCGTGTATGAAGCCCATATCGAGCATACGGTCTGCCTCATCCAATACAAAATACTCCAATCCCTTCAATGAAATACAACCTTGCGACTGCAAATCAAGCAAACGTCCGGGAGTGGCAATCAATACCTGCACGCCTCGTTTCAAAGCATCAACTTGCGCCTTTTGGGGCACTCCGCCGAAAATAACGGCATGTTTCACTCCGGTATATTTAGCATATTGATCAAAGTTCTCGCCTATCTGTATAGCAAGCTCATGCGGTCGGGGTGAGTATCAATGCTTTGATACCTTTTTTATGGTCTGATTGATAAAGCCGTTGTATGAGGGGGATAGCAAACGCTGCTGTTTTTCCTGTTCCTGTCTGGGCGCATCCCAGCAAATCTTTACCTTTTAATAATACAGGAATTGCTTGTTCCTGAATGGGGGTCGGCGTTGTATAGCCGGTTTGTTGTAAAGCTTCAAAATAGGCTCTATAAGATCTAATTCTTTAAATGTCATGTGAAATAATTAAATTAGCCTCACGGCCTGTATATATTTTATGGGAACAAAGGTACAGTAATGATTCTGCCGGAAGTATTTCCGGGCAGACTTTATGGTTATTTAACTAGATAGTTCCTGCTTAACTAATCGGACGGCTGCCCCAAAAGGAAGATATTTCACAATAACCATCCATATTATATCGTAATCAATGTAACTCTACTTACAGAACAAATAAACATTTCCACCAAAGTCCGAAACCACCAACGCATTGCCCGATAAGGCTACCGACCCGAAAACAGGAGCCCCAGTAGCGTGTTTCCATACCACTTTTCCATTCTCTTTATTAATTCCATACACTGTACCGTCCGAAGCAGCTACATAAACGATATCTCCCGCCCATACCGCACTGGTTTCAATGGTAGCGGAAGATTGACGACTATAGGGACAGGTATAAACCAAAGCATCCCCCACCGGACAAGTCCATTTTTCTTCCAATGTTTCACTGTCCAAGGCTATCAGCCCTTTCTGTGCAGAGCCAAAGATAATCTCTTTGTCGGTGAGCAACGGAGTAGAAGTTACATCCACATTATAAGGCAAAGGCTTACGAACTATCACTTTTCCGGTAGCCGCCTCTAATATAAAGAAAGATTTATCCGAAATAAGATACAACAAAGCACCATGCATGGCAGGAGATGCCCCCCGATTACGCAACCCGTTGTCACTGGCCGCCCAAAGTTTCTCACCTGTTTGGGCATCATTGCCATAAAGTGCATTCCACTGTGCGGAACCAATCAGCAAACCATTCCCCAAAGTCAGCGTGCTCGTAGTCCCTTCTCCTTGTCCCCAACCTTCATTTCTCCAGAGCTGTTTGCCCGTCCGGGCTTCAAAAGCACAAAGTCCCTTTCCTGTTCCTGCATAAACCATTCCTTCATCGGCCACCAGTCCGTCGATGAGGCTGGTAAACCATTTACAGGCAATTGCTTTTCCCAACATAACTTGCCGGTTTCGGTATCAATGGCATACAAAAAACCTTGAGCATCTTGGGCAAACACGATATCACCATCAATGGCAATGGAATTTTTAATGGAATTACGAACAGGGTAACTCCAAAGAGTTGAACCATCCTTCCCGTTCAAAGCATATACATGCCCCGCACCTTTTAAATCTTCATCCACAGAGGCTACAATTATTTTTCCCTTGTGTATCAGTGGGGAAGTCATGTAAAGATTAGCTCCGACATTGTGGGTCCATGCCAGTTGCAAAGGCAGATTCAATGGGCCGGAAGTGGGGGCGGAATGTTTCGCATTGCCTAACAGATTATCCCAATCAGCAGAAAACAAAGGAGCCACCTTTTCAGTCCGGCAGACAAAATTGCTTTCTGCCTTAGCTATCTCTCCGTTATTAAAACGAGCTGTTACCTGCAAAGTAAGTTCTTTACCCACGTATTTATCAGACAAAGGAAGCTCCCCGTTCCATGACCAGTCAGTGCTTTGCAGCAATCTCTTGTTTTTCAGCACAGGTTTTCCGTCGGCCAAACAGGTATAGAGCACTTCTTTCACCGGTGACACGGAAGAATACACATTGACAGCTACCGGAAGAACATCCGAAGCCATCACTCCGGCAGGCGAAGCGATACAGATATTCTTGTCCAAATAGGTATAACGGAGCTCGGAAGTGAAATCTCCCTTACTATCTACGTGCATCACACGAAAAGCGGTAGTGGAATGATCTATTCCTCCTTTATCCAATGAGGAAGTACAAACACTGTAAACATCTCCCTGTTTTTTCATATAGTTAATATGCCAATGACCATATACCCACGCTTTCAGGTTATGTTCATTCAAATTAATGCTTCCCGCATTCTTGCTTTTAAAAATAAAAGCATCCTCGTAGGTCAAGTAAATCATGAATTGAAAACAACAACGGGAGTTCCGGGGCGGATATGCGCCAAATCATTTTTCAACCAACGGCAGACATCATCGGCGGTATAGCCGGGAGCATGATCTCCTCCGGGCATCGGAGTGACAATATAGTGCACATTCCCTGCATCAAAAGAATAATATACCGGTCCGTAAATGCTTTCAAAGAGTTCTTCGCCATACTTCCCCTTTACCAAATCATGATTTCCGATGCAATAGAAGACAGGACAGTCCATATTTTCCGTATTCATCAGTTTGATATGAGCCTTCAAGCCTTTTTCATAGCAGATATCCCCGGTATGAATGATAAAAGCCGCCTGTTCATTCCTGGCATAGTCACGCACATTATTCACCCAGTCTTCATGGTTTTCCGTATTAAATATTTCAGTATCAGCAATATGAATGTACTTGTGAGAGCCATCCTTGCGAATCCGTCCACTATAAGGCATCAAGCGAAATCATAACCGGACTGTTTCTCTTCTATTTTATGATAATGACGATTAAATGTTTTATATCCCGAAGGAGTAGTAATGAAAATAAAACGCTCACGTTCATGACCGGGTAAAGTAAAACTACCGTCGGCAGCCGTTTCCACCACATTCAAGCCATCGGAAACCTTGATGCCCGCCCATGTTTTTTCACCTGGGTCAAACACGCCATTCTTGTTTTTATCTACATATACACGACCTGTGTAAGCAGCCATAACGGGCATTGCCGCCAGCATCAGGCATGATAAATAAAAAAGTCTTTTTCATGAATATTTATTTTAATCAATTCTTATTTAAGTTCGAATTTCGAGAGGACAAAACCATGATCTGAAGGATAGAAAAAGTCTTCTCCTTTGAAAGTAAAAGTTTTACCCAAGCTATTGTCATAGCACTCAGACGCTATCGCTTGAATGGTTTTCCCCTGATAATAAATGAAATCAATGCGGTCCATACGACATTCGGTTTCCAACGAATCCGCATCTGCCAGCCACGTTACTCCCGGACTGGCCACCGGATCGGGATTCATCTCACGGAAGCTATCTTTAAATCCTGCCTTTTCCATAGCAATGGAAACGGGCCAATCCACCACAGCACCCCCATGATGGTACAGGTTACGGGTCGCTTCCGTCCAATCCAGATGAGAGTGCACATTAAAATCACCTCCCATTATAATTGGGATACTGTCCGTTTCTGCCAGTAAAGGCCGAAGAACAGTCAAAATCCTATGTATTTCCTCATCACGTGTCCCCTCCATCTCCCAAGCCAATATTTCCTCCTCAGATTTATCTGTTGGTGCCAAACGCATATCAGGGAGGTAATGCAACCAAGTATCAAACACCCGGACAGGTTTCCCATTCACATCTATCATCACTCCGCCGAAATTAAAGGTACTTATGCTGTCGGCAAAAGCATATTTCCGGATAATGGGATAGCGGCTATAAATACAAAGATTATCAGAAATGAGATTGTATGAATATCCCAATGAATCGGCTACCATCGGAGCGGCTCCATAAGTTTCAACCATCAAGATCACATCAGCCTCACTTTTTTTTCAGAATATCGATAGTTCCCTTACATCCTTTTCGGGATAAGTTTTTGAATGACCGCCATGCCATACATTCCATGAAAGAACAGTCAGTGTTTTTTCCGACTCTTTTGAAGGGGTACAAGCTGCCAATGCAAACAAGCAAAAGGCTATCATCCCAATAAGATTTCTTGTTTTCATCATAGGTTAGATTTGTTAATTCCGGACAAAGATACACAATTATTCAAGAGACAACACTATAAAATATACCATAAATAGGGTATTGTCATCATGAACATCTCCCCCTATCTTTGCATTATAACATTAGAATCCACTAAATGAAAAGATTATGGCAAGAATTAAAAAAGAATTGACTGAGCTCATCGGAGGAACTCCTCTGTTGGAGCTGTCACGCCTCAGCCGAAAACACGACGCGAAAGCACAAGTAGTTGCCAAACTGGAATATTTCAATCCCGGCGGAAGTGTAAAAGACCGCATTGCCCTGGCAATGATAGAGGATGCGGAAACAAAAGGCATCTTGAAACCCGGAGCCGTTATCATTGAACCAACCAGCGGCAACACCGGCGTAGGATTGGCATGGGTTGCCAGTGTGAAAGGTTACAAAGCCATATTGACAATGCCCGAAACCATGAGCAAGGAACGCCAGAACCTGCTGAAAGCTATGGGAGCGCAATTAGTACTGACCGGAAGGTGCAAAAGGTATGAAAGGAGCCATAGAAAAAGCGGAAGAACTGGCGTGAACAGACTCCGGGAGCTGTCATTCTGGGACAATTCGAGAATCCGGCAAATCCTGCCGCCCATGTACATACCACCGCGCAGGAAATATGGAATGACACGGACGGAAAGGTAGATATATTTGTTGCCGGAGTAGGCACAGGCGGCACTTTAAGCGGAGTAGCGGAAGGATTAAAAAAACAGAATCCCCATATACGGATTGTGGCTGTAGAGCCGGATAACTCCCCCGTCCTTTCGGGTGGAAATCCGGGGCTGCACAAGATACAAGGTATTGGAGCAGGATTTATCCCCCATACCTACAATGGAAAATTGGTAGACAAAATAATCCGGGTGAAAGATGATGACGCCATCCGCACAGGACGCGAACTTTCTCTGACAGAAGGGTTATTGGTTGGAATATCTTCGGGAGCAGCAGCTTATGCCGCTTTGGAGCTGGCTAAATTGCCAGAAAATGAGGGGAAACAAATTGTAGTCCTCTTACCCGATACGGGAGAACGCTACTTGTCTACTGTACTTTATGCTTTTGAAGAATATCCGTTATAATAAAACAAAATGAATATAGCTGCATTAATTTCAGGAGGTGTAGACAGCGCAGTTGTCGTACACCTCCTTTGTAAACAAGGATATAAACCGGACCTTTTCTATATAAAAATCGGAATGGATGGCGATGAAGACCTGACCTGCACCGCAGAAGAGGATATCGAACTATGTACGCCACTGCCCGCAAATATGGTTTGAACCTGAATATCATCGACCTGCACCGGCAGTACTGGGACAATGTGGTAGCATACGCCATCGATAAAGTGAAGCATGGACTTACCCCCAACCCGGATGTGATGTGTAACAAGCTCATCAAATTCGGATGCTTCGAGCAGGAGGTGGGACATCTGTATGACAAAACAGCCACCGGCCATTATGCCAGTATCCTTGAAAAAGATGGAAAAATATGGCTGGGAACCGCACAAGATCCCGTCAAGGACCAAACGGATTTTCTGGCACAAATAGATTATCTGCAAGTTTCAAAACTGATGTTTCCTTTAGGCGGTCTGATGAAGAATGAAGTCAGAGATATTGCCCGTGTCGCCAAATTACCCAGTGCTCAACGCAAGGACAGTCAAGGTATCTGCTTTCTTGGAAAAATCAATTATAATGATTTCCTTCGCCGTTTCTTGGGTGAGAAAGAAGGAGCCATCATTGAAATGGAAACAGGAAAGCGGATTGGCACTCACAAAGGATATTGGTTTCATACCATAGGACAGCGCAAAGGACTGGGGCTGAGTGGAGGACCGTGGTTTGTCATCCGCAAAGATATAGATGAGAACATTATTTATGTTTCACGCGGATATGATACCGAAAAGCAATACGGTACGGACTTTGCCTTACACGATTTCCATTTCATCACAGAGGACTTATGGGAAGGAGACTCACCTGTAGACGTTTCCTTCAAAATTCGACATACCGATACTTTCATGAAAGGAACACTGACCCGGGGAAATGGTCTGTTCCAAATCCACAGCCACGAACCTTTGCAGGGCATTGCCCCCGGACAGTTCGGCGTGCTGTATGACAAAGATGCGGAAATTTGTGTGGGAAGTGGCGAAATCACTTTACCCTAAATGTAATATTCCACCGCATCCACAATCCCCGCACGAAGTGCATATTTTGTCGCTTCGTACACGTTATTGACTTCTAATTTACGAAAGATGTTTTTGCGGTGGGTCATCACCGTATATACACTAAGGAAACGCTCAGCCGCAATCTCTTTCGTTGTTTACCCAATGCCATCAGTTTCAATATTTCACACTCAGTAACCGTAAGCGATGAGCCCGTTTTTCTTTCTTTTCTTCTTTATGCTGCAATTGCCAGGCAATGCGTGTACAAATGTATTGCAAACGTTGCTCCGCCTTCCGCAGTCCTTCCTCTATCTCTATCATCGGCGCATCTTTCATCACCACACTGAATGAAGTTCCGCCAAAAACCATACGCCGGATAAAATCCTCACTTAAATTATCACTGAACAGAATGAAATGCGCTTCTTTAAACCGTTCTTGCAAAATAAGCAAGTATTCAGCTGAAGTATCAAACAATGTATAGTCCAATACGACAACGGCATTGGGATGATCAATCAAAAGTCGGGTAAGCTCTTTCTGACTGCCCGCTTCCTTTATCACGGTAAAACCTCCCACCCGACCGGCCACAGCTTTCATACCTTCACGGGTAATGTCCTGGTTATCGACAAGTAGCAATGTTTTCATGACCATACATACTAAACGGAGCTTATTAATATAAAAAAAGCCTTGCATCATTGTGTGCAAGGCTTCATTCTATTGGTGGGCGTTGACGGATTCGAACCGCCGACCCTCTGCTTGTAAGGCAGATGCTCTGAACCAGCTGAGCTA